>Ga0207797_1001797_pt1 | contig 15324 bp, 16 predicted proteins | sample PRCRCaboRojoPR_6_FD_187275 | JGI IMG/M metagenome (GOLD analysis project Ga0207797, IMG submission 187275) | Marine sediment microbial community from Cabo Rojo, Puerto Rico - PR CR 10% Liquid 1 (SPAdes) | ecosystem: Environmental > Aquatic > Marine > Coastal > Sediment | place: Cabo Rojo, Puerto...
GAACGCCTCCGGTCAAGCCTGCCTGGCCGACCGAAAGGACTGTGGAGCCACTCTCATTGCCGAAAGTCTGCATTCAGGCCTGGCCACCCAGTGCTCTAAGAGCCGCCGTGAGCCCCCGGGGGCCCCAAGCTCGGCTGGAAAGAGGCGATTCGGAGGCGTCAAACCGAGTACAGGCCGAGTACAGGCATTTGAAGGAGCCTGAGTGGCCTTGCCAGGTGTCCGAATGACCGGACGGTAAGCTCAATAGTCGATGCAGTCTATGACCGAGCGAGCCGGCCTCTTGCCTGGCGCCTCCTGCCGGGCAAGAGGCCATGCTTTCTGCTCACAAGGCTCCCTTTCTCTCTGCACGTTTGCAGGAGCAATTCGGCCTGGAGACCCTTTCAGCTCCCAGGCCGGCAGCTGCGGGTTCCATGGCCAGGCCGGCACGGGAAACCGGCATGTGCCGGGTGGAGCAGCTCCTCAGGGCTTCTGCTCCGAGCCGGCGGCCAGGACGGCCGCTCCCAAGGCGCCGGTAACCTGGGCCAGGGGCGTCACCTGCAGGCTGAGCTGCAGTCTTTCCTCCAGGGCCCTGACGACGCCGCTGTTCTTGGCCACGCCGCCGGTGAGCATGCCCGGGGGCTGAACGGAGATCCGGCCGGCCATGGCCGCGATGCGGTCGGCAATGGCCCGGTGGAGGCCGGCTAGAATGTCCTCCCGCGAAGCTCCACCTGAGATGAGGGAGATGACCTCGGACTCGGCAAAGACTGTGCAGGTGCTGGATATCCTGGCCGGGCTCCGGGCAGACAGGGCGATGTCGCCGAAGTCCTCAAGATCGAGCTCCAGGGCCCGGGCCATGACCTCCAGGAAGCGGCCCGTCCCGGCGGCGCATTTGTCGTTCATGACGAAGTCCAGGACCTTGCCCCTCTCGTTCAGGCTGATGGCCTTGCAATCCTGTCCGCCGATATCGATGACCGTTCGAACGCACGGATCCAGGAAGGCAGCGCCGGCCGCGTGGCAGGTGATCTCCGTGATCGACTTCGTGGCTGCGGATACCTTGCGGCGTCCGTAGCCGGTGGCCACGACGGCGTCCACGGCTCCGGGCTCGATTGCCAGCTCCTGGAGGAGCTCCTGGAAGACGGCTTGCGCGGACCTCTCCAGGGCGTAGCCGCTGAAGGCGACCTTGGAGCCGAGAAGGCCGCCGTCACGGATGACGGCGCATTTGGCCGTAATGGAGCCCACATCGATGCCTGCGCTCAGCATCTTCCCTTCATCGCTTCCTACTGGTTAAACAGTGCATCCTCAGGCTATCGCTGCTCGAGCATCTCCATGAAGGCCTCGATCCGGGTTTCGACCTGGCTCTCGGCGAAGGCCCGGTCATCGACCATGTCGGCCTCGAGGATGACCACGGGCAGCCCCGTCCTGTCCTGGACAAGCCGTTGTATGTCGTACTGGCCGAAGGAGTAAGGTTTGCAGCTCCTATTGGAGTGCATGACCAGGCCATCGGCCCGGTAGAAGTCCAGAAGCTGGATAATGGTCTCGGCCATGCGGTCCAGGCCGAGGTTGAGATGGATCCGGCTGTAAGCCCCGGCCATGCTGGACAAAAAGTCGCTTTCATCGAGAAGATCCAGGGTGCTGCACCAGGCCGCGGTGTACGTGTCGGCAACCAGGCAGGCCCCGCGGGAGGCAAAGGTCTCGGAAAGCCATTTAGTCCGGGGCCAGACCGGGAGGTTGTCCCAGATCAGCCGGTACTTCTCCTGGAAAACCGCGCCGATGCCTTGATCGATCCGTTTCTGGAGCTCGGACAGAAGCTGGCCGTAGTAATCCACGCAGACCTGGGTGCCGCGCAGAGTGACGATCAGGGCCAGATGGAAGAAGGCGTCGAAGGCGGACAGGGGAGCCGGGGAGTGCACGGCCGTTTGGAGGACCTCCCGCCAGAGCCGCTGGGCCTGGATGGACAAACGGCCGACCTCCTCCAGACGCTCGAAGTCGAAAGGCCGGCCCAGGACGCCTTCCAGGAAGGCGATGTACTCGTCGATCTGCTGTCGGGCATAGGCCTCGGCTTCCCTGGTCAGCTCGCCGTGGCAGAGCGGGGTGTCCAGGATGAACAGAGGCGCCTGGAAGAAGCGGGCCTGGACCTCGTACCATTTCAGGACCGTGGAGCAGATATTGGTGCAGCAGATGAGCATGTCCGGCCTGGGCAGGCCGCCGATAGGCCCGCCGCCGGATCGGGAGCAGGCGATATCGGCTCTGGCGTAGGAGCACAAATCGCGGGGGTAGCCCAGGACCTCGGCCTGGGCGCAGAAGTCGGCCCCCATCTTGGAGGCGCCGATCATGGCGCTGTGATTTTCCGGATAGATGGGAATGACATCCATGGCCAGAAGCGGCTCAACCGGTCCGCCGCTGGTGATCCAAGCCACCTTCTTGCCCGAGTCCCCGGCGCTCATGGCCTCGAGATAGTACTCGGTCATGATCTCCTTCATGCGCTTGGCGGCCCGGGTCTTGCGAGACCCGCCGCCATGGCCTGAATTCGCTCCGGTCTGGGTCATGGCTCGAGTCTCTCCACAAAGGCCTGGCAGCGGGTGCGGAGCTGCTCTTCAGCGAAGCGCTGCTCCTCGAGCTCCAGGGTAAGACAGGGCAGGCCTTCCGCGGCCAGAACCTCCTGGATATGGGGAATGTCAAAGCCCTGCGGATCGCAGAACTTCAGGGCGGCCAGAACGACCCCCTGGGCCTGCGAATCCTTTATCTGCTGCAGCAAAAAACCGGTTCTGGCTTCCAGCCCGGCGTGCTTGGCCGGGCATGGCGGTCGGGCAGCCAGGCGCCGGGCCAGGGCCTCATATGGGTCGGCGGTTTCCTCGACATGTCCGTGGAAGAAGCGCTCACCGGTGCACAGGTCGTCGGCGACCACCCGGGCGGGACACTCCTCGATCAGGCTGATCATCCGGGGAAGAAGGCAGGGGCTGCCGGCCAGGGCCAGCCGCGGCAGGGAGTTCCCTTCATCGGCGGGCGGGCCCTTCAGCCCTGCCAGGAGCTCGTCCAGCCGGGTGATGCCTTGGGCTCGGTCCATGACCTGGGCGGCCAGGCTGACAGCCAGGAAATCGGCCCCGCTCAGACAGCCGGGTCGGTCACGGCGCAGTCGGGCCAGCTCCTGCAGCCGGGCTCGAAGCTCGTTGAACAGCTCGATGGCCCTTGGCAGCGCACTGCCGTCCTCCTTAAGGCCGAGGGAGCCCAGGAGGTCCTGGTGGAAGCGCCGCAGGACCGCCTGCAGGTAGTCCAGGGAGGCCGGCTTGCTCAGCTTGGCCGGAAGCTCAAGGTCCAGATGGAAGCCCTGGGGTACGTTGAGGCGCCAGATGTCCGAGAGCCGCTGCATGGAGTCGCAGCCGGCCGCAAAGGCTGTTCCGGAGAGGTCTCGCAGGCTTCCGGACAGCCCGTCTTCAAGGATAGTCTTCACCGGCGAGCAGCAGAAGGCCGGCAGGTGCCTGTCGGCCAGGGTGGTCTTCAGGCTCAGCCCCAGGAGCCGGAAGGGCAGGGCGCCGGAAGCCCAGATGATCTCCTCGGGAACACAGGAGCAGTTGGTGCCGACGGCGGGGAGCCCGCGGTCTTCGGTCCACTCCGTGAGGGCGGCCAGCGGGTCCTGGCTGATGCGGCGAAAGGTCTCCAGGGGCGTCATGCTGCTCAAGCCCTTACCGGACGGCCGTCCGGTCGACGAGGAACTGAATGAATATTCATTTTGTGGTAGCCTATAGCAAAGCGGAGCAAAGGTCAAGAGTATTCAGAGGACAGAGGACAGAGGACAGAAGGCAGGAGTCTGAGGGCAGAAGGCAGAAAAGAGAAGACAGAGGACAGAAGACAGATGGCAGAGAAAAGAGGGAGAGGTCTGCTGGTGGGCGTGGGGAATGCGAAGGGCAAAGCGGGCTCCGGCTTCATGGCTCTCAGCTGTTTGTATCATTCCCTGACCCAGCTCAGAGCCTGAAGCCTGGCGCCGGCTGCCTTCAGGCTTTTAGGCCAGACCGAGCCGCTTGAGGCGCTCCCGCATCTTCTCGTGATGGGAGCCAGCCCAGTAAATGCGGCCGCAGCCGGGGCAGATGGAGAAGTCGTGGAAGTACTTCTTGGTCTTGGGCTCCAGGCGGTGCAGGATGGCCTCTTTGGCCACGGGCTGCAGAAGGACGTTGCAGCGCAGGCAGCGGCTCATGATCGCAAACGGAGGGCTCAACCCGAAGACCCGGGACGTCTCCAGGAGCTGGCCGTCCGGATCGTCCGCTCGCAGGAAGCGGCCCCAGACGACCTTGTTTCGCTTGAGCAATCCCGTGTCCTTGGTCAGGACGATGCGCCCCTCCCTTTTGGCCATCTCGGCGATGACCCGGTCGCGCCATTGCCACTCGTAGGCTGCATCCAGCCCGAGCATGCGCAGGAGCATAGCCAGGCGGCCGACATTGACGTCGACGATGAAGCGGGTTTCGGAAAGGGTTTCAGGCCGAAGCAGGCTGGACTGGCGGACGTCTATGGGCAGGCTGGGGGGCCTGACGGTGATCCTGTCGCCAGGCCGGACGATGTAGTCGAAGCCGACCGTGCGCCCCGAGGCTTCGATGGCTCCAATCTCGGTATGCGGCGGACCCAGGGCCTCAATGACGTCCTTGACCGAGGCCTTGCGCTCCAGTGAGTAGGAAAGCCCTTTTTCCAGGTTGTCAGTGGAGAAAAAATCCTTTAACTCCCCGAGGAAGAACAGCTCAACATGGGGCATCGGCTATGCACCCTTACCTGGCAGTTATTCTCGTGTTCATCGTCGGCGCCTGGGCTCTGGAGACCCTGGCCGAGTACCTCAACCTGCGGAGCCTCGGCCCGCGGCCGCCGGAGGAGTTTGCCGACACCTTCGACCCTGAGGCCTACGCCAGCTCCCAGGCATACACTAGGGCTAAGGCTACAGTAGAAATTGTCTCCTCGACTGTCAACGTGGTCCTGCTCCTGGCCTTCATCCTGCTCGGGGGGTTTCCCTGGCTGGACGGGCTGATCCGTTCCCTTGGCCTGTCCGAGCTGACCAACGGCCTGCTCTTCTTCTTGGCTCTCGGTGCGGCCATGGAGGTCGTGTCCCTGCCCTTCGAGATCTATCGGACCTTCGGGCTGGAGGAGCGCTTCGGCTTCAACCGGACCACCCCGCGGACCTTTCTGGCCGACAAGTGCAAGGAGGTCGGCCTGTCCCTGGTCATCGGCCTGCCGGTCCTGGCCGGAGTGCTCCTGTTCTTCGGCCGCTTCCCGCTCACGGGCTGGCTCATGGCCTGGGGCTTCATCATCCTGGTCATGCTGGTCATTCAGTATGTGGCCCCCATCTGGATCCTGCCCCTGTTCAACACCTTCAGGCCGCTACCCGAGGGGGAGGTTCGGGACAGGATCCTCCAGCTGGCTGAAAAGACCGGCTTCCGGGTCGGCGGCATCTATGTCATGGACGGGTCCAAGCGTTCCAGCAAGTCCAACGCCTTCTTCACCGGCCTGGGCAAGAAGAAGCGCATCGCTCTGTTCGACACCCTCCTGGACAGGCACGACCCTGAAGAGCTTCAGGCCGTACTGGCCCACGAGGTCGGTCACTCCAAGCTCGGGCACGTGCTCAAGAACCTCGTGCTGGGCATCCTCAAGACCGGGCTGCTCCTCTTCCTGGTCTCCGTGGCCATCCGGCACGAGCCTCTCTTTGAGGCCTTTGGCGTGGATCAGGCCTCGGTCTACCTGGGGCTGGTCTTCTTCGCCCTTTTGTATACGCCGGTCTCGCTGCTCCTGGCCCTGAGCATGAACGCCGTGTCCCGACGCTTCGAGTACCAGGCCGATCACTTCGCCGCCCAAGCCGCCGGCGGTCCCGGGCCCTTGATTCGGGCCTTGAAGAAGCTGGCCCGGGACAACCTGAGCAACCTCTCGCCGCACCGCCTCTATGTGGCCCTGCATTACTCCCACCCGCCCCTGAAGGAGCGGATCGAGAGCCTGAAGGCCCAAGGCACTTCTTGACGCCGGTGGGCCCGGCAGGATACATTTGCAACTCCGCCCTTAGCTCAGCTGGATAGAGCGCCGGACTTCGAATCCGTAGGTCGGAGGTTCGAATCCTCCAGGGCGGGCCAGATTTTTAGGGGGCTACAGTTTTCTTGGCTGTAGCCCCTTTCTTTTTACTACCCTGCGAGTGGCTTTCTTTTTCTCCTGCTGTGAGGGCAAAAAAAGCAGAAGCGAGTAAATCAAGGAAGATAATGAGGGAAAATGAGGGGAGCAGGAAAAGCAGCGCAGGTGTTGTCAAGACCATCAAGCTGCATATATGCATCGCCTTGGTCTGAAGTCCTCCGCCTGCGCAGAGCAGACCATTGATTGGATCGGATCATGTTGACATCATGCTTCGGCATGATGAGATTTTTTATAGAGGAGGAACAACAAAAATAAGGAGCGTGTAACATGACACGAGAGGAAGCCAAACAGGTTCTGGAGGATGAGCTCCGCAAGAAATCGAAGAACAAGAGCAAGTTCTACTTCAGCGACCTGAGCAAGATCCTGGATGAAAAGCCCCGGGAGACCAAGAAGGTGGTCACGGAGATGGTCAACGAAGGCCGCTTGAGCCTCTGGAGCAGCGGCAGCACCTCCATGTACACCTTGCCGGAGATGGGCGGCTACTAAACCCTCTCCTCTTTGGACGCCTCATCCAGGGCCGTGCAGGTTGCGGGCTGGGATCACCCCAATGCCGCCACGAATAAGGGCCTGGGCCGTCAAGTTCAGGGAATGGTGCTTGTCCAGGTAGTTTCTGATCAGGGACGGCATCAAGCTTTTCGCCTCGATGTCCTCTTTGCTCAGAAAGTAGTCCAGGATGTCCGAGGGGTGCTCCCGGCTCTGCTCCACCTCAACTTCCCCGCCTTCGTGCTTGGCCGAGATGTTCGGCACCTCCCGGGCCAAGCTCACCAGCTCCTCTCGACGGTTGTAAGGCTGCCTGACGATGGACCTCCAGGTCTCGGTGATGTGATGCTCCAGCCGGACCGCCTGCTCCAGGCCCAGGCTGCGACGGATCCGTGAAGCCAGCCGCAGGGTCTCGTTGTTCACGGAGTTGGCCAGGTTCAGGCCGGCCAAGCAGGTGCTGCCGTCAGGCCTGGCGAAGAGCCTGGCGGTCATGAGGGTCCAGAGCACGGAGTAAGGGTTGTCGTTGCCCACGTAGACGGAGATCTTGAACTCGATGTCCAGACCCAGCTTGTGCAGAATGTATCCCGCGAGCACGGTGCCCGAGTTGATGTTCAGGACCTGGCGGATGCCGTAGCGCGTGAAGTAGTAGAGGAGCTCCTCGGCCCATTTAAGGGGATAGTCGTTTGGCTGGCCGATGCCGGCGAAGTATCCGGTTATGGTCTCCGGGCCGCCGAGATGGACGTTGCTGCCGTCCGTTCCCCGGGTGTCCAGGGCCTCGACAGAGGAGGCGCCGATGATCTGCAGGGCCAGCGTGGTGGCGGCCAGGTCCCCGTTGTCGCGCTCCTGCTCGGCCATGTTCCGAACCCGAATGACCCGCCCGGGCATGAGCTCCCGGTTCTCCAAAGCCTGCCTGGCCTCGGCCATGAGCCAGGGGAAGAACTGCATGGCGCTGATCTCCAGGGTGACGGCTTTGGTTTGGTCCAAGCCGGACCAGCCGCTCCCCTGGCCAAGGAAGCCTGCAGAGTACTCCGAAAGCCCGATGAAGGAGCCCTTGTCCCTTTGTTCGGCCAGCCAGTCGATATCCCGCCGATAGGGTGAATCGATTCTTTGCAGATGCTCCAGGAGCCTGTCAGGCTCACGGGCCTCCCGGGCCTGCCGATTGAGCGTCTCGACCCCGCCGAACCGCTCCAGCAGCTTGGCCAGCTCCTGCACGAGCGGGGTATTCGGATCGGTCAGCAGGCTGTTGACCTGCTCCAGCTCGGCCTGTCCAATTCGCAGATCCTCGATGCCTCCTGCCATGGCTCCTCCCTGGTCTTTGTCCATGAAAGCGCCGGCTGAGCCTGCTCGGCGCCACGGTTTGCAAGCCGATCAGGTTTGCCCCATCTGCCGACGGAAGGACTCCTCTTCCCCGGCATGCATTCGGTAACAATGCGCCTCGGCCGGGAAGGCCCCGGAACGGACCTCGTCCCTGTACTCCCGGAGGGCCTGGGTGACCATGCCGGCCACATCGCAGTACTTTTTGACGAACTTGGGGGTGAAGGCCTGAAATTGCCCGATGAGATCGCTGACAATGAGCAGCTGCCCGTGGCATTGGCCGCCGGCGCCGATGGAGTAGACCGGTATGCGGAGCCTGTCTGCGATATAGCCGGTCACCTCGGGCGGGACGGCTTCAATGAGAAGAAAATGTGCGCCAGCCTCCTGGACAGCCAGGGCATCCTCGACCACCAGCTTGGCTGTATCGGCTGTTCGGCCCTGAGCCTTGTGGCCTCCGAGCACCCCCGAGCTTTGCGGCGTCAGCCCGATATGGCCGAAAACTCCAATGCCGGCCTGGACAATGGCCTGAATCTGCTCGGCCACCCGGACCCCGCCTTCGAGCTTGACGGCATCCACGGAGGCTTCCTTGAGGAACCGTCCGGCGTTGGCGACCGCATGGCTGCAGGAGATCTGATAGCTCATGAAGGGCATGTCACCGATGACGAAGGTGTTCGGGGCTCCGCGGCGGACCGCCTGGCAATGGACCAGGCACTGCTCCATGCTCACCGGGATGGTGTCCTCGTAGCCGTAAACGCACATGCCCAAAGAGTCGCCGACCAGGATCATGTCCAGCCCCGCGGCTTCGGCGAACTGAGCAGTGGGGAAGTCGTAAGCGGTGATCCAGGCTATCTTTTCACCCTGCTCCTTTAAGCGGTACAGGTCGTGGATGCTCTTCTTTGCGGTCATCTGGAACCTCCTGGCAGGGGTTTGGTTCTCAATTGAGCGATGCAATCGCGCAGCTGAGATGGGTGTTGACAGATTTGGCAGCCATGATCAGGTCAATAGAAGGAATGGGGCATGGTTATGGAGCTGCATAGAGCAACAATGCCTCTTCCTGGGAAGCATATCACGGGAAACAGGAAAAACAAGGGAAGGAGGAGACTATGCCAGCCAAAGGTGAGTTCTATCGCTGCACCATCTGCGGGAACGTTGTCGAGGTCAAGCAGGCCGGAGACGGCGACCTGTCCTGCTGCGGCATGCCCATGGAAGGGCTGACCGAGAATGAAGCCGCCACCTTCAAGGACTAGGGTTTCATCCAGTGTTGCGTCCATGGCATGGGTAGAGCCCCGATCCTGATAGCCTTTCCATGGATAGTATCCTCAAGACCGGCTTGACTCCTGAGTGCCAGGACAGGCCGGCTGGCAAAAGAGGTCTTCCACGAGGCGGAGGCCTCTTTTTTTGCCTGCCGGCACAGCCTGGCTTCCCGAATTCCTGCGGCCTTTGACGGCCGGCTTGCCTTGAATGCGGCGACTTGGCTATCCTGAAGCCAGCTCTTCGGCTGGGGTCCATGGGTCTGGCTTTGATTGATTCATGGGAGCAAAAAGGAATGATGAGTGCAAGCGGACCGGCCATTGTCTTCACCAACACCCTGACCGGTGAGCGCGAGACCTTCACCCCACGCAGAGCCGGGAAGGTTGCGCTGTTCACCTGCGGCCCGTCGGTCTACAGCCGGCCGCATATCGGCAACTACCGCACCTATCTCTACGAGGACATCCTGCATCGTTTTCTGGTCAGCCGGGGCTATAGCCTGAACCGGGTGCTCAACTTCACCGACATCGAGGACAAGGCCATTGACGAGGCCAAGCGGCGCGGACTGTCCCTGTTTGATCTGACCCGGCCCAACGAGGAGCAGTTTCTAGCTGATGCGGACAGGCTGGGCATCATTCGACCCAGTATCATCCCCAGGTCCTCGACGAGCATCCCGGAGGCCGTGCGGCTGATCTCCGTGCTGCTCGACACCGGTCATGCCTACTGGCACCGGGGTGACGTCTTTTTTGACCCGCTGACCCATCCGGAATTCGGGAAGCTCTACGGGTTGGACATGAGCCGCTGGCCCAAGAAAAGGATCCGTTTCCGCAAAGATACCTACCAAGGCAGGCGCTGGAATCTGGGAGACTTCATTCTCTGGCACGGGCTGAAGCGGGGAGAGGATCCCGCCTATGCCTGGGAAACAGAGATCGGCCCGGGCCGTCCGGCCTGGAATATCCAGGACCCGGCCATGATCAGCAAGCATCTCGGGTATGCGGTGGATATCTGCTGCGGGGGCGTGGACAATCTCTACCGGCACCACGACTACAACATCGCCGTGCTCGAGTCGGTCTCTGGACGTGAGCTCTGCCACTACTGGCTGCACGGCGAGCTCCTGCTGGTCAACGGTTCCAAGATGTCCAAGAGCCGCGGCAACATCGTCTATCCGGACACGCTTTTCAACGAGGGCCTGACTCCGGACCAGCTCAGGTACTTCCTCCTGTCCGTGCATTACCGCAGGACCATGAACCTGACCAGCCGGCGGCAGGAGCGGGCCAAGGAGCGGCTGAACCGCCTGCAGGCCGCCATTCGCGATCTCGCATCCGGCGGCGGGGCGGCAGCCCCGGCTGCGGATTCAGCTGTAGAGGGGTCAGGATCCATACCGGAAGCAGTCGACCGGGCCCTGGCGGACGATCTTGATGTCCCTGCGGCTGTCACGGCTCTGGAGAGCTGGTTGTCCAGACAGACTGAGAAGAAGCGCCGGGGAGAGCTGGGCCGGCCTGAGCTCGAGGAGGCTCTGGCTCAGCTGGCGGCGGCCGACAGGGTGCTCGGCTTTCTCGGGCTGGTCGGGTCCGCAGAGACACGTGGAGCTAGCCCTGCAGGCTCTGCCTGAAAAGGATCGGGGCCCTGGGTCCAGGCAAGGGACGGCTGGGAACTGTTCTGCTTACTGACTAGAGGAGGTGCCTATGCCCGAGCTTCCCGATGTGGAGGTCTATAAGCTCTTGGTTGAGGGCTCCTGCCTGAATCGGCGGATCGCCCGGGCAGAGGTCCTGGACGCTTCCATGCTTGCCGGCATCGGCCGGGACGAGCTCGAGTCGGCCCTGCGCGGGGCGACAATCAGCTCGGTCAGGCGGCACGGCAAGCATCTGTTCATTGGTCTGGGCGGCTCCGCTTGGCTGGAGCTCCATTTCGGCATGACCGGCTATCTGGAGTTCTTTCCGGAAGCTGGGGGCCGGACCAAGCACGAGCGCCTCCGGCTGGACTTCGAGGACACCAGCCGGCTGGTCTACGATTGCCAGCGCAAGCTTGGAGAGATTGGGCTGATTGACGATCCGGAGACCTTCATCCGGCAGAAGGGCCTCGGGCCGGATCCTTACGCCGGCAACCTGGACAGGAGCCGGTTCGCCGAGCTGGTGTCAAGCAAGCGCGGCTCGATCAAAGCGGCGCTCATGGATCAGTCCCTCTTGGCCGGCATCGGCAACGTCTACTCCGATGAGATCCTCCTGGCCGCCGGGCTGCATCCCAAGGCCAAGGCGGCCGAGCTGTCCCAGGAGGACCTGACCCGGCTGTACGAGGCCATGGGTAGAATCCTGTCCGGAGCCGTCGAGCGTGGGGCCGATCCAGGCAATATGCCCGGCTTCCTAGTGGCCCAGCGCAGACCGGAAGGGACCTGCCCCCGGTGCGGGGGGTCAGTACAGAAGCTCACCGTCTCAGGCCGCTCCGCCTACCTCTGTCCCCGGTGCCAGGGCTGAAGCTCGGACTGGCATCGGCTCAGGCTTTCCGAAAGCCCTGGGCGTCGATGATAGCGTAGTGGTAAGGAGGAGCGATCTCGGAGTCCTCGTCTACCGGGTATCCTTCCATCTTCTCCTTGATTGTAGAAAGAACTCTGTCCAGAGGCGTGTTGTCCGCGTTCATCCTGCCGAGGGTGAACTCAAGCCCAATCCTCCGCGGTACGGTAAAGGCCGATTGGATGGAGTCACCGTCCAGCTGGGGTAGCTTCCTTTTGGTCCAGATGAGGAAGGCCTTGAAGGGCTCGTTTGGGTCATCCGGATCATGGCCGGCCAGAATGAAGAACATGTGATGCACCGGGTCCACCGGAATGCAGTCGCATTTGCGGCGCATGGACTTCTCATACTCGCTGCCCAGGAAAGGCAGGGCTGCCGAGTAGACTGCAGATATGCCCTGCAGCTCCTCGGAGGCGATGAACTCCCGTAGGGATCCGCAGATCTCGGTGCTTTCAGCATCTCCGCCGGCGAGAATGGCCGTATCGCTGCTGAGCTGGACCAGGGGCGTGACGGTCACTGCCTGCACGCTCCCATCTGTGGCGAAGTCGAAGGCCTTGCTGTCGACAGCCAAAACCACGCCGTTGGTGTTCACGGATACAATATGCTGGGCCATGATCGACCTCCTTGGTTCGACGTCATTGATTTTCTATCCGAGAAAGCGATAAGGCATGCTTCTAGGCCTGGAGTGGGTCTTTCGAGCCAAGGGCTCCATACTGCAGGCTCGAACAATGTCCTGTCGCGGACAAGACGTTCAGCAGTCGAAGGCCTGCTTTTGCTCTGACCATTTTGCCGGTGGCGAGGGCTTTAGCTCAATGGTGAGAAATGCGGGATCATTCGGAGAGGAGCTTGTCTGCGGCAGCACACGAGCAGACGTGGAGGCTCTCCTGTGCCTGTGTGGAAGTGGCGGTTGCTCTAGAGCTGTGCTCGGCAGGCCAGACAGGAGAAGGCACCACATGGGAGGCTCTTGCTTGGAACGCAGCAAAGGCATGCCCCGGGCCGACTAAGCCCGGGGCACGAGGGAAGGTTGAATTTAGGCCCTGGCGTACTTCTCGGCGACATGGATGAAGAAGTCGGGATCGTCGGTATGGTAGTCCTCCTGGAAATCCCCATAGGTCTCCAGATGTTGAAATCCGGCATCGAGAATGAGGCCGCGGACGTAGTCTTTGCGCACCGGGCACATGTTCAGATAGTACTTGGACTTATCAGGAAAGGTGTAGACGAAGCGTGCCAGGCCCTCATCCAGATGCGCAGGTTCGGCGCTGACGTTCTCGCCGCAGTAGTAGTACTTGTGCTTGCTCTTAAAGCCATGGTCCAGCATGGTGTCGTAGTTCCGCTGGTCGAGGATGAGCAGCCCGTCATGGGCCAGGACGGAGTAAAACTCGGCCAGGGCCTTGCGGCGGTCGGGCTCCTCGAAAAGGTGGGTGAAGGAGTTGCCGAGACAGATGACCGCGTCGAACTGACCCTGGAGGTCCCTGGTCAGCCAGCGCCAATCGGAATGGACCGTCTTGAGGACGAAGCCGTGCTTCATGGCGTTTTCAAAGGCCTTGACCAGCATGGCCGGGCTGCCGTCGACACTCATGACGTCGAATCCGGCCTGGGCCAGGCGGACGGAATGGAAGCCGGTTCCGGTGGATACATCGAGGATGTTCTTCTTGCCCCGTTCCTTGAGGGTGTCGATGAAGAAGCTTCCCTCGCTGGTCGCCCGGCGCTCCCAGTCGATGAGCTCGTCCCACTTCTCTGCAAAGGTCTGGGCGTACTCCTTTGAGTAGTGGTCTGACTCTCGGACATTGATCGGATCCCGTCCAAAGTCCTGCTCGGTGGCAATGCTCATAATGACCCTCCTTGCTTGGTTAAAGAGCTTCTGGAAAAGAGCGTTTCCCAGGTTTCCCGGGTAGTCCGGAAATTTTGGCAATCAGCCTCACTATTGAGACCAGCATTCGGTTCATATTATTCCAGGAGCGTACCTCAGCTGTGGATTAGTATATTTTTTTTGTAGCATGAGTTTGGAAAAAGTCAAGTATTGTTTTTTATGTGCGCATTTTTTTATAAATAATAAACATAACAGGGGATATAGAGATGTGAGCTTAACCTGTGTTTTTTGAAAATAAATCTCGTAGGGGGTCCATGAGGTGCTGAATCGGCCGAGCTTTCGGCTGATGGGCGAGGTCGCAAGCCTGGGCGGGATATCCGAAAACTCCCCGAAAGGTCGCTCAAGGGCCTTCCAGCCTCGGCGCGTCGCCGAGCGACTCCTTGAGAGTAAGCGTGTTTCGCTTTCGGTCCACTTGACCGTTTCCCTCCATGCTCTCTACTCTCGAGTATGGAGAGCTCCAGCTGCTGCCCGGAGGGGATTCTCAACAACAGGACAATCAGGAGGTGAGCCCATGAGCTGGGTGTATGTGAATCGATTTATGAAGACGGAGAAGAACAAGGACAAGGTCAAGGAGCTTGTCGATGCCAACGTGGAGCATTGGCGGGGCGTGGCCCTGGATCTGGGCTATGATCCGGACACAAACGTCATGATGGAGGAAGGCGACAAGCTGATAAACATTGCCATTACCGAAGAGATGGACATGACCATGCGCGAGGAGCCCGGCGAGTGGCGTGGCGGTTCATGAGCATCCGGCCCCGCCTTGGTGCACTGTTCTTGCAGCTTTTTGTAGGATAAAAAAGCTCCAAGCTGTTGATTTTTTATCACGTTTCGGCCGGGCCTCCTCGCTTGGTTCCATTCCAACGAGCAAAATTGCCGAGCATTTCGCTCTTTGGAAAAGCCAGGCGAGAGCCTGGCTTGCCAATGAAGCGAGCGGGAACTCCTTCCGGCGAAGCTGAATGCAGCGGGCAAAAAGGCATGCCTTTGTGCCCATTGGATTCTTTGTTGCGGGGCCTTGAAGCCACAGGTGCCCTCCCTGTCATCCGAGGCCAGGATACTTCAAGGATCGCATACTGAGCCGTTGCCGGTCTCTCTGGCCTGTGTCGTGATGGAACCTGCGCTCGGCGCCCCGGCCGAAACGTGATTTTTTCATGCTTGGTTGTGCCTGCGGTACCGCAGACATGCGGGGGATATGACAGGTGCTACAATCCCTTGACTGGACTATCCGCGTATCCAGGCCCGGATGGCCGCCCGCTCCTGGGGCCAGGTCTCGGAGAAGCGCAGGCTGATGAAGACGGTAAACAGCTCGTCAAGGACGGTCAGCGCTTTGTCGATGAGGAACATCTTTTCCAGAAAGCGGGCGTCCGGGTCCTCGCCCTCCTCCAGGCGCATGTCCACCTTGGGGGTTTTCAGACTGGAGATGCTGAGGTCCTCGGCCTTGACCTGAAAGCTCCAGACCGTGTCATCCTGCTCGATGCGCAATCGGGCTTGGGTGACCTTCTTGCCGGTGCGCAGTCCGAGACGGGCCTCGGTCAGCTCGGACTGCGGACCGCTGCTGATAGCTGTATCGCGGGTTTCACCTTCGCCTCCCTGCACAGCCATGCGCTGCTCCATGTGCACAGCCACCTGCTCGCCGTTCTCGAGCCCGAAGAGCCCTGATTGGGTTTCGGTCTTGTACCAGAGCCAGGTCAGAAAGTCCTGCCCGATATAGGGTGAGAGGGTGCTCGCCTTGTGCAGATCGATTTCTTCAGCCATTTTTCTGGCTCCCTGTATATGAAAAAA
>Ga0207797_1001798_pt1 | contig 15320 bp, 11 predicted proteins | sample PRCRCaboRojoPR_6_FD_187275 | JGI IMG/M metagenome (GOLD analysis project Ga0207797, IMG submission 187275) | Marine sediment microbial community from Cabo Rojo, Puerto Rico - PR CR 10% Liquid 1 (SPAdes) | ecosystem: Environmental > Aquatic > Marine > Coastal > Sediment | place: Cabo Rojo, Puerto...
CCCCCCGCCAGAAGGGCGGCGGCCGCCAGCAGCAGCGTCCGCTCCCGAACGATGGACACTCCCCGGCTGGCCGCCAGCCCGTGGCCGCTCTCCAGCTGGTTCAGGACCCCGGCCCTGGCCCCCGCCGCCGCCAGGCCCGCCACCGTGAAGGGCAGAAGGTACAGGGGAAGCTGGGAGTCCACGGCGGAGAGGTCGCCCATCATCCATCTTATTATCTCCACCAGCCGGCTGGCAGGGCTCAGATACTCGAACAGCAGCAGGACCGATGCGCCGATGAGATTCAGCGTCACTCCGGCCAGCACTATCCGCGAGCCGGTGCCTCCCCCGGCCGCCGCCCGGGCCAGCGCGTAAACCGCAGCCACGGTGGCCAGGGCCCCGGCTGTCCCGCTTAGGACCAGCACCATCCTGGATACCACGGCTCCCGACAGCAGCAGGGCCCCGGCGGTGACCCCGGCTCCGGCGGAGATGCCCAGCGTGTAGGGGGTGGCCAGGCCGTTGCGCAACACCGCCTGCAGGACGCAGCCCGAGACCGCCAGGGATGCACCCGCCATCAGCGCCAGCGCGGTCCTGGGAAGCCGCAGCCGCAGCACCACCCATCCCGGTGCGCCCTCCATGGGGCCCAGCAGCAGCGACAGGGCGATCCCCGAGGCCAGCATCAGCAGGAGAACGCCCCAGAGCCCTCTCACGAAGTCCTCTCCGGAAGGCTGGGAACAACCTGCCAGCCGGGGCCCGCGCGGCGGACGGAGAGCCTTACCCCGAAAACCTCCGAGAGGAGGTCGGCCCGGAATATCTCCTCCGGGGAGCCCTGCACGTGGCCCCCCTCCCGCAGGAGGAGCACCCTGTGGAGGAAAGCGCTGGCCACGTTGGTCTCGTGGGTGGTTACCAGTACCGCCAGGCCACGGGAGGAGAGCCTGCCCAGGAGCAGCCAGAGGTTCACCCGGTGGCGGAAGTCAAGGGAGGCTCCGGGCTCGTCCAGGAGGAGAAGCCTGGGCTCCTGGGCCAGGGCGCTGGCGATGAGGACCCTTCGTCTCTCTCCGCCGGAGATCTCCCCGAAGGGCCTGTCCCGCAGATCCCAGGTCTCGGTGCTCTCCATGGAGCGTCGGGCCACCTCCAGATCGTGGGGCGAGTCCGCCGACCATCCCCTCCGGTGGGGATGCCGCCCCAGCAGCACGGACTCCATTGCCGTGAGTCCCGGAGAGGGGGCGGAGTCCTGGGGCACGTAGGCCACCAGCCTGGCCCTCTCCATCCTGGACATCTCCGCGGAGTCGCCGCCGCAGATCCTCACCGACCCGGTGGTCTCGACCCCCAGGTCCAGCAGGGCCCGCAGGAGGGTGCTCTTCCCCACTCCGTTGGGGCCGATGACGCCGCAGATCTCTCCCGGCATGAGCTCCAGGGAGAGCTGTGACAGCACCTTCCCGCCGGCGTATCCCGCCGAGAGCGCGTCTATCTCCAGTACCGCAGACACTCCGATATCCTCTCGGCGGTGCGGCCCATTCTGGGGCCGGGCACCAGCAGGTAGTCCTGGGTCAGGACGTGGACCCTCTCCCGGGAGATCCCCATGCCCTCCCACAGCTCCTCCACCCTGCTCCCGAAGGCCTCGGGGTCCGGGCGGTCGGGGAGCAGGTAGACCAGATGGTCCGGGGACAGCTCCAGCACACCCTCCAGGGAGACCCGTGGGTATGCCGACGAGGCGGGAGCGCTCAGCCGTGCGCCCATACCCTCCACCAGGTCGCCCAGGAAGGTGTCCTCTCCCGCCAGGGTGACCGACCCGGATCCGGGGGTATGGGAGACCACAAGGGCCACGGACCCCCCCCACGAACCTCGACGCAGGGAGTCCAGCGTCCTCCTCACGGCCGCTGCAGGATCCGAGCCGTCGCCGTACATGGAGTCCAGGGCCGCCATGGACGCCAGGGCGTCGTCCAGCGTGTCGAAGCTCCAGGCGTGGTAGGGAACCTCCAGGGCCCGGGACAGATCGGCGATGTCGGCGCTGCTGCCCACGGAGTGGATGGAGGTCGGCGACAGAGACGCAACCTGCTCCATGTTGGGGTCCAGGTACCCTCCCACCTCGGGAAGGGTGTCGGCGGCCGGGGGCCATCCGGAGTAGCGGTCGACGCCCACCACCAGCGGACCGCCTCCCACCGAGAACACGGTCTCCGTAAGCGAGGGGCCGAAGAGGACCAGCCTGTGGTCGCCGTCGCCGCCATCCGGCGGAGGGCCGCAGGACGCCAGAAGCGCCAGGGCGCACAGTGCCGCCGCCCTGATCATCCCCTCTCGTCCTCGCTCTCGGCGGGGAAGAAAACGCCCCGTCCGCGGAGCTTGTCCAGCGCCCGGCACTCTATCTGCCGAATGCGCTCGCGGGAGACGCCGAATATCCTGCCCACGTCCTCCAGTGTCTGCGGCTCACCGTCGTAGAGGCCGAAGCGAAGAGAGATAATGGTCCTCTCGCGGTCGGTGAGGGTCCGCAGCGCACCTACGATCCGCTTCCGGGTATCCTCCCGGTAGGCCTCCTCCTCGGTGGGGCTCAGACGATCCTCGATGTAGTCCACCATCGAGCCCTGGTCCTCCATGACCAGGTCGGCCGAGACCGGCTCCTGCAGGAGATCCTGGAGGCAGCGGACCTGCTCGGGGTCCATGTCCAGCTCCTCGGCCAGCTCGGCGGTGGTGGGGCTGCGGCCGGCCTTCTGCCTCCACCGCTGGATGGCGTTCCGCATCTGCCGGCGGTGGTCGGCGGCCTCGGAAGGCAGGTGGATCAGCGTGTTCTGCTGCGACAGGGCCTTCAGTATCGCCTGGCGCACCCACCAGACCGCATAGGTGGAGAACCGGTAGCCCCGGTGGTAGTCGTAGCGCATGGCGGCCGCCAGGAGACCCTGGCACCCCTCCTGCACCAGGTCCATCTCCTCCAGGGCGCCGGTACGGCAGTACTTCCGCGCCCACTTCACCACCAGACGGAGGTTGGCCTCCACCAGCTTCTCCAGCAGGTCGCGGTGGTCGGCGCAGGCCTCGAAGAACCGCGTGCCCGCCCGGAAGAGAGAGTCGGTGTCGACTCCCGTGCGAAGCTCGATCAGCCGGAGCGCCCGGTCTATGCCGCGTATCCTGGGTAGCAGGGCCCATGCCCGGCGCTCCCGCCCGCCGGCCTCCAGGGACGAGACGTAGGCCACTGCCGCCTCCTCCAGCTGGCCACGGTCCATTCCCGCGTCATCCAGGAGGTCCCTGGCTCGCTCCAGGAGGTGGCGGCAGGTCTCCACGGAGTCGAAGACCTCCCGACCCAGCTCCTCCACCCACCGCCAAGCAGGCCTCAGCGCCCTCACCCTCTCGCAGCTCAGCGAGGCGTCGAGCCCCGGGAGCAGACGTCTCAGCTCTTCGCGGCGGTCCTCGGGGAGAACGCCCTGCCGCACGCCCCAGTAGGCCGTGTCCACCAGGTCCCGGCTCACCCTCCTCCCCCTCGCCAGCCGCCTCAGGGGCTCGATGAACCTCGTGCTTCCGGCCTCCACGCTGAGAAGGGCGGAGAGCATGCGGTGGCGCACCTTCTCCTGGGCCACGGCCAGCTCCAGCTCCCGTTCCCGGGAGAGCAGGGGGACCACGTCCATCTCCCTGTAGAAGAGGGTGCCGGACGACAGGTCCAGGTGCTTCTGGGTACTATCCCCCATTGCCGCCTTCCGTTTCGCGTAGCCTTCCACCCAACCTGCTCAGTTCCTCCAGTATCTTCCTCTTCTCCTCACCTTCGGCCTCGGCCAGCCGTCGGCTCAGTCTGCGCCGCCTCTCCTTCATCCGCCGTCTGAGGACCCGGGCGATGACCCGGTCCACGTCCGCCGCCGCCGCGGCGGCCCTGTCGGATAGTATAGCCGCGCAGGCGTCGGCCTGCGAGGGATCCATCTTCGCCAGGGCAGGCCTTTCCACCCCCTGGGCGAACTGCGACTGCAGGGAGGCGAAGGCCCCTCTTCCGGTCTCGGTATCGAAGTCGGCGGCCTCCACGGTCTCCAGCAGGCGGCTCCGGTCCTCCGCGGAGCAGGACAGAACTGCCCACAGCAGCGTGGAGTCCCTCCTGCTGGGTCCGGGAGGGGGCTCCGTGCGCTCTCCCGAAGATCTCCGCGACGGCTCCCTCAGATGGTCACGCTCCCTGCGCAGTGTGTCCATGGTGTACCCCGTGCTCCTGGAGAGGCTTCTGAAGAGGGTCTCCTCCACCAGGGGGTCCGCGGACCTCCCCGCTATCTCTACCAGGCGCTTCACAACCTCCACCCCGCGGCCCGAGTCTCTGGCCCCCTCCCAGCCCCCCACCAGCTCCAGGCCGAACTCTATGGGGTTGCGCGCGCGGCCCACCAGGTCCATGAAGCCCTCCGCGCCCTCCGCGGCCACGAAGTCGTCGGGGTCGGTCCCATCGGGAAGGAGGATGATCCTGGGATTGAGGCCCTGGGAGAGCATCACCTCCGCGGCCTTCACCGCCGACCTCCTGCCGGAGTCGTCGCCGTCGAAGCACACGTAGACGTGGTCGCTGATGCCCCCCATGCGGCGGGCCTGGTCCGCGGTGAGAGCCGTGCCGCAGGTGGCCACCACCGAGCGGATTCCGGCCAGGTAGAGCCGGGCGTGGTCGAAGTAGCCCTCCACCAGAACCACCATGTCCAGGTCCCGTGCCGCCGCCCTGGCCTCCCTGTAGCCGTAGAGCGTGCTGCCCTTGCTGTATATTGGGGTGTCGGGACCGTTCAGGTACTTGGGGACGTCGTCCCCCAGGGTGCGGGCCCCGAAGCTCACAACCCTTCCCCTGCGGTCGGCGATGGGGAAGGTCAGCCTCCTGCGGAAGCGGTCGTACACTCCCCGGCCCCGGTCCGACCGGGACGCCATTCCCGCCTCCACCATCTGGGCCTCGGAGAAGCCCTTGGAGCGGAGGTGGGCGCAGAGGCTCTCCCCGCCGGGGGCCCATCCCAGCCCCAGCGCACGCCGGTCCTCTTCACCGATCCCCCTGTCCTTCAGGTAGGCGCGGGCGACGCGGCCGCCGTCCCCCTCCAGGCTGCGCCCGAAGAAGGCCTGCGCCGCCTCAGTTATGTCCCGCAGGGCCTTCCCCCTTCCCGTGGGGGCCGATCCGCGGCTCAGGGTTACTCCGGCCTCCCCGGCCAGCTCCTCCAGGGCCTCGGGGAAGGACATGCCCAGGTAGCGCATCAGGAAGGTGAAGACGTCGCCTCCGGCGCCGCAACCGAAGCAGTGGTAGACCTGCTTGTCCGGCGATACATGGAAGGAGGGCGTCTTCTCCTTGTGGAAGGGGCACAGCCCCTTGTAGTCCCGACCCGCGTGCTTCAGGCCCACGTAGCGGCCTATGACATCCACGATGTCCACCGCCTGGCGGACAGCCTCCACATCGTCCATGCCGCTCCCCGCCGCGCTCACTGTCCGGTCTCCGGCACCAGGCGGGCCACAGTTACGCCCACCCCTCCCTCCTCCGGCCTGCCCTGTCGCCAGGAAGATACCCGGGGGTCGTCCCGAAGAACGTCGGCCACCACGGACATTAGTACGCCCTTTCCCTTTCCGTGGATCACCCGGACCACCCCTACCCCGGTGGCTGCGCAGCCGTCCAGCTTCTCCTCCAGGGCCTCCCTGGCCTCCGCCGCCCGCATTCCGATCAGGTTGATCTCCGGGCTCTCGGGAGGCATCTCCCAGCTGGCGGAGGCCACACCCGCCCCCTGGGGCGGCTCCGCCGGGGATAGGTCGGCCAGGGGCTTCTCCAGCCGCAGGTTGCCGAAGCTCACCACCGCCGCGTCGCCGCGCACCTCGTCCACCATGCCCCGGCCACGCCATCCCTTCACGGTGACCCAGGAGCCCTTCGAGAGCTCCCCGGGGCCCTCGCCCTCGCCCCCCCCGGTCCCCGCAGGCGGGGCGTCCTCCGGAGCCTCGGCGGACTCCAGCTCCCGTATCCCCGAGCGGATGCGCCTCCGTTCCTCCCGGTCCTCGGCGGAGGCCAGCCTGCCCAGCAGCGAGTCCGCGCGAGAACCGATCTCCTCCAGGCGCTGCTCCCACTGCTTGCGGTAGTGCCTCCGCAGGGCCGCCAGCTCCGCCCTTCCCCGGCTCTGCTCGGTGGAGGCCTCCTCCATGGCCCTGCGGGCCTCCTCCCGCTCCCGTGACAGCCGCAGCAGCTCCTCCTCCCTGCGGTCGCGCATGGCGGCCAGGTCCGCCATGAGCCTGTCCAGCCGGAAGGAGTCGCCGGCCAGCTCCCTGGCCCGACGCAGCACATCCTCGGGGTAGCCCATCCTCTGGGCTATCTCCAGGGTGAAGGAGGATCCCGGAATGCCCAGTACGAAGCGGTACTGAGGCTGCAGGGTCTCCTCGTCGAAGGTCATGCACCCGTTGTAGAAGCCCTCCCGGCCGGTGGCCAGGTTCTTCAGCTGACCCATGTGGGTGGTGAGCACCACCCGGCATCCGGAATCGGTGAGGGCCTCCAGCAGGGCGGCGGACATGGCGCTGCCGGTGACCGGGTCGGTACCCGCCGCCGGCTCGTCTATGAGCACCAGGCTGCCCCGGCCGAGGTTCCGTATCATGGCCATCTGCTGGCTCAGCCGGGCGGAGTAGGTGCTCAGGTGCTCTTCGATGGACTGCTGGTCCCCTATGGAGGCGCTGACGCTCTCGAAGAAGGGAAGGACGGACTCCGCCCCCGCAGTGGCCCCCAGTCCGCTCTGCGAGCAGATCACGGCCAGGCCGAAGGCCTTCAGGAGGACGCTCTTTCCCCCGGCGTTGGGACCGCTCACCACCAGGGCCCTCCAGTCCTCCGGCATCCGCAGGTCGTTGTCCACCGACTCCTCCGGGGGTATCATGGGGTGCCGCAGACCCAGCAGGCTCACCCCCGAGCCCTCCGCGGGAAACACCGTCCCCGCCTCCAGATGGTAGCGGGCCCGGGCGAAAACCGCATCCAGCTGCCGGGCCAGCCCGGTGGCTTCGGCGAGGTCGTCTCTCCGGTCTCTCAGCAGGCCCGTCAGCTCCCTGAGCACCCGGCGGCGCTCCGCCTCCAGGTCCAGCTGGGCCTCCTGGAGGCTGTTTCCCGCCTCGGCCAGCTCCATGGGCTCCACATAGACCGTCTCGCCGCTGTCGGAACGGTCGTGGACTATTCCTCCGACCCGGCCCCGGGAGCCGGCACGCACCGGGAGCACGTACCTCCCGTTGCGGATGGTGGGGGGGCTGTCGCGGAGCAGGCCCTGCGAGGAGAGGCGCGACGCCAGCCGCTCGATTCTGTCCGATATCCGCCTTCGGTCGCGCTCCACCCGCTTCATCAGCCGGGAGAGCTCGGGGGAGGCCTTGGGGGACAGGGCTCCGTCTTCGGTGGTGGAGCGGAGCAGCCGGCCGGCCTCCGCGGAGAGGTCGGGACACCTATCGAGCCACTCCCCGCCCAGGCGTCCGAGGGGAGATGGACCGATGCCGGCTTCCTCCTCACCGGCCAGGGCATCCTTCAGCCCCTTCCGAAGACCGTCCAGGCTCCTCATGCCCATGCCGGCGGCCCGCAGAGCCGCCGGGTCCAGGGCCGTGGCCCCTTCGTCCAGCGCCTCCAGTATCTCCCCCATGGGGTCGATCCAGTCCAGGCTCGGTGACAGCCCCTGCTCCAGAAGGGCGGCAGCTGCCAGGGTCTCGTCCCGAAGACGCTCCGAGGACCCCGGACTGGCGGCGGGGGCCAGGGCCAGCACCTCCTGGCGGCCGGCCTCACTCTCCGCCAGGGACGAGACCCGCTCCAGCAGTCTGCCCCAGCCCAGCTCCTCCAGGGTACCCCGCACGGCGGCCTAGGGGCTGAACCGCCGGGAGGAAGCCAGCTCCTCCAGGGCCTTGCGCTCGCTGCGGGAGAGCTTCTTGGGCACGTATACCGAAAGCAGCACTCTCAGATCGCCCCTGCCTCTCTGCTGGAGCATGCCGATGCCCTTCCCGCGCAGAACCAGCTCGTCTCCGGGCTGCGTTCCGGCGGGGACTTCCACGTTCTCCTCGCCCCCTTCGGGCAGCGGCACCCGTATCTGGCCGCCCAGGGCTGCCTGGGGAAAGGAGATCTCCCTGTCCACCACCAGGTCGAAGCCGTCCCGGCGGAAGGGCCCGTAGTCGACGTCCTTCACGTGGACGATAAGGTCGCCGGGCACGCCTGCGGAGCCGGGGTGGTCCCCCTGTCCGCGGAGCCTGATGAAATGGCCGGCGGAGACCCCTGCCGGCAGGTCCACCTTCAGCTTGCGCCGCCTTACGGTGGCTCCCGAACCCCGGCAGGCCGAGCATTCCTTTCGAGCCCTCTGTCCGGCTCCCCCGCAGTCGGGGCAGTCGTGCACGGTCTGTATGGCTCCCAGGAAGGTCCTGCGCGTGCTCCTGACCTGGCCCCTCCCGCCGCAGGTCCCGCAGTTCTCCATCCCCTCCCCGGGGTCGGCCCCGGTGCCGTCGCATTCGGGGCAGGCCTCGCTCCTGCGCACCTCCAGCTCGCGGACGGCGCCCAGAGCCACCTCCTCGGCGTCCAGCTCCACGTCCACCGTGATGTCGTGGCCCCGCCGGGTCCGGCTGCCCCGCCGGCCCCCGCCGAAGCCCCCGAATCCGAAGTTCTCCATGAAGGTCCGGAGGGCGTCGTCGAAACCGAACCCACCGCCGAAGATGTCCCCCAGGTCCGGCGCGCCGTCGGCGCTGCCGAACCTGTCGTAGCGGCTTCGCTTGTCGGGATTGCCCAGTATCTCGTAGGCCTCCCCCACCCGCTTGAACTTATCCTCGGCGTCGGGGTCGTCGGGGTTCTTGTCGGGATGGTACTGCACCGCCAGCCTGCGGTAGGCCCTCTTTATGTCGGACTGAGAGGCGTCACGGCTCACGCCGAGCACCTCGTAGGGATCGAATGAAGTCATCTGTGCGCACCTCTTGGCATGTCATTTCCGAGACGTTCAGCCCCCGTCCGCCGGAGGCCGCAGCCCTAAGATACAATGATCGGAGCGCCTCCGGAGGCGCTCCGATTCCTGCGCTCCATCACCGCCGATCCGGGCAGGCCGGGATCAGCTCTCCGAGTCGTCCTCCAGGACCACCACCTCGTCCTCGTCGGTGTCCTCTTCACCTGTGGTGTCCATGATGTCTATCAGCTTTGATATCTGGGAGACCAGGGCGGAGGTCTTGCTGGTGTCCTTGGCTATCTTCGACCGGTTCTCACCGTCGCGGTTCATCCTTAGGGAGGCCAGCGAGTTCTTCAGTTCCTCGTAGGACTCCTCCTCCAGCTGCTTTCGGGCGGTCTCCAGGACCCTCTCGGCGTCGTATATCACCTGGTCGGCGGTGTTGCGGGCCTCCACCAGCTTCATGCGGTTGCGGTCCTTCTCGGCGTTTACCTCCGCCTCCTTCATCAGCTGGCTTATCTCGCTCTCGCTGAGCCCTCCGCTGGGGTTGACCTCCATGCTCTGGGCTCTGCCGGTTACGGCGTCTTTGGCGGAGACGTTCAACAGTCCGTTGGCGTCTATCTCGAAGGCCACCTCCACCCGGGGAACGCCCCTCTTGGCCGGCGGTATGCCCACCAGCTCGAAGCGACCCAGACTGCGGTTTCCCTCCACCAGCTCCCTCTCCCCCTGCACCACGTGGATGCTCACCACCTGCTGGTTGTCCACCGCCGTGGTGAACATGCGGCTGCGCTTCATGGGAATGGGGCTGTTCTTCTCGATGATGGGAGCCATCACGCCACCCAGGGTCTCCACGCCCAGCGTGAGAGGGGTGACGTCCAGGAGCACCAGGTCCTTGCGCTCGCCGGAGAGCACCGAGGCCTCCACAGCGGCGCCTATGCCCACCACCTCGTCGGGGTTGACGCTGTGGGCCGGCTTCTGGTCGAATATCATCTCCACCTGCTTGCGCACCAGGGGAACCCTGGTGGAACCGCCCACCAGTATCACGTGGTCTATGTCCCCGGCCTCCATCCCCGCCTCCTCCAGGGCGTCGCGGCAGGGGTCCTCTGTCTGCTCCACCAGATCCTCTATCAGGCTCTCCAGCAGCCCCCGGGTGAGGGAGAGCTCCAGGTGCTTCGGCCCGCTCTCGTCGGAGGCGATGAAGGGCAGGTTTATGTTGGCCTCCAGGGCGCTGGACAGCTCGCACTTCGCCCTCTCGGCCGCCTCCCGCACCCGCTGCAGGGCCACCGGGTCATCCGAGAGGTCAACATCCTCCTCCCGCTTGAACTCACCCAGGATCCACTTCACTATCCTGGCGTCGAAGTCATCTCCGCCCAGGTGGGTGTTGCCGCTGGTGGCCTTCACCTCGAAGATGCCGTTCACCACCTGGAGGATACTTATGTCGAAGGTACCTCCGCCGAAGTCATAGACGGCCAGGCGCTTGCGCTCGGTGGGCTCCATGAATGCCAGCGCAGCCGCCGTGGGCTCGTTCAGCACCCGCTTGACGTTGAAGCCGGCGATGCGTCCGGCGGTCTTGGTTGCCTCCCGCTGCATCTCGTTGAAGTAGGCGGGGACGGTGATCACAGCGTCCGTAACCTCCTCGCCCAGGTACTCCTCGGCCCTTGCCTTCAGCCGCTGCAGTATGATGGCCGAGATCTCCTGGGGGGTGTACAGACGGTCGAAGATGCGTATGACAGCGTCGTCCTTGTCGTTGGCCTTGATCTCGTAGGAGACGTTCTTGCGCTCCTCCTCCACCTCCCCGAAATGCCGGCCCATCAGCCTCTTGACGCTGTATATTGTGTTCCTGGGGTTGGTGATGGCCTGACGCTTGGCCACCAGACCCACCAGCCGCTCTCCCTTGGAGGTGAAGGCGACCACAGAGGGCATCACCCGCGGCCCCTCGCCGGAGGGTATGACCACTATCTCGCCGCCGTCGGCAACGGCCATGCACGAGTTCGTTGTTCCAAGGTCTATTCCGATCGCCCTACCCAAAACGGGGCCCTCCTCTGGAAATCGGTTTCAGCCTTCGGCTAAGTCCCCGCCCTGCCATCTGCCCCGGCAACGCTCTCGGCCGGGTCTTCCCTCCCGGATAGGTGACAAGGCTGCTACAAGTTTTGAAAGTACGCCTAATCGGTAGCGCTGTCAACCGAAAACAGCCCCTCCTCACTTCCCTTGAGGAGGCTTTTCTCGGTAATAATAGCCTCTATCAGCCGCCAGGGCGTTACGTCAAAGGCCGGATTGTAAAATGAAGCTTCCGCGGGAGCGATGCGCCGGCGGCCGAAAACCTCCAGCTCCCCTGCGCTCCTCTGCTCTATTCCGATGCCCTCTCCGGAGGGCGTATCCGGGTCCAGGGTGGTGGTGGGAGCCACCACGTAGAAAGGCACTCCGGCCTCCCTGGCCGCCAGGGCCAGCGGGTAGGTGCCGATCTTGTTGGCCACGTCGCCGTTGGCCGCTATCCTGTCCGCCCCCACGAAGACGGCGTCCACCATGCCCTGAGCCAGCAGGGCGGCAGCAGCGGAGTCCGGCTCCACTGTGACCGGGATACCGGCGTGGCACAGCTCCCACGCCGTGAGCCTGGCCCCCTGCAGCAGAGGACGGGTCTCGTCGGCGTAGACCATCTCCAGGATGCCCCTGTCCGCCGCCTCGTAGATCACCGCCAGGGCCGTTCCCAGACCCGAGGTGGCAAGTCCGCCGGCGTTGCAGTGGGTGAGCAGGCGGCAGCCCGGTTCCAGCAGGTCCGCCCCCAGCCGACCCATCCTCCTGCTGGCCTCCAGGTCCTCCTCGAAGAGCCGGTGGGCGTTACGCAGCAGCAGGCCGGTGACCTCCGGGCCTCCGGCGGACTCCCCGGCAACCTCCCTCTGCAGGCGGAGGCAGTGAAAGAGGTTGACCGCCGTGGGACGGGTGGACGCCAGCAGGTCCAGCTTCCGTCCGAAACCTGCGGCGAAACCCTCCCCGGGGTCGGTGGTCATGGCCGCTATCACGGCGCCGTAGGCGGCGGCGAGGCCTATGGCCGGTGCCCCCCTCACCGCCAGGGTCCTGATGGCATCGGCCAACGTCTCCACGTCCCGGCAGTCCAGGTACTCCTCGCTCTCCGGCAGGCGCCTCTGGTCCAGCAGGCGCAGGCCCCGCCCGGTCCACTCCATGGTGGGAATGGGGTCTATCACCGCTGTCCCTCCAGCCTCCGAAGCTCCCGCTCCACTACCTCTGCCACCTTCTCGGGCTCCATCATCCTACCGGCACCGGCGGTGCCGCAGGCCAGCCGGCCCTCAACGGGCCCCGCGAATACCACCCCGCGGTCGCGGAGCCTGCCCACGTTCTCCATTGTGGCCCGACTCTCCCACATCCTCTCGTTCATGGACGGGGCCAGCACCACCGGGCCGGTGAATGCCAGGGCCAGCGCGGACAGCAGGCCGTCGGCCAGGCCGCAGGCCATGCGGGCCATGATGTCGGCCGTGGCCGGGGCCACCACCAGTACGTCGGCCGCCTCCGACAGGGTTATGTGGGGCATGTGATCGGCGGGATCGTCGAACATCTCCGTCCATACCCTGCGGCCGGTGACGGAGGCCATCTGAGCGGGGCCCACGAACCGCGCCCCGGATGGAGTGAGAACTGAGTCGACCTCGTAACCCTTCTTGGTAAGGGTAGATGCAAGCGCAACGCCCTTGAAGGCCGCGGCGCTTCCAGTCACCCCCAGCAGCACCCGGCGGGTCAATGCGGTCCTCCCTTCGGCGAGTTCCTTCTGCCTATCTCGTCGATGCCCAGCAGCGTCAGCTCCGGACACACCCGGAAGCCCACCGAGCAGCGGGGGCCTACTCCCCTGGCCCAGCCCCCGGTGGCCCAGAGCACGGGCTCACCCTCCACGCACTCCGCCAGCAGCCGCACCATGTGGTCGGCGGCCCCCACTGCGCTGTTGAGCACCCCCGAACGGATGGCCTGCGCCGTGGTCCTTCCCAGGGGCGAGTCCGGAAACTCCAGGTCCACGGGATTGAGCCTCTCGGCCTTCTTGAACATGTCCGCCGCCGAGGTGCCCACTCCCGGGGCGATGGCTCCTCCCGCATACCTCCCCGCGGCGTCTATCACGTCGAAGGTGGTGGCGGTGCCGAAGTCCGCCACTATGGCCGGAGCGGAGTCCAGCAGCAGGGCTCCCGCGGCGTTGGCCAGCCTGTCCGGCCCCAGCTCGTGTGGAAACAGGTACCCGATGCCTATTCCCGCCGTGGCGGGGCTCACCTCCACCGGCTCCAGGTCCAGGTACCTGCCGCACAGCCCGTAGACGGAGTGCCGCACCTGGGGAACCACGCTGGCGAAGGCCACAGCGTCGGGCGGGCGCCTCTCCGGCAGCTCCAGGAGGTTGCGCACCAGCACCCAGAGCTCGTCCGCAGTCCAGTGGCTGGTGGCCACCCTCCACTGGGCCAGGAGCTCGCCGTCGCGAAGCAGGCCCATCACCGTCCTGGTGTTGCCTATGTCAAGAACCAGGCGACTCATACTCCTCCCAGTCCATTCCGATGTCGGACGCCGGCGCCGAGTGGGTAAGTGCGCCAACGGAGATGCCGTCCACTCCTGTCTCCGCCAGCGCGCGGACGTTTTCCAGGCTGACCCCGCCGGAGGCCTCGAGGTAGCAGCCGCTGCCCGCGGCCATCTCCGCCGCCGCGGTCAGCGTCTCGGGGCCCATGTTGTCCAGCAGTATCCTGTCCGGCAGCATGGGCAGCACCCCCTCCAGCTGGGCGAGGCTGTCCACCTCCACCTCCACTCGGAAGCCCCGGGCCCGGACGGACCTCACCAGCATGTCCAGGTTCTCCGCGCCTCCGGCCGCGGCCAGGTGGTTGTCCTTGAGCATGGCCATTTCTGAGAGGTCGAACCGGTGGTTCCTCCCGCCTCCCACCCGTACTGCGTGGCGCTGCAGGGCCCGGTGGGCGGGCGTGGTCTTCCGGGTGTCCAGTATCTCCACCCCCGTTCCCCTCACCGCGTCCACGAAATGCCGGGTGAGCGTGGCAACGCCGCACATGCGACTGAGGAGGTTCAGGGCCAGCCTCTCGCCGCGGAGCATGACTGCCGCGGAGCCTGTGATCCTTCCCAGCACCGTCCCGGCCTCCACCATGTCCCCCTCTGAGGCCTCCCTGCTGCCGCGGGCCCTGCCCAGTATCTCGAACACCATCTCCACCGCCCGCCAGCCGGCCAGGACCAGCTCCTCCCTGGCCACCACCCGACAGGCCATCTCCCTGTCTCCCAGCTCCCCCAGCGCCGCGGTGGCGGAGTCGCGGTCCACGCAGTCCTCCTCCAGGCCCGCCCTGATCAGCAGGTCGGCAACGCTTTCGAAGCTCTTCCAGTCCACCCTGGCCGCCGTGCTCACGCCATCGGCCCCCTTCCGCCGCCCGCCACCTGGCGCCCCCTCCTGTAGACCGCCACCACTTCCATACCCGAGAAGCCGCCTCTGCGGAAGGGGCTGTCGGAGAGCACCGCCAGATCCGCCCTCCTTCCGGCCTCCAGGGGCCCAGCCAGATCCTCCATCCCGGATATGGCGGCGGCGTCCAGCGTGTAGGCCCGAAGAGCCTGCCCCACTGTAAGGCGCTGGCCGGGGTCGGGATGCCCGACGGCCCCGTCCAGCCCCGCCAGGGGGCCGAAGGGCATGCCGTCGCTGCCGAAGCCCAGGCCGATTCCCCGCTGAAGCAGGCCGGAGAACGGGTTCATTGCCCGGGCGGCGTCCCAGCCCAGCCGTTCTGCGTACAGTCCCTCCGGACGCTGCCAGGCCGAGACGAAGTTGGGCTGGGCGCACACCCGGTGCATCGAGGGGTCCAGCTCGGACATGGGGCCGCCGCCCAGTTCCTCGGCGTGCTCCAGCCTGGCCCAGGCCTTTCTCACGGGCGCTTCCGTCCCCTCCAGGGCCGCCCGGCTGCAGCGGATGGCCTGCCTCACCGCCCGTCCGCCTATGGCGTGCATCACCGGGGGAAGGCCCAGAGCCCAGGCCCGGGACAGCAGCTCGGTGAGCTCGCCGTCATCGTACAGCAGCTCCGCAGGCTCCTCTCCCGACGCCCATGGCGCTTCCATGGCGGCGGTTCGGGCCCCCACCGAGCCGTCAAGGAAGCACTTGACTCCCAGCATCCCCTCGTCGGCCTCCAGCCCGTCCAGGTCCTCGGCAAGCACGGCGGAGGATACGTCCAGGTCCAGGTCCATGTCCCGCAGCCTGCGGGCGTCCTCCAGCCTCTCCATGGTGCACGCACCCGTGACACCGGCTGCCCGGACCTTCGCCGCCGCATCCCTCAGAGAGGCCGCCAGGTCTTCTCCGGAAGGAGGAAACCGCCTGTCGAACTCCAGCACAGGCCCCTCCACGGCAATCCCCGTGTCCCTGTCGATCCCCGGCATACCTTCTTCGTAGAGGTCCATCATGGCGCTGCTCATCAGGGCCATATGGCAGCAGACCCTTCTCAGGAAGACGGGCCTCCCCCCGGCGGCGGCGTCCAGCTGTTCGGGGACGGGCAGGCGGGG
>Ga0207797_1001799_pt1 | contig 15317 bp, 18 predicted proteins | sample PRCRCaboRojoPR_6_FD_187275 | JGI IMG/M metagenome (GOLD analysis project Ga0207797, IMG submission 187275) | Marine sediment microbial community from Cabo Rojo, Puerto Rico - PR CR 10% Liquid 1 (SPAdes) | ecosystem: Environmental > Aquatic > Marine > Coastal > Sediment | place: Cabo Rojo, Puerto...
CGTCTTCGATGGTTACGAGGCCCGCCACGCCGCCATACTCGTCCACGACAATGGCCATGTGATTGCGGCTGTGACGGAACTCCTTCAGCAGGACATTGAGACGCTTGCTCTCCGGGACGAATACTGCCGGGCGCAGGACGTCCTGCAGATCGAAGTGCTGCTCGTGCCCGGCAAAGTAGCGCAACAGATCCTTGGCCAGGAGGATCCCCACGACCTCGTCCCGGCTCTCGCCGATGACCGGGAACCGGGAGTGGCCCGACTCGATGATGGCCGGCAGCATGCCATCGAGCGCAGCCCCGCGCTCGACCACCGACATCTGTGAGCGCGGGATCATGATGTCGCGGACCTGCATCTCGGCAACCTGGAAGACGCCCTCGATCATGCCCAGGGCCTCGTGGTCCAGGAGATTGCGTTGATGGGCGCTGCGCAGGAGATCCACGATCTCGTCACGGTCCCTGGGCTCGCCCTGGAGGGCGAGCCCGAGCCGCTCTAGCCAGCGGCGGTGACTGGGCCCGGTTTGCTCTTCCTTCATCCGGCTGCTCAGGTCTCGTAGGGGTTGGGGAAGCCGAGTTCGGCCAGGATCTCGCATTCAAGGCGCTCCATCGCATGCGCCTCGGACGTCGTCTGATGATCATAGCCGAGCAGGTGCAGCACCCCGTGGACCACCATATGGCCCCAGTGGGCGCTGAGCACCTTGCCCTGCTGCGACGCCTCGGCCCGAACGACGGGCGCACAGATCACGATGTCGCCCAGATGGCGTTCGTCCGCTAGCGCCGGCGGCGCATCGAAGGGGAACGACAGGACATTGGTGGGACCCTGCTTGCCGCGATACCCGAGGTTGAGCTCGCTGCTCTCGGCCTCGTCGACGATGCGCACCAGGAGCTCGCCGTCGACACCGGCATGTCTCAGCGCAGCCTCGGCCCAACGCCGCAGGGCGGCCTGTGCAGGGAGGTGCTCCGCGTTGCTCGCGTACTGCACCTCCAGCTCGGGGGACAAGGGGCTAGCCCCCCTCATAGGCGTCATAGGCGCGAACGATCCGTTGCACGAGGGGGTGGCGCACCACATCGCGTGCCCCAAAGAACGAGAAGCTGACCCCCGAGACGTCCTTGAGGACTTCGGTGACGTGACGCAGACCGGACTCCCGGTTGTCCGGGAGATCGGTCTGCGTCACGTCACCGTTGACCACGGCGGTCGATCCGAAGCCGATGCGAGTGAGGAACATCTTCATCTGCTCGATGGTGGTGTTCTGGGCCTCGTCCAGGATGATGAAGGCGTCGTTGAGCGTCCTTCCCCGCATGTAGGCCAGCGGCGCTACCTCGATGACGTTGCGCTCGAGGAGCTTGCCCACCTTCTCGAAGCCCAGCATCTCGTACAAAGCGTCATACATGGGGCGCAGGTATGGATCCACCTTCTGCGCCAGGTCGCCGGGCAGGAAGCCCAGGCGCTCGCCTGCCTCCACCGCCGGGCGCACCAGCACGAGCCGGCGCACCCGCTCGCTCTCCAGCGCCTCCACGGCCAGGGCCACCGCCAGATAGGTCTTGCCCGTGCCGGCCGGGCCCACGCCGAAGGTCAGATCATTCTCATGGATGTTCTGCAGGTAGCGTGCCTGATTGGGCCCGCGCGGGCGTATCACGCCCCGCCGCAGGCGGATGGAGCGCGGCTCCTCCTGGGGCCCCTGCTCGAGCAGATCCTCCACGCCGGCCTCCTGCAGGAACAGGTGGACCTTGGCCGGCGTTAGGGTATCTTCGGCGCTGCTGGCATAGAGGTCCTTGAGCACCTCGACAGCTGCCTGGGTGGAACGGGGGTCGCCGATCACATTGAACTGGTTGCCGCGGTTGTTGATCTCGACCCCGAGGCGACGCTCGAGTTGACGCAGGTGCTCGTCGAATTGCCCGCAGAGATTGGCCAAGCGTTCATTGTCGACTGGCTCCAGCACCAGCTCCGCGCTATCAGGGTGCGTACTCAATGGCCTCGGCAGCAGCGTCTTCGACATGGCTCACCCACTCCCCGCGCAGGGAGTTGGGCAGGGCCTCGGTGATGCGGACATGGGCGAAGTCCCCGATCAGGGCGGGGTCGCCGTGGAAGTTGACCACTCGATTGTTCTCGGTGCGCCCGGCCAGCATCCGGGGATCCTTGCGCGAGCGCCCGTTCACGAGCACCGCCTCCACACGCCCGATCATGGCCTCGCTGATGGCATTGGCCATCTCGCCGATACGGGTCTGGAGGCGGCGCAGCCGCTGCCTCTTGACCTCCAGCGGCACATCATCGGGGAGCGACGCGGCCGGCGTGCCCGGGCGGGGGCTGTAGACGAAGCTGAAGGAGTGATCGAAGCCCACCTGCTCGATGAGGTCCATGGTTGCCTGGAATTCGGCCTCACCCTCCCCTGGGAAGCCCACGATGAAGTCCGATGACAGGCTCAGATCGGGGCGGGCCTCGCGCAGGCGACGGGCCTTGGCGCGGTACTCGAGCGCGGTGTGGCCCCGCTTCATGAGCGCCAGTATGCGGTCAGAGCCGCTCTGCACAGGTAGATGCAGATGGCCGACCAGCTCCGGCACCTCGGCGAAGGCGTCGATCAAGCTGTCGCCGAGCTCGAGCGGGTGCGAGGTGGTGAAGCGGATGCGGTCGATGCCGTCGATGGCCGCAACGTAGTGGATCAGCAAGGCCAGGTCGGCGCCGTCGCCGTCGTGGGTCGGCCCGCGAAAGGCGTTGACGTTCTGGCCCAGCAGCGTGACCTCCCGCACGCCCTGCTCCGCCAGACCAGCCACCTCGGCAATCACATCGTCGAACGGCCGGCTGATCTCCTCACCGCGCGTATAGGGCACGACACAGAAGGAGCAGTACTTGCTGCACCCCTCCATGACGGAGACGAATGCGCTCGGTCCCTCGGCCCGGGGCTCGGGGAGGTGGTCGAACTTCTCGATCTCCGGGAAGGAGGTGTCCACCAGGCCACCCTTGCCGGCGCGCACCGCTGCCAGCATCTCGGGCAGCCGGTGCACGGTCTGGGGCCCGAAGACCATGTCCACGAAGGGCGCCCGCCGACGCAGCGCCTCGCCCTCCTGGCTGGCGACGCAGCCGCCCACGCCGATGACCACGCCCGGACGACGGGACTTGAGGTCGCGCCAGCGCCCCAGCTGGGAGAAGACCTTCTCCTGGGCCTTCTCGCGGATGGAGCAGGTATTGAGCAGGAGGACGTCCGCATCCTCGGGCTGATCGGTGGGCTCCAGGCCGCAACGCTCCACGAGCACGTCTCGCATCTTGTGCGAGTCGTACTCATTCATCTGGCAGCCCTGGGTCTGGATGTAGAGCTTCCCGGTCATGGTGTCAGTCGAGGCTACGAATGCGCGTGTCACTGCTGGGCGAGGGGGCACGATGCGAGCCGGTCGCAGGACATATGGGGCTGCTCACGCCGCCAGGCAAGCCTAGAAGGGGATGTCGTCGTCGAAGTCGTCGGGCGGCAGCTGGGCGCTCGAGGCCTGGCCGGCGGCGCCTCCCTGTTGCTGCTGCTGCTGCGCGGGCGGGGTGCCGAAGTCGTCGCCCCCACCACCACGTCCACCGAGCATCTGCATATCGCTGACGACCACCTCCGTCGTGTAGCGGTCATTGCCTTCCCTGTCCTGCCACTTGCGGGTCTGCAGACGGCCCTCCACGTAGACCTGTGAGCCCTTGCGCAGGTACTCGCCGGCGATCTCGGCGAGGCGATTGAAGAAGACCAATCGGTGCCACTCGGTCCGCTCCTGGCGTTCGCCGCTGCTCTTGTCCTTCCAGCTGTCGGTGGTCGCCAGGGGCAGGTTGAGCACTGCGCCGCCGCTCGGCATGTAGCGCATCTCCGGATCCCTGCCAACATTGCCTATCAGGATAACCTTGTTGACCCCTCTGGTCGCCATGCTTGCCCCACCCTGGATGCCTTGTCGCTCGATTCTACGCCTGACCGGCGGTCAGTTCACGCAGGCGCCCCTCGTCGAGCGAGCGCCGATCGACCTTGAGATAGGCCAGCCCTTCCTCGGCCACGATGGCGACATCCGCCACCCCGTCTACCGAGCGCAGCTCGGCGGCCATGCTGCGCGCTGCCTCCGGGTCTAGCCGACCGATGTTGAGCAGATAGCTGCTCAGGTAGCTGGGGTTGCGCATGGTCAGCGCAGCCAACAGCCAGGCCAGCCCTGCCAACGCCCCCATGAGGAAGACGCCATCCACACCCCAGACCCCGTAGAGGGCACCACCGACACCGCCGCCGACGAAGATGCCCAGGAACTGGGAGGAGGAGTAGGCACCCAGGGCCGTGCCCTTCTTGCCCGCAGGGGCGAGCTTGCTGACCAGCGAGGGCAGGCTCGCCTCGAGCAGGTTGAAGGCCGTGAAGAACACGACCAGGGCCGCAACCAGCCCCCACAGACCGCTGCCCCCCCATACCAGCCCCAGCTGCCCCAGGACCAGGACGGCCACGGCCCCTACCAGCACGGCCTTCATCTGGCGCCGACGCTCGCCGATGATGATAAATGGCAGCATCAGGAAGAACGAGACCAGCAGCACAGGCAGATAGATCCACCAGTGATGGTCAGCCCCGATGCCGATGTGGTCGCGCAGCAGCAGCGGCAGCGCGACGAAGTTGGCCGTCAGCACCAGGTGCAGCGTGAAGATGCCCAGATCCAGGCGCAGGAGCTGCATATCGCGCAGGACCGTGCCCAGGAAGGCGGGGACCGCCTCGGTGTCCCTGTGCACGCGCACGGCTCGCGGCTGGGGCACCCAGCGCAGCACGATCCATATGGCCACGGCCCCCAGCAGCGCGGTGAGCCAGAAGATCCCCGGCACGCCGATCCAGCGGTCCAGGAGCGGCCCGGCGATCAGGGCCAGTGAGAAGGCCACGCCGATGCTGAAGCCGATTACGGCCATGGCCTTGGAGCGCTGCTCCTCCCGGGTGAGGTCAGCAGCCAGGGCCATGACCGCCGAGGCGACAGCGCCCATGCCTTGAAGGGCGCGGCCGGCGATCACACCGTATATGGAGTCCGAGCTGCCGGCGACCGCGCTGCCGGCCATGAACACCAGCAGGCCGGCCACGATTACCCGCTTGCGGCCGATGCGGTCGGAGAGCAGCCCCAGCGGGATCTGCAGCGCCGCCTGGGTGAAGCCATAGATGCCGATGGCCACCCCGGTCAGGAATGGCGTCACGTGGGCCAGATCCTCCGCATACAGGGCGAATACGGGCAGGATCATGAACAGCCCCAGCATGCGGACGGAGTAGACGGCAGCCAGCGACAGGGCCGTGCGCCGCTCGGTCGCCGTCATATTGTCGCTCAGCTCGGTCGGCATCCAGCTCCTGTTCGCGGCGTTGGCAGGTGTGCCCGTCGGATCCAGAACTTCGTATATTAGCAAGATTGCTCCCGATCCGGGAAAAGCCATGGATACCATCCGCGTGCGCGGCGCGCGCACCCATAACCTCAGGTCCATCGATGTCGACCTGCCCCGCGACCGCCTGGTCGTGATCACCGGGCTGTCGGGCTCCGGCAAGTCGTCGCTGGCCTTCGATACCCTGTTCGCGGAGGGCCAGCGCCGCTACGTCGAGTCCCTGTCGACCTATGCCCGCCAGTTCCTGGCCATGATGGACAAACCGGAGCTGGATCACATCGAGGGCCTGTCGCCAGCCATCGCCATCCAGCAGAAGACCACCTCGCACAACCCCCGCTCGACCGTGGGAACCGTCACCGAGGTCTACGACTACCTCCGGCTCCTGTTCGCCCGCGCCGGCACGCCCTGGTGCCCCGACCATCGCCTACCGCTGGACGCGCAGACCGTCAGCCAGATGGTCGATCAGGTACTGGCCCTGGAGGAGGGCACCCGAATCATGCTGATGGCGCCGGTGGTCCGGGATCGCAAGGGGCACCATCAGGCGGTCCTGGACGACCTTCGGCGCAGGGGCTTCATCCGGGCACAGATCGACGGGGCGGTCTACGAGCTCGAGGAGGCCCCGCAGCTGGATCCCCAGCGCCGACACCGCGTCGCTGTGGTCGTGGATCGGCTGCGGGTGCGGCCGGAGGCGCGGCTGCGGCTGTCCGAGTCCTTCGAGACCGCCCTGGCGCTGTCCGATGGCATGGCCGAGGTGGCAGTCATGGACTCGGGGGAGGCGGCGCCCCTGGTCTTCTCGAGCAAGTTCGCCTGCCCGGAGTGCGGCTATGCCCTGAGCGAGCTGGAGCCCAAGCTCTTCTCGTTCAACAACCCGGCGGGGGCCTGCACCAACTGCGACGGCCTTGGCATGGAGACCTACTTCGACCCCCAGCGGGTCGTGGCCAACCCGGAGGTGAGCCTCGCGGGCGGGGCCGTACGAGGCTGGGACCGGCGCAATGCCTATTACTTCCAGCTGATCACGGCCCTCGCCGAGCACTATGGCTTCGACCCGGAGCAGCCGTTCGCCGAGCTGGATCCCGCGGTACGCCAGGTGATCCTCTACGGCAGCGGTGACGAGGTCATACGCTTCCAGTATCTCGGCCAGGGCGGGCGGAGGCGGGTGCAGACCCATCCGTTCGAGGGCGTCGTGCCCAACATGGAGCGCCGCTATCGGGAGACCGAATCGGCGGCGGTACGCGAGGAGCTGGCCAAGTACCTGGCCACGCGCCGCTGCCCGGAGTGCGGCGGCAGCCGCCTGAATCGGGCGGCGCGCAACGTATTCGTGGGCGACCTGTCGCTGCCCGATATAGCGGCCATGTCCATCGCCGGGAGCCACGCCCTCTTCGAGGATCTCGCTCTGCCCGGGCGCCGCGGGCGGATCGCCGAGCCGGTGATGCGCGAGATCCGCAGCCGCGTGCGCTTCCTCAGGGATGTGGGACTGGGCTATCTGAGCCTGGACCGCGGTGCGGATACCCTGTCGGGGGGCGAGGCCCAGCGTATCCGCCTTGCCAGTCAGCTCGGCGCGGGCCTGGTCGGGGTGATGTACATCCTGGACGAGCCCTCGATCGGCCTGCATCAGCGGGATAACCGCCGGCTGCTGGACACGTTGCAGCGCTTGAGGGACCTGGGCAACACGGTGATCGTCGTCGAGCACGACGAGGAGGCGATCCGCTCGGCCGACCACGTGATCGACATGGGCCCGGGGGCCGGCATCCACGGCGGCCAGCTCGTCGCCGAGGGCCCGCCCGCCGCCATCGAGGCCGAGCCCACCTCCCTGACCGGGCAGTATCTGAGCGGCGAGCGCCGGATACCGATCCCCAAGCACCGGCGGCCCAGGGACCCGGATCGCAGCCTGGCAGTGCAGGGCGCCAGGGGCCATAACCTCAAGGACATCGACGTCACCATCCCCCTGGGGGTGCTCACCTGCGTAACCGGGGTGTCGGGCTCGGGCAAGTCCACGCTCATCAACGACACCCTCTACCCCCGTCTTGCGGCGCATCTGCACGCCAGCACCGCCGAGGCGGCACCCTGTAACGGGCTGGAAGGGCTGGAGCATATCGACAAGGTGGTCGATATCGATCAGAGCCCCATCGGGCGGACACCGCGATCCAATCCGGCAACCTACACGGGGATCTTCACGCCTATCCGGGAGCTCTTCGCGGCCACCCCCGAGGCCCGCTCGCGCGGCTACTCGGTCGGGCGCTTCAGCTTCAATGTCAGGGGCGGGCGCTGCGAGGCCTGTCAGGGTGAGGGCCTGATCAAGGTCGAGATGCACTTCCTGCCCGACGTCTACGTCCCCTGCGATGTCTGCCACGGCCAGCGCTACAACCGGGAGACCCTCGAGATCCGCTACAAGGGCAAGAATATCCACGAGGTGCTGGAGATGAGCGTGGAAGAGGCACTCGCCACCTTCCACGCGGTGCCGGTGCTACGCCGCAGGCTCGAGACCCTGGCAGAGGTAGGCCTGGGCTATATCACCCTGGGCCAGAGCGCCACCACCCTCTCGGGCGGCGAGGCCCAGCGCGTCAAGCTGGCCCGCGAGCTCTCCAGGCGCGAGACCGGGCGCACCCTCTATATCCTGGACGAGCCAACGACGGGCCTGCACTTCCACGACGTGGTGCAGCTGCTGGCGGTCCTCACGCGCCTACGCGACCACGGCAACAGCGTCGTCGTCATCGAGCACAACCTGGATGTGATCAAGACGGCCGACTGGGTCATCGACCTGGGCCCCGAGGGCGGCGAGGACGGCGGGTGGCTGGTAGCAAGTGGCACGCCGGAGGCCGTGGCACAGAGCCCGGACTCTCACACCGGGCGCTTCCTCGGGCCGATGCTGGAACGGCAAGGGGCGGGCCTCACCCGGCAGGCTTGACGAGGGAGCCCACGGCCAGGCCCAGGGCCTGGTCGGCACGGCCCTGGTTGACGGCGATCTCGACCAGCCGGTTGGCGTTGCGGTACCAGAGCCCCGCGCCACGGGAGCGGTCGGCAAACACGCGGGCCGGCGCCATGCGCCTGCCCGCGGCGACCAGATCCTGGTCAGGGGAGATCGTGTCGGCGCGGATGCCCGTCATGGCATTGCCGTAGTGGTCGATGTAGATCACCTCCCACAGGTCCGCTGGCCAGCTGCGGGCGTCACTCAGGGGCCCGGCACAGGGCTCGCCCGGCACCGCCTCGCCCCGAGCGATCCGGGCAGCAACCGGCGCGAAGAGGTCACGCCCGTGGAAGCTTGCCGAGAGCTGGGCCGGCTGATAGGTGATGCGCCACCAGCGTGCTACGCCGGCACGCGCGGCCGCCTGCGACAGGAGCCCGTTGTCCGGCCCCACATACCAGCGCTCATCCGCCTGCAGGACCAGCGGCCATCGCTCGCTGCCCACACCGGGGTCGATGACGCACAGGAATACGCTGCCAGCGGGGAAGGCCTCGGCGTAGCTCGCCAGGAGATAGGCGCTGGCACGCGGATTGAAGGCCGGGGCATCCGCGAACAGGCTGATGACCGGTACCTCCGGGGCCTCGCGGTAGAGCACCGCCTGCATCTGGCCCGTATAGGGCCCGCAGAGCCCGAAGTCGGTAACCAGGAGGATCATGGCCCCGATATGCGGAGGCCGGGCTGCGCCCGGCCTCCAGGCGATACGGTCCGGACGGACCGGATCAGGCGCTGGCCTCCTCGGGGCGGTCGACCAGCTCGACGATGGCTACCGGGGCGTTGTCACCGGCCCGGAAGCCCGCCTTGAGGATCCGCAGATAGCCGCCCGGACGGGCCCGGTAGCGCGGGCCCAGCTCGCTGAAGAGCTTGCCCACGGCCTCGTCGTCCCGCAGCCTGGCAAAGGCCTTGCGACGGGCATGGACGCTGTCCTCCTTGGCCATGGTGATCAGCGGCTCCGCCACCCGGCGCAGCTCCTTGGCCTTGGGCAGCGTCGTCTTGATGACCTCCTCACGGAATAGCGACGAGGCCATATTGCGGAAGTCCGCGCGGCGGTGCCCGCTGGTACGGGCCAGCTTTCTACCTGCTTTACGGTGACGCATGGTTGATCTTCCCTACGCGTTGCACGGGGCCGTCACGCCGAGGCCTTCTTCCTGGAGCCGCTATCCTTGAGACCCGGCGGCGGCCAGTTGTCCAGGCGCATGCCGAGGGATAGCCCATGCTGGGCGAGCACGTCCTTGATCTCCGTGAGCGACTTCTTGCCCAGGTTGGGCGTCTTGAGCAGCTCGACCTCGGTACGCTGGATGAGGTCCCCGATGTAGTAGATATTCTCGGCCTTGAGGCAGTTGGCGGAGCGCACGGTGAGCTCCAGGTCGTCGATCGGGCGCAACAGGATGGGGTCCACCTCCTGCGCCCCTGCCTCGGCCTCGGCCCTGCCCTCGCCTTCGAGATCCACGAACACCGACAGCTGCGTCTGCAGGATATCGGCAGCCTGACGGATCGCCTCCTCGGGCTCGACCGTGCCGTTGGTCTCGAGATCGATGACGAGCTTGTCAAGGTCGGTGCGCTGCTCCACGCGCGCGCTCTCGACGGCATAGGCCACGCGCCGCACCGGGCTGTAGCTGGCATCGATCATCAGGCCGCCGATGGGCTGCTCCTCGCCTTCGGCGCCGCGGCGCACGGAGGCGGGCTCATAGCCCCTGCCGCGAGCCACCTTGAGCGACATGTTCAGCTCGCCGGCCTCGGTAAGGTGGGCGATGACATGGTCCGGATTGACGATATCCACGTCGTGGCCGACCTCGATGTCCCCGGCGGTAACCACGCCCGGTCCCTGCTTGCGCAGGGTGAGATGGGCCTCGCCCCGGTTGTGGAGACGGACCGCGACGCCCTTGAGGTTGAGGAGGATATCGACCACATCCTCCTGCACGCCCTCGATGCTCGTATACTCGTGCAGCACCCCCTCGATCTCGGCCTCCACCACCGCGGCGCCCGGGATGGACGACAGGAGGATGCGCCGCAGGGCATTGCCAAGGGTGTGACCGAAGCCGCGCTCGAGGGGCTCCAGGATGACCTTGGCATGGCCAGGCCCGACTGCCTGGACGTCGACGTGCCTGGGTCTCAACAGGTCGTTGGCTGTAGCCTGCATCAGGTACCTCTTGTGCCTGGTTTACTTCGAGTAGAGCTCGACCACCAGCGACTCGTTGATCTCCGCTGGCAGCTCGCTGCGGTCAGGCACTGACTTGAAGGTCCCCTCCATCTTCGTGGGATCCACCTCGACCCACTCCGGGAACCCGGCCTGCCCGGCCACGCTCAGGGCATCCTGGATCCGGACCTGCTTCTTGCTGCGCTCCCGCACAGCCACCACATCGTTGGGCCCCACCTGGTAGGAGGGCACGTTGACCACCTGGCCGTTGACGGTGATGTTCTTGTGGGAGATCAGCTGACGCGCCTCGGCGCGGGTGACGCCGAAGCCCATGCGGTAGGCCACGTTGTCCAGGCGCCGCTCCAGCAGCTGGAGCAGATTCTCGCCGGTCGCGCCCTTGCGCCGTGCCGCCTCCTGATAGTAGCGGCGGAACTGACGCTCGAGGACCCCGTACAGGCGGCGCAGCTTCTGCTTCTCGCGCAGCTGCAGGCCGTAGTCCGACAGCCGCGTACGCCGATCGCCGTGCTGACCTGGTGGCTTCTCGAGCTTGCACTTGGTCTCTAGCGACCGCGCCCTGCTCTTGAGGAACAGGTCCGTGCCCTCACGTCGGCTGAGCTTGCACTTGGGTCCGATGTACTTCGCCATGGCCTCTCTCCCCGACTAGACCCGCCGCTTCTTGGGCGGACGGCAGCCGTTATGCGGGATCGGTGTCACGTCGGTGATGTTGGTGATGCGATAACCGACATTGTTCAGTGACCGCACCGCGGATTCGCGGCCCGGGCCGGGGCCCTTGACCATCACCTCCAGGTTCTTCAAACCATAGTCCTGCGCCGCCGTACCGGCGCGCTCGGCTGCGATCTGGGCAGCGAAGGGGGTGCTCTTGCGCGAGCCCTTGAACCCGGCGCCTCCGGCCGTGGCCCATGTCAGGGCGTTGCCCTGGCGGTCACTGATGGTCACGATGGTGTTGTTGAAGGTGGCGTAGATGTGAGCCACCCCGTCGGTAACCGTCTTCTTGACCTTCTTGCGCGTGCGTGTCGGCGTCTTGGCCATGCTCGATCTACCTGTTCGAAAGGATTAACGGCGGATTGGACGCCGGGGGCCCTTGCGGGTACGGGCATTGGTCCGCGTGCGCTGCCCGCGGACCGGGAGACCGCGACGGTGCCGCAGGCCGCGGTACGTGCCCATGTCCATGAGCCGCTTGATGTTCATCGCAACCTCGCGGCGGAGGTCGCCCTCTACGGTATACTTGCCGAGTTCGCTGCGCAGGCTATCCAGATCGCCCTCGTCCAGGTCCCGCACCTTGCGATTGTGCGGGATGCCGACGGCGTCGCATATCGCTGCCGCGCGCGTGTGGCTGATACCGTAGATCGAGGTCAGCGCAATGACCGTATGTTTCTGATCCGGTATGTTGACCCCTGCTACACGTGCCATTCGCCAGTTCTCCAGACCACGGCGGAAAAGCAGACCATATTAGCCTGACTCCGCCTATCGTTCAAGTTCTAGCCCTGCCGCTGCTTGTGGCGCGGGTCCGAGCAGATGACGCGGACCGTGCCGCCACGGCGCACTACCTTGCAGTGGCGACATATGCGCTTGACCGAAGCCCTTACCTTCATGACCAATCTCCCGTTGGAAAGCTGTCACACGCCTCGCCGGCCATAGCCCTTGAGGTGCGCCTTCTTCATGAGCCCCTCGTACTGATGCGACATGAGGTGCGACTGCACCTGGGCCATGAAATCCATGACCACCACCACGATGATCAGCAGCGAGGTACCCCCGAAGTAGAACGGCACGTTCCAGGCCAGGATCAGAAACTCGGGGAGCAGACAGACCGCGGCGATATACAGTGCACCTACGGCAGTCAGGCGCGTCATCACCTTGTCGATGTAGCGCGCCGTCTGCGCGCCCGGCCGGATCCCGGGGATGAACGCCCCGGACTTCTTCAGGTTGTCCGCGGTCTCGCGGGCGTTGAAGACCAGCGCCGTATAGAAGAAGCAAAAGAAGATGATGGCCGCAGCATAGAAGGCCACATACAGCGGCTGTCCCGGCGACAGGGTGGTCGAGATCCATTGCAGCCAGCCCATCCCCTCGCTCTGTCCGAACCACTGGCCCAGGGTCGCGGGAAACAGGATGATGCTGGAGGCAAAGATCGGCGGGATGACGCCGGCCATGTTCAGCTTGAGCGGCAGGTGGCTGGACTGCGCCGCATACATCCGCCGGCCTGCCTGGCGCTTGGCGTAGTTGACCGTAATGCGGCGCTGCCCGCGCTCCACGAAGACCACGAACCCGGTCACCGCGATTGCCAGGACCAGGAGAAAGATCACCAGCGCCGGGGAGAGCTCGCCAGTACGCGCCAGCTCCAGGGTCCCCGCGGCCGCCGAGGGCAGCCCGGCAACAATGCCTGCGAAGATGATCAGCGAGATGCCGTTGCCGACCCCGCGCTCGGTGATCTGCTCACCCAGCCACATGAGGAACATGGTCCCCGTGACCAGGGTGACCGCGGTGGTGAATACGAACCCGATCCCGGGATTGATGGCCACGCTCTGACCAGCCACCTGCTGGCCCTGCAGCGCAACCGATACCCCGATACCCTGGAAGGTGGCCAGGGCGACGGTACCATAGCGGGTGTACTGGGTGATCTTGCGCCGACCGGCCTCGCCTTCCTTCTTCAGCTGCTCCAGCGAGGGCACCACCGCCGACATGAGCTGCATGATGATGGAGGCCGATATATACGGCATGATGCCCAGGGCGAACACGCTCAGACGCTCCAGCGCACCACCCGAGAACATATTGAACATGTCCAGGATGGTGCCGCTCTGCTGCTCGAAGAACTGCGCCATGGCGGCCGGATTGATCCCTGGCACCGGGATGAAGGTACCGATGCGAAAGACAATCAGCGCCATGAGCACGAACAGCAGGCGCTGGCGCAGCTCGGTGATCTTGCCCAGCCCGCTCAGCGAGCCGGCCATCGTCGCCCCTTGGGTCGCCAATTCAGGCCTCGACCTTGCCGCCTGCGTTCTCGATGGCTGCCCGCGCACCGCGCGTTGCGGCCACGCCACGCAGCGTTACCGCCCGGCTGATCTCGCCGGAACGGATGACCTTCACCTGACGCGCCTGCACCGGCACCACATTGGCCGCCTTGAGCGCGCCCAGATCAACGATATCGCCATCCACCTTGTCGAGCTCGTTCAGGCGCACCTCTGCCCGATAGGCCCCCTTGCGCGACTGGAAGCCGAACTTCGGGACCCGCCTCTGGATGGGCATCTGGCCGCCCTCGAAGCCCACCTTGTGGTAGCCCCCGGAGCGGGAGTGCTGGCCCTTGTGGCCGCGCCCACAGGTCTTGCCGAGACCGGAGCCGATGCCGCGGCCGGCGCGCTTGCGCTTGCGCCGCTCGCCGGGTGCCGGGGCCAGGGTATTGAGTCGCATCTCAAACATGTTCAACCCTCAGCATGTAGGCAATCTTGTCCACCATGCCACGATTCTCCGGGGTATCCGGCACCAGCACCGGCTGATGGATCCGGCGGATGCCCAGCCCCCGTGCACAGGCCTTGTGGGACGGCTTGCGCCCGATCAGGCTCCTCACCAGGGTGACTCTCAGCGAGCGCTCAGCCATGGCTGGCCCCTTGCAGGATCTCTTCCACGGACTTGCCCCGCTTTGCGGCCACGTGCTCCGGGGAGCTCATATGCGCGAGGCCGTTGACGGTGGCACGCACCACATTGACGGGATTGCGGGAGCCGACACACTTGGCGAGCACGTCGCGCACGCCGAGCACCTCGAACACGGCGCGCATGGCACCGCCGGCGATGATTCCGGTACCGCTCGAGGCGGGCTGCATGTAGACCTCCGCCGCACCATGATAGCCCGTCGTCGCGTACTGCAGCGTGCCCTCCTTGAGGGGCACCTCCTGCATGTTCTTGCGGGCCTTCTCCATGGCCTTCTGGATGGCCAGCGGGACCTCTCGGGCACGCGCGTAGCCGTAGCCAACCTTGCCGTTGCCGTCGCCGACCACCGTGAGGGCAGTGAAGCCGAACTGGCGGCCACCCTTGACCACCTTGGCGACCCGGTTGACCGTTACCAGCTTTTCCTGGAGGCCGTCGGCGCTCTTGCTCCTGTCACCGTTTGCCATTGCCTATACCTCAGAATTGCAGGCCGCCCTCGCGGGCAGCGTCCGCCAGGGCCTTGACCCTGCCGTGGTACTGGAAGCCCGAGCGGTCGAAGGCCACCTCCGAGACACCCTTCTGCCGGGCGCGCTCGGCGATGAGGCCGCCGATCTTCACCGCCGCCTCGACATTGCCGGTGGACTCGAGCTCACCGCGCACCGTCGCCTCGGCCGTGGACGCGGACGCCACCACCCGATCGCCCTCCGGCGCGATCACCTGGGCATAGGTGTGACGGGGCGTCCTGTGCACACACAGGCGGTGCACCCCCAGTTGACGGATCTTGCTGCGCGCCTTGCGGGCGCGCCGTATACGAGCAGCCTTCTTCTGGTCCATCGGTCACACCTTGAGCTACTTCTTCTTCGCCTCTTTGCGCAGGATGCGCTCGTCCGCGTACTTCAGGCCCTTGCCCTTGTAGGGCTCCGGCGGCCGGAAGCCACGGATCTTGGCAGCCACCTGCCCCACGCTCTGCTTGTCCGTGCCGCGCACCACGATCTGGGTCTGCTTCGGCGTCTCCACGGTGACGCCCTCCGGCAGCTGATACTCCACCGGATGCGAATAGCCCAGGGTCAGACTCAGCTTGTTGCCTTCAGCCTGGGCGCGATAGCCGACGCCGACCAGCTCGAGCCTGCGCTCGAAGCCCTCGGTCACCCCGACGACCATGTTGTTCAGCAGGGAACGCATGGTCCCGGCCATCGGGTAGTGGTTCGGATCACCGTTGACGGGCTC
>Ga0207797_1001800_pt1 | contig 15306 bp, 14 predicted proteins | sample PRCRCaboRojoPR_6_FD_187275 | JGI IMG/M metagenome (GOLD analysis project Ga0207797, IMG submission 187275) | Marine sediment microbial community from Cabo Rojo, Puerto Rico - PR CR 10% Liquid 1 (SPAdes) | ecosystem: Environmental > Aquatic > Marine > Coastal > Sediment | place: Cabo Rojo, Puerto...
ATCGGTCTATCCCCCAGCCCCCGGCGACTCGAGTTCTCTTCCCTTCTCCACAGCCTCGTCGATGGTCCCTACCATATAGAACGCCTGCTCCGGGAGGTCGTCGTGTTTCCCGTCGAGGATCTCCCGGAAGCCGCGCAGCGTCTCTTCCAGCGGCACGTAGCGGCCCGGGGTCCCGCTGAACGGCTCGGCGACGAAGAACGGTTGGGTGAGGAAGCGCTGGATGCGCCGGGCGCGATCGACGGTCACGCGATCCTCCTCGTTCAGCTCTTCCTTGCCCAGGATGGCGATGACGTCGCGGAGCTCCTCGTAGCGCGCCAGCGTCTCCCGGACCGCGTTCGCCACGCCAAAGTGCTCCTCTCCGACACTCTCTTCGGTGAGGAGCGAGCTGGCCGAATCCAGCGGGTCGATAGCCGGGTAGAAACCGCGGCTGGCCTGACGCCGCGTCAGGATCGTCGTCGCGTCCAGGTGCGCAAACGTAGCGACGACGGCTGGATCGGTCATATCGTCGGCGGGGACGTAGACCGCCTGCACCGAGGTGGTGCTGGCGGCGCCGGTGGAGGTGATCCGCTCCTGAAGCTCTCCCATTTCGGTGTCCAGGGTCGGCTGGTACCCGACGGTGCTGGGCAGTCGTCCCAGCAGCGCAGACACCTCCGCCCCGGCCTGAACGTAGCGGAAGATGTTGTCGATGAAGATCAGAGCCTGTCGCCCCTCCTGGTCGCGGAAGTACTCGGCCATCGTCATCGCCGTGAGCGGGACCCGGAGACGTGCCCCCGGCGGCTCCTTCATCTGCCCAAAGAGGAGGATGGTGCTCTCCAGAACGCCGCTCCGTTGGAGCTCCCGCCACAGGTCGTTCCCCTCGCGGCTTCGTTCGCCAACCCCGGCGAAGAGGGCGATCCCCTCGTGCTCCTGGATGGTGTGGCGCATCAACTCGATCATCAGCAGGGTCTTGCCGACCCCGGCGCCGCCGAACAGGCCGATCTTTCCGCCGCGGGGGTAGGGGGTCAACAGATCGATCGCCTTGATGCCCGTGATGAAAGGGTCTTCAACGACCTGCTGCTCCTCCATTGGCGGGGGATCGACGTGGATTGAGTGGCGCTCAGCGCCTTCAGGCTGCGGCCCTTCGTCGATCGTTTCCCCCAGGACGTTGAACATCCGGCCCAGGGTCTCCCGCCCCACCGGGACGCGAATCGGCTGACCGCTGTCTCGAACGGTCAGGCCGCGCCGGAGCCCCGACGTATCGCCCATGGCGATCGAGCGGACGACGTGGGGAGTGACGTGCTCCTGGACCTCGACGACGAGATCGGGTTTCTCCTCTCGATCGACGACCAGAGCGTTGTGGATGCTGGGCAGGTCGCCCGACGGGAACTCCGCGTCGACCACCACCCCAGCTACCCGTACGATGGTTCCGGTTCTCTTCACAAATCCGCTCCTTGCCGATGGCTTGACCACCCATTATACATGGAAAGCGTCGACCTGAGTAGAGCCGTACGAAGGTGACCGGCACTGGCCAAGCATGCGACTAGCTTGCAAACGCAAGCCCTGAGCCAGCGTGCGACTAGCTTGCAAACGTAAGCCCTAAGCCAGCGTGCGGCCAGCTTGTGCAGGCAAGCCCTGAGCCAGTGCCGGTCACCTCGAGTATGACAGTAACATAACCTTGCCCCCTCCCTCAAGCGCTACCAGGGTACCTCGCGTCCCTGGTACGTGTAGAATGCCCCGGTGTCGGACATCGTCAACCCGTCGGCCACTCGCAGGATCCCCTGCGCCGACTCAGCGGGCGCCACCGGGGCACCGCTGCCGCCCATGTCGGTGCGCACCCAGCCCGGGTGCATCGCCAGCACGACGATACCGTCGGAGCGGAGGTCGAACGCGAGCGCCCGGGTGAGCATGTTGAGTGCTGCCTTGCTGCTGCAGTAGCTATACCGTCCACCGCTCGACTTCCGCGTCAATGAGCCCAACTGGGAGGAAATGTTGACGACCTTAGGATCATCGCCGCTGCGCAGCAACTCGAGGAACGCTTGGGACACCAGCATAGGCCCCACGGCGTTGACGTGGAAGGTGTGCAAAATCGTCTCAGCATCGAGGCGGCCCAGACGCTCGCCGCTGGGGCTGATGCCGGCGTTGTTGATCAGCACCTCGAGGCCGTCCTCCTCCGATTGAACTGCTTCGACCGACGTTTCGATCGTCTCCCCGTCCGTCACGTCGAGGCGCAGAACGGTCAGCCGGTCGCCGTGCTCCGCTGCCAGCGCGTGAAGCTCCTCGGCTTCGTCGGGACGCCGGCAGGTCGCAAAGACCCGGTCGCCCCGGGCGAGGCTCGCCCTGGCCAGGGCGAGACCGATGCCGCGGTTCGATCCGGTGATCAGAACGCGTTTCATACAGGGTTCTCCTTCCGCTCGACGGCTACTACGGGTACTCAGTGTTCCATGATACCATCAAGAGAAGGCCCATGAGGTCGAGCCGGGTTGCAGCCGAATACGGCTTCGGTTGGAGAAAGTTGGAGTTCCGTTGGCCCGAACGGGAATCGTCGACCGGGGCTGCCCTGCGCTGAGCTGCTCGTTCAGCACGGCCGCAGGCATCTCCTGTGGGGGAGGAGGGGTGCGACGTCGATCCGAAGACAATGCTTGTCTCGAGGAGTATGGTCGACCCGCGAGATCAAGTCGCTTGACGCAGAAGGTGGGCGAGCCAGGCCGCCTCGAGCTGGTTGAGGGAGCTCCCGTAGACCGCCTCGAAGTCCGCGGGACGGATGATGAAGCCGTCCTCGGTCCTCTGCCCGTCCGGCACCGTCTCGATCAGTCTCTCGAGCTTTTCCGTGCCCTCCTGCTGGATCAGGTGGTCGAGGAAGGAGGCCCATTCGATGTAGAGGGTCTCGCGGCGGGTGATGCAGCCCTCGCTGGTCCCCTCCTCCTCGCCCGGGTAGATGTTGGTCAGGTAATAGTTCTCGTGGAGCGGGAGGTAGGTCGAATCCTCCAGGTAGGACCGGACGGCCGCATCGAGCGACGCGTTCCCCAGCCAGGCGTTGAAGTGGGGGGCGGAGGCCCAGGTGGCGAGCCCCTCATTCAAGGCGCTCGGGATATCCTCGAACCGATGCATGATCACGACGTGCCCCAGCTCGTGCGCCAGCACGCCGAGGATCTGGTCCCGGCTCGTCCCGTCGTCGGCGAAGATGATGATGCGGGGTGGCCGGGGCGACGCCAGCCCCCGCGGCGGACACGTCATGTCCGAGGGAGGCCGGACGGTGATCCGGATGCCCTCTCGCTTCTCCCCCAGCGGTCCCAGCCGCGCGCTCACGTCGGCCAGGATCTGCTCCGCCCGTTCTGGCAGGTCGGGGACGGCCGCGGGGAGCTCGCCCGCCGGCGCGTAGATCTGGAAATGCTCCGTCTCGGCGACCCGTTGCTGCTCCGGCATGCCCTCGCCGTCCAGGTCGAGGGGCTTTCGCCCCTCCCCCTCCCGCACCACCCGATCGGGCACCGGCTCGGCCGTGGGGGTGGCGTAGGGAGTAGCGGAGGGCAGGGCGGAGGGCGTTGGGGAAGGCGCGAGAGATGGCGTCGTCGTCGGCGCGGGACGGCTTGCGGTCGGGGACGGAACAGGAGACGCCGACCGCCCCATCTGCACAAGAGCGACGGGCAGACACGAGACCGTCAGCAAGGCAAACAGGACGGCAGATGCAATGACAGAGACGGCTCGCTTTCTCACCATAAGCGTCGACTTTCTAGCCTTCTAGTGGATGAGTCTGATACTTGAGTCTGATACTACTGAACCGGGCTTCGCCGAGGAGAGGAGCACTTCTTCCCTGGAGTGCTCCACTGCCCCCGGCATGCTGCCCCATACTCTACCACGTCCCAGGCTGGTCTGCACCTTAATCCGGTATTAGGCCTCAAACAAGGATGCGCACAGGAGGCACAGAGATATACGGAGAAGCCTCTCTACGGCTCTCTATGCCTTCTCTGTGTAACTCTGTGTAATAGATGACGCCGTTGCCCTCAGAACAGAAGCGGTGTCGCATCCCCACGAACCTACTCCCACTGGGCCCCGCCGATCGCATCGCACGGTTCCTCCAGCACCTGCCCCACGTCCTCATCACTCCCCACGTAGAGCGCGATGACCCGCCCACACCGGTAGAAGTGGGGCGGCGTGACCCATTCGATGATGGTGTTCGTCATCTCTTGCGGGATGCTATCGGCGCGCACCTGAGCCACCTCTTCGCTGGGGAAGAGGTGGAGGTGGAGCCAGCTCCGCTCGCCCAGGCGGTAGGCGATGCCCGGCTCCGGCGCGAGGAAGGCCGCCTCGCTCCTCTCGGGCCCCTCCAGCGTGACTCCCTGCGCCTCCAGGGCCCTCAGCAGCGGCGCGATGGTCTCGTGGTTCGGCAACTCCTCCAGGGTGACGCTGCTGACCTCGCTCGACGCCAGCCAGTAGGGCCCGCCGCAGCGCTCGGGGATCTCGATCGCTGTGGCGTCCTCTGCCGTGGGGACCTGCCCGCCGCCGAGACGCACGACGTCGCCCACCTGGGCGATCACCTCTCCTGTCCCGTCGTGCACCTGGAGCCGGCCGTCGTCCGCCGCGGTCACCGTGTAGTCGTACGGCCAGATGACCAGGTGGCTCTCCCCCGCCGATTCCACCCGCAGACAGCCATTCGCTTCGATCAGCTCCCCGATCAAGAGCGCCGCCATCTCCGCGCGCAGGCCCTCGGGCGGGTGCTGGCGGGGGAAGACGATGCCCGGCGGCGGGTCGAGGGGTGGGGCCTCGGCGTAGGGGCCCGTGGCTTCGATGCACACCTGCTCGGGCAGCGCCGCGCCCGCCGCGTCCAGCTTTGCCTGGAGCGCCTCCGGGTCGGCGACGAAGACGGAGACGCAGTTCTCCTCCACCTTGATGCCGCTGTCGGCGCGGCTCCCGACCGCCTCCAAAGTCCGCATCGTCATGGCCTGGGCGGCCATCAGCTCCTCAAGCGTCACCTCGGCCTCTCGGATCTCCGCCTCGCCCGCCAGCGGCCCGCCCGCCACGTACCGGCGTCGGATCCGCTCCTCGTCACCGGTGACGAGGACGATGACCCGGTAGTCGGGCTCGTGCTGGATCCACAGGCCGCCGAAGACGTCCCCTTCCCGCTCCTGGAGCACGGCGTTGAGCTCTCCAACCGGGTCCTGGAGCCGCAGCTGGCGGATCGCCTCGTCCAGCGGGATGCCCTGATCCTCCGCGTAGGCCTCGGCGTCCCGCAGCAGCCCATCGCTCACCGGCGGCCCCGCACTGGCACCGGTGGCACAACCGGAGACGACCAGCGCTACCGTAGCCAACAGCATGGTCAATGGGACTATTCTCCGCATGACTTCCTCCTTTCCCATATGCCCTCCTTACTATGGTAGGACGTTTGAGGGTACCGGTTTGTTCCACTGGCAAACACGCCCGGGCCGTATCGAAATCGGTGGCTGCGATCAGGATGGTGCGAGAGTGGGGGGCTCAGTGCTGAAGGGTGCGGCGCGTTACTCGTACTTGAGGGCGGTGATGGGGCTCAGGGAGGCCGCCCGCACGGCCGGGTAGATGCCGGAGACCACCCCGACAATGAGCGAAAACACGAGAGCGAAGATGGGCAGCCACAGCGGGGTGTAGGCGATGGAGATGTCCGCCCCGTTCCCCCCCGCCTGCGCGGCCTGGGCTGCCAGGTACGTGCCGGCGATCAGATCGATCACCCAGCCCAGCCCGATGCCGACCAGGATCCCCCCCAGGCCGCCCAGGAGGCCGATCGTCCCCGCCTCGGCCAGGAAGACCGACATCACGTCGCGGTTCGTGGCGCCCACCGCCTTCATCAGCCCGATCTCGCGGGTCCGCTCGTAGATCGACATCATCATCGTGTTAGCGATGCCGAAGGCGGCCACGATCAGGGCGATGGCCCCGATGCCGCCGAAGACGCCCTGGATCACGAGGAAGAAGATGTTGAGCTGCTGCAGCGTGCTGCGCGGCGAGTAGGCGAAGAAGCCCTGGCTGAGGATCTCCTGCTCGACCGCCAATACCTGGTCCGCCGATTCCACCTTGACCAGCGCCTGGCTGTACCCATCCCGCGCCGGGTTGACCCGGGCTCCGGTATACCAGCTGTTCAGCTCCAGCACGTCGTCCAGCGCCATGAAGAGCGTGTAGTCGTCCTGACCGCCCGTCTCCTCCAGCACGCCCACCACGCGCAGCCGTACCGTCCGCTCCACCAGGGAGCCGTCGTCCCCGGGTCGGCTCAGGGTCAGCTGGAGCGACTGGCCCTGTAGATCGGGCGGCTCGTCTACCGGACGCCCCTGCGCGTCGTAGAACGCCTCGTCTATCTGCCCGCCCACCACCACCTGCCACCGTCCCAGCCGCTCCATGCCGCTGGTCAGCTCGAACGACAGACGATCCATCGCCCTCGGGTCCAGGCCGATCACCCGCGCCCCGGCCGTCAGCCGGTTCAGACGGAGCATCGCGCCTCCCGACAGGGAGACCCACGGCGTCACCGCCGTCACCCCCGGCAGATCCCGAAACGCATCCAGCGCGCGATCGTCCAGCATGCCCTCGTCGCCCCGGGTCTGCACGCCGCCGAAGCTGCGCAGGAACGAGCCGGGGAAGACCGTGATGCGCGTCAGGTCGCCGATGGAGCCCAGATCCTCCGTGGCGGTGCGCTGCAGCCCGGAGGCCAGCGAGACGAGTACGACCACCGCCGCCGTGCCGATCACTACCCCGATGGCCGTCATCGCCACCCGGGCCTTCATGCGGCGCAGGTTGGTCAGCACCAACCGGATCAGATCGCGGGCTGCCATGCGTCAGCTCCCCAACCCCAGCAGTCCGCGCAGCAGGCGCGATACCCGCTGCCAGAACCCGCCCCCATTCTCCTCGGCACCCTCCTCGGCCGGTGGCTCCTCCGGCGGCGCCTCGACCTCCACCGTCAGCGTTTCCGTGATCGTCTGCGCTTGCTCGAAATCGTCGAGGTAGTTGACCGTGACCAGGACCTCCGCCGTGCCCCCCGCGTCGGCGACGGCTGTCGCCTCCAGAGAGCCGGTGGTCCCCCCGTCCAGCGGGCCGACGTACATCGACCCGTCCCGGATCTCCAGATCCTCGCTGCTCACCGCCACCGTGCTGACGTTGACCAGGGTGCGCCCGATGTTCGTCACGTCGACGGGCAGCTCGAAGGGCTGCCCCACCACGGCGCCCTCCACCGGGCGGAAGAAACTGATCTGGAGGTGCGGTCGGCGGCGGACGAGCAAGCTAATGCGCTGATCGTCGACGTGACGGGTGCCGCGGGCGTCGTCGTAGGCCAGCGAGATGGGGAGGGTGTAGGCGCCGGGCTCGGCCGAGCCGTCGACGATCAGCCGCTGCACCACGTCGACTCCCTCGCCGGCGCCCAGCCGGACCACAAAGCGCACGTTCCCCGAGGCCACCGGAGCGAAGGGGCCCAGCTCCGTCCCGCCGTCCCCTCCGAGGGTCAGGATGAGCCGCTGGGCCTCGCCACCCCCCACGTTACTCAGCCCCAGGGTCAGCGTGAACGGGTCCCCGGGCGACAGCGGATCGGGCACCGTCTCGTACCGTTCGACCAGCAGTTGCGGCCGGTTCTCCAGCGCGGTGCTGACCTCCAGCCCGACGCTTTGCCGCTCCGAATAGGCGCCCCCCTGATAATCGGCGTAATCGAGCGCCACGTCCAGGCTCACCCGTCCGGCCTCGGCCACCTCGCCCAGCACCAGCGGCAGCGTCACCGCCGCGCTCCGGTTGATGCCCAGAGGTTCCAGCGCCACGAAGTTGCTCCCGCTGGCGGGGACGGCCACGTCCGGCGACGCCACGCCGACCAGCAGATCCGTCGCCGTCCGATCCCCGGGGTTGGCGAGCTCCAGCGTCAGGCTGAAGGCGTCCCCCGGGCCGAGGACCGCCGGCTCCGTGCGCGCTGCGTCGATCACCAGGCGGGGGCGGCCGTGCCCGACGCCGATGACCTCGACGGCGACGGTCTCCGGGTACTCGAAATGGTTACCCTCCCAGTCGTTGGCGCTCAGGTTCACCTGCAAATTGTAGCTCCCCGACGCCAGCCCGGTCGGCACGCGCATCCGCTGGGTGACGACGGCCGTATGGTTGATGTGTAGCTGCCCCAGCAAATGCCCCGTCTCCCCCACCGGGAGGAAGGTGCCGCCGGGGAAGCTGACGAGGGTGTTCTCGCCCGCTCGACTGCCGGTGTTGTAGATCTCGACGGTGATCACAAACTCCCGCCCCACCACCACGCGGCTCGGCTCGACGGCGTAGTTGCGGATGGTGAGCACCGGGCGCCCGGGCGGCGGGGTCGGTTTGGGCGTGGGCAGCGGCGTCGACGTGGGGATCGGCGTCGCCGCGACCAGGGTGACGGCCCCGGGCAGCTCCGCCACGTCGCCGGCCTCCGGGGTGAAGGTGCCCGAGGCACTGACGACCAGGTCGTAGGTCCCGCCGGGCGCCCCGGCGGGCACCGTGGCCTGGATCAGGCGCTCGTTGACGAACGTCGTCGCCAGCACATTGTACCCTTTGAGCCGCGCCAGGGTCCGGGTGGTGAACCCGCTCCCGTAGATGCTGAGCGTCCCGCCATCCTCGCTCGAGAGGGTATCAGGCTCGACGCGGCTGATCGCCACCGCGGAGGGCCGGGCGGAGACGACGGCGACGAGCAGACCCGCCGCCAGCAGCGCGAACGCCAGAGCAGCGACGACTGTGAGAATCTTGCGCATCCTATCCTCCTCGAAAAAGCCTTACGTGGACGGTGGCCCGTCGACAATGTGCCCGTCCAGCAGGTGGATCGACCGGGTGGTGTACTCCACCACCAGGGGATCGTGGGAGACGACTACCATCGTGCGTCCCTGATCCCGATTCAGGCGCGCCAGCACCGCCATCACCTCGGCGCCGGTTCGGCTGTCCAGGTTGCCCGTCGGCTCGTCGGCCAGGATCAGGGCCGGATCGTTGACCAGGGCCCGCGCCATGGCCACCCGCTGCTGCTGACCGCCGGACAGCTCCGTCGGCTTGTGCTCCATCCGGTCGCCCAGCCCCACCAGGTCCAGCAGCCGTCGGGCCCGCTCCCGCCGCCGGGCCGGGGGAACGCGGGCGAAGATCATGGGGAACATCACGTTCTCCAGGGCCGTCATCGTGGCGATGAGGTTGAAGGACTGGAAGACGAAGCCGACCTCCTGGCGCCGGTAGCTCGCCAGGCCGTTTTCGTCCAGCGCCGTGATCTCCCGCCCGCGCACCCAGATGCGCCCCGCGTCCGAGTGATCGAGCCCGCCCAACAGATAGAGCAGCGTCGACTTCCCCGACCCGGAGGGCCCCACCACGCTGAGCGACTCCTCCTCCGCCACCGAAAAGCTCACGCCGTCCAGGGCGTGGACCACCTCCTGGCCCATCTGGAAGTCGCGGTGCAGATCTTCGACGTGGACGAACGGCTCCCCGCTCAAAGCCCCGCCACCATCCCGCTGAATAGACCCCCCACCACCGTCGGCAGCAGGCCCAGCCCGGTGAGCAGCAGCCAGATGCCGAGCACGATGGCGGTCGCCTTCCGCCGGCGGAGCCGCATCACCACCCCGACGCCGACGACCAGCAGCGCCAGGCGCCAGAGGAGAAACAGGTCGATCTGAGCCAGGAACGCGGAGAGGGCCAGCTGTCCCAGGCTCGGTGGCGCGGCCATCATCTCCTCCACCGATGGCGCCTGCGACACGAAGCCGGAGAGCCCCGGATTGGTGATCAACTGCCCGGTGCCCAGGATAAACCCCGTCTGCAGCAGCCCGCGCAGCACGTACGGCCACCAGGTCCATACCACCATGCGGAACAGGGCGCCAAAGGTGCTCCGCCCCCCAAAGACCATCCCCGCCAGGTACAGGCTTCCGCTCCAGGTGAGCCACCCGATCGTCAGACCGACGACGGCGCCGATGGCGGGGAAGACGATGATCAGGAGGGGGGAGGCGACCATCCCCTCCATCTGGGCCCGCTGCTCCTCCGAGAGCTCCATGCCCTGCTGCTCCGCGATCCGCTCCTGGCTCGCCAGCACCGCCTCCCGGGCCTGCTCGGCCGTCAGCGGTGCCCCGGCCACGACGGGCAGGACTGTCATGAGCACCGCCAGCAGGGCGGGGAGCCACCACCGGGGCTTGGCCCTTTCGCTCAGGTACGTGAGGGTGTTTCGAGGGTGGGCAATCATCCCCCACAGAAGTCGTAAGAAACCACGCCGGTCCGAAACCGGAGCCTCGTCCTCACCCATCTTACCTCCTCTCTCTGGAAGGGACCTTACGCGTACCATTATACCTCAATTTCTAAGGTGTAACAGCCGCGCCAGCGACGGATCAGGGCTTCAGCTCAGGGTGACCGGCACTTGCCAAGCGTGCGATCAGCTTGCACAGGCAAGCCCTGAGCCAGCGTGCGACCAGCTTGCGCAGGCAAGCCCTAAGCCAGCGTCGGTCACCTTGAGCCACCCTATTCTACTACGCAGAGAACCACGGAGAAGTCGCAGAGCCACACAGAGAAGACCCTCTGCGAGTCTCTGTGCCTCCTCTGTGTGGCTCTGTGAAACAGGGGATCCGTCGCGGCGTCGCCCTTCGCCGGGCTATTCAGCCTCGCCGAGGTTTTCCTCGTTCACACGGGAAGCATCAATCCCACGCCAAGACTCGTGCCATTGAAGACGAAGCTCAATGCGAGCGCTTTCTTCCACGCCACCCGCCCGCCGCCCAGCAGGTACAACAAAGTCGCCTCCACCAGCCAGACCCCCGCCTCGGCCACGGCTAGGATGGAGACGTAGGAAACGTCGCCTGACTGGCGCCCCATCACGAACCAGAGCGCCGGGTGAGTGACCAGGTTCACCAGCAGCACGTTCGTCAGCCAGCGCGTGACGCGCTCCCCGCTCACGGCGGCGTAAACCAGCGCGACGAACCCCTCGACCACGATGGTCACCAGCAGCGCCAGCGAGTAGGCGATGCCGGGGTCGATGAGGAACATCCTCGGACTCCAGGACGCCACAAGCAACACTCCGACGTCTACGGCTCGTCCTCGCCGCCCCACGCCTCCACAATGCGCCAGGTGACACCCGCCAGCACGATAATGCCCAGCACGATGGCCCCCCACGTGCCCACGAGCCGGGCGAGCATGACCCACAGGAAGGGGAGTCGAGGCCCACCGCCGGTGACCCGCTCGACCTGTAGATCGTCCTCTCGGACCGTGACGCGATACTCGTTCTTCATCGTACCGCCGCTAAAGATGTCGCTGGTCCGCGTCACCCCGTCGGAAAACTCGATGACCAGCTGATTGTAGGTGGTGTAGCCGTAAGATCTCGAGGAGCAGCGACCCCCGCTGCACCGGAAGGAGTTCGGCCCGACCTCCTCCAGCGGCTCGGCGTCGGCGCAGTCCGGCTCCTCGCACTGCATCTGCTGGCCCCCGACGATCCCCAGCGGCTCCTCGGTCTCGTAGACGAAATCGAAGTCCATCGACGGTTTGGGGCCCACGTCAGCCTGAGCAGAGTCAATCGGAGCGATTAGGCCGACCAGCGCGAGCAGGATCGGCAGCAGGGCTATACGTCGGGCTGCACTTGCATCATGACTCATCTTCTTATCCTCCAGGTGCTGCTTACAACGCGGAACATGCTACACAAAGAAGGCGGAGAATTCACAGAGATACGGTGACCGGCACTTGGCGCAGCCGTTGTTGAAGTGCCGGTCACCTTGATCCTTCACTCGGCAGTCAGCTCGACCACGTAATGCCGCCCGCCCCGGGTCCCCCAGAAGGCGTACCGCCCCTCCCCGAAGCGGACCGAGTACATAACCGGTTCGCAGCAATATGCGACGATGATCTCGTCAAACTCAGGCCCCAGCCGTTTGCCGTCCACCATGACGAACCTCGAGCCGTCCTTCTCCCCCACGAACACCAGCTTGCCGTCGATCCCGTAGGGCCGGTATGCCGCATCCAGGCCGTACAGCGCGCGCATGTCCTTCCCCCCATAGATAATCGTCTTCTGGAGCTCCCCCGCGAACTCCCAGGCGACTTTGCCGGCGATGTCGCGCAAGGAGATGTTGGGCGGATGGACCATGGCCCCACCGGGGAGCACCCGGATGGGCCACCCGTTCCTGGTCAGCGTGGACCAGCGCACGACGTTCAGGTCATAATCGCGAATCTGGTACACGTCGCCGTCGATCGTCAGCCGCAGGCCCCGCTCGGTGCGCATGCCGGACCTGCGCTTATCCTCCTCGCTCCATTCCGGCGCCGCGTGTCCGAAGCAGGCTTCGGCCTCCCGCCAGTCGGTGTAGCCTTTCTGCGACACCTCGCACTCCCGCCAGATCAGCCCCATCTCGGCGAAGGACGTCTCGGAGACGATCGAGCTGTCCGCTGGCACGTCAGTCGGCGGGATCGGCGCTGCGTATGCTATCGCCGGCATGCCCGGCTCAATCGCCCGAGATTCGGGCGCCGCGCCCGGAGCCCGGCAGGCCACGAGCAGCGAAAGTCCTGCAAGGACAATCACCATCGCCACGGTTTTCGTCATCATCGGTCTCATCCTCCTGTCGGCGGGAATTCGGCAGTTCCGAACACGACAAACGCTCCTGTCATTCCGAGTGGAACGGAGCGCAGTGAAGTGGAATCGAGGAATCTCCGCCTTCGCCAACCGCTCAACCGCCGACACTGCAGCGCGAGTCTGTCAGTAGTGGGAGCGCAGGAATCGCAGCGGCTGTCGCTATGAAGAATCATCTCCTCTGAACGAGTATCCTATAGGTGCAGTCAAACCTCAAAGCCTCATCCATCTGGAGACAAGAAGCTTTATGCCCACGCCGAGTGCTACAACGATGACCACAGCGGCGATGAGCGGATACTTGTACGCTCGCAGCATGGCGCTGACGCTGGTTTGGTTTCCCTTCCTCAGCTCAGCCAGATCACCTCTGGCACGCGTAAGCGGCTTCGTGCGGCTGCACAGACTCACCTGTAGGTCGTCAGCCTCGCCACGGGCGTAGACCAGGTACTCTTTCCCCATCTCGAACGCATAGCCGCAGCTGGCGCTTGAGCGGGCGGTCGTGATGGTGAAGGTATTGGTATGGGGGCCTTTCCAGACCGTGTATACCTCAAACGTAATGGCGACGGGATCCGCCGAGCTCGTTATCTGGCCGGATGGTGTCTCCACCGACGTTACTTCGCCCGCGAAGACCGCCGTCGACCGCTCGAGCTCACGCTCGGGGGACTCCGGGGGCAGGCACGTGCACGCAAACGCCTGCTGGACCAGGCCCATCAGGACGAGTGCTCCGGCTACGAGCAAAAGGCGTGTTGCACTCCTACCACCCATAATCGTGACCTCCTCGCATCAAACGGTAATTGTCATTGGTTCAATAGCGAGCACCGTGGTTCCAGCGTCAGTTGGACCGCTGGCCTGCGTGGTCACGGCGTGTCACTCTCCTCGTCAGCGAGATGATCTCGCAGCAGTCGGTTCGTCTCCTCCTGCCTCTCGCGGATCTCATCCAGGAGGGACCGGGCTTCCTCCTCGAAGGCCTCTCTGGCGCGTCTGGCCCGCTGGACAGCTCTCACGATCACCAGCGCCACCACGATGGGCGCCGCGATGGTGACGGTCAGCATCAACCCGTTCAGGACCTGCAGCAACCACATAGGGATACCCCTCTGGTTAGTTTCCTTCCTGATCGATGATCTTCAACCTCTCCAGTATCTGCTCGAAGACGGCGTCCTGCGTGGAAGAGATCGGTCGGCGGGTTATCCGTAGCTCTTGCTCCCCCAGCGGCACCCGCACCTCCTCGCTGACCGGAGAGACCACGGAACGGAAGCGCGCTCCCTGCCGTCCATCCACCGTGACCGGCTCCGCCGTGACCAGGTGCTGCTCCATCTCCACAGTCCGGGAAAGCCAGGCGGTGAAGTCCCCCGCTGGCGGCCGTTGCACGACGGCGAACGTGACCTCGATCTGATCCTCTCCCAGCGACGCGCCCCCCTGAGCTCCCTCGAGCTCGAAGTTGGTCAGGGTAGCGACCTGGGTAGCACCCATATCGTCGACCTCGAGGCGCCACGCCTCCGGTGCCCTAACTCGCAAGCCGAGACGAGGCAACTCGTGGGCGGCCCACGTGGCGGGCGGACCCGCAGGCGGCAGCGCGCGCACCGTCATCCGCTGGCTCGCCACCTCGGTGCTCTCCTGCCGCAGCCCGTCGAGGGTGCCCAGGAACGTGACCCCTTCGGCCACGAGCGCCGGCTCCCCCACCGCCGGGTCGACCGCCCACAGCGTGTAGCCATCCCCGGTGTATGACTCGACGAGCACCCGCCGCCCATCGCTGGTCCAGTGGACCCCTTCCGGCTGCTCGAAGGCGGCGTCATACGCCACACGGACCCCGGATTCGACGTGCGTCACTACCAGACGGGACGGGATCGTCTCGACGGCTACGCGTAGGGTGCCATCCGGGGACAGGTTCTGGCGTCGTGTGACCAGCGGCCGCGCCCCGCTCCCGTCCACCGGGAAGGCGTGGGCGCCGAACCGGGCGTCGACCCACACCTCCTGGCAGTCCGGCGACCAGCGGATCATCCCTGGGGCCCCCTCCGTCGCTATGGGCACGAACTGACCCAGCATTTGCCCATCTCCGGTGCCCGCGTCCAGCAGCCAGACGGTCCCGGTACCAGCCTCGGTGGAGAAGGCCGCGATCCGATCGTCGCTTGCGTCGCCGCAGCCGGGGGACCAGGTCGGAAACCGCGCCTTTCCCGGCAGTCCCGCCAGAACCCGCGGCTCTCCTCCGCCGACTATGTTCTGGACCGAGATCTCGCTGGCCGGATCTTCAGCCCCTTCCTCACCCTGCTCGGGCCGCGGCTCGCCCAGGAAGACGATGCGTTCCCCGTCCGGCGCCCAGGTCGCGGTTAGGCGTTCGGGCGAGACCTGGCGCTGCGTCTTCCCGTCGATCGACACCAGCCACGTGCCGTCATCCGGCGTGGGGACCAGCAGCCATTCTCCGTTAGGCGAGAGGCGCACCGGAGATGCGATGCGTGTGAGAAACGCGTCTCCCGAGACGTCGTAGAGATTGGGGCCGAGAAGCAGGCGCTCCGGACCACCTGAGAGGGGATGGAGCACGAGGGAGCCGTCCTCGCGGGCCAGAACCACCGTGTCCGTGGAGGGCGGCGAGGGGGTGATGTCGAGAGCCTCGGCCGGTGAGGGCGTCGAGGTCGGCGGCGATGTAGGCGTGTCGGTGGGTTCTGCCGTGGGTGTCGCGGTGGACGGGACCCGTTGGGTCGGCGTAGGAGCCGCTGTCTCGGTCGGCGTTGGTGACATGGCCGGGCCACAGGCGGTCAGAACGACGCACAGCAGGACAACAACTAATCTCAGCATATGTTTCACTCGCCTCCTCTAACTAACTGATAAAA
>Ga0207797_1001801_pt1 | contig 15302 bp, 10 predicted proteins | sample PRCRCaboRojoPR_6_FD_187275 | JGI IMG/M metagenome (GOLD analysis project Ga0207797, IMG submission 187275) | Marine sediment microbial community from Cabo Rojo, Puerto Rico - PR CR 10% Liquid 1 (SPAdes) | ecosystem: Environmental > Aquatic > Marine > Coastal > Sediment | place: Cabo Rojo, Puerto...
GGCTCGCCTGCCGATATCTTCTGGATCAGTGGATTGATGAGCGGGATACCGGTGAGTTCGCAACTGCACTGGCTGAATTGCTGCGAATCTCGGATCGCAGGGAGTTCCTGCAATGGCAGCGCTCTGCGGAGCAACCCTATGCAGAACTGGGAAAGCTCGGGCATGTTACCCTCTCCTTCGCGGAACGGAATCATACCGAGGCCATAGCACTTGTTCATGCAATGCTTGACGAGATGTCCGAAGCGATTCAGTGGACGATTGCCAAATCGGCACTGAAAAGTCCCGTTCCCGTCGGAATGCAGGGCCGGATGGTCGAGGATTCATTCTGGCTCCGCCATGAGCTTACAAAGCGCCTGAAAGATCGGAATGTCGGGATAGAGGTATCGACTCCGTCCGAGCCACTGGATGTGGTTGCCCTGCAGGAAGCGGAGCAGGTAGGTTCCGAAACGTAACATTCCTCCCTCGACGAGGTCAGATCTATCAATAGAAAATTACGGAGGTCGCTATGAATATTCGATTGACGATTGCGGTGGTGTTTATTCTCTGTGCGGAAACGGTTTTGGGTGGTGGCATAATAACGAACACCAATCAGAGTGCTGAATATGTACGCACCCTGAACAGGAATGCTTCAACTGCAGTGGATGCAGTCTACTATAATCCTGCCGGCCTGACGGAACTGCAGGAGGGGGTGCATCTGTATCTGAGTAACCAGTTTATCTTTCAAACCAGGGAAATTACCAATGATTTTCCCGTGCTTAGTCAAAATACCTATGACGCAGATGTAAACGCTCCGCTCTTCCCAAATATTTACGGCGTATACAAAACAGGGGATCTGGCGGTTTCAGGCGGTATTGCACCAGTCGGTGGGGGTGGCAGTGCCGAGTATCCGGACGGAGCACCCTCATTCGAGTTAATGGTTATGCAACAGCTTCAGGCGAACCCCCAGATTCCGCAGTTTACCGGTCTGCAGATGGAGGCCTCGTTCGATGGCTCTTCTGCGTATGTCGGTGCGCAGGCCGGGGTCTCATACGCGGTGAACGATATGCTCTCCCTGGCTCTGGGAGGAAGGTATGTGATCGCGAATAATTCCTATGAGGGAAGTATCAGTGATATCAGGGTGGCAACCGCCCAGGGGGATGTTCCCATTCAGGGGCTGGAATTAAATGTGGATGCCACCCAGAGTGGTGGTGGATTCGGTGGAATTATCGGCGTAAATCTCGCCCCCAATGAGGACCTGAATATCGGACTCCGGTACGAAACGTTGACTCCGCTTGAAGTGGAGAATGAAACGGAAACCGATGATGCCGGCTTGTTTCCGGATGGCCAGAAAGTGAATCAGGATATACCGGCATTACTGGCGGCGGGAATATCCCTGAATCTCACGCCGAAACTCCGGACCGAAGTCGGGGCAAATTATTTTATGAACTCCGGTGCCGAATGGAGTGAAACTGATCAGGGACAGACACTCGCAGAAGATGACTTCGAAGCCGGAGTTGCTTTGGAGTATCAATTCACCCCCGATATTCTGGCCAGTGCCGGATATCTCTACTCCGGGAGCGGGGCACAATCCGCTTACCAGCAGGACATCGATTTCAGCCTCCCCTCAAATTCCGTTGCTGTCGGTGTCGAATACCGGTTGATGCCCTCGCTGGATGTAAATATCGGTCTGATAAACACTTTCTACATGGAAGATACAAAGACCCTGAATCTGAATCTCGGGCCCGGCATGTCCATGGAGCAGACGTACATGAAGACATCCATGGATATCGCGTTGGGGATTTCGTATTCGCCATAAGAGAAGAGTGAAAATGGAATCTGCAAGGGGTCGGCCGGAATGGTCGGTTCCTTGCAGGTTGACGTCACTGCCTAGAACAGATATCCTATTATGATATACAGGCCGGAATTTCCGTCCTCCGGATCGGCGGCCACTCCGTAATCCGCTCCTACGATAAAGTTCTGGTTCATGGCAATGCGGAGTCCCGCCCCGTATGAAATGTGGGGCCGTTTCTCCCCGGGCATGGTCACCTGATCGAAATATGCTGTTGTGCCGTAGTAGTCCAGTACCATCCCCGCATCTACAAACCCGTTTAGCGCCAGATAGAAATGCTGGTTATCCACCTGAAAGCGATAAAATTTGTATCGCAGTTCGAAGTTACCAAAGCCTACCGCATCACCCACCACCCGGTTCATCAGAATTCCACGCAGAGATTTCGCGCCACCGAGCCCCTCAGTTGTTTTGTACGAGCTCTGGTAAAACGGGAGCATGAAAAACGGGATATCCCCGGCAATTACATCCTGATAGCCCACCCGATAGGCAAAGGAAAGATCCCGGGGAATTAAAGTGAAATACTGTCGGTGAGTTAAAGTGAATAATCTATATGTGAAATCGTTTCCCAGAAAGTCCGGCACAAATGTGAACATGGCTTCAGTCCATATTCCGGACATGGGATTGGGTTCATTATCTCTGGAATCATACACCAATCCCAGTTTCAGATAATTGGTGAATCCGCCTTCCTGCTCACGATCCGAGATATATCCGTTTTCGACGTAACGTTCATACAGGGTCTGCGTATTCCGGATCCGATCATCCTCGTCCCGGCCTTCGTTTAACTGCGCAATGTCCACCGGATTAACCCGGGTGTGCCACAGACCGATGCCCCCGATCCACCGGAGATTGGAGACCGGCAGATTGCCCTGAAAATCATTTGTGAATTTCGTGATTCTCCGGGCGTGCCGGTAATAGACCTGCGTGGAGGAATCCGGCGGGGTATCCTGGTTTTCCAGAGCAGCATTGTAATCGGTGGCATAGCCATTGAATCCGTAAAATGGAAGGGACTGCTCGGTAAGATAACTGAGATCGGTGGTGATCCGGATATCCGCCGGCAACAGATGCTCGGAATCGAAGAACAGCCGGTTGATCCCACTGCCTTTGGTGGTCCTGGACCACTCCGTGTAGATCGAGTACAGATAATCGGGGTATTCGGAGCCATCACCGTAATTATAGAAATTCGCAACAATCCCGTATTGAAATCCGGTGTCGGACTTATATCCGAGCGCCGGGACGACGCCCACATTCCAGCCGGTGACCTTTTCCTGCTTCTCCTGTCCGGATACCGGAACCGAATTGATCAGGAGAAGGAATCCGATCAAACAGAGTGCACTGTATCGCATGAGTGGAGTGTCCTTTTTCATTCATGGTATTGACCGGGAAATTATACTATCCTGATTAATTCCCGGATCACAAATTATTGTTAACTCAATGCAAAGGAAACGAAAAGTTAACGTGAATGACTCGCGGAGCCTCCCCGATAACACCTTCCATTCCTTTGTCTTACAGGACTTTCATTAATTTTATGAATGAAGCAAGCAATAAAACATATGACATTTCACCGGTGAAATCCAACCGGTTCTCTGAGAGAAAGAAACAGGAGAATTTTCCTCATGCATTCCCGCGGAAATTCCTGTATTTTTTCTGTCTGTTTAATTGATTATCCTCTCTCTCCGGACTGAAATACATAAGGGGGAATTCATTCATGGCGGATAAGAAGCAATCCACCAGCTGGTGCATATACGACTGGGGAAATTCCGCATTTGCCACCACGGTGATGGCGGGATTTTTCCCGATTTTCTTCAAAAGTTACTGGAGTGCCGGAGCCAGTGTGAACGAGAGTACCGCGATGCTGGGATTTGCCAACTCCCTTGCCTCACTGCTGGTGGCGCTGCTGGCCCCGATACTGGGAGCGATCGCAGACCAGGGTTCCTGGAAGAAAAAGTTCCTGATCATGTTTGCCTATCTGGGGGTATTGATGACCGCCAGTCTCTATCTGGTCCATATGGGGGACTGGCTCCTGGCGGCCATTCTCTATTCCATAGGAGTGCTGGGGTTCTCCGGTGCGAATATCTTCTACGATTCCCTGTTGACCAATGTCTCCACAGATGACGATGTGGATTACATCTCTGCCAAAGGATTCGCGTTCGGCTATCTGGGGGGCGGACTGCTGTTCCTCATCAACGTTATTATGGTCCTGAAACCGGAGCTGTTCGGCTTCCGGGATGACTCCGCCGCAGTCCGGTTTTCGTTTCTCACAGTGGCGCTCTGGTGGGGGATCTTCACCATTCCGCTGATCAAATGGGTGCCGGAGGTGAAACGCGAACTTCCCAAAGGTATGAATTTTATCGTGGCGGGATTTCAACAGTTTGGAAACACGTTTCGGAAAGTCCGGCACCTGAAGGTGCTGTTCATCTTTCTCATCGCTTACTGGTTGTATATCGACGGTGTCCACACCATTATCCGGATGGCGGTGGATTACGGCATGTCACTGGGATTCGAGAGGAACTCACTTATTGTGGCACTCCTGATTACCCAGTTCGTGGGTTTCCCCTCGGCACTGCTCTTCGGAAAGCTTGGCAAAACATGGGGGGTGAAACGCTCAATCTATCTTGCAATTGGTGTCTATCTCGGAGTAACAATCTATGCTACCATGATTACTCAGGAGATGGAGTTTTACATTCTGGCAATCACCATAGGACTGGTTCAGGGTGGTATCCAGGCGTTAAGCCGGTCGTACTACTCCCGGTTGATTCCAAAGAACCAAAGCGGAGAGTTCTATGGGTTCTATAACATGCTCGGGAAGTTTGCAGCGATTATCGGTCCGACACTGATTGCTGTATTCGGACTGGCTGCCAGGAAGCTTCTCGGGCTGCCGGAAGTACTCTCTTCACGTGTCAGTATTGCGTCAGTGGCCATCCTGTTCCTTGCTGGGGGTATCCTGCTGTGGTTTGTGGATGAGGAGGAAGGGCGCGAAGAGGCCAGAGTACTCAGAGAGGCCGGCATCCTCCAGGAGTAACTGCCGGCTCCGCAGTAAGTGCTAACGGTGATTCAATCAGTAGAGTAGTTTTCCTATTCATTTCCGGAATAGAGCTTTACAAAGATGTCGACAGAGATGTAAACTACCGTGCTGTTTCGAAACAAGCGGAGGAAGGATGACCAGACGTTCCCAGGATAAGTTGGACTCAGAACGGAGAGGGATTCTTGACCTCTTCCGGAGAATGCGACTGTGGTTCCCGCTCGTCCTGACCGGTGCCGTGATCGTCCTCTGGCATTGTAACGGAACCACCAATCCCGAGGACCTTGATCCCGTGCCCATTCCCAATGAGCCGGTTTCTTATAATCCGCATATCCAGTACCTGAGTGAGGACAGTCTGGTATCGTTCGATCCGAGACTCTATGTGTATCGCCGCGGGAGTGATGAGCAGGATCGGTTACTCATGGATGTGGAAGTCGAAGTCCGTATCGAAAACAGCAGCACAGATACATTAACAGTCAGACCGGACCGGGTGTCCGTCTATAATTATAACAGTGGCGGCCTGGTGGCCACCAGACGTTTGCAGCCCACCGGTACAACGCTGAATGAACATCCTATACCGTCTGATTCGTTCGTCATACTGAACTATCTGAACGATCCTATCGGCGGTGATATAGTTTACTATCCATATGAAAATGAGTTTGTTGCAGCATTCATACTCATCATTAACGGTGAGGAAGCGACTTTCGTTACCCATGTTGATAATCCGCAGTAACTGAAGCAGAGAGTATCCATTCAGGTATGCATTCCGATCTTTTTCACAAATTGAATCTGGGGACTTTCATTGCCCTGGATACCGAAACCACCGGGTTTGATCCGCTGACTGATGAAATCATCGAATTCGGGGCGGTGAAGTACGAAGGTGGCAAACCGGTGGATTCGTTGCAGATGCTGCTAAAACCATCCATCCCAATTCCGGAAGAGATTACCAGAATCACCGGTATCACGGATGAAACGGTCCGCAATGCATCCTCCTATGCCGGGAAGCACAAGGAGATACGGGAGTTTCTCGGGGAGCATCCGCTGGTGGCGCATAATGCGGATTTCGATACCGGAATGCTGGAATCGCACTATCAGAAAGCGGGAGATGACTTCCCGGATCATGCGGTCTACGATACATTACTCCTGGCAAGGACCTTCACCTACTGGCTGGTGGATCACAAGCTCCGGACGGTAGCCCGGGCGTTTGGTGTCGAGCAGGAGAGCACACACCGTGCTCTTGAAGACGCTACCATGTGCGGTGATCTTTTTCTGGGATTAATTCAGATGGCGGTGGCCACTCCCCTGGACACCCTGCGACAGTGCAACCGGATTCTCTCCGATGTTGAGGTGCATACCAAGGCACTCTTCATCGATGCGGCAAATTATCTGATTGCGAAGAATGAGAAGGAAGGTATCGGAACACCACCGCTGATCCCGCCGGATCGGTACAACGTCTTTGGCTCAACCCGCCTTGGGATGGAGGAGGCCGGTGAGCCTCCCGAATCGCTGGACACTTTTGAACTGACCCGGCATTTCACCAGTGGTGGAACCCTGTCATCAACCCTGCAGAACTTCGAGCAACGGGATGCGCAGGCGAGTATGGCCGAAGCAGTTGCGGAAGCGTTTAATAAGGGACACTTCCTGGTGGCGGAGGCCGGCACAGGGGTTGGGAAATCACTGGCGTATCTGCTGCCGGCAGTGAGCTGGGTGCTTCTGAACAACGAACGTGGTGAACGGGTCGTAATCAGCAGCAATACCAAGAATCTGCAGGAACAGCTCTTCTTTAAGGAAATCCCGTTTCTGCGGAGAAAGCTGGGATTGGATTTTAAAGCAGTACTGCTCAAAGGCCGGTCCAATTACCTGTGTAAAACAAAGTGGACCGATTTTCTGCGCAGTCTGAATTATTATGGTAAATCCGATCGTCTTGCCGCTGCCACTCTTCCCGTGTGGCTGTCCCAGACCCGCACCGGAGATATCTCCGAACATAACGGGTTTAACGAGAGGCGTAACGCCTCGCTTTGGAATCAACTCAGCAGCGAAGGGGGATATTGCACCACCCGGCGCTGCAAACAGTATGACGGGTGCTATCTCGGTCCACTGAAACGGGAGGCCGCCGGTGCCCATTTATTGCTGGTGAACCACTCGCTTTTACTGGCGGATGCGGCCTCGGGACATCAGGTGATTCCGGAATATCATCATCTCATCGTGGACGAAGCGCATAACCTGGAGGGAAACGCCTACCGGTTTTTCGCGTCCCGCTTTGATCTCTGGAGTGTGCGAAATGTCATCCGTCCGCTGTATACCAGGGGGAAGAATGCGTATGGCCTGCTAGTGACGCTGCGCACAGCCCTGCAACAACTGGAAGAGGAAGACACGATTACTGCTCTGGAGCGGGGGATAGATACTCTGATTTCTTCACTGCAAGACCTGGATCAGGAAACCGAGACCTTTTTGAACCGCTTCCAGCACCGAACCAGTGGCCAGACAAGGAATCAGCGGTATACCGAGAAGCGCCGGTTCACCAGGGAGGAAACGCCGTTTGAGGGACTGGAGCCGGAAATCGGGGAGGTAAAGAATGCATTCAAAGAAGTACTGGACGCTCTGGAGCATCTCCGGAGTCTGCTGAAAGAGCTTTCCATGGATGACCTGCCGGATGTCGACCTTATCCGGGATGATCTCCGGGGGAGTTACGATGACATCCGGGAAGTCGGGCTGGCGTTCCACTACATCACCCAGGCCGGAGATCCGGAGTCCATCTACTGGTATGAGCTGCCGGTGAGGGAGCAGTCGCTGCCGCGGCTCCTGATGACTCCGCTCAGAGTCGGGAGTGTACTCAGGGAGAACATCTTCGATTTCCTCCGGACCGGTGTATTGACCTCGGCGACCCTGAAAGTGGCGGATGATTTCACTTACTTTCTGACCCGTACCGGTCTGGATGAGACTTTCGAACGGACGGTGGAAACCGTGGATTTCGGCAGTCCGTATTACCTCTCCGAGCAGCTGATGGGATGTGTGGCATCCTATCTGGAGAAGCCCGGATCCGCGGAACACTCCAGACAGGTGTCGGACATTATGCGGCATATCAGCAGTGAGTTCCAGAGAGGTATGTTGGTACTGACCACCTCATACCGATCTCTGGGCGAGATGTATACCGGAGCGGAGAGCTATTACCGGGAGATGGACATCGGGCTGTTGCGGCAGACGTCCGATATCTCCAGGACGGATCTGGTGGATCAGTTCAGGGAGGAAGAGCCATCGGTACTGTTGGGAACCGAGAGTTTCTGGGAAGGGGTGGATGTGCCAGGCCGGTCTCTGGAGGTGTTATTAATCAGTAAATTGCCGTTTGCCGTGCCCACTGATCCCATTGTTCAGGCAAATACCGCGGCAATTGAGGAAGACGGAGGCAACGGATTTCTGGATTACATTCTGCCCGAGGCGATAATCCAATTCCGGCAGGGATTCGGCCGGCTTATTCGATCGAGTACCGACGCCGGCGTGGTGATTATCGCCGACCCGCGGGTGGCTACGAAACAGTACGGGCGGTTCATTGCGGAGTCGCTGCCCATAGATCTGCAGGTGTGTCAGTCGCAGGAGGACCTCTACTGGGAGCTGGAGAACTGGTTCCGGCAGAACTAATCCGGTTCGTGCCGGTGTGTGGCAGCCGGAATGGATCGGGTCGCCTGCAACAGTATGGGTTCGGGATCGTGAAGTTCTCTCTTCCGCAGCAAAGGCATACCACAGGCACAAATGAGGAATTCTTCGGAACGTACCGCTGGATAGTCATCCGGGAGAGCTGACCACCTCAGTCCACATTGTTCGCACAGGAGTATATTTTCTCTGGCCATATGTTGACCTCGATTTAATGTTTGCCACATGGTACGAAAAACGAAATGCCGGGGCAAGAGAAAAGTGTACAAAAGGTGAACATTTCGATTTCAGGGTGAAATCGACTGTTTGATGGGAGGTCGGAATCATTTCTCCTTGATTTCCTGTTTTCACACAAGGCATACTACCTCTTCACATCTATACGGATCTACCAGTCGTTTTATTCGCCTTCGCCAGAATATCCTGTCGCTCGCGACAGGGATGAATGGCGGAGGGGCTCCGGCGAATTTCGCTGAGATACCCTGCTGCTTGCAGCAGGGAGCTTCATTTCACACCTCCTCTGAAGTATGTCTCCACGCGCCGTAGGACAGGTTCCGGCACCAAAGCTTCCACTATCGTTAGATCATTGGACTACAGATTTCCTACAACATCCATGCAACCGGGGAGAAAACTCGTTATATTTCATTACTTCGGAATCACACAGGAGGGAGAAAATGACTGAGATACGGAACATCCTGTTCACAACCGATTTCTCGGATTATTCCAGATATGCGCTTCCGTATGCGGTGACCATGGCGGAAAAATTCGAGACCACCCTGCACTGCATGTATGTGGTGGAACCCGTCAATACGCCGGTGGATTTCGGGTGGACACAGGTAAACTATGCCGAACTGGAGGAAAACCACGAGAAGCATGCCCGCAATATTCTGGAGAAGCTGGTGAAAGAGGAGCTTCCGTCGCATGTGGAGACGGTGCAGGCGGTGCTCCACGGCCGCAGTTTCTCGCAGATTATTGAGTATGCCAGAGAGAACGAAATCGGGATGATTGTCATGGCGACCCACGGACTTGGCGGATTGAGTCACATTCTGTTCGGCAGTACCACGGAGAAGGTGGTCCGGAAATCGCCATGTCCGGTGCTGACCATCCGGGATCCCAGCCACGAATTTGAGATGCCTTAGACTGTGAAACGCTTCCTACTCATACTGCTGGCAGGAATGTTTGCAACGCAGCCGCTGTCCACTGCAGAGTACCCATTATTGCCCGCTGACAGTCTCATCCGAACTGGAATTACGCACCTCTATCAATATGACCGGGATGAGGCGCTTGAGGTATTCGGGAAGGTGATAAAACACCATCCAGGTCATCCGGCAGCATATTATCTTTCCGGGGTGACCGCCTGGATGCAGCAGCGGGGGCTCCGTGGCATTCCACCCAGCGAAGATACCCTGCTTGCGAGAATGAAGCGGACGGCGAAGATCGCGAAAAGCTATACCAGTGATCACCCAGAGGATCCATACGGATATCTGATGCACGGGCTTGCTCAGGGAACCCGGGCCCGGGTGGATCTGGCCCGGCAGCACTGGCTGAAAGCGGTTGTTCACGGGTACGAGGGGATTCATCTCATCCAGAAGGCCGCAGACATTAATGGCAACATTCCGGATTTGCAGATGGCATTCGGGGCATTTCACTATTATGTGGGGATGTCCGGATGGCTGACCCGGGTTGCGGCATCACTGGTAGGACTGTCGGGTAATACCAGAGAAGGGAAAGCTGAATTGCGCTATGCAGCGGAGCACAGTAGATATGCCACACCGGAAGCCCATGGCATCCTGCTGTTTATCAACGGGTACCTTGAAGACAGTCTGCATGTGGCGCTCCTTCATGCGGAAACACTGAATCAGAAATACCCGGGAAATCCATATTATCAGGCCTTGCGCGGCGATCTGGAGTTTGCTGCGGGCAATCCGCAGGAGACACAGCATTGTATCTGGCGGCTGCAGGAGATTATCCCGGAACTCGGACCGTACGACCAAAAGAATTACCGTGCCAAGGTTACCTACCTGCGGGGCTTATTGGCGTATGAGCAATCGCGGTACGCAACGGCAATCCCTCTGCTGGAATCCTACCTGAAGAAAGGGATAGACGAATATGACTTTTTCGCCCTGAATGCCAAACTCTATCTGGGGAAGTGCTATTTGAAACAGGAAGAGGATCAGCAGGCCCGAAAGTATTTCAGTGCGGTAGCCGATGAGAAGATCCCCGGCCGGATCCGGGAAGAGGCTCGGAGACTGCTGAATGAAGGCTGACCGGGTGTTTTCGGTCTGGCTTGTTCCGATTTTGATCCCGCTTGAATACCCCTTCAAACTGGTCTATCTTTTATGGCAGAGAAGACTATGAGTGACACCCACACTATTCAACGCAATCTCACCAAAAAGGTCATGGTGGGCGATGTCCCGGTTGGTGGAGGCGCGGCTATTCCTGTTCAGTCAATGACCACCACCAAGACCGAGGATACCTCACAGACCATTGATCAGATCCAGCAGCTGGAAGATGCAGGCTGCCAGATCGTCCGGGTGACCGTACCGAACAGAGAAGCGGCCGATTCGCTGGGGCGGATTAAAGCGGCGGTCTCCATTCCCGTGGTGGCGGATATCCATTTCAACCATGTGATGGCGCTGCATGCGGTGGATGCCGGAGCCGACAAAATACGGATTAATCCGGGGAATATCGGAAACCGGAAGCGGGTTGAGGAAATTTTGCGGAAGGTACGGGACGCCGGACTTCCCATTAGAATCGGCGTCAATGCCGGCAGTCTGGAAAAGGATCTGCTGGAAAAATACGGGTATCCCACGCCGGAGGCACTGGTGGAGAGCGCCGAACGGCATATCCGGATCTGCCGGCAGCATGAGTTTGATGAGATCGTTGTTTCCCTGAAGGCCTCGGATGTCCCCCTGATGATTCAGTCCTACCGGTTGTTCGCAGACCGGTTCAATTATCCGCTGCATTTGGGGGTCACCGAAGCCGGTCCGTATAAACAGGGATCGGTGAAATCTGCTGTTGGGATCGGAACGCTGCTGGCGGACGGCATCGGTGATACCATCCGGGTGTCCCTGGCGGCTGATCCGGTGAAGGAGGTGCACGTCGGGTTTGAGATCCTGAAGTCACTGAATCTGGCCACCCGGGGAGCCACGATTGTGGCGTGTCCGACCTGCGGGAGATTGGAAGTTGATCTGTTTAAGATCACGGAGCAGGTGGAACGGTATCTTGACGGAGTGCAAAAGCCGCTGAAGGTGGCCATTATGGGGTGCGCTGTGAACGGTCCGGGCGAAGCCGGCGACGCGGATATTGGCATCGCCTGCGGGAAGCAGGAGGCATTGTTGTTCCGCAATGGTGAGATTATAGAGAAAGTCCCTGAAGATCAGGTGGTGGAGCGGCTGATTCGGGAGATCGAGGCGTGGGAGCCCGGAACAGAGTGACGGGATGACTGGTTCAACCGGATCAACAGGATGAAAACCGTAGAAGGGATAACGAATGAGGTATACGGTATACGATATGAGGAAAAGATTTGGGTATACAGGTGTATAGGTATAGAAGGAGCGGAAACCCGGGAGGTGTTGTTTCGAACAGCCCCGGCCTTCAGGCCGGGATGTAGTGACGTCCCCCTCTTTCCGGGGCATTAGCCCCTGCATTTACCGGATTTAAAGTACACGCTCTTCTCAGGACTATCCGGTCTCAGCAACTGCTCTGTTCTTAATTTTACTCATAAACTTACTCGTACTCCTTGGTTGCCGGTTTTGTGTAGCTTGGTCTTCGTCCAGGGGGTTTGATTTTTCCGTTTCACGTTTGGCCTGTGACATATGACGTTTCACATCCGTTCAAGCTCACCAGCCTCAGGGAGTTTTTCCACTCATGCGAGATCTTCACGCACGACAAGCGGCTCATCCCTCCGGGATTCGTTTCCAGATAGTATCCCACGTCTGAAGTGTAAATCCAGCCAAACTGATCATTTTTCACTTCGTGTCTTTGGCCTTTGTGGTGTGCCTGTGTTCTGCTCTTGTATTGCATTTTTCTTGTTGCTTATTTAACCCGTATCCACCATACTACAGTCAGTGTCTGTTTCGTGAGTCCTCATCGGAGTTTCCGACTGTATACCCAGCGCGTGTTAGTTTCGATTCCTGCTCATTGACGGTTTCAGTCCAACACAGTTTGGTGTTCCGCAACAACTCAATTCAGTACAGGAGTATGTCATGTTTGCCAAAGTACTCAGCAGCAGTGTTCTGGGGGTGGATGCCTATATCGTGAATGTGGAGGTGCACCTCACCAATGCGCCGGTGAAGTTTTTCATGGTAGGTCTCCCCGAAGGAGCGGTCAAGGAGAGCCAGACCCGGGTATTTTCAGCCATGCGGAATTCCGGGTTTAATTATCAGCCGAAGAAGACGGTGGTCAATCTGGCGCCGGCGGATATCCGGAAGGAAGGGAGTGCGTTTGATCTGCCCATTGCCGTGGGCTTGCTGGCGGCATATGGGTTTGTCAAGTCCGGCAACCTGAAGGACTATATTCTCCTGGGGGAACTCGCGCTGGACGGTAATCTCCGGCCGGTGCACGGGGCACTTCCCATCTCCATCTGCGCCAAAGAGAAGGAAATCCGGGGCATTATCCTGCCCCGGACGAATGCCAAGGAGGCAGCACTCACTGACGATCTGGAGATCATCCCGGTCAAGAATCTCCGGGATGTGGTGGACTATCTGAACGATGAGGGTCCCATTCCGCCCTACCGGATCGATATCGAGTCGTTGTTCGAGAAGCAGTCCCGGTATAAGGTGGATTTCACCGATGTAAAGGGACAGGAGCATGTGAAGCGGGCACTGGAGGTGGCGGCGGCCGGAGGGCATAATCTCGTAATGATCGGTCCGCCCGGTTCGGGAAAGACCATGCTGGCCAAGCGGTTTCCAACCATCCTGCCACAGATGTCGCTGGAGGAGGCGCTGGCCACCACAAAAATCCATTCGGTAGCAGGGATGATTCAGGACGGACAGGGAATTATCGCCACCAGACCTTTCAGGGCGCCGCATCATACCATTTCAGATGCGGCGCTGGTGGGGGGCGGGAGAATTCCGCGTCCCGGACAGGTAAGCCTGGCACATCACGGTGTCCTATTCCTTGACGAACTGCCGGAATTCAAAAAGAATGTGCTGGAAGTGCTGCGACAGCCACTGGAGAACAATCAGGTCACTATTTCCCGGGCAAAGATTTCCCTCACCTATCCGGCGAATTTCATGCTGATCAGCGCGATGAATCCCTGTCCCTGCGGGTACGCCACGGATTCCACCAACACGTGCAGCTGTTCGGTGCCGCAGATCCAGAAGTACATGAGTAAGATCAGCGGGCCGCTCTTGGACCGGATCGACATCCACATTGAGGTGCCGGCAGTGAAGTTCGCGGAGCTGTCCAGCGACCGGCAGGGGGAGCCGTCCGCCCGGATCCGGGCCCGGGTGCAGGCCGCCCGGAAGCAGCAGCTGCAGCGCTTCCGGAAGCGTCCGCACATGTACTGCAACGCGGACATGGAATCGAAGGATATCCGGCAGTACTGTCCGGTGGATGCGACCGGACGCGCATTGCTGAAGGCGGCTATCACCAAGCTGGGCCTGAGTGCCCGGGCATACGACCGGATTCTGAAGGTGGCCCGGACCATTGCGGATCTGGAGGGTGGGGCGGCCATCCGGCCGGCCCATCTCAGCGAAGCCATCCAGTACCGGAGCCTGGACCGGCAGCTGTGGGCGTAGGGCAGGGATGAAGGATTAGGGATAAAGGATAAAGGATGAAGGATAACGGAACTCTCCAAAGTTGAGCGATTACCAGGTGGAGTTGGCCAAGAAATAAGGTATAGAGTATAAGGTATAAGGGAAAAGATTGGGGGATATATGTCTATAGGTATAGAGGGAGCATGTGTGGAGTGCGCCATCCGTGATGGCGCATGGCCGCACGGCGTGCGGCCGCCGTTGAAGGATAAAGGATGATGGGAATGGGGATCGATTCGTGATGAATGATCATTGACCAGCAGGTGAGAGGTGAAGCCGGTGAGATGAAGACCGCCCTCTGCGGGGCATTTTGTGGCAACGCGAGCCGCTGCAGGGGCGTGCGAAACTTATGATATTTCTCATGATCTTTCGGATGCCGAAGAATCCAAAAGTGGCGCATATCAGCCAGTACATATCTGGCCGTGGCTGAAATCAGCCACTCATCTGCCGGGAAGTCGGCAATGATCCTCCCTCAAAATCGTGGCTAAGTGCTGTATATTCCTGAAGTTACGTTAAAACAGGCCAATTTGATGAAATTCTGGCATAGGAATTGTTGCATTAAAATTGAGGATATTCCAATTCCAAATGGGAAGTCACCTCGAGCAGCAGTGAGTCTGTATTCATCCACACGAATGAAGCAATATCCCGTAGAAGATTGAGAGATAATAGTCATGGGACAAAGAATGAAAATCGAAAGCAAAACAGACAGCGGTAAAGATTTTTAAACAGAGGTTACTTTAGAGTGTGAACTGTTTTACCAAGAGAGAGTAAGTCTGATTTGGTGATCGAAATCTCTGGTGAATAAGCTGGAGACCTTGGCCCAAGTGTTTCAGGTACACTAAATACAATATTGAACAACAGGACTGGGGGAGCATTCGAAGGATCCAGGTTAAGCTCTCATGACTATTTAGAATGAAATTCTGCCCAGTCCGCAAAAATCTTCTGCAGAGTCCAGGTCGGGTAGGAGGAGACGAAGAAACAGGGACAAATAGGATTCATACTGAAAAATCAGTTGGGGGGATACGGGGATGGAAGAAATATTGGTATCTTT
>Ga0207797_1001802_pt1 | contig 15298 bp, 12 predicted proteins | sample PRCRCaboRojoPR_6_FD_187275 | JGI IMG/M metagenome (GOLD analysis project Ga0207797, IMG submission 187275) | Marine sediment microbial community from Cabo Rojo, Puerto Rico - PR CR 10% Liquid 1 (SPAdes) | ecosystem: Environmental > Aquatic > Marine > Coastal > Sediment | place: Cabo Rojo, Puerto...
CCCCCCCACACCCTCCATCCGACCGTCCTCCCCCGGCGGTCGGCCCCCACCCTTCTCCCACCGCGGGTCCGTCACTCACGGGTCGCGGGTCCACTCCGCCCGGACCCGGTCCCCGCCGCGGGGCGCCGGTCAGTTCCCGCCGACGCGGACCGTCACGGTCTCGAGGACGTCGCCGTCCGGCGTGTAGATCGACCCCTCGAGACCCCTGTCGGCCGGCGTCAACTCGGCGTGGGCCGGGCGATACCCGCGCGGCTCGGCGTGACTCCCCGGGTTCAACAGCGCTACCGGGCCCGCGTCGTCGAAGCCGGGCCGGTGGGAGTGTCCCGACACGACCAGCGCCGCGTCCCGCTCGCGCCCGAACAGCGAGCGGGCTGTCGGGTCCCGACGGGTGCCGTGGCCGTGCGTGAGCGCGATCCGGACGCCCGCGTACTCGAAGACCCGGTCGGCCGGGAGCCGGTCGCGGATCGCGTCGTCGTCGTTGTTGCCGTAGACGGCCACCAACTCGGCCGCCACGTCCTCGAACGCGTCCAGCACCGGCTCGGCGAGGAAGTCGCCGGCGTGGACGACCACCTCGGCCTCGCGGACCGCCGCGAGCGTCCGGCCGCGGAGCCGGTGGTCCTCGGTTCCGTGTGTGTCCGAGACGACGACGAGCATACCCGCGGTAGTCGCCCGACGGACAGAAAACTGCCGTCTTCGAGGGGAGGGGACGCGACGCGCGGGGACGAGTCGTGGTCGCAGCTCGACTCGCGACGACGGCACGGGTCGCGAGGGCGGCACGGATCACGACGACGGCGCCGTGGCGCAAGCTCTATCCCACAGACGGGCGAGGCCCGCGTATGGCCAGCAGCAGGTCGGTCGTCGTTGCCGCCCTCATCGCGAACGGCGCCATCGCGGTGCTGAAGTTCCTCGGCTTCCTCGTGACCGGCAGCCCCTCGATGCTGTCGGAGACGTACCACTCCATCTCCGACACCGGGAATCAGGTCTTCCTCCTCGTCGGGATCCGGTACAGCGGACAGAACCCGAGCAGCGTGCACCCGTTCGGGTACGGCAAGGCACAGTTCTTCTACTCGTTCCTCGTCGCCGTGCTGCTGTTCGGGATCGCCGGCTGGGAATCGGTCAAACACGGATACAACGCCCTCACCGCGCACGGCGGGCACGGCGGCGAGGTAGCCGACGTGATCCTCTTCGGCGTCAACTTCACCGAGCTCGTCCCGGTCGACCCGTTCTGGGTGAACGTCGTGGTCCTCGTGGGCGCGATCGCGTTCGAGACGTACGCGTTCGTGAAGGCGAACGACGAGCTGACCCGCCAGATCGACGAGTACGGCTGGTCGGGCTACCGCGAGGCGTTCCAGCGGACCAGCGACGTCACCACCCTGACGGCGTTCACCGAGGACGCGATCGCGCTCGGCGGGGCGGCGATCGCGCTCGTCGGCATCACGCTCGCGCGGATCACCGGCAACGAGCTGTTCGACGCCGCGAGCGCCCTCGTCATCGGGCTGCTCCTGATGGGCTTCGCGGTCGCGCTCGCCTGGGAGAACAAGCGACTCCTGATCGGGGAAGGGCTCGCCGACACCGAGGAGGACTCCCTCCGGACGATCATCCGGAACCACCAGGGCGTCGAACACGTCGATCGCCTCCGGACGATGTTCGTCGGCCCGGAGAAGGTGCTCCTCGCGGCGGACGTCAGTTTCGACGGCGGCCTCGACGCGGACGAGATCGACGAGGACGTCGGCCAGCTCGAGGAGAAGTTGAGCTCGGCCGACAAGCGGGTCCGGTTCGTCTACATCGAGCCCGAGGTGTAGCGCGCGGCCCGTCCGGCCCGTCGGGATCGTTCCGTGGGATCCGTGGGTTCCGTGACGGCGCCGCCCGGGCGATCGATCAGTCCGCCCGGAGCGCCCGCTCGACCCGGCCGACTGCCTCCTCGACGTCCGCGCGGTCGACGTCCAGGTGCGTACAGAAGCGGGTGGTGTACTCGCCGTGTGCGCCGCCGGCGACGCCCGCGTCCGCACAGACGTCGACGAACTCCTCGGCGGTCAGCCCGGCGTCCGACGAGTCGACGTTGACGATGTTCGTGTCCGGCGCCAGCACCGACAGCCCCTCGATCGCGTCGAGACCGTCCGCGAGCGCCCGCGCGTTGGCGTGGTCCTCCGCGAGGCGATCGACGTTCTCCAGCGCGAGCAGCCCCGGTGCGGCGATCAGCCCCGCCTGACGCATCCCGCCGCCGAGCAGTTTCCGGGTCCGGCGTGCGCGGTCGACGTACTCCTCGGTCCCCGCGAGCATCGACCCGACCGGCGCACCGAGCCCCTTCGAGAGACAGAACATCACCGAGTCGACCCGCTCGACCATCGCGGCGGGGTCGGTGTCGAGCGCGACGCAGGCGTTGAACAGCCGCGCACCGTCGAGGTGGATCGGCACGCCGAGGTCGTCTGCCGCGGTCGCGGCCGCGTCGACGTCGGCTTTCGGGACCGCGACCCCGCCCCGGCTGTTGTGCGTGTTCTCGAGACAGACCAGCCCGGTGCCCGGCCGGTGGAGGCTCTCCTCGACGTACGCGTCACGGATCTGTCCGGGCGAGAGCGCGGCGTCGTCGCCGGCGTCGAGCGTGCGGACCTGGAGGCCGGACAGCTGTGCGAACCCGCCCAGCTCCCACTTGTAGACGTGCGACTGCTCGTCGACGATCGCCTCCTGGCCGCGGTCCGTGTGCGTCCGGGCCGCCACCTGGTTGCCCATCGTCCCGGTCGGGACGTACAGCGCCGCCTCCATCCCGACGAGGTCGGCCGCCCGGCGCTCCAGTTCGTTCACCGTCGGGTCCTCCCGGTAGACGTCGTCACCGACCTCGGCGTCACGAGCCGCATCGCGCATCGCGTCCGACGGCCGCGTCACCGTGTCGCTGCGCAGGTCGATCATGTCTCGGCGGTCGGGAGCGAGGGGGAAATACGACGCGGTCGCGGTGACCGACGCCCCCCGGTCCGAGCCGGCACCGTCCTTCCCGTCCCCCGGGTTGAAATACGATCACGGGACCAGTCGCCCCGTGACCTGACGACGGCCGCGGGGCGGCTCGCGGGAGCGCGGCACACCGCCCCGCGGCGAGGGATCGTGCCGCCTGCACGCCACACCCGGGGAGCGACGCGATCGGCCGACTGACGGGGGAAGCCGACGTCGCCGGTCCGGACGACGGAAACCGGGACGGGTCCGTCGCGCCGGAGCGGCTCTCGACCGCCGGTCCGGTTTGCTTCTCGACGGCGGTGACTCCGCCCTCACAGTCCAGCGCCAAGGGTCGACGGGGCAGTGCCGGGTCGGGACGGCACGACAGGTCGGCTTGGGGGCTCGATATCGCGGTCGTCACCGTCACCGCGGCGAGCGTTCACCGGGCGATAGAGGTAACCGCGATCGGCCGGTGGTTGGGGTATGGACCCACGCGTCCGCGAACACGCCGAGACGATCGTCGACCACTCGATCGACCTCCAGCCGGGCGACAACGTCGTGATCCAGATGCCGCCGGTCGCCGAGGACCTGAGCGTCGCGCTCCACGAGCTCTGCGGCGACCGGGGCGCCAACCCCGTCCGCCTCCACTGGTCCGAGCGCGCCGAGCGGGCGTACCTCCGCGCCGCCGGCGAGGACGCCGAGTTCGAGACGCCCGAACACGCCCTCGCGCTCTACGAGGCGGCCGACGCGACGGTCGTCGTCCGGAGCGGGCCGAACGTCACCGAGCTGTCGGACGTGCCGCCGGCCACGATCGGCGCCCACAAGCGGGCGACCCGCCCGGTGACGGACGCCCGGCTGGAGACGAAGTGGTGTCTCACGCAGTACCCGACGCCGGCACACGCCCAGCTCGCCGGCATGAGTACGGAGGCGTACGAGAACTTCGTCTGGGACGCCGTCGGGCTCGACTGGGCCGAGCAGCGCGAACACCAGGACCGGATGGTCCAGCTCCTCGACGGGGCAGACGCGGTACGGATCCGGAGCGGGGCGACCGACGTCCGCATGAGCGTCGCTGGGAACGCGACGCTCAACGACCACGGGGAGCACAACCTCCCCGGCGGCGAGGTGTTCACCGCGCCGGTCAAGGAGAGCGTCGAGGGGACGGTCCACTTCGACATGCCCGTCTACCGCAACGGCCGCGAGATCCGCGGCGCGCGACTCACCTTCGAGGACGGCCGCGTCGTCGATCACGCCGCCGAGCAGAACGAGGCGGTCCTGACGGGGATCCTCGACACCGACGAGGGGTCGCGCTACCTCGGGGAGCTCGGGATCGGCATGAACCGGAACATCGACCGGTACACCTACAACATGCTGTTCGACGAGAAGATGGGCGACACCGTCCACATGGCCGTCGGGAACGCGTACCCCGAGACCGTCGGTGACGAGAACGAGCGCAACGAGTCGGCCGAGCACGTCGACATGATCGTCGACATGAGCGAGGAGTCGACGATCGAGGTCGACGGAGAGGTCGTCCAGCGGGACGGTACCTTCGTCTTCGAGGACGACTTCAGGTAGCCGCCGGCGTCCGGTCGCGCACGCGGGCTGTAGTCGTCGCGTGCGGGACCGTCGGTCCCGCCGACGCGCCCGTGGTGGTCGTTATCGCGGAACACGAACGTGGCGTTTAATCCCGTCTGGTCGTCACGAACGACCATGCCAACGGTGCACTGTCCGGACTGCGGGCACGAGGTCGGCATGCACGAACTGGAGGCGAAGACGGTCGCACAGCGGGATAGCTTCGAAACGCACTACCGCTGTCCGTACTGCGGGACGACGATGGAAGACGTGGCCGACCGGCTCGTATAGCCGGGGGAGCGCGATCGATCCGTCGCCTCGTTCGTTCTCGCCGCGACGCCCGGGAGGGACTCGACGTCGGCGGGCGTTCCCGCGCGGGACGTCCGCACTCGGTCGGGTCGTCGGATCGCTCGACGCGCGTCGCACAGGCTTATATCGCTCGGCGCCCCACGTTCGGACGTCATGTCCGACGAGGTCACCCGCCTGCTGAAGAAGGCGTACGGCGACGAGATCGAGACGGTGATGAACTACCTGACGAACTCGATCGTCCTCGACGGCGTCCGCGCCGAGGAGATCAAGGAGTCCCTCCAGCAGGACATCCAGGAGGAGCTGACCCACGCCGAGCAGCTCGGCCAGCGGCTGAAACAGCTCGACGAGCGACCGCCCGGCTCGGCCTCGTTCGAGGCGCGCCAGGACTCCCTCCAGCCGCCCGAGGACTCCACGGACGTGCTCGCCGTTATCCAGGGCGTCCTCGACGCCGAGAAGGACGCCATCGCGACCTACCGGTCACTGATCAGTGCGGCCGAGGAGGCCGACGACCCCGTGACGGAGGACCTCGCGGTCACCATTCTCGCCGACGAGGAGGCCCACCGGACGGAGTTCGAGGGGTTCCGGAAGGAGTACCAGCGCGACTGACGTACGTGCCGACCGACGGCGCAGTCACCCGATCGGCTGCCTCTCGAGACCCGGTAGCGTACTCGTCGATCACGCCGGAAGTGACGGGGCCACCGGCTGCGTTCGAGCGCGGTGACCGCCGCCACGGCCGTACGCGCCGTCAGTCGGCCGCCCCGCCGGCGTCGACGTCGGGGGCGGGATCCAGCGCCGGCTCATCGCCGGGAAGCACACCGCCTTTCGCCTGGAGCGCCGACACGACTAGCTCCGAGACGTCGACGATATCGAGGTCGTCCTCGAAGCCGCCCGTCTTGCGGCCGTCCTCGTACATCGTCCCGCACATCGGACAGGCGACGACGAACTTCTCGACGGCACTGCCCGGCTCGGTGTCCTCCAGCGCCTCGCGGAGGCGCTCCTCGCTGGGCTTGGTCTCCTCGTCGATGTCGCTCCAGAGGCCGCCGCCGCCGCCGCCACAGCAGAACGAGTCGGCCCGGTTGCGCGGCATCTCGGCCAGCCGGGCGCCCGTCGCGTGGATCACGTCCCGTGGCGCGTCGTAGACCTCGTTCATCCGGCCGAGGTGACAGGGGTCGTGGTAGGTGACCGTCCAGTCGAGTTCGGTGCCGTCGAGCGGGAGCCGGCCGTCGGTGACGAGCCGCTCGACCACCTCGGTGTAGTGGAAGACGGGGACCTCGCCGTCCTCGTTCCAGCCGAAGTCGGGGTACTCGTTCTCGAACGTGTTCATCGAGTGGGGATCGGTACAGACCACCTTCTCGAACGTCGCCGACTCGAACGCCTCGACGTTCTCCTCGACGAGCATCTCGAAGAGCCCCTCCTCGCCGACGCGCCGGACGTCGTTGCCGTCGTGGGACTCGTCCTCGTAGAGGATCCCGTACGACACCCCGGACGCCTCGAAGATGCGGGCCAGCGAGCGCGCGACGCGCTTGTTCCGGTCGTCGTAGCTCGGGTAGTCGCCGACGTACCAGAGGAACTCCACCTGCTCGTCGCGCGCGTCGGGGATCTCGAACGGGAGGTCCTCGGCCCAGTCCGGGCGGTCGCGACGCGGGTCGCCGAAGGAGTTCCCCTGCTGGAAGAGGTTCATCATCGCGTCCTGGACGGGTTCTTCCATCTGGCCGGACTCGACGAGCCGCCGGTTCATCTCGGTGAACTGCGTGACGTGCTCGATGTCGACCGGACAGGCGTCCATGCAGGCCATACACGACATGCACGACTCCATCGACTCGGCGGCGATGACGCTCCCCGCGTATTCCGGCGGCGACGGACCCCGGTCACTGGCGTCCGGGCCACCGCTTGCTGCGGCCGTCCCGCCGTCGGTCGCGACGCCGTCTGCCGTCGCACCGACGATCCCGCCGCCCTTGGTGACGATCTCGACGGGCTCGGTCTCGCCGGCGTCGAGCGCCTCCCGGTAGCGTTTGAGGTCCAGGATGACGTTCCGCGGGTCGAGGTTCCGGCCCGACGCGTTCGCCGGGCAGACCGACGAGCAGCGGCCGCACTTGGTGCAGGCGTCGTGGTCGAGCAGCTGCTTCCACGAGAAGTCGTCGATCGAGGAGACGCCGATCTCGTCGGGCGAGGCGTCGGCGGGCACGCCGGGCAGGCGACGGCCCGCGTCCGGATCGGTCGCCACGAGGTTGGCGAACGACGAGAGCATGTGGAACGGCTTCGCGTAGGGAACCAGCGCGACGAACCCCAGCGCCAGCAGCGCGTGGGACCACCAGACCACGCCGTAGATCGCCTCGGCGCCCGACGCGGTGAGCCCGCCCGCCTCGAGCACCAGCGCGACGAAGTAGCCGACGAAGCTCACCGTCTCCCAGGCCGGAAACTCGGTCCCGACGATCCGGACGGCCTCGACGAGGTAGCCACCGACGCCCAGGACGAACAGCGTCCAGATGAACGCGTCGTCCTCGAGGCTCGTGTGCCGGCTCCAGAGTCGCCCCTCCCGCTGCGTGTACCGCCGGTAGGCCGCCATCCCGACGCCGACGACGAACAGGAAGCCGAACGCGTCCATCACCAGCGAGTAGGCGACGTAGAAGTCGCCGACGAAGAACGACTGGCCGGTCAACCGCCGGTAGAAGTCCATGTCGATCGCGAGGATCGTCGTCCCGATCAGGAGCGTGAGGAAGCCCCAGAACACGAACGCGTGCATGACCCCCGCGTAGCGGTCCCGGTCGAACTGCGTCTGGTTGGAGACGGCCGCCCGCGCGGCCCGGGCGATCCGTCCCGCGAGGTCGTCGAGCCGTTCCGTCGGGTCCTCACTGCCCCGCGTGTAGCGGGTAACCCGATCGTAGATCCCGTAGAGGAAGATCAGTACCGCCGCTGCCGCGAGCCCGTAGAAGATCGCCTCCCCCACCGGGCCGATGGTCCAGAACGTCTCCCTCGTCCGCGTCGCCGACTGGAGGAGTACCATAGTCGCACACCGGGGAGGGTGCGTTGTTAAATCTTGCCACGCCGTCACCACGTCGTTCGATGGAGACGAACGACCCGTCGACAGACGAGGACGGGGGAGTCGAACCGGTCGGAGCGATCGATCCAGTCGGAGGGTGTCGATGGGGTGCGAGGCGTCGATCCCTCGACCGGCAGTCCGGGCCGTCGACGGGGAAACACCCCCTCGTTTCGTCTCCAGGTTCCCGAACGTCAGGGCACGCAGACGGACGGTGCGATCGCAGCCGCCGCGAGCCCCGCTGCGAGGACCGTCGCGGGGACGTCGAGCCGCGAGAACCCGAGCTGCGGGAGTGTCGGGTTCCACGAGAAACAGCGGGAGCGCATCGCCAGGCTCGCCGCGTCGGCGCGCCCGAGTGCCCGGCGGAGCCCGGCGGTCGCGACGAGCCGCATCCGCTCGCGGAGCGGCCGTTCCGTTCCGAGTCGGGCGTCCGCGGCGGCCCGCGCGCGCCGGAGGTCAGCCCGGAGCACCGGGAGGAACCGGAAGACGAGCCCCAGCCCGGCGCCGGCTGCCCGACCGGGCCGTCCGGGGAGGAGCCACTGGACGGCCGCGCGCGTCTCCCGGACCGGCGTCGAGCGGACGTACGCTCCGGCGACCAGGAAGACGAGGAGGACGCGGACGCTCGCCAGCGCGGGCGCGACCGCGGCCCCGGGGTCGAGCCACGGGCGGCCCAGCGTCGCAGCCTGGAGGAGCGGACCGGCGGCGAGGAAGGGGAACAGCACCCGGTAGGCCCACAGCGCCCGGAGCGGTGGGAGGCGGGCTACGCGGGCGATTCCGACCGCGAGGAGCGCGAGGGTCGCCAGTCCGATCGGGGTGGTGTGAACGAACGCCGCGGCGACGAACGCCGCCTGCACCGCGAGCTTGCTCCGCGGGTCGAGCCGCTCCGCGACGCTCCCGGTCGGTCGATAGCGGAGCGGCCCGCCGGTCACGCTCCCGCTCACGGCGGTCGCACCCCGAACGCCGGCAGCCGGTCGCGCACCGCCCCGGGCGGGCCGTCGAGCGCCACGCGGCCGTCGTCGACGACGACCACCCGGTCGGCGCGGTCGGCGACGTCCCGGAGGTCGTGCGTGACGACGACCACGCCCGTCCCGGCCGCGTACAGTTCGTCGACGCGGGCGAGGACCGAGCGACGCGCCGGCCAGTCGAGGCCCGCCAGCGGTTCGTCGAGGACGAGGTGGTCCGGCGCCATCGCGAGGACCCCGGCGATCGCCACGCGGGCCCGCTCGCCGCCCGACAGTTCGTCGACGCGCTCGCTACCGCGGCCGGCCATCCCCACGGCGTCGAGTGCCTCGTCGACCCGGCGGTCGATCGTCGCGCGCGGCAGCCCCAGGTTCTCGGGGCCGAACGCGACGTCCGCGCCGACCGTCGCGGCGACCAGCTGGTCGCGGGGCTCCTGGAAGACGAGCCCGACGGCCGTCCGGGCCGCCACGAGGTCCTCGTGCACGGGGCGACCGTTGACGCGCACCTCGCCGCCGTCGGGCTCCAGGAGCCCGTCGAACTGCCGGACCAGCGTCGTCTTGCCCGCGCCGTTGGGGCCCGCGAGGACGACCCACTCGCCGTCCTCGATCCGGAGGTCGAGCCCGTCGAGGACCGTCCGGTCGCCGTAACTGTAGGTGAGCCCGTCGACGACGATCGTCACGGCTGCTGCACCGTCCCGACCCCCGAGCGAGTTCGCACGGGTCGATCACCCGGCCGTCACGGCGTCCGAGCGCACGATCCCGACGGCGGCGGCGATCTTGACGGCCTCGACGGGGACGAACGCCGCGGCCGCCCCGACGACCGCCTCCAGGAGCCCCACGTCTGCCACCAGGTAGTAGCCCGCGATGCCGAGCGCGTAGACGACGACTGTTCCCACGATCATCGCACCGACGAGTCTCGCGAGGCTCGCGTCCGACGGGTCCCGGAGGCCGTCGAGGCCGTGGACCCCGAGTCCGATCAGCCCGGCCGCCAGGGGGTACGACCAGAGGTAGCCGCCCGTCGGGCCGAAGAGGGGTCCGATCCCGGCGCTCCCGCCGGCGAAGACCGGGAGGCCGGCCGCGCCGGCACCGAGGTACAGCGACAGCGCCGCCGCGCCCCAGACCGGCCCGAGCATGATCCCCGCCAGGAAGACGCCCAGCACCTGGAGCGTCACCGGCACGCCCGGGGAGAGGGGGTTCGGGAACGAGACGTACGCGAAGCCGCCGACGAGCGCCGCGAACAGCGCCGCCCGCGCGAGGTTCGCCGCGTCCTCGTCGCCGACCAGGTCGACCGCGTCCGTGTCGACCGCGCCCGCCTCGACATCCGCGTCCGCATCGGTCGCCATGCAACGCGGTGGCGCGTAAACTAACTTCAACCGTTCGGTTGACGAACCCGGCGACCGTCGGACGAAGACGCCGACGGGGACGAATCTCGCTCGGGACGACTCTCGGACGGGACTCTCGAGAGCGACGGTGCTTCCGGTCGACGACCCTCGACGGCCGACGGCGCTCACCGACGGCCGGTCTCGACGGTCGACGACGAGCCGGACGTCGTTCGACGACCGGACGTCCCCGCAGCGGACCGTTCCGGACGATCGTCCGTTTCTTTCGCACCGGCAGCACTCTTTTATATCACCGGTCGTTCTAGCCCCTACTCATGAGCGACAAGACCGATGAACTGCGTGACATTTTCGTCGAGACGACCGGCGCCGACACGGTGACCGAGAGCCAGGAGGAGGGTCGCGGGTCGCTGACTTCGACCGACGAGTCGGCGGTCGGTCCCCGCCTCCGGGAGCTGTTCGCCACGATGCGCGAGCAGTACGACTTCTCGACGGAGCTCGACGACGAGGCCCTGGAGACGGTCGTCCGTCGGTTCTTCGAGGGCGATCCCCCCGACGACACCGCCCTCGCAGACGAGCTCGGCGTCGACGACGGGACCGCCTTCCGCGCGCGGATGGACCTGCACCTCGTCCGCCCGGCGGACCGCGAGGCGCCGTTCGACCTCGACGTGTTGCGGCGGCTCGTCGTCGCCGGCGCCGACCTCGACACCTGCGTGCGGGTGCTGAACGGGGACGTCGACGCGGTCGCCGAGGCGGACCTCGACGTCGACGTGACCCTCGAGGGCCCGCGGACGGACGCCGGCGACGTCGAGGAGGACGGCGTCGACGTCGCCGAGGCGACCGTCGCGCGCTACCGACGGGTGGTCGAGGCGGACGTCGAGTCGACCCGCGCGAACGACCGCTTCCGCGACGAGTTCGAGGAGCTGTTGACCGACGCGGAGCTGTCGAACCAGCTGGCCCGCGACGCGCGCGAGGACGGCCTCCGGGAGGCCACCGAGGACATCGAGACCGACGTCTCGTTCTGACGGCGCGGCGTCGTCACCTCCACGGCGGGCGACGCCGTTCGTGGGTCACGCGTCCGTTCGACGCCGTGGGCTGCGGCAGCGAGCGTCCGTTCGCTGGCACACTCACGCCCCCTCAGACGCCGTCGGTCCACCGACTCGTCTCTGCGCCGTCGGTGCATTCAACAGGACCACTTATTCGATACGTGCACCTCTGGCTATCATGGGAGATACACTGTCCTGTTCGGAGTGCGGTGCAGAGGTCGACGCCGCCGACGAGCTCGAAGCGGACCGCGAGGTCGCCGAGGTCGACACGAGCGACGACGGGTCGAGCCACCTCTTCGAGAACCGCGACCTCTTCCTCTGTGAGAACTGCAAGAACCCGCTCGGGATCTCCCGCTCGTAAGCCCGGACGCGCTGGGAGCGTCCCGCGTCGGCCATCGGCGTTCGGTCGCGGCGACGAGCCCGTCCCCGGTCGCGCCTGCGTGCGGACGGAGGGCGGGGACCGGGACCGGTGGTCCTCCGCCAGGGGGCCAGTCGAGTTGCGACGTCCGTACTGCCGACCCGGGCCGACGACCCGCGCTGTCGACTCGCGTCCGTTCCCGCACGTTCGCCGGCCGGACGGCGCCGGACCACTTCCGCTCCGCGTGGGAAGGGTTCTTGTCCGAAGCCGCGTTACCTGGGTGCGATGGCCCAGTCCCCGACGCAGGAGCTGACCGACCGCTTCATCGCGTTCTACCGGAACTACTATCGGGACGAGATCGGCCAGCTCGCCCAGCGGTACCCCAACGAGCAGCGCTCGCTGTACGTCGACCACGACGACCTCTACCGGTTCGACCCCGACCTCGCGGAGGACTACCTCGCCCAGCCCGACCAGCTCCAGGAGTACGCCGAGGAGGCGCTCCGCCTGTACGACCTCCCCGCGGACGTCAAGCTCGGCCAGGCGCACGTCCGCCTGCGGAACGTCCCCTCGCGGGTGGACATCCGGAACATCCGCGTCCACGACGACCACGTCGGCCGCATGGTCGCGGTCTCGGGGATCGTCCGCAAGGCGACCGACGTCCGGCCGCGAATCACGGAGGCGGCCTTCGAGTGCCAGCGCTGCGGGACGATGACGTACATCCCGCAGGCGGACTCGGGGTTCCAGGAGCCCCACGAGTGCCAGGGCTGCGAGCGACAGGGGCCGTTCCGCGTCAACTTCGACCAGTCCGAGTTCGTCGACTCCCAGAAGCTCCGCGTCCAGGAGTCGCCCGAGGGGCTCCGCGGCGGCGAGACGCCCCAGAGCATCGACGTCTCCATCGAGGACGACATCACCGGCCACGTCACGCCCGGCGACCACGTCACCGTCACGGGCGTCCTCCACATCGAACAGCAGACGGACAACCAGCAGAAGACGCCCATCTTCGACCTCTACATGGACGGGGTCGCCGTCGAGATCGAGGACGAGGAGTTCGAGGACATGGACATCACCGAGGCGGACAAAGGGGAGATCGTCGCCCTCTCGTCGGAGTCGGACATCTACGAGCGGATGGTCGACTCGATCGCCCCGGCCATCTACGGCTACCGCGAGGAGAAGCTCGCGATGATCCTCCAGCTGTTCTCGGGCGTCACGAAGAACCTCCCGGACGGCTCGCGGATCCGCGGGGACCTCCACATGCTCCTGATCGGGGACCCCGGGACCGGGAAATGCTTGGCAGGAACAGAATACGTCCGGCTGTCCGGCGGAACGGAGCGACGCATCGGGGAGCTGGTGGAGGAGAACCTCGAGAACCCGAAGCCGGTCGACGATGGGGTCTGGGACGCGGTCGACGTTCCCCTCCCGTCGATGGGTGTCGACGGTCGGATCGAGACGCGCCGGGCGACGAAGGTCTGGAAGCGCGAGGCCCCCGACCGGATGATCCGGATCGCGACCGAGGCCGGCAGGGAGATCGAGGTGACGCCGTCGCATCCCCTGTTCGTCCGCGATGGAACGGCGTACCGGGCAGTCCGCGCGGACGCGCTTTCGGCGGGGCAGGTGCTGGCCGCACAGCCGTCGGTCGCGGCCGACGGTGGAACGGTCGGCTCGACGTCGGGGGCGACCGACCTCTCGGGACTCCGGGTCGGGACCGACCGCGTCGCGTCGATCGAGACCGTCGAGCCCGACGAGGACTGGGTGTACGACGTCGAGGTCGAGGGGACGCACACGTACCTCTCGAACGGGCTTGTCTCGCACAACTCCCAGATGCTCTCGTACATCGAGAACATCGCCCCACGATCCGTCTATACGTCAGGGAAAGGCTCCAGTTCCGCGGGGCTCTGTGTCACCGGCGACACGCTCGTCCACACCGATCGCGGATTCGAGCGAATCGCCGATCTGGCGACGAACGCACATCCGGACCCGGTCGACGAGGAGACGAACGCCCCCTACGAGCGGGGACTGTACACGTTCGACGAGGCGACCGGCACGATCCGGTCGGAGGCGTCCTCACACGTCTGGCGGATGCCCGAGAAGGAGTGTCGACGGATCGAAACGTCGCACGGGAAGCGGCTCGAGGCGTCGAAGGAGACGCCGGTGTTGGTCTCCCGCGAGCGCGGGTTCGAGTGGATACCGGTCGCCGACGTCGAGCCAGGCGATTTCGTCGCCACTCCGAGGTACGCGGACGTCGACCGGTCGACGCCACCGGTAACCGACTACGTCGAGTACACGAACGAACGGGTCCGGATGGACGAGAAGTCGGTGGAGTTCGTCGTCGACGAGCTGACGGAGCGGTTCGGCACGCTCGGCGAGGCCGCCGACGAACTCGGCTTCCCTCGGGACTTCTTCTACGACTCACTCCGACATCGATACGTTCCGATCGACAAACTCGACGGGGTTCTCGACGGCATCGGTGCAGATCGGGTGGACGTGACGATCGAGCGAACGATGCTCAGTCACGGGACCGACGTCCGAGTCCCGACGACGTTCGACGAGGACCTGATGTACCTGCTCGGACTCACGTTCGGTGACGGCGATCTCATGGTGTCCCGCCGGGACGGCAATCGCGGCCACGTTCGGATCTCGAACGGCGACGAGCGGTTGCTTCGGCGGGCAGCCGAGGTCGTCGAGTCGACGTTCGACAGGCACGTCGAGATCGAGCGACAGGACGACCGAGTCTCCTGTATCCGGCTCCACAGCGCCACTGTCGCGCGACTGTTCGAGAACCTCGGAATGCGAACCCCGAAGGACGACCTCGAACTGGACGAACGACTCACGACCGCAGAGCACGCCGACGCCTTCCTGCGGGGACTGTTCGACGCCGACGGCTCCGTCTCGAACAGAACCGACGGCGGGTCGAGCATCCAGCTCTCGACCGTCAGCGCGGCCCTCGCCCGACAGGTCCAGCTCATGCTCGAGACGTACGGGGTACGCGCGCGGGTTCGAGAGCGTGACCCGCCTGGTTCGACTGAACTCGACGACGGACGGACGATCGAGGCGAAGCGCGTCCAGTACCACCTCGCGATCTACGGTGCCGACATCGAAGCGTTCGCCGACGCGATCGGGTTCGAGTCGGCGCACAAGCGGGAGGCACTCGAGGAGATCGTCGGCGACGCTGTGCGACGCGGGGATCGAATCCCGGTCGGGGCAGCGCTCTCGGCTGCCGAGACGACCGTCGGGGATCACTACAACAACGTCAACCGTGGTGACAACCCGAGCAGGGGCCGAGCACGGCGCATGATCGAGGAACTCGATCTCGGTGCCGCCACGCCCGTCGTCGCCGAGGCGGTCGAGGCGGACCTGCTCTGGGACGAGGTTACGGACGCTCGCGACACCGGACGGAAGGAGGTGTTCGACCTGACAGTCCCGGGAACGCACAACTTCGTCGGTAACGGCGTCGTGACGCACAACACCGCTGCTGCCGTTCGATCGGATTTCGGAGACGGCGACCAGTGGACGCTCGAAGCGGGCGCGCTCGTCCTCGCAGACAAGGGGATCGCGGCGGTGGACGAACTGGACAAGATGCGCTGCGTCACCGGCGACACGCTCGTCCGGCTCGGCGACGGCACCACGGAGCGCGTCGACGACCTCGCCCGACGAGCGGCCGAGACCGGCGAGATCGACTGGCGCCGCGTCGAGAAAGTCGAGACCGGGGAGTTCCCCGAGGTCGAGGAGCAGAACTTCTCGATCTCCTGTATGCACTGCAAGGA
>Ga0207797_1001803_pt1 | contig 15287 bp, 13 predicted proteins | sample PRCRCaboRojoPR_6_FD_187275 | JGI IMG/M metagenome (GOLD analysis project Ga0207797, IMG submission 187275) | Marine sediment microbial community from Cabo Rojo, Puerto Rico - PR CR 10% Liquid 1 (SPAdes) | ecosystem: Environmental > Aquatic > Marine > Coastal > Sediment | place: Cabo Rojo, Puerto...
GCTGTGTCGTCAGAATCGCGCCGTTCGACCAGCCCATCACGCCGAGTGAGTCCCGGTCCACTACACCCGCGTTCGCCAGGCTGTCGATGCCGCTTACGATGTCGGGAATCTCCAGCTCGTAGTACTTGCCCTTGATCGACTCTACGAAGTCGAGGCCGTGGTGGCCGGAGCCGTGGTAGTTGGGACGGAAGACAAATGCGTTGCGCTGGGCGAGGAGAGGGGCGTAGACGGTCCACCCGAGTGACCAGGCGTCGAGGTCCACCCCGCTGGGGCCGCCGTGAATGACGGTCATCATGGGGTAGGAGCGGTCCGGGTCGTAGTCGAGCGGGTAGTGCAGGATGCCGTTCACCGTCTCGCCGTTGGCGCCTTCCCACCGCACGACCTCGGCCCGCGGGATCGGCAGATCGTCGAGGTTCTCATTGAGCGTCGTCAGCGTCTCGTCGCTCTGAATGGTTCCCTCGCGGTAGGTCCCCACGCGGTAGGAGGGGGGCGTATCGGCCGTCGAGTGGGCAAACACGATGGTCTCGCCATCCGGCCCCGCCATGAAGGACGAGACATGCGTCAGGCGGTCGTCTTCCACCTCCTCAATCGCCCAGCCGTCACTCGTTCGTCGGTAGAAGCGCGGCTTGAAGGTGGGCCCGTCCGCCAACTGCACGTGCACACCGCCGTCCACGACCGAGTACCCGCCGTAGCCCACGCCCTTGTCGCCCCACCGGAGCGGCACCTCCTGGTAGGAACGCGCGCTCAGGTCGTAGTGATACAGTTTCGTGATGCCCGCGCCCTCGTGCTCGGGGTCGGAGCTGTAGCTGTCCGTGGCGTAGAAGCCGTCACTGTCGGCCGTCCACTGGTAGTTGGACGGGTCGAAGTACTGCTCGTCGAAGATCTCCGTCGTCTCGCCCGTCTCCAGATTGAGGAGAAACTGGTGCGGCTGGTTGCGCGCGTCGGCGTCGACCGGCGAGTCGTCGAGGCTGTAGACGACGTACTGGCCGTTCGGCGACGGCACAAATTCGTTGATCTGATGCTCATTCTCGGTGAGCCGCGTTACCTTCTCGGTGTTGACGTTCACCGTGAAGAGGCGCACCGGCTGGAAAAGGGTGGTGTCCTCGATGACATCGGCGTCGTCTTCCTCCTCCTTGAGATGGGATTCGTAGCGGGTGTCCTTCTCGCGGGCCGTGAAGAGGAGGTGCTCGTCGTCGAGCCACCGGGCCCCCTGCACCCCGTGCTCCACCGACGTCACGGCCTCGGGCGCGCCCCCCCGCGGATCGAGCCGCCAGAGTTGGGTGCCGCTGGGTTCGTCGTCCTCGGTGTCTCGCGACGAGAGGAACGCGATGTGTTGTCCATTCGGGCTCCATCGCGGGTCGCCGTTGTTGCCGGTGCGCGTCAGTTGGATGGTCACCGTCGAGTCGCCGCCGTGCGGGTCGTCCCGATACGTCAGGTACACGTCCGACTGGTCCTCGTCGGCCTCGGGGTCGGGCGTTTCCTTCACCCACAGCACGCGATCACCCTCGGGGCCGATGTCCACGTCCTCCAGCGAGCGTTGCATCAGCACGTGATCGATCGTCCAGGGCCCGTCGTCGGGTGACTGGGCCTGGGTGGCAGTGGGCAGGACGAGAAGAACGGCGAGCAGGAAGAGAACGCAGGTGCGCATGGTGGGGGGATGGGAGCATGAAGAAGAGCAGGTGGGGGGGAGGGACGACCCAAGCAGCCCCGCGAATCTCGGGCGTCAACAGAACGGGCCCGTCCTCCACCTCGGGAGAACGAGCCCGCACTGAGAACGAGATCCAATGTGCAGCACGTCGGGTCTGCCGTCGAGCGACACGAGTCGTGCGTGAGTCGAACCGCTTAGCAGTCCGTGTAGCCCGGGTTCTGGCCAATCTCAGGGTTGGCGTCACACTCGCGCTGTGGGATCGGGTAGACGAGCTCTTCGGCGTCAAACGAGAGGGGCCCGACCGATCGGCCCGTGCGCTTGAGGTCGTGGAGCAGGTTGCCCTCAAAGGAGAGCTCCAGCCGGCGCTGGCGGAGCACTTCATCCACCGTCACGGTACTGACGGTATCAAGGCCGGCCCGAGTGCGAATGGCATTGACATCGTCAACAGGATCCGCTCCCACAGAGGTGCCGGCGCGGAGGTTGCCCTCGGCGCGGGTCAGGTACATCTCCGCGAGCCGCACGATCGGGATGTTCGCCCCGTCGGCCTCGTCATCCTGCCACTTCTGGGTGCGGATGTCGCCCGTCGCGGGATCGGTGTAGAAGAAGTTGCCCCGGGCGTCGGTGGAGTCGTACCGATTCAGGTGCTGTTCCAGAATGTTGATATCTCCACGTCCTCCATCCGCCTGGGCGGCGTAGAACGTGTTCAGGTCATTTCCGCCATCCTGCGAGCTGACCTGAATTGCGAAGATGTATTCGGGGACGTCTTCCACGTTATTGAAGGCCTCGGCGAACGTCGGTGCCAGTTGAAACTGGCCTGACTGGAGAACCCGGTCGGCCGCTTCCGCAGCCTCGTCGTAGTCCTGTTGCATGAGGTGGACACGCGAGAGGAATGCGCTGGCCACGTATGTGTCGGCAAAGACGCCGTTCGATTCAGGAAGCAGGTCCCGGGCCGAGGTCAGGTCATCAAGAACCTGGTTGTACACGTCCTGGACCGTATTCCGCGTCACGTTGTCGTCCTCCGTAATGGAACGGGTCGGTTCCAAAATCAGCGGCACGCCCAGATTGGATCCGGGATCGCCGGCGTTCCAGGGCTGGGCAAAGAGGCGGACCAGTTCGAAGTAGAGCACGGCCCGGATAAACCGAGCCTCGCCTTCGACGCGTTCCCGTTCCTGCGAGTCCTCGATCTCGTCGAGTGCGCTGAGGACGTTATTGGCGACGTTAATGGTCTCGTAAGCGTCCGTCCACTGGTTCTCGACGAATAGGTTGTTGGTCTGAATATTTTTGCGGATGATTTCGTCGGGGGAGGCAAACGTACCCACCCATTGGATGTCACCTGCGTCGGCGAGTAGGTCCGGCGACATCATGTACTGGCCGCCGTAGAGGTCAACGTCGCTGAGGTCGTTGTAGGCGCCGTTGAGCGCCGCCAGCACGTTCTGCTCCGTGTTCAACGCCTGGTCGGAGCTAATGGATTGTTTCGGCTCGACCTGCAGAAAGTCGCAGCTGGTGAGCAGGAGCGCGGCGACGCACGCAAGGGCGATGTTTTTGACGAACGTGGATTCTGAGATCCAGGGAGTAAGCATAGGGGGGTAAATCAAGTGTCAGTAGTCTAGGGAGGAGGGAGCCCGTGGTTGGAGGGTTAGAACGAGAGCTGGATGCCGCCCGTGACCGATCGGGTCTGGGGGGCCGTGTAGAACTCGTTCCCGAAGCCGAGATTGCCGGAGAACGCGTCGGCGTTCGCCTCGGGGTCCCACCACCGGTAGTCGGTAAATGTGAGCAGATTTTGGCCCGTCACGAAGATTCGGGCACTGCTGACCGACAATTTCTGCACCAGTCGCGTCGGCAGGTCGTAGGACAGGTTCACATTCTTGAGCCGGATGTACGATGCGTCGTAGAGGTACCGGCTGGACTCCGCGGCCCCATTGTTCACGAAGAGACGTGGCTCCGGCACGTCGGTCTGGTCGCCCGGCTCCTCCCAGGCGTCGAGCTGGCTAATGTGCTGGTTGTCCCGGAACCGTCCGTTGGCGGTCTTAAACTCGCCGCCGCCGTCGAAAATCTCGCTTCCGTAGTCGAACGAGAACAGGAAGCGGAGCTGGACGCCTTTGTACGACAACGTATTGCCGAAGCCGCCCACAAAGTCAGGCTGCGGACTCCCAATGACGACGCGATTCGCCGCGTTTGGGTCGTTGGTCGTCGCCTCCGGATTGACGATCTCGCCGTCATCATTCTGCTCGTTCACGTAGTAGAGCGCGTCCCCGTTCTCGGGATCCACGCCCGCGTACTCCAGGGCGTAGAAGACGCCGAGCGGCTCCCCTTCGCGCGCCTGGTTGATGAAGCCGCCCGTGATCACCTGGTCTCTCAGTTCGGTGACCTCGTTCCGGTTGAATGAGATGTTGAAGTTGGACGACCAGCTAAAGTCACCGGTGAGGTTCTGGGTCTCAATCAGAAACTCAAGTCCCTGATTTCGTACCTCTCCCACGTTTCGCGTCTGGTTCAGGAAGCCCGTCGTTGCCGGCACGTTGAGGTCCAGCAGCAGATCCTCCGTCATCTTGCGATAGAGGTCGATGCTCCCGGTAACCCGACTGTCAAAGAGCTCGTAGTCGAGGCCGAGCGTAACTTCGCGGGTCTGCTCCCACTGCAGCGAGGGGTTGGGGGTCTGGGTGGGATTGATGCCGGAGCTTCCGGCATAGGTGGAGGCGTCCCAGAGACCAAGAGACGGGAAGTTGCCGATGGCCGCGTTCCCAGTGACGCCGAAACTGGTGCGCAGCTTCAGGCGACTGAGGATGTCGCCCGACGGGATAAAGTCTTCCTCCGTCAGCACCCATCCGGCCGAGGCGGCCGGGAAGAAGCCGTAGCGGTTTTCTTCACCGAAGCGGGAGGAGCCCTCGTATCGGCCGCTGACCTTCAGGAAGTACCGCCCATCGTAGTTGTAGTTGATGCGCCCGAAGTATGCCAGGAATCGATACGTGGTCTCCGATCCACCGGCGTCCACGATGTCGGATCCACTGTCGATCTGCTGGAAGCTATCGTTCGGGAAGCTTTCTACCTCTACCGCGGCGCTGTTGGTCGTGGAGGACTGCAGCTGCGTGCCCGCGGTCCCGGTAACGTTGTGGACGTCGTTGAACGTCTCATCGTAGTTCAGGAACGCATCAAAGTTGTAGTTGAGGATCCGATCCCACACCTGCCGGCCAATGCCCTGGTCGGTCCCGACCGTCTGAAAGACTTTGCTGTTCCAGTACCGGTCGGCATTCTGCGTGCGGAGGTCCAGCCCGAATTCGCCCCGAATCGAAAGGCTGCTCAGGAGGTCGTACTCCGCAAACGCGTTCCCGAGCGTCCGGAACGTTGTCACGTTGTGTCGGACGTTGTCCTTATAGAGCAGGTTGTTGAAGTACAGGGTCTGGTTAAAGATCTCATCCGACGGCTGGTACTCAGTAAGAAGTCCCTGATCGTTGGTGGGGATGCCTTCCGTTTCCGGGAAGAAGACGGGGGAGATGGGGGCCTGCGCAATCAACTGAATCGGTGTCGAGAAGGCGTTGTCGTTCGGGACGCGCTGGTTGATAATCCGATTCAGGTTCAGGCGCGTGCCCACCTCGAACTTGTCCGAGAACGAGTGGGTCACGTTTGCTCGTCCCGAGATCTTGTCGAACGCGTTCCGGAACAGGATGCCATCCGTCTGGCTGTAGAGGCCCGAGATGTAAAAGGTCGTATTCTCGTCGCCGCCCCGTGCACTCAGGCTCGCCTCGAAGCTGGTTGGATTGCTCGCAAACGGCTTGTCAACCCAGTCAGTGTCGACGAGCGGGCTGGCGTTGTCCCCGATGGCCTGGGTCCAGTCGGTACCGGCGGCCAGGTCGTTGAACGAGCCACGGATAAAGGCCTCCGTATCAAAGGTCGGGAAAAGCGGGTTCGAGTTTTCTGCCGCCTCCAGGTAGTAGTCGACGTACTGGCTCGCGTTCATCATGTCGACCTTATTGGTGGGGCCGCGCCAGCCGCGCTTCAGGCTGAACGAAAACTGCGATCCGCCGGAAGCTCCTTGTTTGGTCGTAATGAGCACAACGCCGTTGGAGGCTCGGGCCCCGTAGATGGCCGTGGCGGAGGCGTCCTTCAGCACCTCAATCGACTCGATGTCGTTGACATTGAGCTGGGCGAGGGGGTTCGTCGGCGCGCCGTTGTCCGAGAGGTTCTGGTTGTTGAGAGGGACGCCATCCACGACGAACAAGGGCTGGTTGTCTCCCGTCACGGACGATTCCCCGCGGATGCGGACCCGGATGCCCTGGCCGAGCTTCCCGCTGGAATTTGTGATGCGGACCCCGGGGGTGCGCCCCTGGAGGACCTCCTCGAAACTGCTGACCTCAGCGGCCTCAATTTCTCCGGAGGACACCTGCGAGATGCTTCCGGTAATGTCCCGTTCCTGTCGCTGGCCGAAGCCGACGACGACGATCTCGTCGAGCTGCTGCTCGGCCGGGGTTAGTTCGACATCGATGTTCGTGCGGCCCTCAATGGGAACCTCCTCGGTGGCGTACCCCACGAACGAAACGAGGAGGGTGCCATCGGAGGGGGCGTCCAGTTCGTACGTCCCGTCCGTGGCGGTGGCGGTGCCGCGACTGGTGCCCTGAATGGTGACGGTGGCGCCAGGCAGCGACTCCCCTGTGCTCGCGTCCGTAACCGTTCCGCTCACCGTAATCTCCTGGGCGTGGCTGAGGCCCGGGACGAGCAAAAACAAGAGCAATCCGCCGAAAGCGAGGGCATTCTGTAACGATCTCATAATGAGTTCAGCAGGTGAAACGAGGGGTAACACTTGAGCGAGGCCTCCACCCCGACGCGAGCCGAGATAACCCTTTGGTAGCATCGTCCCTCTCAAAAGTCAAATTCCTGGAGATTGGAAGCGCTTGAGACGGAAGAGATTATTAAAAGGTTAACGGAATCCTTAAAATCTACTCTCCAAGAACGCCATTGAGTAAAATATTTGGCTTCGAAGAAAGGGGGGCGCACGAGCGATCAGGAAAGTGGGAAGCGGTCGATCACGCTCCGGAAGAAGGTGTTGAGCGGTCCGGTGCCGGGACGGGCTGACTCGGGGAAATGTATGTCCGCCTGCCGCTCTAGCTCCGTTTCAATGAAGGCGTGGATCGTCGGGAGACGCGGGCCGGCGTCCTGCTCTGTCCCGGATCGTTTTTGGTAGAGAAGGGCGTCGATGGCGGCCTGGAGGTCGGCACTCAGTGTTGCGGCGTCCAGGAGGCGCTCGAACTCGACCGGCACGGGGCCGCGCTCGTGTTCGATCCAGCGCACAGCCAGGAGCGCGCGGAGGACGTAAAGATAGGCCTTGTGAGGGATCGGCTCCTCCCCGAGATTCTGCCCGGCGATGCTCCGGGCCATGCCGCGGTAGGCGGGGCCGGTGGCACCGGGGGGATAGTACTCGGCGATCAGTTCGCGCCAGCGGGCCAGTACCGCGTCATGTGCGCGATAAACGATCGGCGACTGCAGCCACTCCAGGATCGTCGGGTTGGCGGTGCGGAAGAGCCAGAGGGCCTTGCGCAGATCCCAGCCGTGTAGGTCCATCTCGTCTTCTGTGGGCGGATCGATCGTATCGTCGCGCCGCTCCAGGTCGATGGACAGGTACCAGTCGCACGGATGGACGTAGACGAACCGGATGTCGTAGTCGCTGTCCGCCGACGGGAACCCCCACGCTCGGCTCCCCGACTCGCAGGCGTAGAGCACGGCCACGTCGTGCTCCGTCTCGATTTCGTCGAGCTGGTCGGCAATCTGGTCGCGGCGCTTTGGGGCAACCATGCAGCGGGCCGTTTCGCGACGGGTGCACTCCCGAGGGGCGTCGCCTACACCGGCCCCGTGTCCTCCTTCCGCCGCCCCTGGAAGAGGCGCTTCTGCTCGAGGATGCGGCGATCGGCCGTCACGGCGTCGCCAAACTGCTGGGCGCCCTGCTCGCGCATCTCCTCGGCGTGCTCGTCGAAGTACGCCTGCAGCGCTGGCCGGTCGCGCACCTGGTACTGCACCGTCCATTTCCGATCGCCGGTCGGCTCGTCCGGCTCGGGGACCGTTTCGCCATCGTCGCTGGTGGCGTACCAGACGGCGGCCTCAAACCCGTCGAGGGTCAGCATCTCGCGGATGTGCTCGCGCAGCCACGAACTGTAGCGGGTGGCCACGTCGCCGTCGACGGTGAGGTTGACTTCGTAGATCAGCATCGAAGAAAGCGGTGGATTGGTGGATTGAGTGTGCAACGGTCCAAGGTAAGGACCAGTGTGGGGAATGACAGGCGGGGTTGCGGTTGGGGAACGGGCGAATGGGGGCGTGTTGGAGAAAGGGAAGAGGGACGGGGGAAGTGGGAAGAGGGGGCGTGGGGGCTTTCGGTAGAGGGGAGTCCTGGAGTTTGGGGATCTAAACGTCGGTTGGGCAGAGGGACGAAGAGAAACTTTCGGATTTGTGTGGTGGTAGAGACTTACGCTGCTATACCCCGCACGAGTCCGGTGTTGCCATGACCATTACGATGACTGACGCGGCCGTCGATCAGATCGAGACGGTGGCGTCAAACAAGGACGTAGACCTCGACGAGACGCTCCTCCGCGTGGCGGTGGTGCCGGGCGGCTGCTCGGGGCTGACGTACGACCTCGGGTGGGAGACGACCGTGCAGGACGAGGACGAGGTGGAGGAGCACGACGGCATCACGGTGGTGCTCGACAAGAAGAGCCGCCTCTACCTCGATGGCTCAGAGCTCCACTTCACAGACGGGCTCAACGGGGACGGCTTTCACTTCTCCAATCCCCAGGCCTCCCGCGAGTGTGCGTGTGGGGAATCGTTTGGGGTGTAGTTCGGCCGCGGTCGGCGGTCGGTCGACGGCGGGCTTCTGTCATTCCAATCGCCGCCACCGAATGCGGTCCCCCTCCAGGATCCCGTGCGAGTCCGAAAAGCCGGCGGGCACCTCCACCACGAACTGGGCCGGGTCGCCGGACTGGTAGTTTTCCGAGGAGAAGGGCGTGGTGTACTTGGCGATGCTTACGACCTGCGAGTCCGCGCTGACGAAAAGGATGTCGAGCGCAACCGGGGTGTTCGACATCCAGAAGCTGCGGGGCTGCTCCTGATTGAAGCGAAAGAGCATCCCACTGCGGTCGTTGGGGAAGCCCTCGCGCTGCATCATGCCGCGTTGTCGCGCCGAGTCGGTGTCGGCAATCTCAATGTCGATGGTGACGGTCGAGTCGCCGTCCTGAATGAACGTGAGGCGGCCCTCTTTGGTGAAGGGGATGGTCTCGGTCGTGTCAGTCTCCGTAGTTGCCGAGGACGAGTCGCCCGATCGGCCGCAGGCGAGGCCCCCGACGAGCACGAGGCCAGAGAGGACCGTGACGAGCAGTGTGTGTCGGAGAGGGGCGGGGACGTGCATGAGCAGGAGGGGGCGTGATCAGTTCGTGCGGTTCCACCGGACGTGGGTGCTGTCAGTGAGGCCGAAGCGGTCGGCAAAGCCGGCCCGGACCTCCACGACGTACTTGCGCGGCGCGGCGGGCGTGATTTTCTCCTCCGAGAACGGCGTCGTGCGGCGGGCGATGTTGATGACCTGCGAGTCGGGCGCCACGAAGATGATGTCGAGGGGGAGCGGCGTGTTTTTCATCCACATGCTGCCCCGGTCCACCGTGTCGAAGACGAAGAGCATGCCCCGGTCGTAGCCGAGGCTGCGCTGCCGCATGAGGCCCCGCCGCCGCTCGGCATCACTATCGGCGACATCGATGGTGATCGTCCTGAGCGTGTCCCCATTCGGCTGGACGAAGGCAAGGGTCCCCTCGTCTCGGAAGCTGCGGAGGTCCTCGTTTTCAGACTGCCCCGACTCATCGGCGCAGCCGAGGAGAAGGAGAGGGACGAGCGTGGACAGAACGAGCAGGGCGGCGCTGCGCATGATGGGGCGAGACGGGGGTCGTTAGAGCGGACGTTCCATATACACGGCATCGGGCAGCGGGTTGTGGTAGTACGCGTCGCGCTCCTCAAAGCCGAGCGACCGGTAGAGGCGCCGGGCAGCGGTCATGGAGGCCACCGTGTCGAGCCGCATCACGTCGTAGCCCAGTTTTCGGGCTTCCCCCACGATGGCCGTAGCGAGCGCACGCCCAATGCCCTGATTCCGATGCTCGGGCTGCACGTAGAGGCGTTTCATCTCGCAGGCCCCTTCGTCGTCGAGCGGCTGCACGGCCACGACGCCCACCGGCTCCCCATCGACCTCCGCCAGGAGAATCGCCCCGTCGGGCGACGCGTACGGGCCGGGGAGCGCGGCCATCTCGTCCTCGAAGTCCTGGAAATCGAGGTCGAAGTCCAGGCTCTCGACGTACGCGCGAAACAGGCGCCGGGCGGCGTCCAGGTCCTCTTCGGTTTCTGCGGCGCGAATCTCGGGCATACATCGAGGAACGGTGGGACGGAGAGGGAGGGTGCCGGCAGGCGTGATTCGTGAAGACGTGAAGCGTGATGGTTCTCCCTGGCTCTAACGCCTCACGCATCACGAATCATTCCTTCCAAATCAGTCGCTGCGTCACAGCGTCGGCGAGGAGGCGGCCGCGCAGCGTGAGGCGAACATGTCTGGGATCGTCGTGGATGAGTCCTTCCGTAGCAAGTCGCTCCAGGGTTGCCGCTCGGTGGTCGCGGAGAGCAACGCCGTACCGGTCGGCGAGCACGTTCAGGTCCAGTCCTGCGCCCGTGCGGAGGCGGAGGAGGATGTACTCGCGGGCCAGTTCGGCGCGATTCAGGGCGTCCCGCTTCGCCACCGGCGACGCGTCGTTGCGCAACCGCTCCACGTACGTGGCCACGTCGGTCACGTTCGACCATCGCTCCGCTGTCGAGGGATCGGTGCGATCCGGCCACCAGAAGCTCTCGGCGCCGGGGCCCAGTCCCAAGACGTTGCCGTGGGCGTAGACGTGCTCCTGATAGCGCGAGCGGTGGCTGGGGCGGGCGAAGTGGGTGAGCTCGTACTGGTCGTAGCCCTTTGCGTCGAGGTACGTCATGGCAAACGCAAAGTGATCGGCGCGCTCGTCTTCGTCCTTTTTAGTCCCTTCGGATTCTCGCTCGTGGAGCGTGACGTGGGGCACCCACAGATCGACGGCCTGGTGGAGATCCCTCTTCCAGGCCGCGAGCGACTGCTCGGCGCCGCCGAAGACGAGGTCGACCGACAGGCTTGCAAATCCAGACGCACGCACCTGGTGGACGAGCGTGGACAACTCCTCCTTGGAGGTGGAACGCCCGTCAATGCTTAGCCGCGTGAATCCGAGGTTGCGGAGTGTGTGCAGGAAGGAGGGCGAGGCGTCGGCCGAGGAGAGCTCAAGCGTCGCCTCCTCGATGGTCGTAGCGCTCAGGGTTTTGAGTATGTTCTTGACGAGCGTCCCGAGGGCAGAGGGGGAAAGAAAGGAGGGGCGTCCGCCGCCCACATAGAGCGTCCGGAAACCCGGGTCGGTGAACCGGGGACGAGCGTATCGCTCCACCTCGCGGATCACTGCCGCCGTGAACGCGGACTCTTCGTCCGGAGAGGGAGGCTCCCGAAACGGAATGTGGAGGTAGATGGCAGCCATCGGTTACGCGGTGGTCGAGGCACCATTGGACGATACCGCGAACGATTCTTGTTGCTTCCACTGCCGGATTTGAACGTGGTCCTTGATCACGTCGAGCGACTGGATCACCATCGACCGGGCGAGCTGATTCAGGCGCCGGTCGTATTTCGGGCTCATCAAGGCGTCCGTCGAGACCGCGGTCACATGCGCGATGGCCTGGTCGTTGTCGAGCGAGCACACGTCGGTCACCATCTGGTCGACGACGTTGAAGACAATGTCGCTGATGGCATTTTCGAGGAGGGTCGCCATGGGGCGTCCCACGCCGGGCAGAGAGGCAATAGTGCCGATTTCCCGATTCTGGGTCACGGCGTTCTCGATGACCGAGTTCAGATATTCCTGGAAGTCGTCCTGCTGGTCCTCGTAGGCCACCGCGGTGGCTTCCTGCAGCCGGTGCGTGACCGCTTCGATCAGGGCCTCCCGCTGGGGCGCAATCACCTCCTCGCCGATGCGTCTCGTGACCTTCTGGTTCGTTCGAATCTCGTTCTGCACCCCCTCGATGATACGGACCGTCACCCGATCGCTAATCTCTTCGAGCACGATGTCGCGGTACTTCTCGAACGTCTTGTAGAGGTACGTGTCGCGGAGGTCGACGAGCCCGGTCCGCTGCAATTTGGGCACCATCGCGATAAGGCGCAGCAGGCGCAGCGAGCGGAGCGACCCGACGGGGATGCAGCCGAGCACGTCGTACCAGTGCACGAACGGGTAAAAGAACCAGCGGTGGTACCGCTGCCGGTAAATGGCCAGCCCCCAGCGCACGAGGATCTCAATCACGAAGACCGTGACGAACGCGAGGTCGTAGACGATGAAGTGCTGGTGGATCGTCTGGTCGTACCACGTGTATAGCGCGGGGGTGTGGCTTTGCATCTGCGCCTGGACGAACGGGCTCGCAAAGCCCCAGTCGACGATAATGAGGGTGAGGTTGATGACAATCAGCACCATCATCACCACGTCGACGATCAGCCCCAGCGTTTCGCGCGTCGATCGGTCGGCCATGGGCGACAAGTCGGGTTGGGTCGAACGAGCGAGATCGAAAGGGCGTCCGCCCGGCGGGGGCGCGGCGCTCTCCCGGCGATACGGAGCGGACACGCTCGAACACCACTCGTGCACAATTCTTTTGGTCCGTCATGCTCGACCTTCGCCAATTGCGGGAGCAACTGGACGACTTTGAGACACACCGGTCCGAGGAACAGGATCGCCGTGGAGCGCAGCGAGATCGGGCCGCAGCGTTGCTCGAAGCGTGTCACGAACACTGGCAAGCGATACAGGAGGCCGTCGCGACCGCCCAGCCCCGCCGCCTCGTGGCCAAGATGCGCGAGCCGCCCGCCGCGACGCACACGACACCCGAGCGCCCGTCGCCCATCACGGTCGTCGCCACGGACGGCTCCCAGATTTATCCGGATCGCCACGTCGAGCCGCCCTTCTTCTTGCTGAACGTGAGCCAAGTGGCGTTCCAGTACGGCACGACCGAGGAGGCGCTCCTCGACTCAACTCCGTCGCTCCACTTCCGCGAACAGCTTACCGACCGGTTCGACGCCCCGCTCGACACGATCCCGAGCGAACTGGTCTCCGCGCTGCGCGACGAGCTGGAACTGAGTCAGCTGCTCGACGCGGCGACCACAGCGCAGGTCCCTGATCGTCCCCTCGTCGCCCTGGCGGACGGGACGCTGATTCGGTGGATGATTCGCGGGATGGACAACGAAACGCTCGAAGACGAACTGATTGCCCGCTACACCGAGCACCTCGAAGGCTTCCGAGACGAGGGATTGGCCCTGGCCTCGTACGTGAGCATGCCCGCGAGCACCGAGATCGTGAACCTGCTCCGGTTCGTGGGGGGCGATCTCGACGCCGCGCCGCCTGATCTTGTGGACAACGTCCCCGATGCCCCTCGTCTCGATGGGCTTCTCGATCGTCACGTGCTCGCAACGGTTCTGGCACCGGGCGAGCGGTCCGCGGTGTTCGGGTCGGCCTCGCACATCCAGGGCGAGTATCCGACGGGCACCGACATCTCGTTCTTCTATCTAAAGGTGCCGGCCCCAGGCGGCGGGGAGCTTGGGCGCATCGAGGTGCCCCGCTGGGTGGCCGACGATCCGGCGCTCCTCGACCGCGTCCACGCCACGGTGCTTCAGGAATGCCGGAAGGGGGAGGGCTATCCGCTGGCGCTGTCGGAGGCCCACGAGCGGGCCGTGGTGCGGGCATCGGAGCGGGAGGCGTTCTTTCGACTCATGGAACGGCGTCTGCGGGATGCAGGGCTTGGTCCCATCGGGTCGCGGAAGCGGCGGTCGAAGCAGCGGCCGCGTGTTTGAGTGTGGGCGTAATGGCGTGTGGGCGTGTTTGGGGCTGGCGAACTGTGCTCGTTCCCGGTCGTATCCATTCTCCTCTTCAACCTTTCCTCATGATCCGTGCGCGTCATGCCTACGACCTTCACCAAGCCGCAGATCGTCCAGGCGGTTGAGGATCTTCCTGATGACGCAACGATCGAAGATGCGATTGAGCGTCTTCACTTTCTCCGCAAGGTCCAGAACGGTCTCGTCCAGGCAGAATCTGGGGAGACCATCTCGGTTTCTGATCTAGAAGAGCGGCTCGAAGCTCGTCGCCAACGTCAATCGTAGCGACGCCGCGTCTCGCAGGCTCATTCCAGAACCGGAATCGCGTCGTGGCCACGGTTCGAATTACGGAACAGGCATGGTCCGATCTGGACGCCATTCTTGACTGCTACGACCAATCGGCACCCGGATTTTCGGAGGTTTTTGAGGAAGAGGTCGTTGAGAAGATTCGACGGCTGGAAGAGTTTCCCCGAATGGGACGGATGGTCCCCGAGATTGGGGATGAGGCGCTGCGAGAGTTGATCCATCGGAGCTACCGGATTGTCTACTACGTGGATGCAGACGATGACAAGGTGGAGGTCTTGACCATCTTTCATAGCTCGCAGCAATTTGGCGGGATAGACGACGAGGAGTGAGAATGCTGACTGGGGCGGATCAAGAGAGATTTCTGTGAGACCGGCTGAGCAACTTTTTGGAATACCGTCGTATTCAACATGGCAGGCGATCCTCTTGGTGAAGTCATTGAAGCCTCCACCCGCCAGTTCGTGGCCGAGGTGTACGAGGAGGCCGACGCGCCGGATTTTGGGGCCTGGGTGCGCGTAGAACCCGATGGGGCGCCCACGCTCTTCGGCCTCGTGAGTCACGTGGAGACGGGGAGCTACGACACGAACCGTCAGGCCGTGGCACTGGGGCTCTCCCCCGAGGAGCGGGCGCAGGAGATGCCGATGGTGGACGAATTGCTCCGCACCACCGTCCGCGCCCAGATGCTGGCCTGCGAGGGGCCGGACGGCGAGATCCGGCAGACGTTGCCCCCACAACCGCCCGACATCCACGACTTTGTGGCGCCCTGCACCGACGCGCAGATCCGGAAGCTCGGCGCCCCCTACGACTTCCTCCGCACCCTCGTGGAGCACCCCGATCCGGCCGTGCCCGTAGACGATCTCCTCGTGGCCGTCCTCCGCCGCATCTACGCGGCCCACGGCGGCGAGCGGGGCGGGCGTAAGCCGCTCGTTGGGGCGGGGCGCGCGCTCAGCCGGCTGCTCGACGACGACCACGAGCGCCTGCAGTCCATCCTGCGACGCGTCCTGTAGCAGTTGCACGGTCGTAACCTTTTGCGGCGGCGCGGCGTTAGAACACCCTCTTGCACCTCTCATCCGCGGCCTTCTGCGTTCCATGTCCGAGCCTGCCCCACCCCAAGAAGAATCAACGTCCCGGACCAGGATTGTCCGCGACGTCCTCATTTTTCAGGCCAAGCTCTGGCTCGAAGGCTTCAAGGACTTTGTGCTGATGCCCCTGTCAATGGGGGCGGCCGTCATCGATGTCCTCTTTCGCGGATCGGGCCGCGGGACGCTCTATTCCGTCATGCGGCTGGGCGATCGATTCGAGCAGTGGGTGCACCTCTACGCCGCGCTGGACGAGGATCCCCCGGCGAAGACGCCGGAGAGCAACCTCCGGACCCTCGACCACTTGCTGAACGAGGCCGCGGACGGGGTCGAACACAATGTAAAGAGCGAGTCT
>Ga0207797_1001804_pt1 | contig 15285 bp, 19 predicted proteins | sample PRCRCaboRojoPR_6_FD_187275 | JGI IMG/M metagenome (GOLD analysis project Ga0207797, IMG submission 187275) | Marine sediment microbial community from Cabo Rojo, Puerto Rico - PR CR 10% Liquid 1 (SPAdes) | ecosystem: Environmental > Aquatic > Marine > Coastal > Sediment | place: Cabo Rojo, Puerto...
CTCGCGGCGGATGCGTTCTTTGAGTTTCCAGGCCCGCCCGACGTATTCGTCGTTACCGGGACTGATAACTCGCCGCTGGACGTTGACGCTCACTAGCCGATGCATAAAAGGGGGACGATAATAATTCCACCGCCCTGCACTGACAGCCACAATGCTTTCACCACTCCTCGCAAATCGTGTGGTATGTCTCGGTCTACGGGAACGACCGCACAGGACGCACGTAACTATCTCAGGCAGGCATTCCTGACGGGACTGGCGATCACGATCCCCTCTATCGTGACGGTGCTCGTCCTCGTCTTTGCGTTCAATTTCATCTCCGGTCTCCTGGAACCGCTGACGTTGGTGTTCGAGGACGTGTTCGGACTCAGCAGCAGTGACCTCCCCGCTGTCGGGGTGCAGGTCGTCTCCGGCGGGGTGCTCGCCGTGACGATCCTCATCGTCGGACTCACCGCCGAGAGCCGGTACGGCGGCGGTGGCCTGGCGAAGCGGATCGAGGACCTGCTGACCTCGATCCCGGGCATCGGCTCTATCTACCGCAGCATCGACGAGATCAGCGAACTATTGCTGGAGAGCGACACTGACAGTTTCAAAGAGGTCAAACTCGTCGAATATCCGGACGAGGGGTCGTACACTCTGGCCTTTCTCACGGCAGACACGCCCGAGGTCGTCCGCGAGGCGACGGGCCACGGCGAGATGGTCACGCTGTTCATGCCGATGGCGCCTAACCCCGTCATGGGTGGCTACGTCGTCCACGTCTCGGCCGACCGCGTCTACGACGTCGACATGACCGTCGAGGAGGGGATTCAGTCGATCGTTTCGAGCGGCGTCGCAGTGAACGACCCCGAAGGGATGACGTCTGACCCGCTCGCGGAGGCCGGCGAGACGACCGGCGGGGAACTGATATGAGCTACGAACTCCGCGACCACACCGCCGACGTGGCCGTCGAGGCGACCGGCGAGACGCTCGACGAGACGTTCGCGGCAGTCGCAGATGGGATGGCGGCCGCGATGTGTGACGAGATCCCGGACGCCGGTGAGCGCCGAGAGATCACCGTCACGGCAGAGAGCCGCGAGGCGTTACTGTTCGATTACCTGGACGAGCTCATCTACGAGCGGGACGTCCACGCGGTGCTCCCGGTCGACAACAGCGCGACAGTCACAGACGACGATGCAGACGACAAGTGGACGCTCACCGGATCGTATCGCGGCGTCCCGCTGTCGGCCGTCACCGCCCGTGACCTGAAGGCCGTCACGTACTCGGAGATGGACGTCAGTCAGACCGCAGCGGGCTGGCGGGCCTACGTGGTGTTCGACGTGTGATTCGTTGTGCCCAGTTTACAGGAAATCTGGGCCAAATAGTACATATGCTCAGCAATTCTCAACAGATGCCAACAAGCACTTATTTGTTCAGCCCATCGGTTTATATATGACCCGCGTTGAGGCCTTCGGCCGCGACGAGTCGCGGACTGGTGACCGATCGGTCGCCCGTCACCGGAAGGGCATGCTGTTCTGTTCGAACTGCGGGCACGCCAGCCCTCGTGGTGGGGACTGGATCGTCGTCCTCCGCGAGCGAACCGTCGACCTCTCCTGCCCGGACTGTCGCACCAATCTGACCACGCGCTGGCGTTCCGAGTGAGCGAAGGAGCGAAGTAACAGAAGCCGGTACGAATTGGTGTGAGAGAGTTCGAGCGGAAGCAGCTACTGGAGCGGATCGAACGCGAGGGCGCGACGGTCGGGGCGGACATCCCCGATCGTATCGCCGTTCAGGGCGAGGAGATAGAGCTCCAGCAGTTCGTCTTCGAGATCAAACGCCGCGAAACGATTCCTGCTGGCGAGCGCGACCGCGTCGAGCGCGCGAAGAAGAACCTCCGTCGCGAACGCCTCCAGCGAAAGCAACGCATCGAGGACGCGGACATCACTGTGGCGGAGGGCGAGGAACTCGTGGAGGCGATCATCGGCATCGACCGCGCACTGAACGCGCTCGAACAGCTCGGCCCCGTCGACCTCGAACGCGAGGCCGAAGCACAGGAAGCGGCCGACCGCAAACGCTGGATGAACTTCCTGCGGAAGGCGCTGGGTCACGAGAGCGACGCCGCCGGCCACAGTGCATCCAGCCGCGGACTGAGCAAGTGACCACAGCATGACCGACAACGCCGAGATCGCCACGCTGCTCGAAGAGTTCGCCGACCTGCTGGAGGCACGGGGCGTCGAGTACAAGCCCCGTGCCTACCGCCGAGCCGCCGAGAACGTCCGCGACCATCCCGAATCCGTGCTCGTCCTCGCCGAACGGGGACAGGACGCCGTCGAAGCGGTCGACCGGGTCGGCGACGCCATCGCATCGAAAATCGTCGAGTACGCCGAGACGGGGAGCATCGAGGAACTCGAGGAACTCCGCGCCGAGATGCCGGTCGAGATGGCCGCGCTGACGGCCGTCGAGGGCGTCGGGCCCAAAACTGTCGGCACGCTCTACGAGGAACTGGGGGTGCAGACGCTGGACGACCTGGAGTCGGCTGCCGAGGCCGGCGAGATACAGGATATCTCCGGGTTCGGCGCGAAGACCGAACAGAACATCCTCGACGGGATCGAGTTCGCCCGCGAGGCCCACGAGCGCGCACTGCTGGGCGAGGCCATTCCCAACGGCGAGCGCGTCCGCGACTTCCTCCGTGGGGTCGAGGTCGTCGAGCAGTGCGACCTCGGCGGGTCGATCCGCCGGTGGAAGCCGACCGTCGGCGACGTCGATGTCCTCGTCGCGAGTGACGACCCCGAAGCGGTTGTCGAAGCGTTCACCGACTGGGACGGCGCAGGGTCGGTCATCGAGGCGGGCTCCGGAAAAGCGAGCGTCCGCGCCGCCGGCGTCCGCGTCGACCTGCGCGTCGTGGCCCCCGAGGAGTTCGGCAGCGCGCTCCAGTACTTCACGGGGAGCTGGTCGCACAACGTCGAACTCCGCAACCGCGCCATCGAGCGCGACCTCAAGATGAACGAGTACGGCGTTTTCGATGTTTCGGACGTGGACGACCCAGACGCCGGCCAGCGCGTCGGCGAGCGCGTCGCCGGCGAGACCGAACAGAGCATGTACGAGGTGCTCGACCTCCCGTGGATGGCCCCCGAACTCCGGGAAGGCCGCGGCGAGATCGAAGCCGCAGCCAGCGGCGACCTGCCGGCGATCGTCGAGGAAGACGACGTGCGCGGGGACCTGCATCTCCACACCGACTGGTCTGACGGGACGGAGACCGTCGCGGAGATGGTCGCCGGCGCGGAAGCGTTCGGGCACGACTACATCGCGGTCACCGACCACGCGACGGGCCCGGGGATGGTCGGCGGCGTCGGCGTCTCGGACGACGAGCTCCGCGAACAGATCCCGGTAGTCCGCGCCGTGGCCGACGACGCCGACATCGAGGTGTTCACCGGCGTCGAAGCCAACATCGACGCCGAGGGCGACGTCTCCGTCGCCGACGACCTCCTCGCGGATCTGGACTTCGTCGTCGCCTCACCGCACGCCGGTCTCGACGGGGACGGCACCGACCGGCTCGTCGCGGCGGCCGAACACCCCGGCGTGAACGCCATTGGCCATCCGACCGGCCGGCTGATCAACCAGCGTTCCGGGCTGGAACTCGACGTCGAACGGCTGGCACGCGTCGCTGCCGAGAACGACACCGCACTGGAGATCAACGCCGACCCCCGCCGGCTCGACCTGAGCGGCCGCGCGGTCAAAACTGCCGTCGAACAGGGGGCGAGCATCGTCATCGACACCGACGCACACCGCACGAGTAGCTACGAACACATCAGATACGGGGTTCACACGGCCCGCCGGGGATGGGCGGAGGCCGCCGACGTGCTCAACACCCGCGACGCCGACGGCGTCCGCAGCTTCATCGAGTGAGTGGCATGTACGAGCCCGCAGCAGACCGACTCCTGTGCGATGCAATGCTCGGCAAGCTCGCCACCTACCTACGGATGTGTGGCTACGACGCCGCCTACGCGCTGGACGACGGGCTGACGGCCGACGAGGCCGTTCTCGACCGGCTCCGCGACAGTGGCCGGACGCTCGTGACGCGCGACCGCTCGCTGGCCAGCCGGGCACCCGAGGCCGTTCTGCTCACGGAGCGGGAGATAGACAGCCAGCTCCGTGAACTCGCCGCGGCGGGGTTCGAACTCGACCTGGCGGGCCGGCCCGACCGCTGTGGGGTCTGCAACGGCCCGCTGGAGGCTGTCGACGACGACGAGCGTACCCCCGAGTACGCACCTGATCCGGCTGACATCGCCGTCTGGCGCTGCGTCGATTGCGGCCAGCACTTCTGGAAAGGAAGCCACTGGGACGACGTGGCCGAGACGCTGGCAGGACTGTGACTGGCAGGCGGGTCGTGACCGGGATCCGCTGACGACAGAAAAATATATCAAACAGCTAATCAAATCGCCCGCCATGGTCGGTATCTATCTCAGCGGCCAGTTCGCCGTCCTGATCGGTGTCCTCGGTGCCCTCTGGATATACCTCGACGGCCGCAAGCGGCGGATGGACACCGCCGATATGTGGGCCGTCGGTTTCTTCGTCGGGGTGTTCATCCCGCCGATAATCGGGGCCGTCGTTGTCGCGGTGCTGTACCTCCAGAATCGCGACAACCGCGGCGGCCAGTATCCGGTGCGCCACGGACGCTGATACTGTCGGCGATACCGGCGTGACGGATTTCGATGTCTCGGGTCTCGAAACGCTTCACGGGTATATTGCCGACAATACGACGGGAGATATTCATAACTCGGTGCAGGCCTAACGAAGACCGATGGCACACTCGCTGTCGGAGGAGGAACTGGTGGCGCTGTTTACCGGTCGCGTCGTCGAGAGTCTCGCGGTCAAACAGGACTTCGGAACGGGAACGATCGGCTGTCGCGCGTGTACTGAAGACGGGACGCTCCGGTCTGGCGACCGCGTGACAGTCCCGCTGTCGTGCTACGAGAACCACAGCTGGGAGATGGAGGGCGTCTACTGTGGGTCACACGCCGTCGACTCGGTGGCGGAGACGATGGGAATCCGCGCGGAAAACCAGGCTGTCATCGCAGCGACGCTGGAGGCCGCCGGCTACCACCCGCCGAAGGGGAACTTCGAACCCGACGCGCTCACGCTTGGCGCCGTCGAGATCCTCGATTACAGCCCGACGGCAGAGGGGTACTGATCACAGTTCGAGTTCGACGTCCTCGGTCACTGGCTGGGGTTCGGCCTCGTCGGCGCGCAGCAGTGCTTCCTGGAGTTCGAGTTCCATCTGACGCTTTTCTGCCAGGCGCGCTTTCTGTTCACGGCTGTGCTTCGTATCTGCCATGCGTTACCAAACGACACGACCTGATATAACCGTATGTATCCCGGCGAGCGGTGCCGACCGAACGGGTTGGAGGGCCAGAGAGACAGCGTCTCTGTGTCGCTGTCGAGCGGTTCGCGGGCGACCCGTCGGAGTCCGGAACGCCATTGTACCCCCTCGGCGTACAGGTGACCAATGACCCTCTCGGAGCAGGCACTGGAGCGCCTCCGCGACCTCGTCGAACTGCAGCCGACGAAAAACGCCGAGCTGCAAGAGCGGTGGGACCTGGAGAGCGGGAGCGAAGTCCACGGGTACCTCGAAAGCGAACTCAAGGAGTACTACTACCGCAACGAGGACAGTCTCATCTGTGCGACGCCGGAAGCAGAGGCGATAGCCGCGGGCGAGGAACCGGACTCCTCGGAGCGCATCGTCGACGTGACCGACTTCGAGGCCGAGATGCTGGACGTCCTTCCCGAACCGAACGAGAATCCACAGAGCGTCGTCGCCACCTTGCACGCGCTGCGCGAAGCGGGGTTAGACCCCGAGGTGGACGAGGTGCGCTCCGGGCTGCACGGCCTCGTCGACAAGGGGGCTGTCGAACGCGTCCGAACGACGGTGCCGACGTTTCGGCTGTCGCTCGAGCGCGAGAACCTGGTCGTCGAATAGTCACTCGTTTTCCGGACGCCGGCGCTCGCGCTGTCGGGCCAGCAGTCGCTTGATCCCGCTGCCGGGGCCGCCGTCGATCGGCCAGTCGTACTGCCGCCACACGGGCGGTTCCGGTTCGAACTGCGGGCACGACCCGGCACACTCGGTCTGTGTCGGGTGACAGTCCTTCGCTCCGCAGTACGGGCGTGCGACCGCCGGTTCCGGGTGCAGTTCGAAGTGGCGACAGTCGGGACGCATCGAATCGAGATAGGAGCGCCAGCCACGCTCGTAGGCGCGCTCCGCGATTTCCAGCCGTTTTTCGGCCTTCCACTCGGGGTCGACGTACTCGAAGCGCGCTGCAGAGGCGTCGCGTTCCCCACCCGACGGCCGGTCGGTGATCCGCGTTCCCGGGTCGTCGACGGACAGCGTCCGGGGTTGCCACGTCGCGTCGACGGCGTCAGCGCCGCGCTTGCCGGGCGAGACGGCGAGGATTCCTGCCTCGACGGGGATCCCCTCGAACAGCGCGGGTGTGACTCGCTCGTCGGTCGCTTCGGTGGCGACCCACACCTCGTCGGCGAGCGCCATCGCGACGTCTCGTTCGACCTGCGGAGTGAGCGCACGCGCCGCGCTGGCAGCCAGGTCGGGCTTGTTCTCGATGGCCACGACGCGCTCGACCCAGTCGGGGTAGGGCCACTTCCGCCGGAGTTCGATACGGTTCCCGTTCGTCCGGGTCGCCACGACGCCGCGGTCGTCAGCGCGATGGACTGCCTCCCGGACGTACCGCCAGGGGTAGCTCGGATCCGGGAGGGCGTCGCGGTACCACGCCCAGTCGGCGGGTGCGTTGCGAACGACGTGCAAGAGATCGGAGTCCAGCCGTCGCTCGCCGAAGCGCGCGCGTGCGGCCAGTCCGTCGGGGTCGCACTCGACGACCAGCGTGTCCCAGCGGCGGCGTTTGGTGCCTAGCTGGCGGGCGACGACGACGGGTCGCTGTCGCGTTCCGTCGGGCGGCCAGTGGCGTTCGGCCCACTGACAGACCTGCAGTTCGAAGGCGAACTCCGAGTCCACGGGCTGACTCGCGGCGGGTCGGGCAAGAAGCTACCGCTGTTTCTCAACCCTTTTATCCGCGAGACACCACCACTCTCGTATGAGTGAGCAGGACGCGACGGAACCCGACGCGGCGTCGGAACCCGACGACGAGTCCGCGACCGCCGACGAGGAGCAGGCGGACGAGGAGACGCTCGACGACATCGCGGCCGAACCGGAGGGCGACGCCGAGTCGCTGCTCGACGACATCGCAACCGAGGACGTTGAGAGCGTCGACGACGAACTCGTCGAGCGCGTCGCGGGATCAGAGCCCGAGGCGATCGCCCGCGAACTCACCGCCCTCCGCGAGCGCGTCGAGACGCTCGAAGGACTCGTCGAGGAACGCGAGGAAGAAGCGGACGACCTCGAATCCCGCCTGAAGCGCAAGCAGGCGGAGTTCCAGAACTACAAGAAGCGCCAGAAAAAGCGCATGGAGGAGGAGAAAGAGCGGGCGACCGAAGACCTCGTCGCGCGGCTGGTCGACGTTCGGGACAACCTCCAGCGCGCGCTCGACCAGGACGCGGACGCCGACATCCGCCCCGGCGTCGAGTCCACGCTCCGGCAGTTCGACGACGAACTCGACAGGGAGAACGTCGAGCGCATCGCCCCGGAACCAGGCGACGACGTCGACCCGCAGCGTCACGAGGCGCTAGCCACGATCGCCTCCGACCAGCCCGAGGACACCGTCGCCGAAGTACACCGGCCGGGCTACGAGATGGCCGGGAAGGTCATCCGCACCGCACAGGTCGCCGTCAGCGACGGTTCGAATCACGACGAGTGATTACGCCAGGGTGAGTTCCGTTCTGATTCCGACTCCGAGCGCGACTGTACCGCCAGCGGCGAGTGCGACCCCGAGCAGGCGCAGGCTCTGCCCGTCGGCGAGCGTGCTAATCCAGAGACCGGCGACGAGCGCGACGCCGCCAGCGACGACGAACCGGACGAACCGCTCCATAGCGGAACCGTCGGCCGCCGCGGACAAGAGTCCCGGGGGCGGCCGGTCGGCGGCCGACCTTCCGCTGCCCAAAGGTTCGTGAGTCTGCCACCCGAACGTTCACCCATGAGCGACGCAACTCTCGTGTACGACGACGACTGCGGCTTTTGCACCTGGTGGGCGGAGTTCCTCGCCGACCGGTCGGAGATCGAACTGATCGGCTTTTCGGATCTGGACGAGGAGACGATAGAGCGACTGCCGGAGGACTGGGAGGAGTGTGCCCATCTGCTGCTGGACGGCGAGGTGTACTCCTGTGGCGAATCGATCGAACAGGCCTTCGTGGAGTCCGACCTCGGCCGAGACTTCGAGCCGGCAGTCGACTTCTTCCGCGGCTTCGACGAGTACGACAGCTTCCGGGAGAAGGCCTATCGCGCGGTCGCGGATCGGCGGGACGTCTTCGGAAAGTTCCTCTCGTCGACACCGCCGGCGCGCTCGAAGTCCGACAACTGATTCCGTCGGTAGCACCCTTCTCAGCCGAATCGTCGCCGCCTGCCGACGCCAGCGTCCCGGACCTCGTCGCTGGAGACGGGGCGGACGTATGTGCCGACCCGTTCTCGCGTCCACCACTGGCCGGTCGCCGCCCGCCCTTCCGGCGTCGTGAACTGATACTGGTAGCGTATCGCGCGAACCTGTGTCGGCGGGTCGTCGGGAAAGGGGTTGCAGGCGAGCAGTCCGTGGGCCCCCTCGTCGCCGTCCAGCAACTGTTCGAGGAGTCTCAAAAACCACGGGTGGCGACGCGGCGAGGGCGACATGGCGGCGAACCAGAGCTGCCAGTCCAGCCTGAGGTGATACGGCGCCCACTGGGGCGGGCGCTCGTCGACAGCCACCGGCTGACCCTTGAACTCGTACGCCTCCCAGTCGTCTTCGTCGGGGTCGTCGGCGGTCGTTCCTTCGATGACGACCTGGAAGCGTCGTTTCGTGATCGAACCGAAGGCGCCGTAGGTGTTGACGAGATGCAGCGGGTCGAAGGCGGTGTTCATCAGCTGATCCGTCGAGAGGATGTTTCGGGCCGGGCGCACGCTCAACGCGAGGACGAGCAGCGTTACGAGTACGACGGCGACCAGCATCGGCAGCGGCAGCGGCGTGGTCGCGGGTGCGCCGACCGGGAACACGCTCGCCAGTACGCCATCGGAGAACGTACTGAAAGCCAGCACGATAGTCAGCGCGTTCAACCACGAGAAGTTCCCGGTGAGCATCAGCCAGCCCTGGAAGCCGACGGTGGCGACGCCCGCGAGCGCTGCGAACGGCTGTGGCGCGAAATAGAGGAAGGGCACGGCGAGTTCGACGACGTGGTTGCCCAGCACCTCCACGCGGTGGAACCGGTCGGGGAGGTGGTGAGCGAACCAACTCAACGGGTTCGGCATCGGCTGGGTCTCGTAGTGGGAGTCCATGCAGGTCAGGTCGCGCCAGCAGTCGTCGCCGCGGAGTTTGATCAGCCCCGCACCGAACATGTTGCGAAAGAGCACCCACCGGAGCAGCCAGACGATAAGCGCCGGCGCCGCTGTCTCGCCCGCGCCGAGAAAGATAGCGAGAAATCCCGTCTCCAGGAGCATCGACTCCCAGCCGAAGCCGTAGAACGTCTGGCCCGCGTTCACGAAGGAGAGATAGAGCACCCACAGAAGCGCCCAGAGTACCACAGCGGCCGGGAGGACGAACGGCTGGGGCAGCCAGCCGGGCACTCCCAGCAGTGCGAGTGCCGAGAGCCCGACGCCCAGCCAGGCCGTCGCGGCGATGAGCCGGTCGTCGGGCCACAGGTAGAACAGGCTCGGACGCTCGCGGAACGACCGGCGCCGGACGTACTGGTCGATCGGGAGTAGCCCGTCCTCGCCGGCCAGTGCCCGGAACTGCGTCGCGGCGACCAGAAAGGCAAGCAGGTAGATCAGCGCGAGGCCGCGCTGGAACAGGAATCGAACGACCCAGTAGCCGCCCGGGTCTCCGATGGCCATACCCACTCATCTACGAGTGACGACCAAAGGCGTACCGGGAGCGTCTCTACCCGTTTCGGAGCATCGTCGCGCTACGTCGGCAGGTCGTACTCCTCGAAGTACCGCTGAATCATCTCGTGGTGTTCCGCGCCCGGCTCGCTGATGAACGCGTAGGCCGTGTGCTGGTCGTCGAGCGTGATCTCCGGGTCGGAAGCCGTCGGTTCGACGCGGAAGACGACGTTGACGGTGTGTCGCGAGACGTCCTCGCTGGGGGCGCTCTCGTCCCAGAAGTGTTCCTGCACGCCGAGCAGCCGGTCGACAGCCACGTCGATCCCCAGTTCCTCCCTGGCCACGCGGCGGGCAGCAGTCTCCAGTCGCTCGCCCTTGTAGAGGCGACCCCCCGGCCAGAACCACTGGTCTTTCACCGGTCGGTTCGCCCGCTTCGCGACTAGCACTGCCTCGTCGTGGACGAGGACGACCTCGACGCACACCTGCGGCATCGCGTCGAGAAAGGCCGTGAACAGTTCGTCGTCGATGTACTCGTCGAGGGTCTCCATGGCGGTTCTGGGCGCGGCGGCGGGAAATGCGCTCGGAAATCGGGATCTCCGGGAGTCGAGCGGTCTGATTGCGGTCGACTTATACGATGTGGTCAGCGCCCTCATAGCACGAAGAAATCGCCGGCAGTGGCCGGGAACGGCAGATTCAGTTCGCGGCGCATCTAGCAACTTTTAACCGGCGCAGACGGCTAAAGGCTGACAAGAATGGCGAGTAACAAGATTCTGGGCATCGACCTTGGGACCACGAACAGCGCGTTCGCGGTCATGGAGGGTGGCGACCCCGAAATCATCGTCAACAGCGAGGGCGACCGCACGACACCCTCGGCTGTGGCATTCAGCGACGGCGAACAGCTCGTCGGGAAACCGGCGAAAAACCAGGCGATTCAGAACCCCGAGAACACCGTCGAGTCCATCAAGCGGCACATGGGCGAAGACGACTACAGCGTCGACCTGGACGGGGAGGAGTACACGCCCGAACAGGTCTCGGCGATGATCCTCCAGAAGATCAAACGCGACGCCGAGGACTACCTCGGCGACGACATCGAGAAGGCGGTCATCACCGTCCCCGCGTACTTCTCCGACCGCCAGCGCCAGGCGACCAAAGACGCCGGCGAGATCGCCGGCTTCGAGGTCGAGCGCATCATCAACGAGCCGACCGCCGCCGCGATGGCCTACGGGCTGGACGACGACTCCGACCAGACCGTGCTCGTCTACGACCTCGGTGGGGGTACCTTCGACGTCTCCATTCTCGAACTCGGCGGCGGCGTCTACGAAGTGGTCGCGACCAACGGGGACAACGACCTCGGTGGCGACGACTGGGATCACGCGATCATCGACTACCTCGCCGACGACTTCGAGGCCGAACACGGCATCGACCTCCGCGACGATCGCCAGGCCCTCCAGCGGCTGACCGAGGCCGCCGAGGAGGCGAAGATCGAACTGTCGAACCGCAAGGAGACCACCGTCACGCTCCCCTTTATCGCGTCGGACGACAACGGCCCGAAGGACCTCGAAGCCTCCATCACGCGGGCGAAGTTCGAGTCGCTGACCTCCGACCTCGTCGAGCGCACCGTCGGCCCGACCGAGCAAGCGCTCGAAGACGCCGGCTACGCCAAGTCCGATATCGACGAAGTCCTCCTCGTCGGCGGCTCGACCCGGATGCCGATGATTCAGGAGAAAGTCGAGGAGCTGACCGGCCAGGAGCCCAAGAAGAACGTCAACCCCGACGAGGCGGTCGCACTGGGCGCGGCCATCCAGGGCGGCGTCCTCTCGGGCGACGTGGACGACATCGTGCTCGTCGACGTGACGCCGCTGTCGCTCGGTGTCGAGGTCAAGGGTGGCCTCTTCGAGCGACTCATCGAGAAGAACACGACCATCCCGACCGAGGAGTCGAAGATCTTCACGACCGCCCAGGACAACCAGACGCAGGTGCAGATCCGCGTCTTCCAGGGCGAGCGCGAGATAGCCGAGCAGAACGAACTGCTGGGCGAGTTCGCCCTGACGGGCATCCCGCCGTCACCCGCCGGCGTCCCGCAGATCGAGGTCACGTTCGAACTCGACGAGAACGGCATCGTCAACGTGACCGGTGAGGACAAAGGCTCGGGCAACAAGGAGAACATCACCATCGAGGGCGGTGCCGGCCTCTCAGACGACCAGATCGATCAGATGAAAGAGGAAGCCGAGGAGCACGCCGAGGAGGACGAGCGCCGCCGCGAGCGCATCGAGGCTCGCAACGAGGCCGAGTCCACCATCCAGCGTGCGAACACGCTGCTCGACGAGAACGAAGAGCAGGTCGACGACGACCTGCAGGCGGACATCGAGGACGCCATCGAGGAGGTCGAGGAAGTGCTCGAGGACGAGGACGCTGACAAGGACGAGATCGAGGCCGCGACGGAGTACCTCGCCGAGGAACTCCAGGAGATCGGCAAGCAGGTCTACCAGCAGCAGGCCGCCGAAGGCGCTGCCGGTGCCGGTGCCGCGGGCGCCGGTGCCGCCGGTGCTGGCCCGGGTGCCGGTGCGGCAGGTGCTGGCCCCGGCGCTGGTGCAGCGGGCGCTGGCGCGGGCGGTGCCGACGAAGAGTACGTCGACGCGGACTTCGAAGACGTAGACGAAGACGACGACGAATAGGAGTCGTCTTCGTCTGCTCGAACGACGAGCAAAACGACCTGACGCGTGTCAGGAAGCGCTGCCAACAGCCACCGAGACTGTTGGTCGCGTCGGTATCGGAGGCAAATCAGAAACTGCTTTTGTTCCCGTCCTCCGAGTGCCGGTACGGAATGTACGACAGGATTTTGCTGCCGACTGACGGAAGCGAGCATACACAGCGAGCGGTCGAGCACGCGATCGACATCGCAGAGACGAGAGACGCGACGTTGCACATCATCTCCGTCGTCGACGACAGGGCCTTCCTGGTACTGGGCGACGAACGGGTCGACGAGCTTCGAACGGAACTGGAGGAGAAGGCGCTGGAGGCGATCACGGAGGCGGCCAGCAGAGCCGAGGCACACGGCATCGAGCCGACGACAGACGTCGACACGGGCAATCCGGCGGAGTGCATCGTCGACTACGTCGAGCGCTCGGACATCGACCTCGTCGTGATGGGTACCAGCGGTGACGACTACGAGAAAAACGTCGTCGGGAGCGTCTCGGAGCGCGTGGTCGGGATGTCGCCCGCGCCGGTGCTGACGGTCGGGCCCGACGCCTGACGGCGGTCACAGCCACGCAGGCACGCGACTTCGCTTCTGTCGCAGAGCCAGTACCACTGCAGTGTGTTCGGAACCGGCTGTCAAGCAACGCCCCACGACCGTTTTCCCGCGGTGAGAGAGACGAGCGACGGCTAATGAAGCTGCTCGCCGCGGAAGAGCCGGTGCGCGATGGTGAACGTCTGCTCGCTGGCGCGGCGGGTCGGGAAGTGGGCGGCCATGTAGCGGGCAGTCGCGATCAGCGGGAGGCGCCGGCGGGCTTCGGTGTCGGCGCGCTCGAACCGTCTGATAGCACCCTCGACGTTCTGGAGCGTGTGGAACTGTGGGTCTTCCCGAAGGAGTCCCTCGCCGAGCGTCCGGATCAGCTCACTGGGGTCGCCGTCGGCGGCGAAGTGCTCGGCGACGAGCGCACCGGCCTCGTCGACGCGGCCCTGTTCGTCGAACGTATCCAGCAGGTCGGCGCGGATGTCCTCCGCCGGTCGGTCGGTGTTCTCGGGGTCTGGAACCGGCGCGGCGGGCTGGTTCAAGAAGCGGTCGAGGTAGACGCTCATCGCGCCGTCCAGTGCGGGCCGGTAGGCTTCGATGGCGTCCGTCCGGTGGGACAGTTCGTGGGCGGCGTTGGCGTAGCTGAACGTGTGGTGGACGGTGTTCCAGTCGCGGAACTCGTTGCTCGTGCCGAACTGGGCGACCCGCCGCGTCGCCGCGTCGGCGACGGCGTCGGTGACTTCTTCGGCGGTAGCGCCGGCGCGAATGGCGCCGGTGACGGTGTCCATGATCGCTTCTGGGTCGTCCGACAGCAGCGTCTCGACGAAGTCGTCCGGTCGGTTCCAGTCGCTCCCCTCGCCGGCGGCGGCGAGGTCGTCGAGGCGCTCGTGGGCGTCGAAGACGAGCGCGGCGACGTCGACGGGCTGGCGCCACTCGGACTGTTCCTCGGCGCGGGCGCCGTCGGTGAACTGCTCGACGGTCGACGCGAGGACGTCGGGTGCCTTCTCCCAGCCGACGTGGTCGAGCGTCTCCAGGGCCTTGTTGACGAAATCGAGCGTGTGGCTGGCGTTGAGATAGAGGTGGTCGGTCGCCGCGGCGAGCAGAATCTCGACGATGTCCGCCGGCGGCAGTGCGGCGGTGGCGGTCCGGAGTGTGCGTTCCGCGCCGTCGGCGTCGCGAACGTCGCAGTTCTCGCGGAACCACGATTTCAGGCGGGACTTCGAGACGTCCTCGTTGGCAAGCGCGTACTGGTCGAACCGCGGCGGTTCGCCCGCGCAGTTGTCCGCGACTTCGCCGACGCCGACGTACAGCGCGCGCAGTTTCTCGTCGTGCGCGAGGTGGTCGTAGAGGTTCGACATCGCGCCCAGCGTCGTCAGGCCCCGGCCCCAGCCCGCGGAGCGGTAGGTGATGCCGAAATCCAGTGCGGTTTCGAGCGGCGTGTGAAAGCCCTCGCCGACGTCGTCGAGGTGGATGATGCCTTTCGCCATGACCAGCGAGAGGTTCTCCTGCATGCCGTCGACGAGGCGGTTTCGCCAGTGAGTCTCCGGCGCGACGTCCATCGGCGGGTTCGGGTCGACGTAAACCGTGCCGTCCTCCACGTCTGTGGGATACGTCTGGACGTCGTCGGCGAAGATGTCGAAGGTGTCGCCACAGGCCAACTCGAAGCGGGCGTGGTGCCAGTGGCAGGTCAGGATGCCGTCGTCGACGGTGCCGTCGGCCAGCGGGAACCCCATGTGCGGACAGCGGTTGTCGACGGCGTACACTTCCCCCTCGTGGTGGAAGAGGGCGATGCTGTGGCTGTCGGGCGAGACGACCATCCGCCCTTCGTCGCGGAGTTCGGCCAGGTCTGCAACGGGAACTGCGTCAGGTTGTGCCATACGTCGATCACCGGCCCGGAGCGACGAAAAGGTTCGCTGAACTGCATTTTTGTAAGTGCGGATACCTTTCGTCCCGTCTTTCCAAGCCGGGCTTTTCAAGTAGCCCAACCGATTAAAGCGGTATAACCGATGACCGAGGACTTCTACGACATACTCGGCGTCTCGCGGGACGCCTCCGAAGAGGAGATACAGCAGGCCTACCGCGAGGCCGTCCGGGAGTACCACCCGGACGTGAG
>Ga0207797_1001805_pt1 | contig 15283 bp, 14 predicted proteins | sample PRCRCaboRojoPR_6_FD_187275 | JGI IMG/M metagenome (GOLD analysis project Ga0207797, IMG submission 187275) | Marine sediment microbial community from Cabo Rojo, Puerto Rico - PR CR 10% Liquid 1 (SPAdes) | ecosystem: Environmental > Aquatic > Marine > Coastal > Sediment | place: Cabo Rojo, Puerto...
CCGTCGGGTCGGGTCGGGTCGGGTGGTCGGCCCGGATCGGTCGGGTCGGGTGGTCGGCCCGGATCTGGGTCGGTCCGGGTGATCGGACCGGATCGGTCGGTTCGGTGTGCTCCGCCGGTCGATTCGGTGTACTGCGTCGGTCGCTTCGGTACGATCCGTCGGTCGGCGCTCACTGCTCCCCCGCCTCGTCCGGAGGGGACCCGTTTCCGGGCTCCGTTTCGCCGCCGTCACCCACCCCGGGCGGTTTCCAGACGGTGCTCGCCCAGCCCTCGGGGTAGTCGGCCACCTGGGGGTCGAGCAGTCCCAGCTTCCGGAGGACGAGCTTCGCCGCCCGCGGCGCGACGAACCGCGGGTGGCGCCGGAGGAGGTACCAGAGCCACTCGGCGTGCTCGCCCGTCGGGAGATCCGAGGCGGCGTCGTGGTGCGGGATCAGGTGTCGGGGGAGCCGGACGATCCGTGCGCCCGCCTTCCGGCACCGGAGGCAGAAGTCCGTGTCGCCGCCGTGGCGGCGCGACTCGTCGAAGCCGCCGACGCGCCGCCAGAGGGACCGGTGGAACAGCATGAACCGCCCCAGTACCTCCCGGTTGGGCCAGTAGTCCTCCAGCCCGACGAGGTGGCGCTCGTGCATGGCGTCGACCAGCCAGGCCGTCAGCCGCGCCGGGAACGAGACGTCGTCGTCGACGAGGACGACCCAGTCGGTCTCGACGGCCTCGATCCCCCGGTTGCGCGCCACGTTCAGGCCGTCGTCCGTGGCGACGACCGTCTCGACGGCCGGCGGGAGGCTCTCCATCGTGTAGTTGTCCTCGCGGTTGGTCGGGATGACGACCGTGACGTTCGCGAGGGTCGCCTCCACGTCGACGGCCCCGTGCGGGTCGCCGTCGCGCAGGCGACGCGCCTCGAACTGCGATTCGTCCGTGCTCATAGCTGGGTCGTGTCGGGGGACCGCCGGACGCCGGTCGGCTCGCCCGCCCGTCGACGGACGGGGTCCGCCGAGGCTGTGGGCCGACGCCCGCGGGGTCGCCGCCGTCGCGACGGGTCCGGTGGCGTCGACAGGGGGCGGACGTCGTGGCCGTCGACGGCGGGGCGTCCGGCGGCCCGCTCGCGGGGTAGTTCCCGGGTCCAGCGTTTAACCTTGGCTATCCGTGACTCCCGGCCGAGCGATCAGGCCGAGCGATCAGGCCGAGCGATCAGGCCGAGTGACCGATCACGCTCCGGGGGCAGTGGAGACCACGGCGCGGGGTACGGGAACAGTTGAGACCACCGCGCGGGATACCATTGACGGCGGGCGGATACGCCGCGATACGGGGGCCCGCGACGGCGGGCCGACACGCCGCGGTGTGCCCGGCCCGTGTCGCCCCGTGAGAACCGAACTCGTACCGTTTCGAAGGAGAGGTCAAAAGGCTTATCTCCGCCTTGCCAGTGCAATCGGTCAATGAGTTTGCGTACAGAGAGCGACGAGGACGTCTCGCAGTCCGTCCTCGACACCTTCGAGGAGTGGTATCCGGTCCCCGCGCTCCTCGTCCTGGTGGGATTCATGCTGTGGGTACGACAGCAGGCCTACGACAACTTCGTCAGCGCGGACGGCGAAGTCCTCTTCTCCGGGAACGACGCCTGGTACCACCTGCGGGAGGTCAACTACACGGTTCGCAACTGGCCCTCGACGATGCCGTTCGACCCGTGGACCTACTTCCCGTTCGGGACGAGCGTGGGCCAGTTCGGGACGCTGTACGACCAGCTGGTCGCGACGGCGGCGCTGATCGTCGGCCTCGGTTCGCCGTCGAGCGAACTCGTCGCGAAGACGCTACTGCTGGCGCCGGCGGTCTTCGGCGCCCTGACGGCGATCCCCGTCTACCTGATCGGCAAGCGGCTGGGCGGCAGGGTCGCTGGCCTGTTCGGGGCGGCGATCCTCGCGCTGTTGCCCGGCCTCTTTCTCCAGCGGACCCTGGTCGGCGTCGCCGACCACAACGGCGTCGAGCCGTTCTTCCAGGCGTTCGCGGTCGTCGGGATGCTCGCCGCCGTCGAGGTGGCCGAGGAGGACCTCCCGATCTGGGAGCTGGTGGCCGACCGGGACCGCGAGGCGCTCCGGCGACCGACGATCTGGGCGGCCCTCGGCGGCTTCGCGGTCGCGATGTACATGTGGGTCTGGCCGCCGGGCGTCCTGCTCGTCGGCATCATCGGCGTCTTCACGCTGATCAAGGTTTCCGCCGACGTGCGCCGCGGGGAGAGCCCCGAGCCGGTCGTCTACGCCGTCAGCGTGGCGATGCTGGTGACGGCAGTGCTGATGATCGTCCCGTTCACCTCGGTCGGCTTCCAGCCGACGCAGTTCTCGCTCGTCCAGCCCGGCCTCGCGCTCGCCGTCGCCGGCGGCGGCGTCTTCCTCGCGTGGCTGGCCCGTCAGTGGGAGGCGCGCGACCTCGACTCCGACCTCTACCCGCTCGCCGTCCTCGGGCTGGTCCTCCTCGGGTTCGTCGGCCTGGCGCTCGTTGCCCGGCCGGTGTTCCAGCTGATCCAGACGAACCTCCTCCGCATCGTCGGCTTCTCGACGGGCGCACAGGCCCGGACGATCGGCGAGGCACAGCCGTACCTCGCGCCGAACAACCTCCGGCGGCTCGGCTTCGTCACCTCGAGCGGGTCGGTCGACCGCGTGGGACGGCTCCTGGCCGACTACGGCTTCACGTTCTTCACGGCGGCCGCGGCGGCGATCTGGATGCTCGCCAAACCGCTCTACAGGGAGGGGGAGACGCTCCACGTCGGCTACATCGTCGGCGGGATCGCGATCGTCGGGCTGCTGTTCCTCGTGCCGGGCGTCCCGAACGGGATCGGCTCGGCGCTCGGGACGAACGGCCAGCTCGTCGGCCTCGTCGTCGTGGCGGCGATCGTCGTCGGCGCGATCCTGCTCGTCGAGGTGGAGACGACCCACGTGTTCGTGCTGACCTGGGCGGCGTTCGTCACCTCGGCGGCGTTCACGCAGCTGCGGTTCCACTACTACCTCGCGGTCGTCGTCGCGGTGCTGAACGCCTACCTGCTCGCCGAGACGCTGCGGTTCGTCGACCTCCAGTCGCTCGAGGACGTCGTCTCCGGCGTCGAGGCCTACCAGGTGATCGCGGTGCTCGTGGTGATCATGGTCGTCGCCGCGCCCGTCCTCCTGGTGCCGATCAACGTCCGGGCCACCGGCAACGCCGACTTCGACGAGAGCGACCAGGCGTGGGTGGCCGGCCAGCAGAACGCGCCCGGCAACATCCAGCGCTGGCAGGGGACGTTCGATTGGATGCAGGAGAACACCCCCGCGGAGGGACGGATGGGCGGTGCGAACAGCGAACTCGACTACTACGGCTCGTACCAGCGGACGGACGACTTCGACTACCCCGAGGGGACCTACGGGGTCCAGTCGTGGTGGGACTACGGCCACTGGATCACAGTCCAGGGCGAACGGATCCCGAACGCCAACCCGTTCCAGCAGGGGGCGACCACGGCGGCGAACTTCCTGCTCGCGCCCAACGAGACGGCCGCGGAGAACGTCCTCCGGTCGCAGTCGACCGAGGGGAACGAGACGCGGTACGTCATGGTCGACTGGCAGATGGCGACGCCGGGCTCGAAGTTCGGCGCGCCGGTCGTCTTCTACGACGCCGCGAACGTCAATCAGTCGACGTTCTACGGCCCGGTCTACTCCAGCCGCGAGACGAACTACCAGAACAACTTCGACCTCCGGACCCAGCGGTACTACGACAGCCTGATGGTCCGGCTCTACGAGTACCACGGCAGCGCGAAGGAGCCCGCACCGATCGTGGTCGACTGGGACGAAGAGCGGGTGACCGACCCGCGCAGCGGGAACCAGTTCACCATCCGGTCGGCCCCGCCGGGCAACGAGTCGCTCATCAAGACCGACTTCGAGAACGTGAGCGAGGCCCGCGAGTTCGTCCGCGAGGACGGCAGCTCGCAGGTCGGCGGCATCGGCCCGTTCCCCAGCGAGCGCGTGCCAGCACTGGAACACTACCGGCTCGTCAAGGTGAGCAACTCGTCGGCGCTGCAGGCCGGTGGCTACGTCCAGTACCTCCGGAGCGTCCTCCGGACGACCGGGATTCCGAGCTACCGCGCGCTCTTCGAGACCCAGCCGCAGTGGGTGAAGACGTTCGAACGCGTGCCGGGCGCGAAGATCCGCGGCTCCAACGCGCCGCCGGACTCGACGGTCACCGCGATCGCCCAGTTCCGCGTCCCCACGACCAACGAGACGTTCCAGTACCGCCAGCAGGCGGAGACGAACGCCGACGGCGAGTTCACGATGATCCTGCCGTACGCCACGACGGGTTACGACGAGTACGGCCCCGAGAACGGCTACACGAACGTCAGCGTTCGGTCGACGACCGACCACTACACGCTTCGTGGCCCCAGCACCGTCAACTCCAGCGGCTACATCGTCCAGTTCGGGGCGAACCTGACCGTCCCCGAGGGGAAGGTCAACGGCGCCGAAGCGGGAGCGATCGACGTCGAACTCGATCGGCGGGCACAGCGCATCCAGCTCCAGCAGAGCGACGGCAACGAGTCGTCGGGCTCCGGCTCGGGAGACGGCGGCGAGTCGATCGCACCCCTCCCGGACGACGTGACCGACGGGGCCGGCGGAACGGACGCCGGGACCCCGGCGGTCGGGGGGCCGGCCCGCCTGCCGGACGCGGGAGCGAGCCAGCGCGTCGAACCGATCGGACTCGCCGCCTGACCGCGAATGGGAACGGGCACGGACGCCGGCGGGACGCCGGACGCGGGACCCGACTCGGGGGGCGACGAGGGCCGACTCCGCCCGCTGGCGGTCGTCTACGTCAAGGGGCTCTGTATGGGTGCCGCCGACGCCGTCCCCGGCGTCTCCGGGGGGACCATCGCGCTCCTGACGGGGATCTACGAGCGGCTCATCGGGGCGATCACGGGCGTCGACGCCGACCGGCTCCGGGCGCTGCTGGCCGCCGCCGTCTCTGGCGACCGCGCGCGCGTCGTCGCGTCGCTCCGGGCGCTCGATGCGGCGTTCGTCGCCGCGCTCGGGTTCGGCGTCGTCACCGCGCTGGTGACCGTTGCGAGCCTCGTCGCCGAGGCGGTCGAGGCGCGGCCCGTCCCGACGTTCGCGTTCTTCTTCGGCCTGATCGCCGCCTCCGCGGTCGTGCTCTGGCGGGACGTCGACGTCGAGCGACCGCGGGAGTACGCCGCCGCCGGGACGGGGTTCCTCGTCGCGTTCCTCGTCTCCGGGGGCGCGACGAACGGGCTGGGCCACGGGCCGGTCGTCGCGTTCCTCGCGGGGACGATCGCCGTCTCCGCGATGATCCTCCCGGGCATCTCCGGCTCGCTCCTCCTGCTCATCCTCGGGCAGTACGTCTTCCTCACCGGGACGCTGCGGGCGTTCCGCGACGCCGTGCTGGCGCTGCCCTCGGGTGGGACGGTGGCCGCGGTCGTCGAGCCGGGGACGACCGCGGCGCTGTTCGTCGCGGGGGCGTTCGTCGGCCTGTTCACCGTCGCGCACCTCGTGCGGCGGGCACTCGCGCGGGACCGCCGCGCGACGATGGCGCTGCTCGTCGCGCTGATCGTCGGCGCGCTGCGCGAACCCGTCGAGAAGGTCACCGAGAACGCTCCCGAGGTCTGGTCGACCGGCGACGTCGCGGTCGTCGCCGGGTCGGCCGTCCTGGGCGCCGCGGTCGTGCTCGGACTCGACTACGTGGCGGGCGGGGAGGCGGTCGGGCTCGAGGCCGGCCCCGGATCGCTGCCCGTCGGGGAAGACGGGAGCCCGACCGACGCCCCGCGAGCGGACGTGGACGCGGACGTGGCCGGGGACGACACGGACTGATCGCCCCCGGCGGATCGGCGCCGCGCCTCTCTCCTCGCCAGAGCCCGAACGTTGTGCGTATCCCTACGCGACGCTGACACTCCGCCGTCGCCGACTGGCGACGGCACTCCCGGCGGGACCGGCAGCCGCCGATCGAACGAGCCGGCCCGGTTACTCCCGGGCGACCGAGAGGTTCCGTACCTCGCCGTCGTCACAGGCCGGACAGTCCTCGATGCGCGTCTCGCGTTCGAACCGCTCCCCGCACCCGAGACACTCGTAGAGGCACGTGTCGGCGCTGTACGGATCGACGTCCGAGTGATACACTGTCATACAGCCGTGAGATATGTTTACTCGTATAAGGGTTTCCCTGATATCACGTGGTATAGACTAAGGATCATTATATCGAACTCGCCGATCCGGCACCGTATCGTCGTACAAACACCCAATAAAATCGACGTTCGTAAACTTCATTCCCGAGTGACGACGCGATGAGCCGTCGGTGGCGTGCGTCCGATCGCCCTCAGGGGGCTCGCGACACGGAGACGAACGTCTCCACGCGGTCGGCGGCGCGCTCGACGACGAGGCCGGCGTCGGTCTGCAGTTCGAGCGCCCGACCGAGCCCGAACCGTTCGTCACGCGGCGGGCCCGCGTCCCCCGGCCCCGTGCGCGACCAGTCGACGGTGACCAGCCGTCCCCCCGGCCGGAGGACGCGGGCCAGCTCCGCCAGCGCCGCCTCGGTGGCGTACTCGTGGAACGTCATCGTCGAGTAGGCCGCGTCGAGCGCGTCGGCGGCGAACGGGAGCGCGTCGGCCACGCCGGTCACCAGGTGGACGTTCCCGACGAGCCCCTCCTCGCGGTGGCGGACGCCCATCGCGTCCTGCACGTCGAGGGCGTAGACGGTCCCGACGTGGGGCGCCAGCTCCCGGGTGTAGAAGCCGGTCCCGCTCCCCAGGTCGAGGAGCGACTGCTCGCGGTGCGCGCCCAGCAGCCCGAGCAGCTCCTCCCGGGAGCCGTAGCGGAACCGCGAGTCGTCCTCCAGGTTGTCGGCCCCGGCGGCGTCGAACGTGTGGAATCCCATGGCGACCGTCCGGCCCGACGAGGTATAAAGCCGGGTTCGTACCGTCCCGGCGCAACGACCCGTTCGACGCCGCGGACGGCACCGCGCTTTGGGGCGTCCACGCCGGCGAACGGCCCCCCGACGACACGCCGCGCGGTCGACCGCCTCCGGAACACCCGCCGGATACTTCGTCCCGGCGACCGACGGGTCCCCCATGGAGGTCCGTCCGGCGACGCCCGACGACGCGCCTGCGGTCCGGCGGATCGCACGGATCGCCTGGCACGCCGCGTACGACGACCTCCTGGGTCCCGATCGGGTCGAGGCGCTCGTCGACGAGTGGTACGACGCGGAGCGGCTCCGCGGGACGTTCGCGGACCCGGACAGCGCACACGTCGCGGTCACGACGGGCGAGGCCGCCGAGGAGTCGACCGCCGGGAGACAGCGAGCTACCGGCGGGGCGCCCGCCGACGCCGAGGGTCGCGAACCGGTCGCGTTCGCACACGCCGCGATCGACGGGGCGACCGGCGGCGCGGAGGCGGAGCTCGTCAGGCTCTACGCGCTGCCGGACTACTGGGGGAGCGGCGTGGGCACCGCGCTCCTGGACGCGATCGCGGCGGACATGCGGGCGGCCGACGTGGAACGGCTCCGGGCCGTCGTCGCGGCGGACAACGACGTCGGGCGGCGGTTCTACGACCGCCACGGCTTCCGACGCCGCGAGGAGCGGGCCGCCGAACTGGCCGGCGCGTCGCTCCGCGAGGTGGTCGTCGTCGCCGACGTGGGGACGCTCGGCGTCGGGCGGGACTGAACGACCCGGGAACGGGAGCCCCCATCGAACGGGGCCGGCATCCGGTGTCGGCGCCACCGAGGACAGCGGTTATGTACGCGGACCACCCACGTCGGGATATGAGCGCGCGACTCCGGAAGCCGGACCGGCGGGCTTGCGAGCTGTGCGGTCGCGAGGAGGTGTGGGACGCGGAGACGCCCGGCTGGCGCGTCCGTCGCGAGGACGGGGAGCCGGTCGTGGGGAGCGTCTACTGTATCCACGAGTGGGACATCGACGGCGACTTCGTGCCGATCGACGACGCGCCGGGCGGCGGGGAGTCCGGACGGGCGTGACGACCGCGTACGTCACCGTCCCGCGCGAGGCGGCCGCCGACCTCGCGCGGGCGCTCGTCGACGAGCGACTCGCCGCCTGCGTCAACCGCGTCGACTGCGCGTCCGTCTACCGGTGGGACGGCGCGATCCACGAGGACGACGAGGCGATCCTGCTGGCGAAAACGACGGCCGACCGGTACCGGGCGCTCGTCGACCGGGTGCGCGAGCTCCACCCCCACGACGTCCCATGTATCGAGCGGTTCGACGAGGACGCGGTGTGGGAACCGTTCGCGGCGTGGCGCGACGAGTCCGTCGGGAGTGGCACGGACGTGGCCCCCGGGCGCAGTTCGGGCGACGCCCTCGCGTCCGACTCCGACACCGACACCGACTCGGGCGCCGGTTCCGACTCCGACTCAGATTCCCACTTCGATTCAGATTCCGACGAAGAGTGAGCACGGGGCCGGAGACGGACCCACGACGCAACCGACCGGGGCAGACCGTGACCCTGCCGGTCTCCCCTCCGAGCGGGGCAGTGCTGATTTGGCAGGCTGTGGCGCGCGCATCGGCGGCGGCCTCCGTGCCGCCGCCCCAGTGCGAGACGTGGCTCGCTCGTGAACACCACAGACGGCTGGGGAGGTGCGTGGGCTGCGGTCGGGGTGCGGTGGTGTGCGGCGCGGAGCGGGGTGGGGCGGGGCGGTCACACCGTCGTCGGCAGCAGGTCGGTCTCACCGGTCGTCCCGGCTCTCCCGTCGACGGTGTCGGAACGAACCATCGACGCATCCGTTTTCAGATAGCGGTGCCCCGAGCGGCCTCGCTGGCGTTCGACCCTCCTCTACAGTTCGAACAGCAGCGCGACGACGTCGAGGAACCCGACGCGCCCGCTCCCGTCGAAGTCCAGGGCCGCCCGCGCCGCCCGGTCGTCGTTGATCGACCCGTGGTCCGCGAACAGGAGCGCCACGACGTCGAGGAACCGGAACGTCCCGTCCCCGTCGACGTCCTCGTACTGCCCGTCCCCGTCCGGATCCGTCGGGAGCGCGTCCGCGCCGGTCCCCGGTACGGGGGCGTCGAACGGCGTCTGCCACCCGTCGTCCTCGTGGACGGACACGCCGAGGGAGCCGTCGACGGCGAGCGAGCCGTCCGTCACCGTCACCCGATCGCCCAGCGACCCGTCGACCGCGACCGCGTTCGGCCCGAGGGCGACTGCGGCCACGAGCAGCACCGCTGCACCGACCGGGACGACGGTTCGGCGGCCCGTCACGAGGGGCTCACCTCCCGCCGGACCCGCGTCCCGTCGATCCCTGGCCCCGGCTGCACTACCGGGGTGGACGAGCGCGACCGGATCATCCCGTCACGTCGGTGTCGAGTGAGCCGTCCACCGAGAGGGTCCCCTCGCGGTTCGTCACCGAGACGTCGAACGACAGGTCCTGCGAGAAGAACTTCGACGTCCCGTCGGCGAAGTCGGCGCGCGCAGTGACCCGGACGAACACCGTCGTGGTCTTCGTCTCCCCGTCGGCCGCGGCGAAGTCGCTCGCGTCGAACAGGGTCGACTCGTCGACGAAGTCGTACTGGCTCCGGTTGAGGATGTCGATCGGCCCCGCCCCGTAGTCGAAGGTGACGTTCCCCGACGTCTCCCCGCAGTCCGGGTGTGACTCGAACTCGCAGTCCAGGAACTGGGAGCCACCCAGGACGTTGTCGTTCCGGTCGCCGCTCGTGTCGGAGATCTTGATCTGCAGGAGCACCTGCTCGACCGGCTTCTCGAGCCCGCTCCAGGAGACGGTCACCGTCGGGTCGAGGGTGACTGCCGTGACGTTCCCGTCGTTCGTCGCGATGCTGACGTCCGACGCGGCGACGCTGGCCGCCAGCGCGGGAGCCGTCCCCATCCCGACCAGAACGAGACTGGCGGCCGAGAGAACGATCATCGCCGCCGCTACCTTCGCGATCGTAGCGACCTGAACGTGGACGGAAAGCGTCACCGAGCGGGAGCCGAGGCTCCCGAGCGCGTCCCGGATCGCTTCGTCCCCATCCGTCCCCCGATCCACCAACCCCCGTAGGCGGTCGAGCATACGACGTAACGCCCGTCCAAGCTAATAATTTTTCATCATAATTTCGCGCTCGGGACCGTTCGTCGAGCATCCGTGAGGACCTGTTCGGGTCGTATCGGGGCGGCGGGAACCCCGTACGGTGTCGCCGGGGGCGAGTCGACCCGGCCGAGATGGGGCGCGGACGGCGGTGTCCTGTCCTGCCCGGTACTCGGCGCCGCCCGCGTCAGATCCCGACCCGCTCGAGCGCCGCGAGCGTCCCGTCCATGTACCCGGCCTCGAGGACGACGTCGGCCGCCTCGCGCGCCGCGTCGTCGGCGTTGGCGACGGCGAACGACCGGCCCGCCGCCTCGAACGTCGAGACGTCGTTGACGCTGTCGCCGACGGCGACGAACGCCTCGACGTCCAGGCCGAGCGCGTCCGCGACGACGCGGAGCCCGTCGCCCTTCTCGACGCCGGGCGTCTTGAGGTGGTAGAGGAACCCCGTGTCGACGACCTCCAGGTCGAACGAGGCGGCGACCTCGCGCAACAGCGCCTCGTCGGCGGTCTCCAGCGAGAGCCCCAGCTCCGTCTCGCGCCACCTGTTGAGCGTGTCCGTCCTGCTCACGCCCGGCACGCCGCCGCGGTCGACGAACGCCTCGTACGCTTCCCGGGCCCGCTCGGGGTCCCCCTGGAGTCTGACCTCGTCGTCGACGAGCACGACGCCGCCGTTCTCGGCGATCACCGTCTCCTCGAGGCCCAGATAGTGCGCGAGCGCGACCGGGTAGGGGAACGCCTTGCCGGTCGCGAGCACGACCGGCGCGTCCCACTCGGGGAGGACCTCGAACGCGCGCGGGTCGATCCGGTCGGTCGGCGTCGTGAGCGTGCCGTCGATGTCGAGGGCGAGCGGCGGAGCCATCGACCGGGAGCGCGTGCCCGTCGACCTTCAGCGGTTCGTTCTCAGTCCGCCGGTCCGGATCCGACCACGTCGGCGTCGGACGGCGCGTCGGCGCCGAACTCGCGGACGAACCGGTCGAGAACGGCCGGGTCGTCGGCACCCGGGAGCCGCTCGTCGGCCGTCCGGCAGGGCGCGTCGACGTCCAGCGCCGCACAGACGTGATCGGCGGCCGCCTCGGCCATCCGCCGGTAGGTCGTGAGCTTCCCGCCGACGACGGTCGCGAGCCGGTCTGCGCCGTCGGCGGCGTGATCCAGCAGGACCATCCCGCGCGAGATCCCCCGAGCCTCGCCGACGCCCGAGTCCGTCGCGCCCCGGGCGTCCTCGTCGGGCCCGTAGAGAGGCCGGACGCCCCACCAGGTCCGCTCGTGGGGTGCGTCCGCGACCCCGGGGAGCATCCGGGCACACTCGTCGATCGACCGCTCCACCTCCCACTCCTCGCGCGGGTAGTCGTCGGGGTCGTCGACGCGGACGCTCGTCGTCCCGACGACGACCTGGCGCTCGTGGGGGACGACGATGTCGCCGTCCGCCGGCGGGCGACACCTGTTGAGCACCGGCCCGAGCCCATCGTACTCGAGCGCGACCATCACGCCGCGGGTCGGCCGCATCTCGACGTCGACGCCGGCCAGGGCCGCCAACTCGCCGGCCCACGCGCCCGTCGCGTTCACGACGTAGTCGGCGCGGACGACGCGGTCGGCGTCGCCGTCCCCGTCGACGTCCAGGCGAGCCCCGACGACGGTCCCGTCGTCGACGAGCAGGTCGGTCACGGGCGCGTCGATCCGGACCCGCGCCCCGTGCTCGCGGGCGCTGGCGGCGTTGGCCGCGACCAGCCGGGACGGGTAGACGACCGCATCCGGAACGGCCAGCGCCCGCTCCACGTCGTCGGCGAGGCCCGTGGCCCGGTCGTGTGCCCCCTCGGCGTCCAGTTCCTCGACGGGGACCCCCTGCTCGCGACAGGCGTCGCGCTTGCGCTCGTAGTACGCCGGGTCGTCGTCCGCCAGCGCGACGAAGAGCCCGCCGGTGTCGCGGACGCAGGCCCCGCCGATCCGGCGGACGATCCGGTTCTCCTCGATGCACTCGACGGCGCCCGCCGGATCGGCGTCCGCGTACCGGGCGCCGCTGTGGAGCAGCCCGTGGGACCGGCCGGACGTGCCCGTCGAGAGCCCGCCGCGGTCGACGAGCGTCACGTCCACCCCGCGCATCGCCAGGTCGCGCGCCACGCCGGCGCCGGTCGCGCCGCCACCCACTACCAGAACCTCGGTCTCGGTGTCCGTCATTCCTGTCTCCTCCGGGGGAGCAACTGTTCCAGGGGTTCGCGACGGGTAACGGCTGTGTTCGACGAACCCGGCGGGCTACGCGGGGTCGGGGAGACGGGGGAGATGGTGGGCTGTGAGAGCGGGACCGGAGCGGATCGCGGTCGGCGAGCGACCCGCGACGTGATGTCACCGTCGTGGATCTGTGACGATGACCGGTGACGGGATCGTCACCGTCGTGGGCCGGTGGCGAGTGACGTGCCGGCCGCCCTCAGTCGACGAGTGCCTCCTCGAGGACCTGCAGCGGGTGGACGATCTCGTAGCCGGTGCCGTGTTCCATCTGCATCGCGCAGGTGGGACACTCGGTCATCCCGGTGTCGCCCGCGGCGTGACGCATGTGGTCGAACATCTCCTCGCCGATCTTCATCGACTTCTCGTACTTCTCGGTCTTCCAGCCGTACGTCCCCGAGATGCCCGAGCAGGAGTCGCCGACGTCCTCGATACCGACGCCGTCGAGTTCGCGGAACAGTTCGACCGCCTGGCGGTCGAGCCCCTGGTTGCGCGCGTGACAGGGGGCGTGGTAGGCGAACTCGCCGTCCGGGCCGAGGTCGACCGAGGCGTCCGCGACGGCCGCCTCCAGGTCCTCGTGGACGCGGAGGTACTCGAGGGCGTCCCAGGTGTTGGCCGCGAGGTCCTCGATCCCGTCCATGTCGAACAGCTCCGGGTACTCCTGGCGGAGCGCCATCGAGCAGGAGGTACAGGAGGCGACGACGTCGTACCCCTCCTCGATCAGGGCCGCCATGTTCGTGACGTTCGTCTCGGCGGCCCGGCGGGCGTCCTTCACCATCCCGTTGGCGAACATCGGCGTCCCCGAGCAGCGCTGTTCGGGGACGGCGATCTCGTAGCCGAACGACTCGTAGACGCGGACGAGCGCCTTCGCCACCTCCGGCGTGTTGTAGTTGGCGTAGTCGCCGTGGAAGTAGGCGATCCGCCGCTCGTCGCTCTCGACGTGGGCGCCGCCGCGATCGCGCCACCACTCCCGGAACGTCTCCGTGGCGAACTCGGGGAACTCCCGCTCGCCGGTGATCCCGAGTAGCTTCTCGTTGACGAACTGCGTGACCGGGTTCCCCATCACGAGGTTCGTCAGCCGGGGGACTTTCGACCCGAGCCGGGCCAGCGTCCCGTAGTTGGCCAGGATCCGGTTGCGGACGTACTCCCGGGAGAACGTCTCCATCTGGTTTTCGACGTACTCGCCCCGCGCGGTGTTGTGCATCTGCGAGAGCGGAACGCCCGATGGACAGGCGTTGTCACAGCGCATGCAGTTCGAACACGACATGACGGAGTCGTCGATCTCGACGTCGTCCTTGCGCTTGAGCCGCCACTGTTCGGGCCCCTGGAACTTCGGGCCCGGGAACTCGTCGTCGACCTCCGCAACCGGGCAGGAGGTATCACACGAAGTGCACTTGTAACAGGAGTCGGCACCCGGTCGGAGGTCCATCTCCTCTTCGGGCGCCGGGAACACCTCCACGGGCTCGAACTCGTCTGTCGGCGACTCTGCGTCGGACTGGGTCTGCGGCTGTGGGTCGTCAGTGCTCATTGGTCGGTGGGGTGAGGACGGGGGAGGGCGGACGCGGGCGGGCGGCGACCGGCGGATGGGGGAGTCGTCTGCGGACGGCGGACTGGTCGGCGGACGGTCCGTAGTCGGTGAGGTTCGATCCGTGGTCGGTGACGGGTGGTCGGTGACGGGCGGTCCGAGGTCGGCTCGGGGGAGCGGTGGGGTGCATCGTCGACTCGACCTCACAGTGACGCGGCCGCGGTCCGGCCGGCGACGAGTCCGGAGGCGAGCGAGACGCCGCTCATCGACTTCTCGGCGGCGAAGTCGCCGCCGCCGAGCACGGCGCCGGCCGCACGGAGGTTCGCGAACTCGGGGCGACCGTCGGCCGTCTGCGGGCGCATCCCGCCGTCGACGCGGACGCCGAAGCGGGCGAACGGCTGGTCGCCGAACGCCTCGTCGACGAACCAGTCGTAGCGGTCCGCCGGGGCGGGGACGTGACAGCCGAAGAGGGGCTCCCGGACGGCCTCGCGGTCCGCGTCGAGCCCTTTCCCGACCAGCCCGCCAGTCGCGAGGACGTACTGGTCGGCCTCGTAGGGCACCTCCCGACGGCCCTGGTCCACGCGCACCGCGGTCACCCGGCCGCCCTGCGAGTCGTAGCCGACGGCCGGGTTCCCCGTGCTGATCCGGACACCCGCCTCGTCTAACGCGTCGTAAAGCAGGTCCTCGAGCCGGAGGCCCGGGAGGCTCGGCGGCCCCGCCGGCACCTCGAACGCCTCGGCACCGAGCCGCCGCGAGAGGTCTGCCCTGACCTCCTCGCCGTGCTCGTCGCCGAGCAGCGCCGGGAAGCCGACGCGCTCGGCGCCGTCGCCGTCCCCGACGTCGTCGAGGGAGGGCTTCACGCGTTCGGCGAGCGCCTCGCGGGCCCCGACGCCCCCGAGCGACTCGTCGACGTCCAGGGCCTTGGCGTACCGCGTCACCCTGGCGTCGGCGCGGAACGAGCCGGGGAACTCGATCTCGGCGCCGCCGACCTCGAAGGGGACGCCCGCCGCCCGGAGGTGATCGGCGACCATCCGGCCGTCGAAGTCCGGGAGCGCACGGAAGCCGACGACCAGCATCGGCCGCTCGTCGCTCGCCAGCCCGGCCGCCGCCCCGGCGGGGTACCGCGCGGTGGGTTTGACCGTCCCGCCGTGCGTGGGGAGCAGGGCGTTCCGGTCGGTGTGACCCCCGCGGTAGGCGTCGCCGACCGCCTCGTCGAACAGCGCGAGCGCGTCGCGCACGGTCGACTCGCCGACCTTCGCGTACGGGTGGTCGTCGGGCAGGTCGTCGAACGCCGCGTACGGGTCCGCCAGGGGGCCCTCGCCGTCGGGGCCGTAGCCCAGCACGTCGATCAGCCCGCTGGCGTGCCGGAGCGTCGACTTCTTGTTCGCGACCAGCCGGGTCGTGGCGCCCTTGCGGGCCGCCGCGAGCGCAGCCGTGCAGGCCGCCGTTCCCCCGCCGATCACGAGGACGTCGTCGCTGATCGCCACGGCTCACTCGCCCTCCGTGCGCCC
>Ga0207797_1001806_pt1 | contig 15274 bp, 23 predicted proteins | sample PRCRCaboRojoPR_6_FD_187275 | JGI IMG/M metagenome (GOLD analysis project Ga0207797, IMG submission 187275) | Marine sediment microbial community from Cabo Rojo, Puerto Rico - PR CR 10% Liquid 1 (SPAdes) | ecosystem: Environmental > Aquatic > Marine > Coastal > Sediment | place: Cabo Rojo, Puerto...
GCCGATGATGAGGGCGACGCCGAAGGGGCGGGCGCCGCCGACCTGGGTGTACTGCTGGATGTGGTCGGTGACGTCCTTGGTGAGGGTCTCGACGCCGATGGGCTCCTCGTAGCGCAGCTGGTTGACCTGGGCGTTCCGGCGGGCGAAGTCGATGAGCTGGCGCGCGTCCGCGACGTGTCCCGCGGAGGCGATACCGATGTGGTCGTCGGCCTTGTGGAGCTTCTCGATGCTCTCGGCCTCCATCAGGGGCGAGCGCGAGCGCTTGTCCGCGGCGAGGACGACCCCCTCGGTCGTTCGGACCCCGACGCTCGCCGTCCCTCGCTTGACCGCCTCGCGAGCGTATTCGACCTGGTACAGCCGGCCGTCCGGCGAGAAGATCGTGATCCCACGGTCGTACGCCTGTTGTTGCTGTTGTCCCTGCATTGGTTACGCACCCTTTGCCCGTCGTACTTATGGGCGTTTCGTAACCGGCGGATGGTTCCAGGCCCGACGTCGGATCACTCCCGTCGTCGGAGTTCGGCGCCGTCCCGCGGGCAGTAGTCGTACTCCGGATCCCGCGTCCGGAACCCACAGCGCGGACAGGTCCGGACCGGCGGGCGTTCATCCCGGCGATCAAGTCGGCGGAAGAGGATCGGCACGAACGGCAGGATCAGGAAGACGACCAGGGCGTCGAAATACCACCGGGCGAGGACCGTGACGCCGACGCTGACGAGGAGGCCGAGGAGGCCGGTGGCCGTTCGCGAATCCACGTTGGAGACGTGGGGCGGCGACCCGGAAAGGCGTGTCGCCGGACCCGGGAAACGGCCGGTTCCAACCGACTCCAAGCCGCCCGGAACTATTAGGCGCTGCCCGTGGTACGTCCGTGCGATGGCGAAATCGATCCTCGTTCCGGTCGACGGATCGCCCCAGTCCGAACGCGCCCTCGAACACGCGCTGACCGAGTTTCCGGACGGCGAGGTCACCGTGATCCACGTGATCGATCCCGCCTCGGCCGCGTACGACTCGCCGATGGCCGCCGGCCCGGTCGGCGTCGAGGAGTGGTACGAGAACGCCGAGGAGGCCGCAGCGGAGATATTCGACGCCGCCAGGGGGACGGCCGAGGAGTACGAAGCGGCGGTCGACACCGCGACGGAGGTCGGCCAGCCGGCACGGACGATCACCGAATACGCGGCTGAGGAGGAGTTCGATCACATCGTGATCGGCAGCCACGGCCGTTCCGGGGTCACGCGAATCCTGCTCGGGAGCGTCGCCGAGACGGTGGTTCGACGGGCCCCGTGCCCGGTGACGGTCGTGCGGTGACGGATCCGGGACGTCCGATCACCGGTACAGCGACGCCCAGAGCATGCTGAACCCGATGATGAACGGGATCGTTTCCGCGATGTGAAAGAGCGTTTCTCTGGTCCCCACCTGGGTGCTGATGTTGGTCAGCGCGACGCCCATGCTGATGAACGCGAACCCGATGAACGCCGACTCGAGGCGTTTCGATCGGTTCTGCCAGTACGCCTGGAAGCTGACCAGGGTCATCCCCAGCGCCAGGGCGAACAACACCAACCGAAGCAGTATCAGCAGTATCTCCGCCGCCTCGACCATGGGTGGATGAACGTACGACGGACCGGGTTATGAAACCGGGGGGACCGCAGCACGCCGCTCATTCGGGGCTGAGATCGTCCCACAGGCTCGAAAATCGATCCGGGAGGTTCTCGCGACGGTAGATTCGAACGTCGTATTCGTCGTCCTCGAGGCGGATGACCGTACTGTCGAAGTTACACTCGTAGACCTGATAGTGGTTGCCGTCCTCGGCGACGAGCGTCTTCGAGGTGATGAGGTCGTGTTCCTCCAGCACCTCGATCCGGCGATACACCGTCGGCAGGGAGAGGTCGAGTTCGTCGGCGAGTTCCTTCGCCGATCGGGCTTTCATGCTGACGGCGGCGAGTATCTCACGGGCGTACTCGTCCCCGATCGTGTCCAGCACTTCCTCGATAGGACGGTCGTCTTCCACGATAACGAATCACCGCCGGTGGTTCTTAAGGTTTTCTCGCTCCGTGCGAACGGCGAACCGGGGAACCGGGAACGGACCGTCCCGATCGGTGAAGTGTTTGCGCCGCTGGAGGTATAAGTTTCTAACCACTTGTTGTCTACATATACGCCTACCGTAGAAAATTACTCCCGGCTCGGACCGAACTTTGAAGCGTTCGGATCGAAACCCCGGAAATTACCGAAACTCCGGCGTCGCCGAATATCGCGTTTTCTGGGTCAGAAAACGCTAAACGGGGCTTATGGGGCTCGGTGTCGTATCGAGAGACATGGCAACGACTGACGACCCAATCGACGGGGTCACCGAATACTGCGAGGAGTGTGCCACCGAAACCAGGCACGAGGTTTCGATTCAGATCCGCACGGAGAGCGTCAAGGAACAGAACGCGGAGTTTTCCCGGGAGCCGTACCGGGTGAGCGAATGTCAGCGGTGTGGCAACCGCTCGAACCAGCGGATGAATAACGCCTGATAGGTGTCCCTCGGGCGCTCCTCGTCGGGAGGTCCCGACGCTCGACGGTCCGCGGTCCACCCTCTCCCCCGGGCCTTTCTCCCGTTCGGATTCCGTGCAGCGGCGTTCGCCTATTCCCCGATGAAGCAGTCCCCACACAGGGTTCCCCCGAAGGCGTCGAGGTCGTCCTCGAACGCGAGCCGTTCCTCGTGTGGCGCCGCCGGGGACACGTCGGGACTTCGCGGACAGCCCGCAGTGTCGATCCGGTGCCAGACCTTCTCGGGCGAACGACGGACGGGCACGACCTCGTTGGTCCGCAGTACCGCGAGCACGGTCGTCAGCTCGGAGATCGCGTCCCTGGCCTCCTCCAATCGCTCGTCGACGGCGGAGAGGCGAAGCCCCAGGAACCCCGCCGTTTGCTGGCGGCTCTGATGGAACAGCTCGCGGTGAACGGACACGCTGGCCTGTTGCTCGTCCATCAGGCCCGACTCGGCCAGGTCTGTCGCGAGGGTTTCGGGATCGACGTCGAGTCGCATAGTGGCCCATAACGGTGCAACGGAGATAGAGCTCCGTGACGCGTGGGTCTGGCGTCCGTGTCGCCCAGATCGATCGTCGCTTCGCCGGCGTCGGCGCGATCGGTCACGCGTCTCGTGCGGCGACGGCAGTCGCCACCAGCGCGCCGAAGATGAGGATGGCGGTGCCGAGGTGGGACGTCACGATAACCGGTTCGAGCTTCTGGGTCACCGTCAGCCCGCCAAGGACGACCTGTAACGGCAGGATCGCGAGCGCGAACACGGCGCTGAGGCTGGCGATTCGCGGGATCGACTCCCGTCGCCAGGCCGAAACCGCCGTTCCCAGGATGAGGAACCCCGTAATCATGGCCAGGCCGCGATGGGCCCATTCGACGAAGATCTGCCATTGCGTGTACGCCGCGTCCGAGTAGACTTCGGGCCGGAGAAACGGAATCCACGTCCCGTAGCAGGTCGGCCAGTCCGGGCAGGACAGGCCCGCGCCGATGGCCTTCGTGTAGGCCCCGAGCAGCATGAGGACGAACGTCGTCGCGACCGTCACGCCGGCGAGCCACCCGAAGGGAACGATCGGGCCATCCGGCAAGAATCGGGTCCAGAACGCCGAACGGAGGGATTGACTATCCGTCATGGGAATCGTTCGGGCCCGGCTTAGGTCCGGGAGGTGCTATAGGTTGTGGTCCGACGGGTGGGTGATCGACGGTCCGGTCGCTTCGTCCCGGTCCCCCGGGTTCGGAACCGCGGCGTCCGTCGCTACCCCGACGCCTCGGTCGTCTCGGCGGCCTCGGCGGCGAGCGTATAACACTCCTCGACCCTCGCCGCGGTACACCGGCCGGGACACGGTTCGTCGACCCGGTCGGCGATGCGATCCACGTCGTCGTGGGGGATCGTGCAGGCGATCTTGAAGGCTCGGGTCGGGGGCATCTCGATGTCGAGGTCGGTTTCGAAGAACCGCTGGACGACGCAGCGCCGCCAGACGAGTTCCCGGGCCAGTTCGTCGCCCCGGTCGGTCAACTCCACGCCCCGATAGGGTTCGTGCACGAGCAGTCCCTCGTCGTCGAACCGTTCGATCATCTCGGTCACGCTGGCCCGACTGACGTCGAGGTGTTCCGCCAGGTCCCCGGTCCCGATCGGCGGCTCGTCGTCGAGCGTGCAGTACAACACCGCACACAGATATCGCCCGGCCTCCGGACTGACGGTCGCGGCGGTCGGCGTTTCTGGGACGTCGGTCATCTAGGTGGAGCCACGACGGGTGGGTAGTTCACGGTTCCGAACTCCGGTCGGCAGCCCCGAACCGCGCCGATCGTTTTCAGTCGGGCGGTCGAGGGCCGTCGTAGGCCGCGTCGAAGAAGGCCCGTTCCAGCGTCATCGTTCGTCGGAAGTGCCGGGCGACGCGCCGTTGTCGACGGGACGAGAGCTCCGGCCCCGTCCGATCGAGTTCCCCGCGGAGCCAGGTCACGAACGCGGCGAAGTCCTCGGTGGCGTGGAGGTCGATCCACTCGGTCAGGTAGAACCGGTCGGGGTCGGCGTCCCCGAGGTCGGTCGCCCATTCCAGGTAGCACCACTCCGCGGGGAGCAACACGGCGAGGGCCTCCTCGTAGTCCCCTTCGCGGCCGGCCCGGCCGAGGAGGTCCTCGAGCGCCTCGGTCACCGGAAGCCGTTCGGGATCGGTGCGATCCGCTTCGGGCACGTCGAGCGCGTCGAACGACCGCTCGAAGTAGTCGTCCTCCTCGCTCGTCAAGGTCGCCAGGAACCCCCCGAGTTCCCGTTTCGCCGCCACCGACGGGGCCTCAGCGATCGCGTGGCCGACCAGGCTCGCGAGGCTCCCCACGAACGCGTAGTCCTGTACGAGGTAGCGACGGAACGCGTCGTCGTCGACGGTGTCCCGCCCCAGTTCCCGAACGAACCGGTGACCGACGGTCTCCGACCAGGCTGGCTCGGAGCGATCGCGGAGCCAGTCCGTGAAGTCGGCCTCCGGGCGGTCGTCGCGATACGCCTCGAACGTGTTCCGGGTCACACTTCCCACTCCTCCTGGCGCCAGGCGGCGTCCCAGAACCGGTATTCGTAGCGGGCGGACGTGAGAAACAGCTCGCGGTAGCGCTCGCGATCGGCCGCCGTCGCGTCGGCCGCCACGTCGTCCATCAGGTCCTTGCACCAGTCCGTGAGTTCGGTGAACTCCTCGCCCGAGTACATTTCGATCCACCGGGCGTAGTGCTCGTGGTCGGGCAGTCCCCGGTCGGCCAGTCGCTTGCCGGTCTCGTTGAACCCCCACATACACGGGAGCAGGGCAGCCGCGACGTCACCGAACGATCCCATCGCCGCGGTCCTGATCAGGAAGTCCGTATACGCACGGGTCGTGGGCGACGGCGTCGTCGCCTCGAGTTCCGCCTCGGAGATGCCGAACGACGCCGCGTACGAGCGGTGCAGGTCCATTTCGGTGTTGATCGTCGACTCGAGGAGCTCCGCCGTCGTCCCCATCCGGTCGAGCGTCGGGGCCTTGGCGGCCGCCAGCGCGAACAGGCGCCCGTATTCGATCAGGTACACGTAGTCCTGGCGGAGCCAGTACCGGAACGGCTCCTCGTCGAGCGTTCCCTCGCCGAGCCGTTCCACCATCGGGTGATCGAGGATGGCTTCCCAGACCGCCTCGGCGTCGTCCCGAATCTCGTCCGTGAAGGCCATGGGCGAGGAATGAGGGCGCGGCGGCAAAAGTACTATGAATGGGTTGTAGTTCCGAGTGTTCGGCAGGCCGTCCGGTGTCGTCCGTGGCCGAACAGCGGCTAGTCCCCGAAGTATTCCATTTCGTTGGCGATGCGCTCGTAACTCCCCGAAAGCGGGTATTCGACCTGTTTCCGGCGGCTACTGGGGAGTTTCGATCCCGTCTTCTCGACTTCTCCCAACCCGTCGATCACGTCGGCCAGGCATCGGCCGTCGACCGGTCCGAGCGCCTGTGTGGGGACGGTTGCGATCATCTCGTCCGGGTCGGCCATGGCCGCATAGCGGTCGCCCCGACAGGGAACGGCGACCTGGCACCGTCCCTCCTTGACCGCCGGGACCACGCCGTAGACGCAGGCGGCGTGGGCCGAGAGCGAACAGTCCAGGTTGTCGCCGCCCCGGTACTCCCGGCCGAGCAACAGCAGGCTTAGTTGCTCCGAGTCGAGGTACATCGTCACGACGTGGGGCTCGACGGGGGTGGACCCGAGGGGGGCCGAGAGGATCCCGACGTACCGGCCCACGTCGATCGTTGGGAACTCCTCGGCGTACCGCCGGCCCGCTTTTTGCGTCGCCACGTCGTGAGGATATCTGTTGGCCCCCTCGAGGAATGCTTGCGGCGGCTCCTCGAGACCGTAGCCGACCACCGGCTCGAAACACCACATGTCCTCTCCCAGCATCGCGACGGCGGTCCCGTCCCGACGCGACCGCTCGAAGGCCTGGCAGAGCGAGAGCCGGTGTCCCTCGTCCGAACGGGGTCGCACGGCGTCGTCCGGAATCTCCGACTCGTCTTCGATGAGGCGGATCGCCAGGGGATGGCTCCGGAGCCTGAGGCGCCGTTCGAGTTCGGTCCCCCAGTCGTGGTACGTACGGAGGTCGGGCATTCCGTTCGGAGCTTCGACCGCCAGGACGAAATCCGGTTCGGTCTCGTGGAGCCCGGGTAGACGGCCCTGCCGTTCGTGAACTGGCGTCGAAAAATGAACGAGATAGCGTCCCCTCGACGTCGAGCGGTAACTCCGGCCGTCGGAGTTATTCTTCGATGATGATCGCGTCGACGGGACAGGACTCGGCGGCTTCCTTCGCGGCCTCGAGGTCGTCGCCGTCGAGTTCCTCCATCCCGTCGACGACGTACGCGAGGCCATCGTCGTGCATTTCGAAGATCTCGGGCGACATCGACGCACAGATCTGGTCACCGACGCAGAGTTCCTGATCGACTTCGACTGTAGCCATTGTGGTACACCCGTTCGAAACTACCCTGACCACTTCCATAAAAGGTACCATTTCTCCCCGGATCTGAGAATCGTGGTAGAGAATACGTGGCACAGCGCGGTGACGAGGGCGACGCGTTCCCGGAATCCAAATCATTAAAAATCAGGAACGTTTCGAGCGAGGCCCGTTTCAAGTACGGGTCGGGAACGTTCTCGCCGCCCGCTCGAGGCTCGGTCCGGAGGAGGGGCCGACCTCAACGATATCGAACCCGGCCGTGTTCCAAAGCCCCTGCGGCGAGACCTCCGACGATTCAATCGATTCCGGAGCGAGGAACGCACGCCCTCCCGGCGCGGATGGACGGGATCTATTCGGGGAGGCCCTTCGAACTCTACTTGCGACCGGGGGCGGTGCACGGGGCTGGCCGAACTCCCCGCCCCCGGCGCGCCATCGGCGACCGCCGGAACACGATCGAGTAGCCGTGCAGTAATCGGGAAGGGGGTCCTGAACTCGAGCATCATTTGTCACCTGATGCCGTCAGTCCCCGCCTACCGGGTCGCCTTCCGCCACGTCCGGAGGTCGACGACCTCGCCGTCGATCTCCCCCGGATCGGCCGCCGTGGCGACCCAGTGGAACATCTCCGCGATTTCGTCGGGATCGCGGCCGGTGGCCCCGTTCATCAGGTCGGTCGACACCTGGCCGGGATCGACGACCGTGACGGCGGCGTCGAGTTCCGCGGCGAACCCCCGGGCGATCGCCTCGGCCGCGGCCTTCGACACCGCGTAGGAGCCCACGCCCGCCTTCGACTTCCGGGCGACGGACCCCGAGGGGACGAGGATCCGGGCGTCCGCCGCGAGGACGGGAAGCGCCTCGCGGATCGTCGCGAAGACGCCCCTCGCGTTCGTCTCGAGGTGCTCGTCGAACGTCGCGTAGTCCTCGTCGCGCAACGGCGTCTCTCCGGGGGTGCCGTGATAGACGCCGGCGTTGGCCACGAGCAGGTCGATCGCATCCGCCTCCGCGGTCGCCGCGTCGATCACCCGTTCGAGGTCCGCCACCTCGGCAACGTCGGCTTCCACGGCCGTTACCCGTCCCCCGTCGGCCCGGATGGAATCGGCGACGGCGTCCAGGTCCTCGGCGGTTCTCGCACAGATCGTCACGCGTGCGCCGTCGGCTGCGAGTCGTCTCGCTACTGCGGCCCCGATACCACGGCTCGCCCCGGTGACGACGGCGTTGGTTTCGTCCATGGGGCAACCGACGTCTCGCAACCGGATGGACCTACACCCAACCTGTTTCGGTATCGGCGTTCCTTGTGAGGGCTATGTCCTCACGAACGCCTCGCCGACCCCAGGTCGCGCTCCTGTTGCTCCTGGCTGGTGTGGTCCACCTGCTGGCCCCCCGCCGACTGCTCCGTGTCGCACGCGTCTCGTACGACCGCGTGCTCGCGGTCGAGTTCACCCCACGCGACGGCGCGGCCCGTCGAGTGCGCCTCGTCGGGGTTCTCATGTGCCTCGCCGGTGCAGTCGCGTGGAAGGAGTGACGTCGCCGTCGTCGGCGATGCGACCGACGATCATAAAACCACCGGGGCATACCAACGGGTATGGACGGCACAGGTTCAGTCAAGGTCCCTGACGGGAAGCTCGTCCGGGTCCACGCGACCTACGACGATCGCATCGAGTCGGTCCGGATCACCGGCGACTTCTTCCTCGAACCCCCCGAGGCGCTGGCGGACCTCGAGGCGGCCCTCGAGGGCCACCCGGTCGACGCCTCCGAGGACGACCTCCGGGAGGCCGTCGAGGGCGTGGAGGCCCAACTCATCGGGTTCGACGCCGGCGACCTCGCGGCCGCGACCGTGGAGGCGGTACGATGAACTGGCGCATCGTGAACGAGGGGACGTACTCCGAACCGGTCCAGCAGGCACTCGAGGAGGTCCTCACCGATCGCCTCGACCGGGGGGAGATGGACCCGACGTTCCGGGTGTGGTACCGCGACCGCCGCGCCGTCCCGATGGGGCGGTTCCAGGCCTACGCGGACGAGGTCGCGGTCGATTACGTGGAGGAACACGACATCGACGTGGTCCGGCGGATCACCGGCGGCGGCGCGATGTACGTCGAACCGGGGACCGTCATCACCTACTCGATGTACGTTCCGCGCTCGGAGGTCCCGGACGACGTGGAGGAGAGTTACGCGACGCTCGACCGCTGGGTCATCGACGGCCTGCAGGAGATCGGGCTCGACGTCGAACACGAACCGCTGAACGACATCTCGCACCCGGACGGGAAGATCGGCGGCTCCGCGCAGTTGCGAACCGGGGACGCCGTGCTCCACCACACGACGATGAGTTACGACCTGGACACGGAGGAGATGCTCCGGGTGCTGCGGATCGGGGAGGACAAGATCTCCGACAAGGCCGTGAAGTCGGCCGAGAAACGGGTCGCCGTCATGCGCGACTACCTCGACGACACCCGGGAGGAGGTCATCGACGCCCTGATCGACGCGTTCCGGGACTCCTACGGGGGAACCGCGGGATCGCTCACCGACGAGGAACTCTCGGAAGCCTACGAGTTGGCCGAGGCGAAGTACGCGACCGACGAGTGGAACAAGAAGCTCTAAAAGCCCTAGTGGCCCCGGCCGCCCCGACCGGACGATCGATCCCGCTCAGGCCTCTACGCCGATGTTCGCCGCTTCGAGCAACTCCTTGTACCGGTTGCGGATCGTGACCTCCGAGATGCTGGCGACCTGGCTCACCTCGTTCTGGGTCACCTTCTCGTTCGAGAGCAGGGCCGCGGCGTAGATCGCGGCGGCCGCGAGGCCGACCGGCGACTTCCCGCTCTGGATGCCCTCGCGCTGGCTGGTCCGGAGCAACTCGCGGGCGCGACGCTCGGTTTCCTCCGAGAGGTCGAGGTCGGAGGCGAAGCGGGGCACGTAGCTTTCCGGGTCGGCGGGCTTGATCTCGAGGCCGAGTTCGCGGACCACGTACCGGTAGGTCCGGGTCAGTTCCATCTTGTCGACCCGGCTGACGGTGGCGATTTCGTCCAGCGACCGGGGCGTGCCGGCCTGGCGGGCGGCGGCGTAGAGTGCCGCGGTGGAGACGCCCTCGATCGACCGGCCGGGCAGGAGGTCCTCGTTCAGTGCCCTGCGGTAGATGACGCTGGCGGTCTCGCGGACGTTCTCGGGCAGGCCCAGCGCGGAGGCCATGCGGTCGATCTCGCCCAGCGCCTGCTTGAGGTTGCGCTCCTTCGAGTTGCGGGTGCGGAACCGCTCGTTCCAGGTTCGCAACCGTTGCATCCGTCGGCGCTGTCGGGACGACAGCGCCCGCCCGTAGGCGTCCTTGTCCTGCCACCCGATGTTGGTCGACATCCCCTCGTCGTGCATCATTTTCGTACGTGGTGCGCCGACGCGTGATTTGCGATCGCGTTCCGCCGAGTCGAAGGCGCGCCACTCCGGCCCGCGATCGATGTCGTCCGTTTCGACGATCAAGCCGCAGTCCCGGCAGACGACCTCGGCGCGGTCGCCCTCGGTCCGCAGGTCGCCGCCACACTCCGGACAGATGGTCGAAACGTCTTCCTGGCTGGACTCGGTTTCCGTCGTTCGGGTTCGGGTGTCGGTGTTGCTCATGATTGGAATGCACGGTATGACCGGGATCGGGAGAAGGTCGAGCGGGGCCTCGTGCTTACTACTTGTAAGTGTGAAAGATATTTAAATGTTTCGGAAGATAGTATATGTCTTTCGCCACAACCTTTAAGTCAGTTTCGTTTCCCGGGGGCTCAAAAGGAGCATGATTATTAGGGCCTGGGGTCGCAGATTCGACCGATGTCCAACACCGTGGCCGGGCTCCTCCCCCAGTTCGCCTACCTCGTCACGATCGCGGTATCGTTTCCGATCGCCGTCGTGTCGTTCGTCCTGGCCCGTCGCAAACTGCTGGAGCCGGTGTTGACGGCGACGCTGGTGGCGGTTGGGCTCCTGGTGATGGCTTCGGCGGCGACGCTCGCCGCCGTCGTGTCGGTCGACGCGGCGCTCGAGGTGGTTCGGATCGCGGTCGGGGCCGGCGTGGGGCTCGTGGTTCTCCCGCTCGCAGTCGGGACGGCGCTGGTCAGGCGGATCGTCGGCGTCGATCGCGACAGGGCGCTACGGGCCACGACCGCGACGTGGCCGATCGGGTTGCTCGGCAGCTTTCTCGTTTACATCGCCCCCGGTGGTCCGTATCGGTACAACATCACGTTTCTCACCGGAAACGAGGCCCTCGCGGCGTTCGCCGTCTGGGGCGCGTGTATCCTGTTGCTTCCCGGTATCCTCGGGGCGATCGTCGTGTGGGTCGGCAACGGGTGATCGGACCGTTCAAACGGTGAAGAGGTGGTCGTCCGTCGGCACGTCGAGCACCCCGATTCGGGCCCCGGCGTCCAGCCATCCGTGTCCGTACGAGAACGCTGCCAGCGCGTTCACGGGGTCGCCCGCGTCGCGAAAGTGCCTGCCGTCGTCCAGGTACGCCTGGGCCATCTCGAGGCACTCGTCGGCGGCGGCCGCCATCGGCGAGTCCGTCGCGACCGCGGGTTCCGCGGCGTCGATCCCGTCAGCCAGCAGGCGCTCGTATCGATCCGTCTTTTCGTCGAGATCGGCGGTCATGGCGTTCGATTCGGCGTCAGCCGTTAACGGTCTGGCGATGGTTTCCGGTCGACGATCGGGAGCCCCGCGGAGCGTTCCCGGCGGACTGGCCCGTGCGGGTTCCGACGGCCTCGTCGGTACGGCTCGTCTCAGTCGTTGCTTGCGGTTTCGTCGGCCTCCAGGAGCACCGTTTCGACGAGCGTCGCCGTGCCCCGGCGAAGGCGCTGGGAGACCGCGGTATCGGAAACGTCCAGTGCCCTGGCGAGTTCGGCGAGGTCGATTCGTCGCGGCACTTCGAAGTACCCTCGCTCGTAGGCCTCGAGGAACGTCCGCCGTTGTCGTTGGGTGAGTTCGGACGCCGGGTCCTCGCGCTCTAGAGACGTCGGTCCCCGGACGGACGCGACGGTCACCTGGACGTCGTCCGCAACGCAGGCCCGATAACATCTCCCCAGCTCGCTGTGGTCGTCGAACCGGATCGTGACCGTCCACCCGTTCCGCGTGCAGATCGCCTCCAGGACGGTCCCGCCGGTGTCGTCCACGATCTCGAGGAAGTCGACGCTCGGGTCGAGCCACTCCACCCGAACGAGCGCCTCGTCGTCGATCACGTCGACGACCTCACAGGAGTCCACCTCCGACGTCGCTTCGAGGTCCTCGGTAACACCCTGGACCGTCGCCGCATCGGTCCAGAAGTACGGAAGGAAGGCCGTGCCCGCCGGAACGGTCCGTTCGATGCGAATCCGACTGTCGGGATAGCCCCGAAGGGCCCTGCCCAGCGAACACGTGTCCAGCGGCAGTTCGACGGTCGCGGTGACGCCCATGGTCCTCCTCGACTAATTGGACAAACGACAAGACTATTAATTCTGTTGGCAATTACTTTGGGTTATGACAGCACGCGCCGGGACTTTGAAACCCGGGGCAAACGGCGTGGGCCTCCCGGCTGCCCGTCCGGCGGGCCCCCGAGCGCAAGGGTAATGCCCGCGGACGGTAAACTACCCCATCATGACGAAGGATTCGGAACACCGCTCCACGTCGACGGGCGAGGAACGGGTTTCGGGAACGCCACGAACCGACGGCGGCGAGGAGATCGAAGCCCACCGGCGCCTCATCATCGCGGGCACGGGAACTGCCGGACTGACCGCGGCCATCTACGCGGCGCGCTCGAACAACGACCCGCTCGTCCTCGAGGGGGACGAACCGGGCGGCCAGCTCACCCTCACGACGGACGTCGAGAACTTCCCCGGCTTCCCGGAGGGCGTCGGCGGCTCCGAGTTGATCGAGGACATGAAGGCGCAGGCGAAACGGTTCGGCGCCGAGGTCGAACACGGGGTCGTCGAGTCCGTGGACGACTCGACGCGGCCCTTCCGGGTCGAGTTGACCAGCGGCAAAGTCTACACCTGCGACGCGCTGATCGCCGCCAGCGGGGCCAGCGCCCGGACGCTCGGCGTTCCGGGCGAGGACGAACTCATGGGGTACGGCCTCTCGACCTGCGCGACGTGCGACGGGGCGTTCTTCCGCGACGAGGACATGCTCGTCGTCGGCGGCGGGGACGCCGCGATGGAGGAGGCCCACTTCCTCACGAAGTTCGCCGACACGGTGTACGTCGCCCACCGGCGCGAGAACTTCCGGGCGGAGGACTACTGGATCGACAAGGTGATGGAGAAGGTCGACGCCGGCGAGATAGAGATCATGCGCAACACGGAACTCGTCGAGATCCACGGCTCGCAGGCGGAGGGGGTCGATCACGTGACCCTGGTCGAGCACCCCGAGGGCCATCCGAAGGACAAACTCGACGACCCCGACCACGCCGACGAAGTCGAGGAGTTCGACTTCGACGTCGGCGCCGTCTTCTACGCGATCGGCCACACCCCCAACACGGCATACCTGGCGGACACCGCGGTCGACCTCGACGAGGCCGGCTACATCGTCACCGACGGCGGGAAGGGCGGCGGTCAGACGCGCACCGACGTCGACGGGATCTTCGGCGCCGGCGACGTCGTCGACTACCACTACCAGCAGGCCGTCACCGCCGCGGGCATGGGCTGCAAAGCCGCCATGGACGCCGACGAGTACCTCGAATCGGTCGAAGCGCCTCCGGCGACCACGACGGAGGGTGCCACGGCCGAGGGCGACGACTGATCGGACCCGGGCGACGCCGTCGGTCCCCGGTTCGGCTCGGGACTTCACAGACGCTTTATACGAGGCCACGAAGGAGTGTGGTATGACGGACGTCGAAACCGCGACCGTACGCATCGAATCCGAGGACGGCGCCACGGACGAACTCACGCTCCCCCGGGAACTGATCGACATGGTCGACGAGGGCGGGCAGACGGACGCCGAGGTCGTCGCCGACGTCGCGATGCTCTCGTTCGCCTCGCGGGTCCACCACCTCGTGGCCCACAGCGAGGGCGACCCCGACGAGGAGATGCAGGCCATCGAGGGGGAGACGATGGACCGCTTCGAGGAACGGTTCGGCATGACCTTCGGCGAGGCGACCGGCCACGATCACTGAAGCCGGATCGACCGGACGTCCACGGCGGGGTAGAACTGGTTGCTCGAGGAGGGTCCCGGCATCGTCGGCCGTCGAACGATTGGCCACCGCATCGGGAGCCCCTTTTCTGGCGGACCCTCGGGCGTTGGGTCTCGGAATTTTCGTGCCCGGTGGCGAGGTCGAAGCGGACGGCGAATTCGATACCAGCCGTGTCGTTTCGCCCAGGGACCGTTTTCCCGCATGCGATCGAAACGTGTCATTGAATGATAGTTTATGAACAATAATTATCTACCTCGGCGAACAACAACTCGGGACGATGGACGTCGACATCGAGCAAATCGCAACGTTTCCGATGGAATCGGACGACTGGGTAACGACGGTCCTGATCGGCGGGGCGGCGATGCTGTTTTCCTTTTTCGTCGTCCCGATTTTCCTGGTGTCGGGCTATCTCGTCACGGTGCTCCGGGCGGGGATGGAGGGTGCGACGGAACCGCCGACGTTCGACGACTGGGGGGAAACGCTCAAGGAAGGGCTCGTCGCGGCCGTGATCGGGTTCATTTACATGCTGGTCCCGCTGATCGTGGCCGGCGTCTCCATCGGGGGCGCGGTTCTCGCGTTCCTGTCGGGGACGGACGCGGGTGTCGGTGCCGGGTTCGCCAGTCTGTTCGGCGGACTGTTCCTCTCGTGGATCCTCTCGATCGTCTTCGGCATCGTCGGCCTCGCGGGCGTGGCGAACTACGCCCGGGAACGGGAGTTCGGCGCGGGCTTCGACTTCGGCGTCATTACGGACGTCGTTACCCACCGGTCGTACCTCCTGGCCTGGGTGTACGTCATCGTCCTCAACGTCGTCGTGGGCATCATCGCGGGCGTTCTCGGCGTCATTCCCTTCCTCGGGCCCATCGTTACGGTGTTCCTCTCGTTCTACGCGCTCGTCATCGCGGGCTGGCTCTGGGGCCAGGGGTTCGCCGAAGCCGCCGGTATGAGCGCCGCCGCCGAGGCCTATCAGAGCGGGCGAGAACGCGACCGTCCCGACTCCACGGAGAGCTACTAGAGGGGTCGCTGCTGAAGGTTCACAACATCGTTTCAGACGGACCCTCGTGGGGTTGAAGCGGCCCGGATCCTGCCGCATCGAGGATCCCGAAACGAGGTTTCAGACGGACCCTCGTGGGGTTGAAGCCTGTAATTCCTTGAGTGTATTCCATCGCTATCTGTGCGTATGTAGCTAGCGTCGTTTTACAGCCGAACCGACTCTGCAAGGTTCA
>Ga0207797_1001807_pt1 | contig 15268 bp, 6 predicted proteins | sample PRCRCaboRojoPR_6_FD_187275 | JGI IMG/M metagenome (GOLD analysis project Ga0207797, IMG submission 187275) | Marine sediment microbial community from Cabo Rojo, Puerto Rico - PR CR 10% Liquid 1 (SPAdes) | ecosystem: Environmental > Aquatic > Marine > Coastal > Sediment | place: Cabo Rojo, Puerto...
CCTGCCAGTCCGGGAACATAAGTGAGCCCGACCGGTCGAACGAGAGTACCTGCCGGCAAGCACGCGTCGCACCAAGTGGGGACGCTTCTGTTCAAGGAAGTGGAGCGACAATGGGACTTAGAACAGCCTTGACGATCCCTCAGAGAAGCAACTTCTATGGAAAGTAGCAAGCGTAGCGCGCTCATCGCCGCGGGGGTTTTCGGCCTTTACGTGTTGCTAACGCTGGTCATGTCGTATCCCGTGCCGGCGCAGCTGACTACCCACCTCATCGGCGATGGCGACGACATGTGGGTCCACTACTGGAACAACTGGTGGGTTGAGCGCGTGATCCAGGGTAAAAACGAGCTCTACCATACCGACCTGCTCTTCCACCCGCAAGGCGTCAGCCTTCGGCATCAGAACTTCGCCTGGCTGAACATCGCGCTCTGGTTGGGCATCAAGCAGTTGGTAGGAGGGATCGCGGCTTACAATCTGGTTCATCTGATTCATATCCCCCTCTCCGGTCTGAGCATGTTTCTGCTCGTTCGCCGGCTGACCAAGTCGACCGCCAGCGCCTTCATCGGTGGGCTGATCTTCGCATTCCTCCCCTTTCGGATGCTCGACACGAACCACCCCAACATGGTCTCCACGGAGGGGTTCCCCCTTTTCATGCTCTTCTTGATACGGCTCTTCGAGGACAAGCGTCCGCTGAGGGACTCCATCGCCGCGGGCATCACCGTAGCCGTGATCGGCTACATGCGCTGGCAGCTCCTGATCCTCGCTGGATTCATGGCCGCGTCGTACCTGATCTACCTCTTTTTCTGGAAGAGGGAACGGTGGAGCTGGCAGATGGTTCCGTGGCTTGGCCTAACCGCCGTCATTGGGCTGGTCCTCATGGCACCGGGTCTGTATCCATACCTGCGCGAGATGACCCAGGAGGGCGTGGCCGGCGAGCTCTATCAGCTGACGCCAGAGCCTGGTAAGCAGGATCTACTGTCCTACATTGTTCCTCAGCGGCAGCACCCTTTGAGTCCGCTATACGACCGGATCTTCGTCCGCTGGAGCAATGCCGCCGCCAGGCACGTCTATTCCGCATTCCTGGGCCACGTCTTGATGGCCTTGGCCGTTGTCGCTGTGGTCGCCCGGAAGAAGGGGCAGCGAATCGGTTTCTGGTTGGGGCTGGCGGTCCTTTCCTTCGTCTTCGCGCTGGGGCCGAATCTGCGCTGCAACCGGATTCTCTACGAAGAGATTCCGCTGCCCTACCAGCTCATCGGCTGGCTGCCGCCCGTGCGGATGCTGGGCGTGTCGCTCCGCTTTAACGCCCTGCTCGGTGTCCCACTGGCCGTGCTCGGGGGCTTCGGAGCGGAGGCCGTTCGAGAGTGGCTCGCAGACAGACACTGGGGCGAGCGCCTGACGCATCCGGTCATTTTCGTCTCGCTCTTGAGTATCCTGATCCTGGTGGACTTTCTGAGCATCCCCACCTCCACAGTCACAACCCACGTGCCGGCCTTCTACGACCAATTGACGAAGGAGCGAGGCGACTTTGCAATCGCTGGGCTGCCCGGAAAGCGCCACCACACCGAGCGGTATATGTTCTATCAGACAGAGCATGAGCGGCCCATACTCGGCGGTCACGTCTCGCGGCTCCCCCCGGAGGCGCTGAACTTCGCCTCCTCCGTCCCATTGATCGCGGACATGTACGAGGAGGTGGCGATTGACACGAGCCTGCCGGATGTCTCACGACAACTCTCTCTCCTGGCTGCTGCTGACTTCAAGTACGTCATCATCCACAAGGATTTGGCGAAGGCGCAGCAGTTGCGCGCCTGGCAGGACTACTTCCCCGTTGAGCCTCGCCATGAGGACTCAGAGGTGGTGGTCTACCCGACAGCGCCGGTCGTAGGCCAGGACTGTTCCATAGAACACGAGTTAGGACGCGGGATGGTGCTGGTGGAGACCTCCATCTCCACCCAGGAGATCGCGCCCGACGTGCCCTTTGAGCTTGATGTAGTCTGGGGCACCACGGCGGCCCCCAGGACAGATCTTGGACTGCAGCTGAGCCTTGTGGACGAGCACGGCGATGTGGGCCAAGTGGAACGGTTCGAGATTTCCCCCAGTTGGTCGACGGAGGCATGGCCCGCCAACGCCATCGTCCGCGACGGGTACAGATTCATCGTTGAACCCTGGCCTCGGGCCGGGGAGCAGACCCTTACCGCACAACTCGTCGATCATGAGGGCGATGAAAGGGTCGGGCCTGCCGAGGAGATTGCGCGCTTGACGATGAATGCCCCCACGAGGGTTTTCGATCCGCCGCGCGTGGGAAACCCGGTCGGCGCTGAGTTCGGCGATGACCTGCGACTCGTCGGTTACGATCTGACCGTTGACGGGCACAACGGCGTCGCGATTATGCTCCACTGGAAAGCCCTGCGTCGCATGGAGCAGAGCTACAAGTTCTTCCTCCATATGTACGATCCGACCACCGGTGACTTGATGGCACAGAAGGACGTGATACCAAAGGACTGGTCGTACCCAACTGTCTGGTGGGAGGCTGAAGAAATCGTCAGTGACAAGCTGCGACTATCGATCCAGGATGTCCCTGCGGGCCGATACGAGCTGGCGGTCGGGGTCTACGATCCCGAGACATCGAATCGACTCCGCGTGCACGGGCAGAGATCGATCTGGACGGAGGGGGCGTTGATCTTACAGGACGTCATCATCCCGTGAGCAACCGGCAGCGGAACACCGTTCCTCTTCTGGGCGTGACCCTGGTCTACGCTCTGCTGACCATCTTGATGACCTGGCCCGTGGCGGCGCAGCTTGGCACGCATCTGGTGGGCAACGGAGACGACTTGTGGGTGCACTTCTGGAACGGCTGGTGGGTCAAGCAGGTGCTGCAGCAAGGTGGGACACCCTACCGCACCAACCTCCTCTTCCATCCGGTGGGTGTGAGCCTCCTTTACCATAACTTCGGCTGGGCTAACATCGCGCTTTGGTTGGGGCTTGAGCCCCTGGTGGGTGGCGTCGCTGCGTACAATCTGACCTGTCTGATCCACATCCCCCTTTGCGGCCTCGCTATGTTTTTCCTGACGCGCCATTTGACAGGCTCACACGTGGCAGCGTTTGTGGCCGGCCTAATCTATGCTTTCTGGCCCTATCGTATGCTAGACCTCCACCATCCCAATATGATATCCACGGAGGGATTCCCGCTGCTGGTTCTACTGCTGATGCGGATCTTCCGCGGAAAGAACCAACTCCGGGACGCCATCCTCACTGGGGTGCTCGTGGGTCTGATCGGCTACATGCGATGGCAGCTCTTGATCCTGGCGGCGTTCCTGGCGGGGGTCTACTTCCTTTATGTCGCCGTCTGGGAGCGTCAGCACATGACTTGGCAGGCCTTGGGCTTCCTGGGACTCTCCGTCGTGCTGGCCTCTGTGCTGATGACCCCAGGGCTCCTGCCCGTTTTCTCAGACCTCGCGTCGACGAAGGCGGTGGAAGACGTGACCGTCGTCGACGTCACGGATGGTCGACAGGAGTTCCTTGCGTGGGTGATGCCACAGGATCAGCACCCACTGAGCCACCTCTACAGCCAGCTCTTCCCACGGTATGGGTTCTCGAGCACCCGAGAGAGATACTCGGCGTTCCTCGGGCACCTGGTCCTCCTCCTCACGGTCGTCGGGGCGGTCACCCGGGGCACGGGCAAACAGAGGTGGTTCTGGATCGGTCTGGCGATTCTGAGCGCGACACTGGCTCTAGGATATTACCTGCGCTTTAACGACGTACTTTACCGGGGGATCCCTCTGCCTTACAAGCTCCTGGGAGGCTTCCTGCCGTTCCGGCTATTGCGACACCCGCACCGCTTCAACGCACTGCTCGCTCTTCCGGTGGGCGTGCTGGCCGGAGTCGGTGCACACCAGATAAGGGAGTGGCTGACGCAGAAACGCTGGGCCAGGGGCCTCGCCCGGCCCACGGCCTTTGCCTCCGTCCTTGGACTGCTGGTTCTCGCGGACTACGTAAGCGCTCCAACGGCCACGGTATCCGCGGACATCCCGGACTACTACAAGAGCCTGGGTCGGGAACCCGGAGCATTCGCAGTGGTGGCGCTGCCGAACGATAGGGACCGCACGGAGCGGCATATGTACTATCAGACGGCGCATAGGCGCCCTCTACTGGGCGGGCACGTATCCCGGCTCCCGCCCGACGCCCTGGACTTCATCTCCTCCGTAGACATCATCGGTGACATCTACCGAGAAGCAGGCATAAGGACAGACTTGCCGGACGTCTCCCGCCAACTCTCCCCTCTTAGCGAGGCTGGATTCCGCTACATCGTCATCGACAAAGACCTGGCGGACGATGAAGAACTTGAGGCCTGGCGATCCTATTTGGCAGTCCCTCCGCTTTATGAAGACCGGGACGTGCTCGCTTACCGGACAGACCCCCTTATCGGCCCGGATGTGCCAGTACAGCACGACTTGGGCAGAGGCATGGCGCTATTGCGCGTTGATCTCTCCTCCAGGGAACTCCGTCCGGAATCTGTCCTGGATGTGAACGTCGTCTGGGCAACCACCGCTTCTCAGGGCGAAGACCTGGATGTGCTCGTGAGCCTCGTCTCGCCCGAGGGAGAGCCCGGTCAGACCCAGCGATTTGGGATCTCGCCCGGCTGGCCTACGGGGTCCTGGCCGGCGAACGCGATCGTCCACGATCAGTACAATCTCGAAATCGATCCGTGGGCGAGTGCCGGCGAGAAGAGAGTTGAATTGACACTTGCTCGGAGTTCCGACGGACTGACCGTCGGGCGAGGGGCTTCGGTCGACCGAGTGATACTGCAGCGCCCTCCTCAGACCTTCACGGAGCCTGCTGTGGAGCACCCCTTGTCCGCACGATTTGGCCGCGGCCTCCAACTACTTGGCTACGATCTAGACGTGGGGGATGGGGCCCTGACCGTTACCCTTCACTGGCAAGCCGTCCAGAGGATGGAGGCAAGTTATAAGGTCTTCGTCCATCTCGACTCAGCTGGTGGCGGCCCGCCCGTGGCACAGGCGGACGTGGTGCCGCGCAATTGGACCTATCCTACGGACTGGTGGGAAGCCCGAGAGTACGTAAGTGATGAAGTCGCGGTTCCGCTGGAAGGCGTGCCGCCTGGAGCCTATTCCCTGTGGGTCGGCGTCTACGAACCCGACTCCGGGCGGCGTCTTCCGATCCTTGAAGTCGATGCTGAACAAGAGTCCGAGTCCCGTCTCCACTTAACGCAGCTCGCCCTGGACTAGGAATCGGTTGGGGGAATAAAGGCCGCATCCACTCTTCACGTTGATCAGGGTGGGGATCGCCTGGGAGTCTCAAAATGGACAGAGAAGCTAGACCGAAGCCTTCAGTTAGACGACTGGTGATCTTGGCCACCGTCTTGTTGGGTACGGCCATTCGCACCCTGCATCTCGCATCCATCCGCATCGATCTCCCGCATAACGGGGGCGGGCTGTTCGTGGAGTTCGCCCATCAGATCGCGGCTAACGGGTTTCGACTTCCCCGACGCATCCCCTTCTACACCGACGGAGGGATCCCGTTCGCCTACCCACCGCTGCCCTTCTACCTAGAGGCGGTCTTCACCGATCTCCTGGCATACCCAGACTTCATTGTGGCCAATCTCCTCCCGCCGGCCGTTGCCGTGGTGACGTTAATAGCCTTCTACTGGCTCACCAAGGAGCTCTCCTTCGGGTTCTGGACCCAGGCGACCGCCCTGTTGGCTTACGCTACGATGGAATCGGCCTTCGCAGACCAAACAGAGGCCTCAGGACTTGCCGAGGCCTTTGGCAGTCTAGCCCTCGTCGTCATCGCAGCTGGGCTGGCGCGAGCATGGAGGCGAGAGACGCTCCGGAGCTACGCGCTGGTCGGTGTCCTTTGGGCTTTCGCCGTCGTCGCGTCGCCGGGAAGCGCCTATGCGTCCGTCCTGACTCTCGCGATCTTCGTCGCTGCCCGGCTCGTCCAGCTTGACTGGCGGCCCAGACTGCGCGACGTGACGCATCTTTTCGCTGCAGGCGGGCTGGCCCTGCTGCTGTCGAGCCCATACTGGCTGACCGTGAGCAGTAACCACGGGTTCCAGATCTTCTTCTCCAGTCTGAACGCGCAGCATGGCATAACGTCGGGGCCGTGGGAGGACCTGATAGAGTTCAAGTACGCGTCGGACGCAATTCTGTGGAACAGTCTTCTCTTTTGTGGCATGGGGTGGGCAGCTCTGACCGGCTGGTGGCCGCTGGCCCTGTGGACGCTCGCACTGAGAGCGATCCCCAGGGAAGGCTGGTGGATGGCGTCAGCGCCAGGTGCCCTCCTAGCTGGCCTGGGAGCGACGAAGGTCGTCGGACCTCGGATACTCCGAGCTGCCAGGAGAACCGGCCACCGCATCGGTGGAGTAGCCCTCCTCGTCGCCCTGGTGGCGTTGGTCGCTTTCCCCACCTGGGAGGGCCTGGAGAACAAGATGGGTAGCGGCGATTCTTACCCTGAGGCCGTGGAGGCCATGGCGTGGGCCAAGGCCAACACTCCCACGGACGCCAAGTTCGTCGTCCTGGTCAACGAGAACATCCTGGAATGGGCTCCTCGGGCTATGCAGCGCACGGTGCTCAACGAAATCTTCGGCACTGAGTTCACCCCGGACAAGCAAGCTAAGGTCACCCAGTTCAAGGACGCCGTCGCCGAGTGCTCAGACTTCGCTTGCATCCAAGCCACATTCCTTGCTGCGGACGTGGCCACCCCCGAACCGGGCGAGTCACTGAGCGAGATACGCCTCTACGCATTGATCTCGAGGCCGCATCTTGCGAAGCTCGCTCGGGCGTCAGATCCTGAAGAGACAGGCTTCGGGCTATTGTGGCAGAATGCCAGACTTGCGGTGGGGTTCATCATGCCGAGTGATCTCCGCCCTCACGTCACGCTGGAGCCCGGGCTCGGGCTCACTTCCTTGGGAGAGCTTCCCGACATCTCTCGCCAGGGGAGCGTGATCCATCTGGACATGAATTGGATGAGCCGCGGCGTGCCCGACGTAGAACAAGAGGTATACCTATCGCTGGTGGATCAGGAGGGTGTTCGGAGAGAGACAACGGGGCTCCGTCCGTTCCGCAACTTCTCTAAGCACGCCTTGTTCACCGGGGTGGTCTCGGTGGATCACCATAAGCTGCAGATCGACCCACATCTACCGCCGGGAGAGTACAACCTCGTTGTCGCCACATCTAAGCACGATCCCGGCTCCCCCTTGGCCTCTGTCCGCGTCGAACCGCTTCCTCGCAGCTTCGATCCGCCGGCCGACATAAGCCAGACCGTGGACGCACGTTTCGGCAAGAACATTGAATTGCTTGGCTACAGCATTGAGCAGGCGCCAGATAGCCTGCACGTGGATCTTCATTGGCGCGCCCGCCGGCGACCGGAGGGGTACTACAAGGTCTTCGTCCATCTTTTCGACCCCGTGGCGGGAGAGGTCGTGGCGCAGCACGACGCTGCGCCGCGGGACTGGAGCTACCCGACCGATTGGTGGGAGACGGGCGAGGTCGTGACCGAGGAGATCTCACTCTCCCTCTCAGACGTGCCCAGTGGCCAGTATCGGCTGGGGGTGGGCCTCTACGCTCCGGAGACAGGGCAACGTCTGCCCGTGACGGCAAGTCAACAAGGAGACGCGACCGGCGACCGGCTCGTCGTTACGGACGTGACGATCCGTTAGAGAGAGACCTCCAGTTGGATCGCACGCCGGCGGCTAATGGACTTGTCGCTCGAAGGCCGGGCTGTATAATATCGTCGTTAAGGTTGGGGTGGCCGACAAATCGCGGACAGTTCTTCATCTGGGTAGGCTAGGTGCCTACCCAGATGCCTATCTAGTATGCCCGGGCCTGGCGATCACGTTAAACGCGTACTTGAATCCCCGAATACGAGAAGGGATCTGAGCCCCACATGAGCGCACTCCAACAAAGACGAGTCGTGTTGCCGCTGGCAATTGTGGTGGCGGCCGATCTGATCGTCCTCGCGGGAGCGCCGCGACTGGCGACGTTCGCTGCCGGACTGCTCCTGGTCTGTATCCTACCCGGCTACTTGATTACCCGGCTCGCTCTTTCCGAAGAGATCTCCGATGGGATCGAACTGATCCCCTTGACCTTCGGTGCGGGCCTCGCCGTGACCATCGTAGGGATGCTAGGACTCCAAGCATTGCCGGGTCAGCTATCGCGCCTTCACATCCTCGCTCTCTACAGCTGCTTGGACGTGGTACTTGCCGTGGTCCACGGATTCACCGCTAACCGAGGGTGGTCCCTGCTTCCATCCGGGTACTCATCACTGCACCTATTCGCCCTGCTCCTGGTGGTAATGGCAGCTGTCTTCCTGCGAGTAGCCAATCTCGAATACTCAGAGTTCCAGGGAGATGAATCGCGCGCCTTGCTGATGGCTGCGGGCGTCCTTCGAGGGGAGGACAACATCCTGTTCCTGCACCGCAAGGGCCCGGCGGAGATCCTGATCCCGGCCGCGTTCTATGGACTGGACGGCACGGTGACGGAGTTGGTCGCACGCCTGCCCTTCGCTATCGGCAGCATCGCCGGCGTTCTCGCCATCTACGCCCTCGCGCGGCGTCTCTATCCCAGTTGGCACGTACCCGCTCTGTTGGCAGGGGGGCTACTGGCCGTGGACGGCTATTTGACGGCCTTCGGCCGCCTCGTTCAGTACCAGAGCGTGGTCTTTCTGATGGTCGCTCTCGCCGCGTGGTGTTTCTACGTCTGGTACAAAGAGGGTTCCTCGCTGGCGATGGCCCTGGGAGCTTCGTTTGTGGCAGTGGGCACCCTGGCTCACTACGAAGCCGTCTTGGTGCTCCCGTTCGCGGCCTGGTTGTTCCTGGCCCGGGGTCGTCAGGAGCGTTGGACGGCGCGACGCTGGCTGCTCGCGGCCGTCGTTCCGATAACGGTCTTCGTCGTCATCGCCGGTGTCTTCTACGTCCCCTTCGTTCGACACCCCCACTTCCAGAGCGACACGGCTGAGTATATCGCCGAGGATCGCATCGGTGGTGGCCTGCTCTACAACAATCTGCCAAGCGTCTTCGACCGAGCGACCTTCTACAACTCGACGTATTACATTCTATTCCTGATGCTCGGCGGCTTGATCTGGGTCGCCTATCAGCTCCGCCGTGCCATCAAGGCTATGGGTTGGGCTCTGGCTGCCTGGGCGGTGCTGCTCGTTGGCGTGGTATCGGGGCTCCTGGCACCCGACTTGCTCCTGGTTCGGGGCGTCTCCCTCGCCGTGGTGCCCTTCGCCGCGGTGCTCGCTATGTTGACACTCGCGCCGGGGATCCAAGAAGACCGTAAGGCCACTCTTCTCTGGTTCGCCGCCCCCTTCATCGTCTCCCTATTCCTGACCGACAGGCCGAAGACCCACGTCTACACGATGTTCCCCGCCTGGGCCATCCTTGCTTCCGCGGCCTATGGTCGGTTTGGACGAAACATGACGCGCCGTCTCGACCGCGTCCTCGGCATTGGTAAGAGCACCGCCTCGAGACTGACGCCAGCCGTGACCGTTGGTTTTGCGGTCGCGGCAGTTGGCCTCCTGGTGCTCTTCGGCATGTACGTCGCCGTCGTCTTTGTGAGACATGATCCTGATTTCCGCCGGGATGGCTATCCAGCGACGCGCCCGGACATTTACCTCACGTTCTACGGGGACTGGTCGCCAAGCGGGGGAGGATTTGCCTTTCCCCACCGCGGCGGGTGGAAAGGCGTGGGCGCTCTCTATGCACAGGGCGTGCTGCAGGGCAGCTTCCGCTCCAACGAGGAGACGATCACCACATCGTGGTACACAAGGCAGGCGCCCTGGTGTGCCGATTCGCCTGACTACTACTTCATCAGCCACGTGACCCACGACCGATGGGATATCCATCCGAACCGTGTCCGGCGCGACAACAACCACTTCGGAAGCATTTGGTCGGACGGGGAACTGCTGCTGGAGATCTATACTCCCAGGCCAGTCGACTCGGCAGTGGATTATGAGCTCGCCGAGCTAGAGCGTGCATTCGATGCGGCAACCAATCCAGATGTATGGCTGTGGGCCCTCAAGTCCCCTGTCCCGCAGCATAAGGTCGATGCACAGCTGGACGGTGACGTTTCTCTAAGGGGCTACGACGGGCCCCAAACCGTTTCTCCGGGGGACACGTTGTCGACGGTGTTGTACTGGAAACCTCACGCTGAGATCGACGAATACTACAACGTCTTCGTCCATCTCGAGGTCGAGGGGGAGGCTATCTGGGCACAGAGTGATGAGGCACCGGCTTGCGGCGCCCAGTCCACCCGGGACTGGATACCCGACGAGATCTCAGTCGACGGGCATACGATGGAGGTCAGCCCGGATACCCCACCCGGCGAGTACCCCTTACTAGCAGGGCTGTATCATCCGATGACCGGGGAGCGGCTATCGGTCGTGGGGCGGAATACCAATGCGTGGAAGAACGCCGTCAGGTTGGGAACAGTCCGCGTCGAGGAGCCCGATGAGATCGAGCTGTCCGGAGGTAGTGGGTGGTGAGGCCGTCCCGTCGCGAGGTTGCGGCCGTCGTCCTCCTACTGGCGCTGAGCCTGGTTCTCCGTCTCAGGGACCTGGACGCCCTGGTGGTCTCCGACGAAATGCGCTGGACCTGTCGTTCACTGGGGTTCCAGGATGCCCTCCTCAGCCGGGACTGGGACAGAACGTTCCGCGTCGGGCATCCTGGCGTGGTCACTACGTGGCTGGGCAGTCTGTCCATTCCGCGGGCCGACACGTCTGTCTCCAGCCGGGCTCTGGTCACTTGCCAGATGACGGACGACGCCAAGCGACTCAACGAAGCAGGCCGGACTTCCAGGGAGCTCTCTGAGCGGATTCGCGACTTGAGTCCTCCCCTTTTCTCCGGACGCGTCGGCATCGCGCTATTCACCTGGTTGTCCCTCATTCCCATCTATGGGCTTGCCCGTCTGCTGTGGGGCCCAGACATCGGCGTGGTGAGTCTCTTCCTAACGGCGCTCAGCCCCTTCTATCTGGCGCACTCACGGTTCCTGCATGTGGACGCGGTGCTCACGAGTTTGATGAGTCTGTCCCTGCTCCTACTACTAACAGCACTGCGTCGGCGGGCCACGGCTGGCCGGGTGCCGTTCATCTTGCTCTCAGGCGCTTTGGGAGGACTTGCAGCGGTCCAGAAGTCCCCGGCTATGTTCCTTGCCCCGTTCACAGTGCTGGTCGTGGCCATCGACGTTCTTCGGCAAAGGGCCGAGCGTGAACCGATGGTTCAGGCCTTGCGGGATGTGTCGCTGTGGGGTGCTGCCGCCCTGGCCGTCTACGTCGCGGCGTGGCCGGCCGTCTGGGTCGCTCCCGTCGAAACGATTCAAAGCGTTGTTCAGAAGGCCGTAGGATACGCGGAGGAGGGTCACACCCTGGGGAACTACTTCATGGGACGACCAGTCCTCGATCCGGGATGGTCCTTCTATCCCCTGGCGATCCTCTTTCGTCTGAGTCCGTTGACGACTATCGGTCTACTGGCAGGCTTAGGATGGTGGATGCGGGCAAAGAAGCGGCGCGATGAGCGTTTTGGCGTTCTGGTCATGCTGCTTTACGTGGTGCTCTTCGGCATCTTCATGAGCCTGGGTGCTAAGAAGTTTGACCGGTACATCCTTCCCGTCTTTCCCGCTGTGGAGCTCACAGCCGGCTTCGGTCTAGTCTGGTTGGTGAGCGACCTCGGGGAGCGGTCTCGGGGCCGATTCGCGTCCTGGATCCCTGCCGCCGGCCTATTGGCAGCGCTGATCGTCTCGCTGGCGCTGGTGTTACCCCACCAGCCTCACTACCTAACCTACTACAATCCTCTGCTGGGCGGAACGGCCCGCGCCAAGGACGCGCTTCTGTTGGGCTGGGGAGAGGGATACGAGGAGATCGTCCCCTATCTGAACGAAAAAGAGAACGCTGAGGAGCTGCAAGTGGCCGTCACTCGGTTCTCCGGGTTCGCGCCAGTATTCCGCGGCGAACCCCGCTCCATGCTGTCCTACAGCACGTGGGAGACCGACTACGTGGTGATCTACGTGGGGCAGGTGCAACGTCGCCGGTATGAGTGGCTGCTGGAGGAATACCACTACGACCCGGATGTGGAGCCCGAGCACGTGATCACCCTCCAGGGTGTCGATTACGCCTGGATCTATCGCAATGATCACTATGTGGATCCGATGGCCTATCTGGACCAGGAGGCGGAACCCGACGCGGGCGACTGCCTGCTGGTCAACAGCAATTCCCTCTTCGCCGCACACTACGACGGTGCGCTGCCCGTCTTAACCTTCGAGGGGCGCTGGAATCCGGCGGAAGAGTCCCATAGCTACTGGGGCAGGGAACGGTTGGCCGGCATGCTTGACGAGGCCGGGGGAGGGTGCCGTCAGATCTGGTACGCGCGCTACCCTGAGTACGAACCAGACACGTATGTGCGGGTTCTAGAGAGCCGGGGCCTACTCCAAGCCCAGGTTGAGTTTCCGCATATGGAGCTGCTCCAATATCGGTTCGTCGAGCCAAGAGTGGAGAAAGAGCTGGATCTAGAATTCGAGGGTCTTCGTCTCGTAGGCTATGGGGTGACGGATCCTCTCCCAGCGTGGGGCCGCGATGGGGGTCTCTTCATGGTATGGGAAGCCACGCAATTCCTTAACCAGGACTACTCCACCTTCCTCCATCTCTACGACGCCCGGGGGCAACGTGTGGCGCAAGGTGACTCGCTGATCGTCGACCAGACCTACGAGCCCACGTCTCAGTGGAGCCCGGGTGACCGGAAAGAGTCTCTCTACCACTTACCGGTGCCGCCGGGAACCCCCCCGGGAGTGTATGATCTCGAGCTGGGTGTCTATGAGCTGGACACCGGAAAACGTCTCCCACTGGTCGGTGGCGACGTCGATGGCCAGGGTAAGTCGGCACGCCTGGAGGTAAGAATCGGCACCGCACACCGACCGGTGCCCTTGGAGAACTTGGATATGGCACACGATGTCCATCAGCTCTTGGCACCGGGACTCCGCCTGGCGGGTTACGATCTCGAGAGCGACACCGTCGCGGTCGGCGCGGAGCTCACTTTGCGGCTCACGTGGGAGGCGGTCAGGGGGCTGGATCAAGACTGGCGCCTGGAGCTCGGACTAAAGGACAGCGGTGGGCGTGAGGTCGCGTCTTTTCGAATGGACGTGGTAGAAACAGCGTATCCGACCTCGGACTGGGAAGCTGGCGAAGTGATCCAGGAGTGGTACTATTTGCCTGTGACGGGCACCCTTCCCACGGGCGAGATGACCGTGACGCTCGATCTGCTCGACGCCGACGGCGATTCCTTCCTAGATCAGCCTGTGCCGATCACGAGCGTGTGGATCCAGACCACGGAGCCCCCCTTGGAGGTACCGAAGGCATTGATCGACCCGCCCGTGGCGGATCTAGGAGAACGGTTGACACTCCTGACGTACACGGTGCCCGCCTCCGTGCGAGCCGGCCAAGACCTCCCTCTCACCGTCTATTGGCAGGCTCAGCGACAGATCACGGAGAGTTACAAGGCCTTCGTTCACCTCTACGATGAGCAGGGGAATATCGTCGCCCAGCAGGACAGGATCCCCGGTTTGGGGATCCGGCCGACCACGAGCTGGGAAGAGGGTGAGGTTGTGGGAGATCGCCTTCACGTACCGATAGACGCATCCCTGAGGACGGGATCGTATCGACTGGCCATCGGATTGTACGACCAGGAGACGGGAGCGCGGCTAGAGGCCATTCGGCCGTCCGGCGAACCCTGGGAGGACGACCGCATCATGTTGAAACGCGTGGAAGTCGAGCCCTGACCGCCTTGCGCTGCAGCCGACTCGATCTTGGCCGCCGATGAGGGCCCTGTCCGGAGAGTGACTGTGAAACTAAGCTACGCCCCGCGCCTCTTGCTGCTCTTCCTGGCGCTAAGTATCGTCTACTTGGCCTTGGCCGGCGTCTGTCTGTTCCCCATTGGCTACTACGGTGCGCCGGGTGAGCCCAGCTACTCCGACCCGTGGATCGCAAGGGCGGAGACGATTCTAGAGGGAGGATCGCTCTATCAAGACGTAATGACCAGCACGCCCCCCCTGGTCAACTTCCTCCTCATCCCTCCGGTCCTTGTGTCGCGCCTCTTCGGGCACGTGAATCCCTGGTCCACTCTCTCTTTCATGGTCTACTTCGGGGCTTTCAATCTGGCGAGCGCCTTCGTGCTACTGAACACCGGGGGAGATCGTAGGGAGGGCTATCGCTCAGCCGTGGCCTTTCTCGTGAATCCTCTGACCATGGGCAACGCCATCCTGCGACGGCAGGATGAGTCGATCCTGGTCTTCTTCTTCGCGCTGGGTCTCATGTACGTCCTGCACAGGCGGCAGTGGCACGCTGGCGTGGCGATAGGCCTGAGCATGCTCGTCAAACTGAGTGGGGCATTGACGATCCCCGTCGCCTTCATCCGGGAGCAGGACTGGCGCTACCTGGTGCTTCCCGCTGTCATATTTGGCCTGGCTTTTGCACCGTTCCTACTACGCGCGGGAGAGTCAGCGGTCTTCTGGGATGTGTCGGGGGACAACAAACAGCATCCTTTTCAGCTCCACGGCATCAGTTTCGGCAATCTGTGGCGCCACGGGCACGACGGGCAGCCCTTGATAAGCCTCCGGTTGCACTCGGTCCTCCTGGTGGCCGGGTCCGCCGCTGCGACGATTCTCATCGCCTGGAGATCCGCGGGGCTGCTTGAAGACCTGACGCTGCTGACCGTCACAGGCCTTCTGCTCTCGCCAAAGCTTCACACTGGTTACTTCACGCTGGTAGTGCTGATGATGGCTCCGTTGGTGAAGCGTTATCGAAGGGCATGGCTAGCCGTGCCTGCCGGGGCGTTGATCATGCTTGTGGATGTGCTCAAGTCGGAGCTCGATGCTTATAGTGCCGCGTTTGGCCTCTTGGCGGGCGCCTTCCTACTGCTTATCTTCGCCATCATCCAGTTCCGTCGAGACGCAGCCTTGTCCCGAGCTGCGCGGCAGTCGACAGAGCAGGGCTATCAGTCGTGATGGAAGGTCCAACGCCCGAGGGCGGTACTGGCAACGTCTCCCGTCTGGAGATCCTGGCGCTGGCGGCGGTCCTCGCCATTGCCCTGGGCCTGCGCCTCACCGGTCTCCAGGCCTTCATCGCCAACGACGAGATTCGATGGACGTGTCGCTCGCTGCAGTTCCGCCAGGCCCTGACGGAGGGGGCGTGGGAGGAGACGATGCGCACCGGGCACCCCGGGGTAATAACCATGTGGCTCGGTGCCGCTGCGATCCCCGGGGGAGCATCG
>Ga0207797_1001808_pt1 | contig 15267 bp, 13 predicted proteins | sample PRCRCaboRojoPR_6_FD_187275 | JGI IMG/M metagenome (GOLD analysis project Ga0207797, IMG submission 187275) | Marine sediment microbial community from Cabo Rojo, Puerto Rico - PR CR 10% Liquid 1 (SPAdes) | ecosystem: Environmental > Aquatic > Marine > Coastal > Sediment | place: Cabo Rojo, Puerto...
GTGGCCTCCGGCAGGGGCCGTCACCGTCGTGTCGTGGCCTCCGGCAGGGGCCGTCACCGTCGTGTCGTGGGGCGTCGCAGCCGTCGGCTCGCTCACCGGGCGAACGGCGCCGGGATCGAGGTGGGCGCGGGGACCGGACGAAGCCGCGGACGGAGCCGCGGCGATCGACGGCCGGAGCACACCGGGGGACTGGTGGGGTGTCGCGCCCGCGTCCGGGGGTGTCGTCCCCGACGCGAGGGCCTCGCCGGCCGTCGCAGCCGCGACCGGATCGACGGGGACGGTCGGGGGTGCCGTCGCCGAGAGCAGGAGGCGGATCCACCCGAAGAACGGGATCCGGATCCGGGCGATCCCGGTCACCCAGGCGGGCTTCACCGGGCCGCTGATCCCGTTCGCCTGGTCGTAGTGGCTGTTCGCGTCGCCCTTCGTGATGTAGCCGGCGTGTTCGGCCGGACAGGAGTCCAGCTCCGCGCAGCTGTCCGCGAAGACGTAGTCGGGGTTCGCCCGCGGGTACCAGTTTTCCCCCTTCTCCACCCAGAAGTGCGCGCGGTGGATCACCGGCGGCCCCGGGCGGCTCGGGTTGTCGTACACCACCACCGAGCCGTACGAGCCGAACGTCCGGTAGTCGACGTCGCGGGCCTGCTCGAGGGTGACGACGCCGGCGTGCTGGTCGGCGGCGCCCGGCGCCCACCGGCCCGGCGCGGTGACGAACACGAGGTCGCCCTTCTGCATGTGCGGCTCCATGCTCCCGCTCTCGACGGCGACCATCGGCGGCCAGACGCCGCTGACGGCGAACAGTAACAGCCCGACGGCGACGACGGCACCGACGTTGAGCAGGACCTCCCGGGCGAGCCACCAAGGGCCCTGCTCGGCGCGCCGGAGCTTCGTGAGAGGTGACGCTCCGGATAGTGACGGCTCGTCCCCCGCCGACGGCTCGTCGCCTGCCGACGGCTCACCTCCCGCCGACCGTCCGTTCCCCGTCGACGGCTCCACGGACGAACGGTCGTCGGCCGACACCTCGGCCCTCGTCGACGAGTCGTCGTTCCCCGACCGGTTCGACGGCGGGTCGTCGACGACCGACTCCTCCGTCGGCGACGCCTGGTCCGTCGGCGACTGGTCGACCGGGGAGTCGTCGGACCGGGCATCCGGGTCGGCGGAGGACGAGCCAGTGGCGTCGTCGCCGGCGGACGCTGCGGGGCCGGCGGTTCCGTCCTCCCCCGGAGCGTCGGCGTCGTTCTGGTCCGTGTCGCCCCCGGTGTCGGAGGACGGTCCCGACCCCGGAGTGGAGGGCGGACCGTCGCCGGAGTTCATCGGTCGCCCTTGGCGTCCCCCCGGTTTCAACGCTGCGAATTGTGCGACGGCCGCCGGAACGACCCCGCGGTTCGGCGCCCCCACGGTTCGGCGCCCCTACGGTTCGGCGCCCCCACGGTTCGGCGCCCCTACGGTTCGGTGCCCCCACGGTTCGGCGCCCCTACGGTTCGGCGCCCCTACGGTTCGGTGCCCCCACGGTTCGGCGCCCCCGGCACGTTTTAGTCGACCCGGCACGGTTCCCGGGTGTGCCCCTGGAGACGTCCGTCCGGATCGTGAAGGCGCTCGCCGGGCGGGGCTACAACGCCGAGCGGGAGGCGGTGACGCTCGTCGCGGAGGCCGACGACCCCGCGGCAGTCCTCGAGCGCGTCGTGGACGCCGTCCCGGACGACGCGCTCAGGGTGACTGCCGCTGACGTCCGTGCCGCCCGGGAGGCGACCGAGGCCGACCCCGTCGGGCGTGAGGCCGCCGAGACCGTGCCGGCGTCCGGGTCCGCCTCCGACGGCGAGGCCGGGACCGACGAGGTCGCGACAGCCGAGGCCACGGCGACCGGGCCGCCCGGGGACGACCCGCCCGACGCGGTCGCGACTGCCCCCCGCGGCGACGGAGCGACCACCGCGGACGTGGCGGGGAAGACTGACGACGGAACGACGCCGCCAACCGACGGCCCGACGTCATCCAGCAACTCGACTCCGTCGTCCACCGACGAGCCGATCGCAGCCGACGACGCGGGTGCCGACACCGGGGTCGCGAACCCGTCCGGGTCGGGACGGGAGCCGGTCGCGAACCCCTCCGTTTCGACTGGAGACCGACCCGCCGAACCACCGGACGACGAGGAGGACGTTCCAGTCGAAACGAAGGGGTCGTTCGAGCGGACCGTCGACGAGACGCTCCGCTCGATCGAGGTCCGCGGGGACGTCACCGGCGAGAGCACCGGGACCGGCGAGTACGACGACTTCGTGAAGACGTTCCGGGACCGGTACGACCGGCTCTCCCGCCAGCTCCGGGGTCGGGTGAACCGTCGGCCGGCCGGTGCCGTCCAGGAGATGCCGGGCGGGAGCGAGGCGGCGATCGTCGGGCTGGTCAACGACGTCCGGTCGACCAAGAGCGGCCACTGGCTCGTCGAACTGGAGGATCCCACGGGGACGTTCCCGTGTCTGATCATGAAGGACCGCGAGTTCGCCGACGTGGTCGACGAACTCCTCATGGACGAGTGTCTCGCCGTCGAGGGGACGCTGTCGGACGACGCGGGGATCATGTTCGTCGACGCGGTCCACTTCCCGGACGTGCCCCGGACGTACCGGCCGTCGACGGCCGACCGGCACGTCCAGGCGGCGCTGATCTCGGACGTCCACGTCGGCAGCCAGGAGTTCGTCGCCGACGCCTGGAGCCGGTTCGCCGACTGGCTCCACACCGAGGAGGCGGCGGCCGTCGAGTACCTCCTGATCGCGGGCGACATGGTCGAGGGCGTGGGCGTCTACCCCGACCAGGACGAGGAACTGGACGTCGTCGACATCTACGAGCAGTACGAGACGTTCTCGGAGCACCTCAAGGAGGTTCCCGGCGACGTCGAGATCGTCATGATTCCGGGGAATCACGACGCCGTCCGGCTCGCCGAGCCGCAGCCCGGGTTCGACGAGGAGCTCCGGGACATCATGACCGCCCACGACGCCCGCATCCACGGCAACCCGTCCCTGATCACTGTCGAGGGCGTCTCGGTGCTGATGTACCACGGCGTCTCGCTGGACGAGGTGATCGCGGAGCTGCCAGCCGAGAAGGCCAGCTACGACGAGCCGCACCTGGCCATGTACCAGCTCCTCAAGAAGCGCCACGTCGCTCCACAGTACGGCGGGCACATGCGGCTGGCCCCCGAGGAGCGCGACTACCTCGTCATCGACGAGGTGCCCGACGTCTTCCACACGGGCCACGTCCACAAGTTGGGCTGGGGGAAGTACCACAACGTGCTCGCGGTCAACTCCGGCTGCTGGCAGGCGCAGACGGCGTTCCAGAAGTCGGTCAACATCGACCCGGACGTGGCGTACGCGCCGATCCTCGACCTCGATACCCTCGACATGACGGTCCGGAAGTTCCGGTGACCACCGGGCGTTCCGGCGATGACCGGGCGTTCCGGCGACCGACCCCGGTCGACGGGCGTCGGCCGAGCGTCGATGGCTGCGGTTGGCGGGGGGCGTGCGGTGCTCGCCGGCTCTGTATCGCCGACGGCTGTACAGCGAGCGTCGGCCGTCGGCTGGGCGTCGAGTCGATCGGTCAGCCCGGGTTCTGCCAGTAGCGGACCGTCCGCCGGCCCTCGAAGGTGGGGCCGGGTCCCCGGTCGTCGAACCCGGCTGCCTCGGCGGCCAGCCGCGTGTCCTCGTCCGCCTCCGGGACGAGGAGTTCGACGTCCATCCCTTCCCGCCGGGCGTACCGGGTCGGCTCGTCGAGGAGCCGCTCGCAGGCCCGTCTGGTCCCACCCACCTGTGTGACGTGCACCGTCCCGTCGCGAACGTCGAAACTGACGAACCCCTCCAGGTCCGGCGCTGTCTCGGGCTCCTCGGGCGCCGCCCCCTCGCCGTCGGCGGTCGCGACGCGGACGGTCCTGTCGTGGACGAGGTTCCGCATCACGTCCGTCGGTGCGTCAGCCAGCGCCGCGAGCGCCTCCGCGTCCGCCTCCACGGCGTCGCGAACCTCCATGTCACTCCGTACCGTCCGGGTACTCTTAAGCGCACTCCCGTCGGGCACCCGAACTGTTCGCCCCAGACGGCCGACCTGGGATCGATCCCGGTGGGGCGGACAGTGTCGCCCCCGTCCGTTCGGAGGCCGAATCGGGTGCCGCCGGCAACGCGCGGGCAGTTGGACACAGTTATACCGCCGCCTGTGGTAGCCCCGCACATGTCGACCATCCACACCCGCGAGCACCGTCTCGTCGCCGGCGCGGTCGCCGGCTGCGGAGCGATCCCCGGGAGCGTGATCCGATGCGCGTAGTCGCGAAGTTCGGCGGCACCTCGCTGGGGAGCGGGGACCGGATCAACCGGGCGGCCGACTCGATCGCCCGCGCGGTCGAGGAGGGCCACCAGATCGCCGTCGTCGCCAGCGCCATGGGTTCGACGACGGACGACCTGCTCGAGGATATCCACTTCGACGCCGACGACCGCGACCGCGCCGAGATCGTCAGTATGGGCGAGCGGACCTCCGTCCGGATGCTGAAGGCGGCGCTGTCGGCCCGCGGTGTCGACGCCCGGTTCGTCGAGCCCGGCAGCGACGACTGGCCGGTCATCACGAACGACCTGGGCGAGGTCGACGCCGAGGAGACGGCCCGCCGGGCGGCCGAGCTGGCGGCGGAGCTCCCGAACGTCGTCCCGGTGATCACGGGCTTCCTCGCCCAGAACCACGCGGGCGAGATCACGACGCTCGGTCGCGGGGGCTCGGACACGACGGCCGTGATGCTCGGGAACTACATGGACGCCGACCAGGTCGTCATCGTCACCGACGTCGAGGGCGTGATGACGGGGGACCCGCACGTCGTCGAGGGCGCCCGCAACGTCGGTCGCATCACCGTCGACGAGCTGCGGAACCTCTCGTTCCGCGGCGCCGAGGTGATCGCCCCGTCGGCGCTCACCTACAAGGACGAGGCGCTCACGGTCCGCGTCGTCCACTACCAGCACGGCGACCTCCTCACCGGCGGGACGCTGGTCGAGGGCGAGTTCCGGAACCTGATCGACATGCAGGAGGAGCCGCTGGCGTGTCTCACCATCGCGGGACGGGCGATCCGCAACCGGCCCGGCATCCTCGCGGACCTCTCGCGGGCGCTGCGGGACGCCGAGATCAACATCGACTCGGTCGCGTCGGGCATGGATTCGATCACGTTCTACGTCGCCCAGGGGACCGCCGAGGAGGCCGAGAACGTCCTCCACCGCCGCGTCGTCGACGACGAGACGCTCTCGTCGGTCACCGTCGAGGCTGACATCGCCGTCGTCAGGGTCACGGGCGGCGAGCTCCCGAACCGCCCGGGCGTGATGATGGAGATCGTCGGCCCGATCTCGGAGGCCGGGATCAACATCCACGACGTCATCACCTCCGCGACGTCCGTCGCGATCTTCGTCGCCTGGGACGACCGCGAGGAGACGCTGGAGATCGTCCAGTCCGAGTTCCACGAGTGAGCGACCTCCCTGCTTCGCTCGGGGCCTGACGGCCCACTCGCTCCTCGAGGCCGGGAGCTCCGCCCCGGAGACGCCGATCCGTTTCGGCTCGCCTCGTCCCGACCCCTCTCGGCTGCGCCCGACCACGCTCGGTAGCGTTCGACTCCTCCCGTCGCCACGCGCAACGCTATGCTCTCGAGACGCGTATTCCCCCGGATGAAGTCGACGTCCGACGTGGCGGTCGTCAGCCCCCCGGCGGCGCACGCCCCGTCGATCGGCACCGAAGGCCGGCGGCACGACCGAACGATCGCGTTCGACCGTCCGGACGTCCGCATCGCACGGGAACGACTGCCCGCGGATGCGACGAGCGACTGGCACGACCACGGCGACCGCGAGGCCTACGGCGCCGTGCTCGACGGTCGGCTCCGGATCGAGTACGTGAACGGCGGCGACGGCGACGGCGACGGAGACGGACGCGGTGCCGTCACGGTCGACGCCGACCAGTTCGTCCGGCTGCCGGCGGGGCTTCGACACCGGGAGCGGGCCGTCGGCGGTCCCGTCGAGCTGGTCGTCGCGTACGTCGCCGACCGCTCGACGGGGGCGGACGTCCCGGGGGTCGCAGCCGACTCGGAGGGGACGCCCCAGGTCGCGGGGGAGTCGGATCTCGTCCCCGCCGGACAGCTCGCGGGGCTCACGCGACTGACGCCGTTCCCCGACGCGGCGGTCCAGCTGATCCGCGGCCACGCCGACGGCCGCATCGAGTCGACCTGGCACCACCACGGCGACAACGAGGTCTTCGGGCACGTGCTCGCGGGCGCCGGCTACGTCGAGTGGGGCACCGGGGAGGGCGAGCGCTCGCTCGCGCGGGCCGGTGACTCCTTCCACGTCCCGGTCGGCCTCGTCCACCGGGACGTCAACCCCGACGACGCGCCACAGGACTACCTCGTCTGGCTCGTGGGGTCGGATCCCCGGACGGTTCCCGTCGACGGCCCCGGTCCCGTCGGCTCCGACTGACCGTCGACCGACCGTGGACGGGCCCCCCGGTCCGGCAGGCCAGGCAGACGCGTCGACCGGAGACCGTTACTCGTCGGTCTCGCCGTTCACGATCGCCGTCTCGACGGTCCCGTCGGCGACGCGCACGCCGGCCGCACAGACCCGGTGGTCGAACGTCATCTCGAAGGCCTCCCGGGCGGCCGCCGCGGCGTCGTTCGCCTCGAACGCGACGGGACCGGGTTCGTCACGCTCGTAGGTGGCGACGAGCGTCGGCTCGTCGACGGGCTCGACGAGCAGCGCGTCCCGGCGAACGATGCCGACGAACGCGGCCTCGCCGTCGAGGTAGCCCGCGATCCGGGGCGTGTCGTAGTCGTCCTTCTCGAAGTCGAGCGCGAGGAGAGCGCTCGCCAGTGCGTCCCGGGCGGGGTAGCCGAGGTCGACCTTCTCGGCGATCGGGTCGACGTGCGAGCCGTTGCCGACGACGACGCCGTCGCCGGCCGACCGGACGCAGTTGTACGAGACGTAGGGGTTGTCGGTCGGCGGGGCGTCGGGCGTCGGCGCGACGGTGAGCGTCCCGTCGCGCTCGACGATCCGCCGGTTCGGGAACGATCGCGAGGAGACGCGGTAGGCGGCCGTGGCGGGCGAGACGACGAGGAAGCGACCGACGTACATGCGCGTTCGTGGGTATGGTCCGTGTAAGTAGGTGGCGGTCTATGCACGTTCGTCGGCCGAGTCCGACGTTCAGTTTCACCGCGCGGCCGACAACTACCCCTCGTCGATCCGTGGCCGGCTTCACGGGGAGGACCGAATCCGAGTGTCTCGCGGCGTTGCGTCGAGCCGCCGACCGCCTCGGCGAGTCGCCGTCGAAAGCGCAGTACGAGGAACTGGGGCTGACTCCTTCGGCGTCGACGGTCCTCCGAACCGTCGGTGGGTGGAACGAGGCGAAAGAACGGGCCGGCCTGGACACGAACGCGTCGACCGGCTCGCGCGTGCAGCCGAAACCGGACGACGTCGATCTGTCTGACGGCCTGGAGTGGGAGGAACTGAGCCAGGATCAACGGTGGCACTACAAGAACAGGGAGTGGAACACCCGCCGGTCGCTCGAGCGTCGACGGCGTCACCGCCGGTGGATCCGGACGATCAAGGCCGAGCGTGACGGCTGCACTCGATGTGGCGAATCCGATCCGGCCTGCCTCGACTTCCACCACCTGGACGGGGAACCCAAGGAGATGGCCGTGAACGAACTCGTCCTGTACGGCTACTCGAAAGCTGCCATCCTGGCGGAGATCGACAACTGCGTCGTTCTCTGTGCGAACTGTCACTGGCTGGAACACCACTCGGAGCAGGCGTGGATGGATCGGCTCGACGGCTCGTTCGACCGGGGAGGGTCGGGGGACGGTCAGGTCGCGAAGGCCGACTACTGGCGGTTCGAGTCGGAGGCGCTCGCGAAGGCCGAACGGCTCCGCGCGTGGACTTACGCGTACAAGCGCGACCGAGGCTGTGCGTACAAGCGCGACCGAGGCTGTTCCGAGTGCGGAGAGACGGAGCCGGTCTGTCTCCAGTTTCACCACGTCGATGGCGACAAGTCGGCGGGTGTCGGTGCGATGATCGCGGACAGCGACCCGGTCGAGCGGGTGCTGGCAGAGGTCGAGAACTGCGTCGTCCTCTGTGCGAACTGCCATCGAGTGAGACACCACGAGACGGGAGCGCCTCCGCGTGCTGCGGTGGATCAGCCAGAAAGCGACAGGGTTTTGTAGCCTACGACACCGATCATCGACTGCAGTCCTGTGGTGTAGTGGCCAATCATGTGAGCTTCTGGGGCTCACGACGGAGGTTCGAATCCTCCCAGGACTACTCCTCCCGACGGTCTATCCGCTTGCCAGGCGTCGCCTCCCCGGTTCGAGTCGATCGGTCGCGGGGATAGCCGACGTCTCGGGGCGGAGGGGTCCCCGATTCAGAACTCGGTCGTGACGGTCCCGTCCTCGCGGAGGTCGATGACGCCGTCGAACAGCGCCCGGAAGCGGTCGATGGTCTCCTGCTCGTGGACCTCCTTCGAGAGGTGGAACAGCCCGACGGCGTCGTGTTCGGCCAGGAGTCCGAGGATCTGTCTCGTCGCGTCGTACGCCCGGTCGATGTCGGCGTAGTAGGCCATCTCCGTGATCGAGTCGACGCTGACCCGGCGCTTCCCGACGTGTGATTCGAGGAACTCCCGGGTCTGCTCGACGATGCCGTCGAGGTCGTCCGGGGCCGACACGTAGTGGAGGTGGTCGGCCCCCCGTCGGGAGTAGCCCCGCTCGACGGAGATGGCGTCGAGGATGTCCGCCCGGGACTCGTCGACGTCGTAGTGCTCGAGCTTCTGTTCGACCTCGCGAGCGGTCGTCCGGGTCGAGACCACCAGGAAGTGATCGGTGTCGTCCTTCAGGAAGTCCGTGTCGATCCGGTCGGTCTCGCCGATGCTCGGGTGGAGGAGCAGCAGCCCCGTCCCGCCCGGAATCGTGTCCGGGGTGTTCTCTATGGCGAGAGCGTATTCCATACCCGAACGAGCCCCCGAGCCGACTTAAGACTGCGGGCTTCGCGACCTGCTCACGTCCCGTACCTCCGGTTCCGGTTTCGGTTCCGGTTCCGGATCCGGAGCCCGACCGAGTGCGGGGTTCCGTCACCGGTCCCCCGTGACTGTCGAGGGTGACGGCGAGAGGGCGCCGATCTCCCGGCCCGTCAGAACAGCGAGTCGGCGGTCGCTGCGCCGATGACGCTGAAGACGGCGCCCACGCTCGTGGCCTTCAGCGTCACGACGACTACCGACGCCGACAGCGAGAGCCCGAGAACCGTCCGGGCGTCGCCGGGGTCGCCGAGGAACGTGCCGGGCGCGTCGAACGAGATCGCGAGGAGGAACACCGAGAGGTACGAGACGATCACGAGGGAGAGGAACCGGACCGGGATCCCGGCGACGGTCCGTTCGGCGTCCGGGTCCCGGTCGTCGGCCTTGTACAGCGCCCCGTAGCCGATCCCGAAGACGATCGCGACGGTCAACAGCGCCTGGAACGTCGACATCCCGCGCGCGAGCTGCCAGACCTCCTCGGTGACGACGAACGGACCGGCCAGCAGGAACCCGCCGACGATCTGCTGGGCGGTGTCCGCGAGCGCGTACCGGCGCGAGTTCCCGACCATGCCGGCCGGTCGGCGTCCCCGGTGGTAAATCCCTCGCGACGCCGGTCCAGGGCGTGGCTCCATCCCCCTCCGGCGTCGGGACTCCCGGGTGCCCCCGCGGTCCGGGGCCCCAGCCGAACTGGCCCCCCGGCCGCTGGTCCGCCCCGGTCGCTGGTCCGCTCCAGCCGAACGGCCCGGAGGGACGCGTTCAAGTCCGCCGCCCCCCACCGACCCGCATGAGCGTCCGTGAGGAGTTCGACGACTGGGCGACGGACGGCCGCGATCAGGGGATGGAGGAGCGCCACTGGCACACCGCCAGGGAGGCGCTCGCCCGGATCCCGATCGAGGAGGGGGCGGTCGTCCTCGATCTCGGCTGCGGAAGCGGCTACGCCGCTCGAGCGCTCCGGGAGCGCGGTGCCGGACGGGCCTACGGGCTCGACGGCTCGCCGGAGATGTGCCGGAACGCCCGCGGCTACACCGACGATCCCGACGTCGGCTACGTCGTCGGCGACTTCGATCACCTGCCGTTCGTCGACGACGCCGTCGACCACGTCTTCTCGATGGAGGCGTTCTACTACGCGAACGACCCCCACGCGACCCTCGGGGAGGTCGCCCGCGTGCTCCGGCCGGGCGGCACGTTCTCGTGTGCGGTCAACTACTACGAGGAGAACGTCCACTCGCACGACTGGCAGTCGTACATCGACGTCGAGATGACGCGGTGGTCCCGCCGGGAGTACCGCGAGGCGTTCCGCGAGGCCGGCCTCCACGTCGCCTCACAGGACAACGTTCCCGACCGGGTGGTGGAGATTCCGCCGGCCGACGCGTTTCCGACCGAGGGGTTCGAGACGCGCGAGGCGATGGTCGAGCGTTACCGGACCTACGGGACACTGCTGACCGTCGGCGTCGCGCCGTGAGTGCCGGGCGCCCACGTCGAGCCGCACCGCCCGTCGACGGTCGCGTCGCACTGGCCGTCGACGGTCGCGTCGCACTGGCCGTCGACGGTCGCGTCGCACTGCCCGTCGACGAGGTACCCCCGCCGTCCAGTGGTGACCGGTGTCGTGTCGGCCCACCTGACGTCGCGATCGTCGACGGGATCGAGTTTCCAAACGGGAGCGGCGGCCGTCGTCGCGAGTCGAGGTCGGTGCGGTCGGCTACCCCGTTCGACTACTCGCCTGGGAGGGGACATACGCCCGGACCGTTCACTGTCCGTCCGCGCGACCGGTCACGACCGTCGGTTCCAGGTACAGCGATGCAGCCAGTGCGGCGAACCCGAGTGCGGTGAGCGCGGTCTGGACGAGCAGCGCCACCCCGAGGTCGACGCCGAGCAGGTGGTGGAGCGTCGCGCCGACGGCGGCGGCGAGCGTGATGGCACCGATGCCGACTGCGAGACTCCGGAGGGCTTCCGATCCGGTCCGACGGAACGCGCGATACGCCGCAGTCGTCACAGCGCCTCCGAGCACGAGGACGACTGCGACGGCGAGGCCAGTGACGAGACTGAGTTCGAGCATTGGTGAACCTCCTTGGCGGGCCCGGCGGCCGAGAAACCGGCGGGCGGGTCCGTTCGATGAGACGCAGGCTCACACCTTAGTCCGCCGCGTCGATTCCACGCTTCTGGGAACTCGCCTCCGCACGGTTCGGTCCGTCACTCGCCTAACCGTCCGATTCCCGGGGTCTCGGAGCCGGTCGGACGGGCGCGGATCCCGGCGATCGTCGCGACCGTCCACGGGTGCGGAACGGTTTTGACCGCGCCGGGGGACACGGAGAACGTGCCATCGCGCCGGCTCTACGTCGTCGGGGGTGCGTTCGTTTTCGTGGTGCTCCTCGCCGCGGTCATCCTCGCGGACGTCCTGGGAACGGTCTTCTTCACCATCACCGTCGCGTACCTCCTCTCGCCGGTCCGACGCCGGCTGGTCGACCGGGGGCTCTCCGAGTGGTGGGCCAGTGCCGTCGCGACGATCGGGGCGTTCCTCGGCACGGTCCTCGTGACGGCCCCGCTCGTGGTCGTCCTCCTGATCAGACTGGAGGCACTGCTGGGGCTGCTCGGCGGGCTCCCGCGGACGATCACCGTCGAACTCCTCGGGGTCCCCTACACCCTCACGTTCGAGCAGGGCCTCGACTTCATCCAGGGGCTGGCGACGTCGCTGGCCCGGGCGGCCGCCACCGCCATCCCCGTCCTGCTGATCAAGGCGACGCTGTTCGCCCTCCTGCTGTTCTCGCTGCTGTTCAACGAGGAACGCCTCAGGCTCGCCACGATCGCTATCGTCCCGCGCCGGTACCGGGACGTCGTCCACCGGCTCAACACGCGGACGCGCGAGACGCTGTTCGCGATCTACGTCCTCCAGGCGGCAACGGCCCTCGGAACGTTCCTCATCGCGCTCCCGACGTTCTACCTCCTCGGCTACGACGCGCCGTTCGCGCTGGCGACGGTCTCCGCGGTCCTCCAGTTCATCCCGATCGTCGGGCCGAGCCTCGTGATCGCCAGCCTCGCGGCCTACCACGTCGTCCTCCAGCAGCTCGGCCGGGCCGTCGCCGTCTTCGTCGTCGGGGGGATCCTCATCGCCTGGCTCCCCGACGTGCTCGTCCGTCCGCGGCTGGCCAGCGAGACCGCTCACCTCCCCGGCGGGCTCTACTTCGTCGGCTTCGTCGGCGGACTCCTCACGATCGGGCCGGTCGGCGTCATCGCCGGACCGCTGGTGGTCGCACTCGTCGTCGAGCTCTCCAGCATCCTCTCGTCGGAGCTGAACGACATCCCGGTCGAGGAGGACTGACCGGGCGGCTGGCCAGGTACGTGGCAACACCCCGTCACCGAGCGGTCGGTGACGCGTCGACGGTGACGGCTCTCCCGGCCCCGGGTTCAAAACCGATGACGGATCCATCCATGCGCGTGACCTGATCGAGGATCCCCGCGTCGGTCCGGCGTCGTGCGGCACGCCGTCGCGGGGTCGCCGTCCGTGCCGCCTGTCAGCCCCGTCGGGCGGCCGGCCCGCCAGTCGTGCCGAGGCGTCGCTCCGGCGTCGTGTACGGATCGGTCCCCGCCCCGTCGCCCCGGCGCGTCCTCGTCCCGTCGTCCCCCGGTCGTTCGATTCCCCGATCTGTCCCGACGCGTCCCCGTCCCGTCGCCGACTCGTCTACGTCTCGTCGTCCCGACCCGTTTCCGTCCCGTCGTCCGACTCGACCGGTCCGCCGCGCTCGGTCCACTCCGTGAGGCTCCCCTCGTAGAACCCGACGTCGTCGTAGCCGAGGTGTCGGAGCACGAGGTAGGTGTGGCTGATCCGCCGCGCCGTGTTGCAGTAGAGCACCACCCGCGTTCCGGGCGTCACGCCCTTCTCTGCCAGCACCGCCCGAAGCTCGTCGTCAGGGCGGAGTCCTCGCGACTCCTCGTCGACGAGTTCGCGCCAGTCGAGCTGGACCGCACCGGGGAGGTGCCCCTCCTCCCACTCCCACGGCTCCCGCGTGTCGAGGATCACCACCTCGTCCGGGACGGTTCCCTGCTCGCCGTCGGACGTCCCGCGGTCGGCCGTCGCGTCGTCGGCCGTCGCGTCGTCGGCCCCCCGGTCGGCCGTCGCGACGAGTGCCGCGACCTCCTCGTAGTCGACGAACGGGTCGTGAACCGGCTCGCGAACCTCGTAGTCGGTTCGCGGTCGGTCGGGCGCCTCCCGGCTCGTCTCGTGGTCGCGGGTCCACGCGCTGTAGTCGCCGTCGAGCAGGTGGAGCGTCCGGTGGCCGTACGCGAGCGCCGTCACGAGGAAGCGTGCGGCGAACACTCCGCTGGTGTCGTCGTACGCGACGATCGTGTCGTCGGTCGCGATCCCGGCCTCCGACAGCAGCTCGCGCCAGACGTCGGCCCCCGGGAGCATCCCCTCGTCACCCTCGGCGCTCCGGAAGCGCTCGAACGGGACGTTGACCGCGCCCGGGAGGTGCCCGATCCCCCCGTACTCCCACTCGTCCCGCACGTCGACCACGACGACGTCGTCGTCGTCGAGGTGGTCGGCGAGCCACGCCGCCGGGACGACGACGTCCGGGGCCTCGCCCTCGCCCTCGGCTTCGGCTTCCCGCGTTGCTGTCATACTCGCCCGTTGGCCCGCAGACCGTATAGTCCCGGCTCTTCCGGTCGCGTTCGGCGCGCGTCGGAGTTACCGGCGAGTGTTGCCGCCCGGATCGGTCACCGCCGACCACAGCCGTCCCTGTGGGCGGCTTCCGACCGCCGGTCTGCATCCTCGACACATAACACCGACGAGATGAAGCCGTTCTTGCCGGTTCGGCCGACGGACGGCCGTACGTGCCGCGTGTGAAGGTCTTATGGCCGGGGATGACGTACTGAATCGCGCAATGTCAGAGTCAGGTTACGCCAAGGACGTGCTCGTGAGCGCCGACTGGGTCGAGGAACACCTCGACGAGTTCCAGTCCGACGACCCGGCCCACCGCCTGGTCGAGGTCGACGTCGACACCGAAGCGTACGAGGAAGGTCACGCGCCCGGTGCGATCGGGTTCAACTGGGAGACGCAGCTGCAGGATCAGACCCGACGGGACGTCCTCTCGAAGGAGGCGTTCGAGGAACTGCTCGGGAGTCACGGCATCTCGAACGACTCGACGGTCGTCCTCTACGGCGACAACTCCAACTGGTTCGCCGCCTACACCTACTGGCAGTTCAAGTACTGGGGCCACGACGACGTCCGCCTGATGGACGGCGGCCGGGACTACTGGCTCGACCACGACTACCCGCTCACCGAGGAGGTTCCCGAGTTCTCCGCGGTCGACTACGAGGCCTCCGGTCCCCACGAGGACATCCGGGCGTACCGCGACGACGTCGAGACGGCCATCGACGCCGGCGTCCCGCTGGTCGACGTTCGCTCGCCCGAGGAGTACCGCGGCGAGATCCTCGCCCCGCCGGGACTCCAGGAGACGGCCCAGCGCGGCGGGCACGTTCCCGGCGCGCGTAACATCTCGTGGGCGTCGGTGACGAACGCGGACGGGACGTTCAAGTCCGTCGACGAGCTCCGCGAACTCTACGAGTCCGAGGACGTCCACGAGGGCGACGACACCATCGCCTACTGCCGGATCGGCGAGCGCTCGTCGGTCGCCTGGTTCGCGCTCCACGAACTCCTCGGCTGGGACGACGTCGTCAACTACGACGGCTCCTGGACGGAGTGGGGCAACCTCGTCCGCGCCCCGATCGCGACGGGCGACGAGCCCGCCGACGACTGAACCGCCCCGCCAGCGACGTTCTTTCGCCGTTCCGTCCCCCGGACTGGTCGGTCCCGCGTCCTGTCCCGACGGGAGCGAGGACTCGACGATTCGACGATTCGACAGCTCGACGAGACGACGGTTCGACGACCCGATAGCTCGACGAATCGACGACTCGATGGCCCGCAGGTGGTCGTCGTCGGGCGCCGCCTCGTCCGACCGTACGGCGTCACGTCACAGCCGGACGGCGAGCACCCGTGCGGCGATCCGGGGCGTGAGGAACGCCTCGACCGCGGCGGCGGCGGCGAAGACCACTGCAAGCCCCACGAGGACCCGGAACGCGAAGGTGAGTTCCGCGCCCGCCTCCCGCGGGGACAGGCGACCGCGGAGCCCGCGCCAGCCGACCCCGGCGAGGTGGACTCCGAGGCCGCCGGCGATCGCGATCGCGGGCAGCTCCAGGACGGCGTGGGGACCGACCAGCGCGAGGAACGCCCGGGGGTCG
>Ga0207797_1001809_pt1 | contig 15261 bp, 14 predicted proteins | sample PRCRCaboRojoPR_6_FD_187275 | JGI IMG/M metagenome (GOLD analysis project Ga0207797, IMG submission 187275) | Marine sediment microbial community from Cabo Rojo, Puerto Rico - PR CR 10% Liquid 1 (SPAdes) | ecosystem: Environmental > Aquatic > Marine > Coastal > Sediment | place: Cabo Rojo, Puerto...
CCCGCCGGCACGACAATCGCGTCGCGGTCCCGAAGGTCCGCCCGGTGCGTCGTGGCGAGATTCTGCATGAAGAAGCTCGGCCGCAAAAATGTCCACTCCATTTCCGACCGCAGCAACTTCCACTCGATCCACCGATGGGGCACGAGGGGATTCTGCTCCGCCCCAAGGAGCGACAAAAACACGACGTGCTCCACCCCGCATCTCTCCGCTGCGTCGAGCGCCGGGACGATCGATTCCCAGACCCGAGCGATCGCAGGCGGTCGCACGAGAAAAATCATCGTCACGCCGTCGAAGGCGTCGTAGGTCGACGGGTTTTCGAAGTCGAACCGCACGGTCGGCATCTGCAGGTCATCCGCGGCGGCGTTGGGGTGGCGTGTGGCGGCGACGGCCTCAACCCCTTGGTCCGCGAGGCCCGTTGCGACGTGCTTCCCCACGGTGCCGGTGGCGCCGGTGACGAGGATCGTGGAGGTGTCGGACATCACCGCACGGAAACGGACCGTTTTTCAGAAGACGGATGGCTATCAATCCCCGTATTGCCGCCACTCATCGCGAGAAAACGTCGTGAGAGTGACGTACACCGTCTCCCGATCCGGAAGCGCACCTAGAAATTCCTTTGCTTGTGCGGCACATTGGCGGACGTATGCCCTCCAAGAAATGTCCGGGCGGTTCGAAAAGTCGGCGATCGCCTCAGGGAGCGGACGGGTTTCTCCCTCCGTCAGCTCGACGCCCTCAATACCAACGACCGCACGACCGGCGTCCACGAGATCAGCAAGGAGATCGCGAGCATCGGAAATCCGAAGGTAGCGCTCGCCTCCCCGAGAGACTCCCTTCTCCTCGAATACCTGCTCGACCCTCTCTTGCGCACTCATACCCCTCTGTTTCGAGTTCAATGGCAGGACGGGACCGCTACGCCAACGGCGCCTCCTCCGGCCAGCGAAAGGTAATCGGCGCGTTGATGTCTGGGTGAATGCTCTCGTCGACGGGACAGTGGCGGGCAGCACGCTCCAGTCGCGTCCGCGTCGATTCGTCGAGGGCAATCGGCATTTTGACCTCCGTACGGAGCGTGTCGATGCGACGCGGATTCGAGGCCATCTCCTTCTCGACGGAGATCTCGATCCCCTCCAGGTCGAAGTCGTGCTTCTCCGCCTGGATGCCGAGGATGGTGGCGATGCAGGTGCCCAGCGCAGTGGCGACGAGGTCGGTGGGCGAAAAGGAGCGGCCCTCACCGTGGTTGTCCTCGGGCGCGTCGGTGGTGAGAGTTACGCCGGAAGGAATGTGCTCGGCGGTGCACTTCAGGTCGCCGACGTATTCGGTGTCGATCTGGACCATCGTTTGAACATTGGCAGATTGCAAGGCGGGAAGATTCGTCGTCCTGAACGGCGCATCCGCCCGCCGGATTCATCTCCCGCGCCCTCGCCTCTCCCATTCCTCCTCTCGCCCGCTCCGCATCACGGCGTCGCAAACACTTCGCCGACATCGACTTCGATCTCAGTCACCGGGTCGGTGACGGTCCCCCGATCGTAAGTGGTCGACTCCATCCCCTCGGTGAAGACGGTGATGGTGCGGAGGGGCGGCTGCACGAGCCAGCACGACTGCACCCCGTGCTCGATGAGAACCCGGATCTTGTCCACCAAGTCCTGCACGCTCTGCGTCGGGGAGGCAATTTCGACCGTGAGCAGGGGCGGCTCTGTCATGCGGAGTTCGTCCTGCGTGAAGTCGACCGTTGCCTTCTCGTAGAGGGAAAGATCGGGCGTCAGTTCGCGATCCCCCAGTTGCAGCGTCAACTCACTAAAGACCGTGTACGGGGGTTCGAAGGCGTGAAACGCGATGATCAGCTGTTTCTGCAGGAGGCTGTGGAGCTTGCTGGGCATGGGCTTGCCGCGTTCCTGCTCGTAGTCGGAAAGAGGCTTTTCGGTCTGCATGGGCTCGGACGACGTGTGAAAAAGGCCCGTCTCAAGGTTTTATGAACCGGATATAGAAAGTGTCCATCGCCGCTACACGCGATCGGCGACCTGCTCGGCCACGTGCGTCGCCAGGAGCATCACCGTCTCGTAGGGGTTCACCTTCACGGAGGTGGGGAAGAGAGAGGCATCGGCGACGTAGACGGAGTCGAGGCCGTGCAGGCGCCCGTCCGGGGCGACGACGGTCTGAGCCGGATCCGCCCCCATCCGCGCCCCGCCCTGGGGATGCGCGCTGGAGAGCGGACTCTGGTGGAAGTTGAGCGTGTCGGGCGTGATGAGCGTGTCGAGCTGGTCTTCGTCCTCGGGCATGAGGACCTCTTTGCGGCAGCCGGGAAGCATCATTTCGGTACAGCCCGCGGCCATGAAGATGCGGGCGCTGCGGCGGAGGCCCTTTGCGAGGGCCGGGCGCACGGGCTCGGGCACGGTGTAGTCGAGGACGGGGTCGCCCGACCGGTCCGTCGTGATGCGGTTGTCGGCCCGGGGCGGGTCGTCGGCCAGAATGAGGATCGACATCATCTGATTGTAGCGGCGCATGAACCGCTCGTGCTGCGCCCCGAAGCCCGGCAGGTTCTTGGCCGTCACGCCGGGGTAGTAGAACGAGGTCTCCAGGTAGTAGCCCTCGCTTCCGGAGAATTCGTCGACGTACCACGTCTTCGGGAAGCCGCGGTAATTCGTGATGGCCTCCGGGTAGATGGCGTTGACGTTGTAGGTGGGGTGGAGCGTCAGGTAGCGGCCCACGTTCGGATTCTGCCAACCGAGGCCGTCCTGTGAGCGCTGCAGGAGGGCGGGCGTGTTCAGCGCCCCAGCGGCCACAACGATCGTGTCGGCGGACACCTGGTGGTCGCCCTCCGCCACCACGTTCGGCGCGGTGCGCGGCGGGGCCTCCTGCACGGTGAAGTGCACGGTGTCGCGCGTGATGCGGTCGACCCACGCGTTGTGCACGAGCTGCACGCCCCGGTCCACGGCGCGGGGCAATTGCACCTCCATCGTCCCCTGCTTCGCCCCCACTCGGCACCCCAGGTTGCAGAAGCCCAGCCCCTCACAGCCGTCGAGGTTGAGGCGAAGGCGCTTCGCGGGGATGCCGAGGTCGTCACAGGCCTCTTTGAAAAGACGGTTGTTGTCGTTGTCCCAGTCGCGGGGCAGTTCGTGGACGTTCAGGTCCTCCTCGATTTCGTCCAGCGTGCCGTCCACAAAGTCGTCCGACAGAACGTCGAGCCCGAACTCGTCGCGCCAGCGGGCCATTACGCGGTCCGGCGGACGAAAGGAGACGCCGGTGTAGACGACCGTGCTCCCGCCCACGGCGCTCGCCGCGGCGAGGTTCACGGTGAGATTCGTGGACGGCTTCGCCCCGCGGCTGAAGTAGAGCCGCCCCATGTCGCGCTCCGTTTCGGTGAACTGCTCATGGCGCCAGAGCGGCCCGCCCTCCAGCACCAGGATGTCGGTGTCCGGATCCGTCTCGCGACTCACCACATCGGCCGCCGTCCCGCCCCCGGCCCCGGAGCCAATGATGACAATATCGTACGCCGACTGAAGGGACATGAGTAACGAAGCGATTTGCTGTTCCTCGACGAAGAGGGCAAACCCGAAAGATCGTGAAACGTGATTCGTGAATCGTGACTCTGGGGTCCAGCTGTTGCTACACCCTCGGTGCTCATGCATTACTCCTCACGCATCACTCTCTCCCATTCCCGAGCGTCCCACCGTCGGCCCCGCATAGTCAATCCGATCCCACATGCCCGGCTCGGTGTACGTGGCGTTCAGGACGAGCGACCGGAGCCCGCCGAATCCGGCCCGCAGGCGCCCGATGGGGGCGTTGGTCATCGTTCGGCAGAGGGCCTCTCGCCGCTCCGGGGAGAGGTCGGCGAGCGCCCGCCCGTAGCGAAGCCAGCTGAACGCCTCGATGACGCGCACCAGGAGCGCCAGCTTCGTCCGCGTCGCGCTCGGCAGGTCGCCGTAGACGTAGCAGAAGTTGCTGTAGATGCGCCGCAGCTGCGCCGGGTCGCCCTGAAGCGATGGCGTAAACGTCGCGGCCAGCGCCCGAATGGTGGCTTCCGACGGCGGCGACATGTGTGCGGGGAACGAGGCGAGGAGACTGTACGGAAAAAGAAACCGCCCCACGGCCCAATTGCCAGCCGCCATACGGCAATCGCATCTTGACGATGCCGGTTCCTTTTCTGTTCTGGAGAGCAGGATGTCGAGGCCCCCATTCTCCTCTTCCCCCTTTCGCCCATTCATCTTGGGCACTCCCGTACAATTGGCGTCGAATCCCCGTCGCGTAATGAAACGCTCAATACGCAATCACCCGGCCAGCCTCCACCTCCACCCATCCACTCCTCCATACTTCCACACCTCCATACTTCCACACCTCCATACTTCCCCTCCTCCAGCCGTCCACACCTCCACACCTCTACGGCGCCCGCCATCGCCGGTCTGTCAGTTCGCGCACGTCCGTCTTCGAAATCACGTCCCAGCGCGGACTGCCCAAGTCACCGCTCTGCGTCCGGTGGAACGTCGCCTCCAAAAACAGCGACTTGTCGGCGTCCGGATCGGCTCCCTCGAACGAGAACCCGCCCCAGTGCAGCACCCAGTACGCCGTCGTGGGGTCCACGCCAAGCCGACGGCCCACGAGGTCGGCCAGAAACGAAAAGTCCTCCACCGTCGACGGTCCGTTGTTCTCGGCCAATTCCTGCACGACGATAGTATGCGTCTCCTCTTCATCGGGCGGGCCGGGATAGACCTGCACCTGCGCGGTGCCAGTGCGGCTGTAGCTGCGCCAGGTGACGGTCGTGTCGGCCTGCGGCTGGGCGGCGGCCGGGAGCGTAAGGATGATGCCGAAAACAAGAAGAAAAACGACACGAGGAATGGAAGACATGGACGAGACCACGTGAAATGAAGAAGACGGCGACGCATTGATTAGACACGCTCACTCCGTCATTCTAACGTACGGACCACGACGGAGTCCGCACTCAAGAAACCGGATCGATGGGAATGCTGGTCTTCCCATCGCATCAGTAGCCAGTCCATGGGTAGATGAGGGAAACAGCAGAATCAGGGCGTCTCGCCGGGATTTCAGCCGTTGGATGTGGATGCCTTATTCAGAGGCCGCTCACGCGTCTGACCTCTGTGCGTGGTTTCCCGTTTACTGGTGGGCATAGCACTCATCTGGGGGCGCGCTCACCTTTTCCAAACACTTCTCTCCGATATGATCGCTTCTCGAAACGTCTCCCGTCCGCTGAGCAAGGTTCTCGTTCTCCTGCTGTGCTTCCTCGCCCTCGGTAGCACGGTCTCGTGCGGTCAGGACGACACCGACGCTCTCCTCAACGCGATGGCAATCCAGCAAGGCAACTGGGTGGCCGACGTGGGCAGCGGAGATGGCGACTACACGATCCCCATGGCCGAGCGCGTGGGCCCCTCCGGCCGCGTGTTCGCCGTCGACGTTGATCCCGACAAACTCGACAAACTCAACGAGCGACTGGTGGACAACGACATCGAGCACGTCACCTCCGTCTATAACGTCGAGAACAACCCGATGCTGCCGGTCAACACGCTGGATGCGGCACTGGTGCGGAACGCCTACCATCACTTCACGGCCCATGAGAGCATGCTCCGGCACATCAAAGCCGCCCTCAAACCGGGCGGCCGGCTCGTGATCGAGGAGTCGATCGACGAGGACATGATCGGAAAGTCGCGGGCGGAGCAGGTCGATGCGCACGACCTCGGAATCGAGTACGTGCGCGAGGAGCTGACGGCAGCGGGCTTCACGATCCAAGAGGAAGTGAATCCCTTGATGGAGACAAACTGGGGAATCTACTGGATGATCGTGGCCACGCGGCCGGAATCCTGAACACAGATCTCGTCGCCCTACTCGGCCCGCGACGTGCCTCTGGAGAGACGACACGAGCCATTTTCCAGCCGCTCCGGAGCGCTACCACGGGATGCGTTCTCGGTCGCGGAAGAAGCCCCCACTCGGCCCATCCTCGGGAAGCGTGGCGAGCCAGAGGCCCGTATCGGCCCCTTCCTCCGGCGTTCGCGGCGCGGACTCGCCGCCCATCCGCGTGTGCACCCACCCCGGCCCCATCGAGTTGACCTTGACGTCCACGCCCGCCGGAATGGCATCGTCGAGCGTCATGGTGAGGGCGTTCAGAGCGGCCTTTGACGCGGCGTAGGCGGCGTGGCTCGGATCGAGTCCTTCGCCGAACGAGCCGGAGCCGGACGATACGTTGACAACCCGCCCGTACCCCCGCTCGATCATGCCCGGCACGAATTCTTTCACCAGGAGCCACGGGCCGCGCGTGTTGACGGTCCAGGCCTGATCGAGCTGGTCGATGGTCGTCTCCAGAGCGCCGGCCTCCGGGTAGACTCCCGCGTTGTTGATCAGCACGTCCACCGTCACGCCGTCGGCATCCAGTCGCTCTTTGCAGGCCTTGATGGAGGCGGTCTCGACCACGTCGAGCTGCTCGACGCGCACCAACCCGCCGCGTCCGCGAATCGACGCCGCGGCTCCTTCGCCCCGATCTTCATTGCGGGAGCCCATGACAACGTTTAGCCCGCGGTCGGTGAGGCCTTCGCAGAGGGCGAGGCCGATACCGCGATTGCCACCGGTGACAAGTGCTGTTCGGGAGTTGTCCATTCGGTTAGGAAGGTTGGTGTGCAACATTGCGCAGGGACAACGAATGACGCTCACGGACCCGAGTTCGGAGAACTTCGCTGAAGAATCGGCACGTCTCAGGTGGGCGACCGTAAGGGGGGAGCATCGTATGGTGACGCACCTCTCCGGTGGACGCCGAAAGCACCTGTCACGTTTCACTCCTCACGCCTCAATCCACCATGAAAGCCTCCGACCTCCTCGTCGCCTGCCTCGAACGCGAAGGCGTAGAACACGTCTTCGGCCTGCCCGGGGAGGAGATGGAAGACCTCCTCTTCTCCCTCCGCGACTCGGACGTCACCTTCGTCCCCACCCGCCACGAGCAGGGCGCCGCCTTCATGGCGGACGTGCACGGGCGTCTCACGGGCGAGGCCGGCGTCTGCCTCGCCACCCTCGGCCCCGGCGCCACCAACCTGCTCACGGGCGTGGCCGATGCGCATCTCGACAAGAGCCCGGTCGTCGCCATCACCGCGCAGGGCAGCCTGGAGCGGCTCCACCAGGAGAGCCATCAGGCCATCAATGTGCTCGGCATGTTCGAGCCTGTGACGAAGTGGAACACGCAACTCGACGACCCGGGCATCATCCACGAGTCGGTCCGGAAGGCGTTCAAGATGGCGGAGTACGAGAAGCCCGGCGCCACGCACCTGGAGCTGCCCGAGGACGTGGCCGCGGAGGAGACCGAGATGAAGCCCCTCCCCGTCCGCGATCCCGTCCCCTTCGCCGCGCCCAATTCCGAAGCCCTCGACCGCGTGGAGGCGCTGCTCGCCGACGCGGATCGCCCCCTCGTCATCGCCGGGAACGGGGCCGTCCGGACCCGCGCCGCCGCGCCCCTCCGCACGCTCGTGGAGTGCACCGACCTGCCCGTCGTGTCGACCTACATGGGCAAGGGCGCGGTGTCCGACGCCGATCCCCACTCGCTGATGACGCTCGACTCCGGCGCCGAGGGGGAAGCGGCGAGCGCCATTCAGAAGGCCGATCTCGTCCTCACCGTCGGCTACGACATCGCCGAGCACGACCCGGCCGACTGGAACTGCGACGCGGCCATCGTCCACATCGACAGCGAGCCCGCGGAGGTGTACGAGGCGTACAACCCGGAGGTGGAGGTCGTCGCCGACATCGGGCGGGCGCTCCGCGAACTCATCGAGTGGTGCCGGGGGGCCGCCCTGGCCTTCGATCCAGACTGGTACGCGGACCTGCGCGAGAAGATCGTGGCCGACGTGGACCGCACCCCGTCCGGCGAGGCCCCGTTCGCCCTCCGCGACGTGCTGCCACTGCTCCGCGACGCCATGATGCCCAAGGACGTGCTCATTTCGGACGTGGGCAGCCACAAGATGGCGATCGCACAGAACTTCCCCACCTACGAGCCCAACACCTGCATCATCTCCAACGGCCTCGCCTCCATGGGCATCGCCGTGCCAGGCGGCCTCGCCGCCTCTTTAGCGGTGGACGCGAACGTGGTGGCGGCCACCGGCGACGGCGGCTTCCTCATGAACGCCGCCGAGATCGAGACCGCCACCCGCCTGGACTGCGGCTATACGATCGTCGTCTTCAACGACAACGACTACGGCCTCATCTCGGAGAAGCAACTGGACCACACGGGCGAGTCCTTCGGCACCGGCCTCACGAACCCGGACTTCCCGGCCTTCGCCGAGAGCTTCGGCATCGACGGCTACCGCCCCACGACGCCGGACGAACTTCGGGAGGCATTCGAGCAGGCCCTCGGGCACGACGGGATGGCGCTGGTGGAGGTGCCCGTCGCCTAACCTGCTTTCACGATCCATCCCTGAGAAGCTGTTTGGTGGATGGATGAGAAGCCGAGACACAGTGGGCGACGCCGCAAAACGTCGCCCAAACGACCCCTGTAGTGGAGCTACCGGGGGAGTGCAGAAGGCGTTTTGCGCGAGATCCACGAAGTCGCAGGCCTCAGACAGTCCGCCAAACAGCTTCTGACAACCCAATTGCCGAAAAGACCCAACGAACGACGAGAGGCCCCGCCGCCGAGCGCGACGCCGCCGGCGCAAGCTACGTGCTGCTCCGGCTGCCGGGGACCGTGGAGGAGGCCTTTGCCGACTGGGCGGAGGACCACTCTCCCAACCGCAAGATGCGTATTCTGGGCCGACTCTGCGAGTTGCGTACTGGCGATCTGAACGACACGGAGTTCGGCCGACGGATGCGAGGGCGAGGCGAGTGGGCCCGGACGTGTCGGCAGCTCTTTCGGAGCGCCCGGGCCAGTGCTGGACTCGACGGGAACCGCCCGCCACTCTCAACAGATCAGCTCCGCCGTCTGCCCGACGGGCAGCGTTCGCTGTTTGATCCGTAGCCACCGTCCCGAGCGCTCGGATCGACCCGCAGATTCAACTGGAGAAATCCCCGACGGGAAATTGCCCGTTACACATCACCGACGCCCCTCTCGTGCATTTCGAGCCGGGACTCCTCGTCGGGTCGACCAGTCGACTCTTTGTCCCGTCGCTGCAACGCCCGCAGCTCGGCGTAGCGACCACCGCGGGTCAGCAACTCGTCGTGTGTGCCCCGCTCCACCAGCCGCCCGTCCTCCAGCACAAAGATAGTGTCGGCGTCCTCGATGGTGCTGAGGCGGTGCGCAATGACGATGGAGGTGAGCCGACCCCCGCGGGCGAACAGGCCGTCGAGCGCATCCTGAATCACCGCCTCCGACTCGCTATCAAGATCAGAGGTGGCCTCGTCGAGCAGGAGCACCTGCGCGTCTTTCAGGATGGCGCGGGCGATGGCCACGCGCTGCTTCTGACCGCCGGAGAGCCGCACGCCCCGCTCTCCAACCTGGGTGGCGTACCCGTCCCGCAACTGTCCGATGAACCCGTCGGCATTCGCGAGCGTGGCCGCCCGCCGCACGGCATCGTCGGAGGCCTCGGGAGCAGGATAGCGGATGTTGTCCGCCACGGTGCCGGAGAAGAGAGTAGGGTCCTGTGGCACGAGAGCAATCCGTCGACGCAGGGCCTTCAGGTCAAACGTGCGCAGGTCGACGCCGTCGATCGTGACGCGGCCTTCCTGCGGGTCCCAGAACCGGCCGATGAGATTGGCCACCGTGCTCTTGCCGGCCCCAGACGAGCCCACGAGCGCCGCCGTCTGCCCGGCCTCGATGCGAAGCGAGAGGTCCCGCAGCGCTGGCTCCTCGGTGTCCGGGTACGTGAAGCGGACCTCCTCCAGCGCGACCGGGCCAACGGGCACCTCCTCGCGGTCGCCGCCGGTCTCCGGGGGCGTGTCGACGAGATCGGACAGCCGCTCCAGGGCCGCCATGCCCGCCTGCAGCTTGTCGTTGAAGAACATGACCGACTGGACCGGGCCCTGCAGTTGGCGCTGGTACATGATGAACGCCGTGAGCTCGCCGAGCGTGAGACTACCGGTCGTCACCATCCAGCCCCCCACCAGCAGGAGAGCTCCAATGCCATAATTGGACGTGATGTTGATGAGGCCCTCCATCTTGCCCACATCCTTCCGGCGGTCCAGGTTGATGTCGACGTAGGCCTGATTGTGCTCGCCGAAGCGCTCGCGCTCCTGCTCTTCGCCGACGAAGGCCTTCACGACCCGGATGTTGGAGATCGCCTCGGTGGAGGTGGCGGTCAGGCGCGCCACCGTCTCCCGGATGCTGCGGGAGGCGGTGCGGAGCGGCTCCTGGTAGTAGTACGTGACGAGGGCCAGGAGGGGCAAGATCACCAGATTCACCAGGGCGAGCTGCCAGTTCATCCACACCAGCAGGCCGGCCACCACCACAATGGCCACGAGCTGGCCGGAGAGGCGCGAGGCTGCCGCCTGAATCATGCCCTCCAGTGCGTTCGGATCGCTCACCACGCGTGAGCTGAGCGAACCGGACTGCTCGTCCGAAAACCGGGAGACCGGCAGCGTCAGCAGGTGGTCGTACGCCTGCATGCGCACGTCGCTCACCACCTGCTGCGTGAGGGCGAAGCTCCAGTACATCCCGCCGTACTCCACGAGCGCCCGAAACAGATAAAACCCGGCGAAGGCCAGCCCGAACCACAGAAACAGCGTGCCGCGTCCCTCGGGAATCACCACGTCGAACGCGTACCGCACGAACTGCGGTCCTGCCGCGGCCAGTGCCGACGAGAAACTGATCAGCAGCGCCACCCCAGCGACGCGCGCCTTGTACGGGGCTAGTACGCCCCAGAGGCGCTTCAAAATAGTGAGGGTGGACTCTCGCGGCTCGCGATCAGCGTCGGGCATAGACAGTCAGCAGATCCTCAGGAAAAGTGTGGATGGCTCGGGGCCCCAGCCTCCGTGATACACACCAATCCCTCGCAACTGTTTGGGAAATTCTGGGTCGGATTCGTTCCTCGCCCGGCCGGAACCACGACCGCCGTCCGAGACCGCAAGGGTCCCCTAATCCCGCGCGAACAGCTTTACCGGCCGCAGCTCCGTGAGGGCTGCCACCATCAGACAGTGTTTCCAGGAGATGTTTGCCGCTGCGTCGGACGGGTACTCGACGGCGTTTCGCTGTGTTACTGCATCGAGGGCCGCGCGGCACACCGTCTGCTCCACGAGGTGACTCACGACGTGCTCGGTCGGCAGGGCGCCCTCCGCACCGAGACGCTCGACCGCCTCGTCGGAGGCCCCCAGCTCCTGCTCGAAAAATGTGCGCAACGGAGAACTGAACTGCATAAGCCTGATCTGGCTACTGATCAAAGCTTCGTGTCAAGGTGGATCCCACAGCGCTCTCTGTTGGGACCGAACCGGCAAGAAGTCCCAGTCGTCGTCCGGATTAGTCGCCAAGTTGATCGTCGTCGGCCGTGCCCAGGACGTACTGGTGATAACTCGCGTACGACGTCAGCAAAATAATGAGCGCGACCATCGGCGTCACCGCCGACGAGAGGGGATCCCCCACCGCAAGGTGCGCAATGATGGCCGATCCGAAGTCGATGGTGAACCCGGCGTACGTCCACTCTTTGAGCCAGCGCGGCAGGGGCACAAGCAGGGCCACACCGCCCACGAGCTTGGCAACGCCGAGCTGAATCCGAAAGTAGTCGGGGAAGCCGAGCTGTGCGAACGTTTCGGTGGGTGGTTGTACAAAGTACATTGCGCCGGAGGCGAGCGCAAGGAGCGCGACGAGACCGGTTGATCCCCAGTAAAGGGATTTCAAATTCATGGATAGAATCGGTGGATGATTGAACACGGATGACGCGTTCCGTCTGGACGCCGAGCTCTCAGGACGCCAAACGGCGGCTCGGGACGGCAGCCTATTCGTCCAAAACCAGTTCGGCCGACGCTCCCCACTCCTCCCCAAACACAAATTCGCCGAGGGTCTTGCGGGAGCGGGGCGATCGTTCCGACTTCTGCTTGCCTTCGCTCAGCATCGCCGGGTCGCCGAGATATCCAACCGCGAGGCCCGCCATCGGCTCAAAGTCGTCCGGCACGTCATACGTCTCGTGGATCACGTCTTTCTGAATGCCGGCCATCTGGTGGACGTAGAGGTCCATCGCCGTGGCCTGGAACGTGAGCGCGGCAGAGGCGGCCCCCACGTCGTGCGGGGCGCACCGGTTCGGGCGGTCGTTCCGCGAGAAGGTCGTCTTGTAGAACGACATCATCAATACCGGCGCGTGCTGGGCCCATTCCTGATTGAATTCATTGAGGCAGTGGAGCAGTTTCTCGTAGCCTGCTGGATCCTCGTGCCGCGAAGCCACGACGTAGCGCCAGGGCTGCTCGTTGTAGGACGACATGGTCCACCGCGCCGCCTCCAGCATCCGCCGGATCTTTTCGGGCTCAACAGGACGATCCGCGAAGGCGCGTGGGCTCCAGCGCTGAGCGAACACGTCGAGGACCTCGTGGTCGGGATCGGCAATCTTCTGGGGCCGGGTGGCCGGAAGGGTCTCCATAAACAGTGAAACCGATGATGGATAGGGGCGCAGAGAAAGTCAGTATTCGCGGACCAGAACGGCCGCGTGTTATGCATCCGAGGAACTGAAAACTTTTTTGGAACGATTGTTTCAGATCTATCTGCCAGGATGTTGTAACGGCCTGCACGCAGGCCAGGCTCGGCGTCGAAATACGGAGATCAGGATCGCTCATTCTGGAACGTTCGTTCCTCTACTGCTTTGACGGTGCGTGCAGTATCTTTCTCAGTTCCGCCCCGCAGCGATGCCGCGCTCGAAAGAATTCGATCCCGATGAGGTCCTGGAGGAGGCCATGGAGCTGTTTTGGGAGAATGGGTTCGAGGCCACCAGTGCCCAGGACCTGGTGGACCGCACGGGCCTGAACCGGTCCAGCCTCTACAACACATTCGGAAGCAAGCAGGAACTCTACCTCCGGGCGCTCGACCACTATCGTCGTCAGGACGCGGACGTGTTTGAGCAACTCCTGGAGCGCTTCGACTCGGCACGGGGCGCCATTCGGCACCTTCTGGAGCAGGCCATCCCCGACGACGATCCGCGGGGCTGCTTCGTGGCGAACGCGACCGTGGAGCGCGCCCATTGTGACGAGGACACCCGGGCGGAGGCCTGCAAGGCGCTGTCTCAGATGCAGGACGGGTTCGAGGCGCTCGTGGCGCACGGGCAGGCAGGGGGCGAGATTCCCGAGGACCGCGATCCGGAGGCCCTGGCACACTTTCTGGCGAACACGTACTTCGGCCTCCAAACGACGTCGAAGCTCTGCCTGCCAACGGACGTGTTCGACGACGTGGTGGAGAGTGCACTGCGGGCGCTGGAATAGATCACTCCACACTCGAGGAGGGCGGATCGATGCCCACCCATGCCCGGTTGCACACCTCGCTTTGAAAGGAGCGGGACTCACATCCCCTTGTACCGACCGATGTCTCAGAGCCGCCACATCCCCGAGGCCGTCCGGCGCCGCGTCGAATACTTCGACGGACAGACGTGCGCGGAGTGCGGCCGCACGATCGACGGCGAGGCGCTGAAGAAGCACCTCGACCACCGCGAGGCGTTCAGTGACGGGGGCGAGCACGCCGTGTTCAACCTCGACCCCCTCTGTCACGAGTGCAATCAGGCGAAGGGAGCCGGATCGACCGAGCGCACAGAGTCGCTGCGGCGGCGCCACGAGGAGCAGCACAAGGAAACTCGGCGCTACTTTCAGGAGACCGACGCCCGGATCGTCGGCAACGATCAGCTGCGCACGCCGCAGGAGGAGGGGTACATTGCGCTGCGCGACTACTTCGCGGCACAGGGGGCGACCCAGCTCCCCGCCATCGTCGTCCTGCCCACCGGCTGCGGAAAAAGCGGCCTCATCGCCTGCGCGCCGTTCGGGATTGCGGAGGGGCGCGTGCTGGTGGTGGCGCCCAATCTCACGATCAAGGACGGGCTGGCGGAGGGCACCTTCAGCGGCACCGACCACTTCTACCAGCTCTGCGACATTCTGCCGCCGGATGCGCGCCTGCCCCGCGTGGTGGCGCTGGAGCGAGGGCGCGTCAACGAGGAGGACTGCCGGCGGGCGGACGTGATCGTGACCAACGTGCAGCAGATGCAGGGCTGGCTGCCACTCTTTCCGTCCGACTTCTTCGACCTCATCGTGGTGGACGAGGCCCACCACGCCCCCGCCGACTCGTGGCAAAACATCAACGAGGCCTTCCCGGATGCGAAGAAGTTCTACCTGACCGCCACCCCCTTCCGCAGCGACGAGCAGCCCATCCGCGCCGAGCCAGTCTACCGCTACCGCCTGGCCGACGCCATCAGCGCCGGATACGTGAAGAACATCGTGCGGGTGGACGCCGTGGCGTCGGAGATGACGTTTACCGTGGGGGGCGAGGAGCGATCGTTCACCCGCGCGGAGATCATGGACCTGCGCGAGGAGACGTGGTTCTCACGAGGCGTGGCGCTGTCGGACATCTGCAACGAGACGATCGTGGACCGGAGCGTGCAGCTGCTGCAGGCCAAGAACCGGCGCGGCACAGAGCGACACCAGATCCTGGCCGCCGCCTGCTCCATCCGGCACGCCGAGCAGGTGGCCGCCCTGTATCAGAGCCGAGGCGTCGACGCGTCGTTCGTGGCGAGTCGCGGCATGACGACAGAGGAGCGCGAAGACCGCCTCCGCGCCTACGAGTACGGCGATCTCGACGCGATGGTGCACGTCGGTATTCTGGGCGAAGGCTACGACAATCCCAACATCTCCATCGCCGCCCTCTTCCGCCCCTTCCGCTCGGTGGCCCCCTACACCCAGTTTGTGGGCCGGGCCCTCCGCGCGCTCCCCGACGGCAACGACACCGACAACCTCGCCCACGTCGTGGCCCACGCCGGGCTCAATCAGGAGGGCCACTGGCAGTACTTCAAGCACGAGACGGAGGAGGCCCAGGTGCTCGCGGACCTCGACGCCTGGGCGCAGGCCCACGACGAAGACGGAGCGGCTGAAACGGGAGAACACCAGTCGCGGGAACGCAGCGAGAGCGACCCGGCGGAGGTGACCAGCGAGGAGATCGAGGGCTTCGACGTGGACGCGTACCTGCCGGTGGAGGGCGCTGAGGCGGAGGAAGCGAAAGAACACCTGGACGACGTGGAGCAGGCGCTCGACGCACTCAAGGAGAAGGGCCTCGACGTGCCGGACGCCGACGATCTCAAGCAGGAGATTTTGGAGCGCAACCAGCCGTTGGGCGACGAGGACCTCCCGCCCCCGCCCAACCGTCCGGCCCGCGAGCGGCACGCCTACCGCAAGATCCTCAACCAC
>Ga0207797_1001810_pt1 | contig 15258 bp, 15 predicted proteins | sample PRCRCaboRojoPR_6_FD_187275 | JGI IMG/M metagenome (GOLD analysis project Ga0207797, IMG submission 187275) | Marine sediment microbial community from Cabo Rojo, Puerto Rico - PR CR 10% Liquid 1 (SPAdes) | ecosystem: Environmental > Aquatic > Marine > Coastal > Sediment | place: Cabo Rojo, Puerto...
ATTTTCGGCCGCCATAGCCGCCAGTTGCTTTAGATCTCTTTCTTTTAGGCCCAGACTTTTTAGGGAGGGTAACTTCATCGCTTCTACCAGGTCCTCGACGAGGCGGACGGCTCTGAGTGAACAATCCTCTTCGCTTTCGCACTCCCCTCCTAAAGCTCTGGCGATACGGGCGTACCTGGTCTTTCGGTACTTTCTGTTATATTCCATCACGTGGGGGAGCAAGACGGAGTTGCAGATGCCATGGGGAGCGTCGTAGAGTCCTCCCAGGGCTTCCGCCATGCAATGGACGGATCCGACGTCGGAGTTGTTGAAAGCCGCGCCGGCCAAAAGGCTGCCTAAAGATAGAGCAGCTCTGGCCCGGTCGGTTTTCTCAAAGACGGCTTCCCGCAAATTGCCCCCGATTAATTCGATTGCCCGCAGGGCCAAGGCGTCGCTCAAAGGGGTGGCTACGTCGACGGTAAAGGCCTCTATCGCGTGAGTCAGTGCGTCGACGCCTGTCGAGGCCGCTACCTTGGGAGGTAAAGTCTCAGTTAGATCGGGGTCGATCAAGGCCAGATCGGGGGCGATCTCCGGACTGCGGATACTGGTCTTAAACCCTTTTTCCGTATCGGTGATCACCGAGGAAAAGGTAACTTCGCTGCCTGTGCCCGCCGTGGTCGGTATAGCTACTAGGGCGGGCGTCGCCCTGTTTACTTGAATCGAGCCGCCGAAGTCAGTTATTGACTCCCCTTCGTAGGCCATCGATATTTCTATCCCCTTGGCGCAGTCGATTACGCTGCCCCCGCCCAAAGCGACTAAGGCCTCTGCTTCAAAAGCTCTACCAATCCCAGCTCCCTCGTGGACGTTGTAGTCTTTGGGGTTTGGCTCTACTTCTTCGAAGGTTCTATATTCTATCTCGGCTTGGGCAAGGATCCCTTCAACCCTCTCCGTTAGTCCTGCCTCCCTGACACCGGAGTCAGTGACCAGCAAGGCTCGCTTGACCCCCAGTTGACTCAACCCCTCCGCTAAATAGTCTAGCTTGCCCGGACCGTACTCTATTTTCGTGGGGGAAAAGAAATTAAAGTCTTCCAGCAAGTTGTCTTCAGCTCTCATCTCTGTTTTTCCTCCTCTTTTTTGCCCTTCAATGTAACCGGTCGGTCCTTATTTTGCAACCGGAAAGTGGTCCCCATGCTGGCTCTATCCGACCTCGACGGTCGGAGATCTGCTTGAAGCAGTAGTTTTTTTGTGATGAAAGATGCTTTATTTGCCGTTAAAATTTAGTGAGTTTGCTGTAATTCTAAACGCGATTTTCTTCCGGGATTATGGGATAATACTGAAATACTGAGAGGCGAAAAGATGAAAGATAAATGTGGCGTGGTCGGCCTGAGGTTGGGGGACGAAGACGATTCGGCTTCGCTTCAGGCTTATTATGCCCTTTACGCTCTGCAACATAGGGGGCAGGAAGGGGCGGGCATAGTTACCTATGACGGCTTTCAGCAACATACCAAAAAGGGATTGGGCCTTGTCGGAGACGTATTCAACGAAGACGATCTTGATCGACTGAAGGGCGGGGCGGCAGTGGGGCATATAAGATACCCCACCTACGGGTCGATCGACAAGGAGTCTTGTCATCCCTTCACCGTTAACACCAAACGCGGTTCCCTCGCCTTGGGTCATAACGGGAACTTGGTCAATACGGAAGAGTTGAGGGAGGATTTGGAAGAATTGGGACATGCCTTCACCACCGACTCGGACACCGAAGTGATGGTCCATGAGTTGGCCCGAAACTTGCTGGATTACGATCTGGTTCAGTCGCTGAAAAAGACGATGGAACGGATCGAAGGAGCTTATTCCGTTACGATGATGTACAACGGAACGGTCATCGGCATCCGTGATCCTTACGGTGTCAGACCGCTCTGTCTGGGCAGGGTCGATGGAGGCTACCTGCTAGCTAGCGAATCGGTGGCGGTCGATGCCCTGGGCGGAGAATTCTTGCGGGACGTGCGGCCGGGGGAGGCCGTCATTTTGGAGCCCGACGGTTTTTCCTCCTACCCTTTATTGGGAAACGATCCGGCTCATTGTTTCTTCGAATACGTCTATTTTGCCCGACCCGACTCCGAGATAGAGGGCAGGTTCGTCTACGACGTGCGGCGGGAACTGGGCAGGCTCCTCTATCGGGATCACGGTATAGATACGGATATCGTGTCTCCCGTGCCCGACTCCGGTCGATCCTTCGCCAGCGGTTACGCGGAGGAGGGAGAGATAGAATTCGTGGAGTCGTTAATGAAGAATCGTTATATCGGTAGAACCTTCATCATGCCCGATCAAGAGAGCAGGGAAACTGCAGTCCGGCTGAAGTTGAATACGATTAGATCTAACGTCGAAGGTAAGAGCGTGACGATGATAGACGACTCCATCGTGCGCAGCACCACTTCGAGGCAGTTGGTCCAGGCTTTAAGAGAAAACGGTGCCCGAGAGGTTCATTTCAGGATCGGTTCGCCGCCGATCATCTCTCCTTGCCATCTCGGTATAGATATGGCCACTGAAGAGGAGTTGATCGCCCACGACCAGTCCGTCGAGGAGGTTTGCCAGGAGATAGGGGCGGATTCTTTGGAATATATCACTATCGAGGAAATTTCGGAGGCTTTGGATATGCCCGTCGGCAATATGTGTACCGGTTGCGTCTCGGGCGACTACCCTGTCCAGGCCGGTCAAAAGTACGATCCCGGTCAGCGATAAGGATGGCCTCGATCAAGGAGGAGTTTAAGTCTATGGGTTTTAATGAAAAACTCTCTGCCCTGGAGGATTTAGAGGAACTGGTGGAAATATTGAGGGAAAATCCTTCCGTGTCCGCCATAGTCCTTTATGGTGGCAGGCGGCCGGAGGACGATTCGGCCGGGGGCGATCTTGACCTGTTCCTCTTTTGTGATGATCTCCCTTCGGGAATAGAGAGCCTCCATTTTTACCTAAATGGCGTGCCCGTTGACCTTGGACTTCGCCTGAAGGAAGATTTGGAGCGGGAAGATCCACTGACCTTTATCGATCATGCCCTGGAGGAAGGGGATGTCCTCTACGATCGAGACGGCGACGTCACCGCGGCCATAGAAGGGCTGGACGGTCGATGGAGACGGTCTCCGCAATTGGATAGAAACGAGATAGCCTTTCAGCGATTTTCCCAGACGCATTTGCTGGACAAAGTCCGTGGTCGAACCGCGGATAAACCACTCCTGTCTCACTTCTTGCTCAATACCAATATCTACTGGCTGGTCCGAAATTATTTCCGATTGCGGGAGATTCCCTATCCCGGTGATAAGCCGGCCCTAAGACACTTGCGAGAAGAGGAGGAAGAGATATACGGATTGATGAGGGATTTTTATGCCTCTTCCGATCTTAACGCGAAATTGTCGATTACGGAAGAGCTGACCGAGGCGGTGCTGGCTCCCGTCGGCGGTCCCTGGAAAGAAGACGAGTTGATCGTATTCGAGCGGGCTGAGGGGGGAGGGAGAATCGATTTGCGGGATCGCGGGGAAAGCTTTTTGTCCGATCTGCTGGAAAGCGGAGGATAGAATTGGTCCGATTTGCAATTGGGGCGAACTTGTGATACTTTACTATTGTTCCCCACTTAAACTTAAAATTGAGGAGTTTTTCGGTGAAGATAAGAGAGGATAATGAAAATAGCAAAGAGGTGACCTTATCTCGTTTAGCGACTATGGGCGTCTGCCACTACGTCTGGGCTTGGTATAACTGAGGTTTAGGGTTACCCCCTTCTTTTTGAGGGAGCGGGCTCTAAACTGGCGATAAAAGCTGTAGGGATCAATTCCTATGGCGTTTTTTATTTTTGGAGGAAGGATAGAGTGTATGACCTCAAGGTGACAGTAGACGAAGTGCAAGGTTTTTGTGATTTGCCAATGGAGGAGGGCGATCACTTCTGGGTGAAGGGCGGTCGGATAATCACGCCTCCCGGCCAGGGGGTCTGTCTATGGGCACTGCAGAGCATGATGCCCTTTTTCCCCGCCAAACAGAGAGTGATCGAGGAAGAAAACGATTGGATTCCCGACACTAAACGTTTGATCTGCCCCGATCCCAACGGGGGAGTGGTCTTTAAAATAGAACGGCTCGATCCCCAGACGGGAGAGCCCCTGGAGGAGAAAGGGGGGAAAGACCCCCCGCCGCGGATCCTGGTCGATCCGGACAAGTGTAGCGGCTGTCGGGCCTGCGAGACGGTCTGCAGTCTCGCTCACGGGGATAGTTTCGGGGCAGGTAGTTCCCGGATTAGGGTGGAAAAGGACGAACCGGCCGGGGTGGACCGACCGCTAGTATGTAGGCAGTGTGGGGACGCCCCTTGCGTCAAAGTTTGCCCCACGGGGGCGCTTGGGAGGGATCCCGAGACGGGGGCCGTGACAGTAGCGGAAGAGAAGTGCGTTCAATGTGGTAAGTGCGTCCAGGCCTGTCCCTTTGAAGGGATCTTCCTCCCTTCGGCCGACGAGGCGCCGCTGGTTTGCGATCTCTGTGGAGGAGAGCCACGCTGCGTAAAGCGCTGCCCCACGGAGGCACTAAAGTTTGGCAATGCCGGTTCGATCGGAGAAAGTTAGGAGGTATCTGATGTCCTTCGGTTATCAGGATCGCGTGTTGAAGGTGGATTTGACAGACGGTTCGACGGCTCTGGAGGAGCTTTCCTCCGACTTCAAAAGAAACTACGTTGGCGGTCGAGGTTTTAACATGAAACGGTTGTACGAACGGGTGCCCCCGGAGATAGACCCGTTGAGCGCCGACAACGTCTTCTTCGTATCCGTCGGTCCGCTGACGGGCACCTCTTTTCCCGGCGCCGCCCGGGTCAATTTCTCCGCCAAGTCGCCGCAGACGGGAATACTGGGCGACTCCAACACGGGAGGTTTCTTTGGTCCTGAGTTGAAATTTGCCGGCTACGATCAGCTGGTGATAGAGGGTCAGGCCCCTCGCCCAGTTTACCTCTACATAAAGGATGATCGAGTCGAACTGCGCCCCGCCGAGGATCTTCTGGAGAAGGACGCTTTAGAAAGGCAGAGTCACTTGATGGAAGAGTTGGACGACGGGCGTCTCCAAGTCGCCGCGATCGGCCCGGCCGCAAATAACGGAGTGAAGTTTTCGGGAATTTTCTGTAACCAGGTGCGAGCCGCCGCTCGGACGGGAATGGGGCTGGTGATGGCCTCCAAAAACTTGCAGGCGATAGCCGTGCGCGGGACCAAGGGGGTAAGGGTAAAGAGGCCGAAGGAGTTCGGGGAGCTGATAGAAGGGTTGGACAAGGAGATAAGGGAGCATCCGGAATACGAGGACCGCTTGATGATGGGAACGACGAAACTAATCAGCCAGCTGAATGAAGCCGGCTGTCTAGCCACTAGACATTTTCAGACGGGCAGATTTGAGGATGCCGATCGAGTCAGCGGGGAATATCTGGCCGAAAATTATAAGAAGAAAAACAAGGGCTGTTTTAGTTGCACCATCCCTTGTAGCCGATTTCTGGAGATAGAAAGTGGAAAATACGAAGGGCTGAAGACAGAAGGCCCGGAATTTGAGGGGTTGGCCGGTTTTTCCTCCCGGGTGGGAGTCAACGACGTGAAAGCCACGCTTAAGGGAGTCGACCTATGTAACCGCTACGGGATGGACGTCATTTCCACCTCCGAGTGTATCTCCTTTTCCATGGAACTTTATGAGCGAGGGATATTGACGAAAGAGGACGTGGATGGACTGGAGCTCAGTTGGGGAAACGAAGGGGCGATCCTGGAATTGGCCGAAAAAATTGGTCGCAGAGAGGGCTTTGGCGACCTTCTCGCCGACGGCGTGCGCAGTGCGGCGGAGCGGATTGGCGGCGAAGCGCAACGTTACGCCATGCATGTCAAAGGTTTGGAGGTCTTCCAGGCTGATCCGAGGGGAATCAAAGCGTACGCTTTGGGGTTTGCCGTCGCCTCTCGGGGAGGAGACCACCTCCGAAGCGAACCCTCTTTTGAATTCAAAGAGGACCCGGAAGAGGGTCAGGAGCGGTTCGGGGTGCCCGAATCCGCCTTTCGCTTGGAGTATAAGGGCAAGGGCAAGGTGGTCAATTTCCACGAAAAGAGGTCAGCCTTCGCCGATAGTTTGGAGGTCTGCAAGAACACGATCTCCAATATGGAGATCCTCTCTTATGCCGAAGGGGCGAAACTGTTGAACGCCCTTACGGGAATGGATTTTTCCGCGGCCGAGTTGGAGAGGTCGATGGAACGGATAGTCAATTTAGAACGAGCCTATATCGTTAGGGAGGGAGTCAGACGAGCGGACGACACCCTTCCGAGGAGGTTCTTGGAGGAACCGCTGCCGGAAGAATGCGGACCTTCGGCCGGCAGCGTGGTGGAGCTGGCGCCGATGCTCGACGAGTACTACGAAGAACATGGCTGGGATAAGGAGACCGGCATTCCCAAGGCGGAAAAGCTCCGGTCCTTGGGATTGGAGAATGTCTTGGCGGATTTAAAGAGCCGGGGGATTCTAGATTAATAGGCCGATTTCAATATCCTCCTAATCTATTTCCTTAGGCTCCCGGATCGCTCCCAAGAAGAGCAAGGCCTTCGTCTTTCGGTCCGCTACGGCGAACAGAAAGGGGCGATTGACGACCATTTCAAACCTGTCCCCGGAGGGCATTGCCGTGGCCCTCACTTCTACGCTGGTGGCCGCCGCGGCTTCCGTACCTTTCTCGTCCACTTCGAGGAAAGTCTTATGTTTTACCTGGTTAATGTAGGCGTTTTCACCTGAGAGGGCGATTATTCCGCTCAGGTCGGCTCTTTTTTCCTCGAAGGCCCGCTTCAGACCCAACTTCTTTAACGGTTCGTTTAGGACCTTCTCGTATCGCAGCCCAAATCGGGGCAGTTCCAATCTTCCCTCTTCTCGCTTCATCTCGGCGAGCCAGGCCGTCCATTTTTCCCAGCTCAGCTCTGCGATCAAATCCTTCAACCCGTGACTTTCCCGGGGCAAGAGGACGTAGGCCCCCAGGTTGCCTTCCTTCCCGTAAGGCAGCCTTATCATCTGGATTTTCTCGTTTTCCAGATATCGAAACCTTCCCGATTGGCTCATCAAGGGATGTTTCTTCTCCGATCCCTCGGGCAGGAAGAAAGTTTTTTCCTTGGTATTGCTCTTTTCGAATTGATCTTGCCAGGCTCCTTTGAAGTATACGGCGTTGATCAAAAAGGTTATTGCCTGGGGATCTATCTGCTCGATTATTTTGTTGATCTTTCCCTTCGTTTTTTGGCTCACCCAACCGTTTATCTTCTCCAAGGCCGCGGATGAATTGAAATCAAGCTTCTCTATCCGGGCCCCGTAGAACCTTTCACCCGTCTTCAAAAAAGCCTCCTGGAAAGACAATCCTTTGCGAGCCCAAATCGAGTTGGCGATGGATAATTCGATGTCGGGTCTGTCCCGCCCCAGTTCTTGAAGCAGTTCTTTCGCTCCTTCGTTTAACTCTTTGTTGTTCATGCTTAAAACGTTGAGCGCTCTGGCCATCTGCCAACTTGTCTCTCCTTGGGCTCCGTTATAGGTCATGGCAAGGGCCATATGAATGCTTAGCGGGGAGATGAAGACGTCCTCCCCATCGGCGGCCAATAGGTTAAAAAGTTCCAAGCCAAACGCACCGATGGAGTTCGTCAATTTTTCCACGGGATCCTCCTGCAGGTTGCACGCGCAGCTAGGGGCGGGGAGAGCCACCCGAGCGACGAGGGTTAAAACGCAGATTGCGACTAGCCCGACTAAGAAAGCGTTTGATTTTTGGGTCATGATTTCCCTCCTTTTAGTTCATATTATAGTTCACTTTCCAAAAGCCGATAGAAATCTTCCCTGGCTTCCCTTTCTAACCAGGGCTTATGACCACAATTTTCCAAAGTGATAAATTTGAAGTCTTCCAGGGCCGCGGATAGGGGTTGCCGCACTCCCATGGATGGATGAGGATCGTAGTTTCCGTGAATTGCGACGACCGGGCACCTGACCTGTCCTACTATCTTTAGCAGTTCCCCGCTACTCCTTAACTGGTCGGCCTCTTTCCATACTTGTCGGAAGAGCTCGCCGCGGAGATCGAGCGGCTCTTTCTTTTCCGGTTGAGAGAGGGGATCGTACTGGTCGGTTTTGGTCGTCAACTGGCCCAGTCTCCTCAGCAGTTGGTCTTCCTCCTTGGCTTGGGATCCCTGCAGCTTGTCGACGATGGAGACGAACTCTCCTTTTTCCTCCTCCTTGAGGCGGTTCAACCTGGTCCGTTTTAATTCGTCCAGATAGCTTTCCTCGAAAGGTCCGCTCCCAATGATGATCAGTCTCTCTGCGATACCTGGAAAATTGGCCGCGACGATTAAGCTAAGCCAGGCTCCCCAGGAAAAACCGATCAGGGTTAGGGGGGGATCGCCTTCCGTCCTTAGGCTTTCCTCCAGTTCCTCCACCTGTCCTCCCAGAGTCGTCGCCGTCTGGAGCGGTTCCAGTACGCCTGAACTTAGTTCGGAGACAAGTCTTTTGGCCACGGGAGCCATCTCTCCGGCCGCGCCGGGGCCGCCGTGAATCGCCGCCAATCGGAAAGGCCCTTTGCCGTACTTTCTAAGGTTTTTCATCCCATCACTTATTATAGGGGTTCGGGGGGCAGGGAAAAAGTTTTTTGGGACTCATTTCTAAAATAGCCCTTATCCATTATAATTTAGAGCAGTTTGTGTTAGAGATCGTGTGAAAAGGAGGACGGCTATGACTGAAGGACAAAACTTCGTCGGTGGCAGGAAAGCCTTTTTTCTGGTTTTGTGGTTGACCCTGATCGCCTCTTTGGCAGGATTTAGTCTCAGGGCCGAAGAGGATCCCCTGCAGGTGCTAGTGACTATACCGCCACAGAGGCTGATGGTGGAAAGGATAGGGGGGACAACGTCCAAGTGACGGTCATGGTCCCGGCGGGACAGAGTCCCCATTCCTTCGAGCCGAAACCGAAGCAGTTGATGGCCGCCCATCGGGCGGATGCCTATTTCAAGGTCGGTTCGGGCTTGGAGTTTGAATTGACCCATCTGGAGACCTTGAAGGGGCAAAATCCTTCTATGAGCGTGGTCGACCTCTCCAAAGGTATTGGGCTGAAAAGCTTGGATGAACATTACGGTCATAAAGGGGCAGAGAATGGCGAGGAGGAGGGGCCGGGAGGCAAGGATCCCCATATTTGGACCTCCCCGCCAAATTTGAAAGTGATTTATCGCAATATAGCGGAAGGGCTCTCTCGACTGGACGGGGAAAACCGGAAGGACTACGAAGATAACTTGGAAGACCAGCTCGACAGGTTGGAAGAGGTTCATGAAAAGATAAAAGAGACCCTGGCCCCTTTCAGGGGACGTTCTTTTCTGACCTACCACCCCTCTTGGGGCTATTTCGGGGACACCTACGAGCTGAAGCAGATCGCGCTGGAAAAAGGGGGTAAGGAGCCGGGCCCCAAGACGGTCGCCGATAGAATTAGTCTGGCCAAAAGGGAGAGTATCGACGTCGTTTTGGTCTCTCCTCGAGTCGATCTGGCCCGGGCCAAGGTAATAGCGGGAGCCATAAAGGGGGAAGTCGTCCAAGTCGATCCCCTGAATCCAAATTATCTAGAGACTTTGCTTAAGCTGGCACGTATCTTAAAAGAGGATCTGGAGAGTTAAGAAAGATGGAAAACGAGGAGCACAAGACGGCTATCGATGTCAGGGATTTGACCGCGGGCTACGGGGAAGAGGTAGTCATAGAGGACGTGGACTTGCGGGTTCAGCGAGGGGACTTCTTTGGTCTGATCGGCCCGAACGGAGGGGGGGAAGACGACGCTCCTCAAGACGATTTTGGGGCTGATAGAGCCCTTTAAGGGCACGGTTAGGGTCTACGGGGAGCCTCCCGAACAGGGTAGAAAGTACATCGGCTACGTGCCTCAGTACGCCAAATTTGACGAACAGTATCCTATTTCCGTAAAGCAGGTAGTGCTAATGGGTAGAAGGAGTAAGAAGGGATTGACCCCTTGGTATTCGGCCGAAGACAAGGAGAAAATGTGGGAGGCCCTGCGCGTAGTAGAGATGGAGAAGTACGCGGAGCGTCAGATAAGCGAACTATCGGGGGGGCAAAAACAACGGGTCTTTATCGCTCGCGCGCTGGCCGGTGAGCCCGAGGTCCTTTTGCTGGACGAGCCGACCGCAAGCGTCGATCAAAATCTGAAGAAAAGTATCTACAATCTGTTGCAGGAGTTAAATAAGGATATGACCATTTTGCTGGTTACCCACGATGTGGGAGTCATCTCCGCTTACGAGACCAAGCTGGCCTGTATCAACAAGCATTATCGGGTTATAGCCCATCGCGACTCGGACCGAGAAGGCGAAAGAGAGACCCATGATTGAGGAATTGTCTTCATTGATCCAGATGCCTTTCGTGCAGCGCATGTTCATCGCCGGCTTTTTGGCCAGCGTGGCCTGCGGGATTGTCGGCACTTACGTGGTCGTCAAAAGGGTCGTCTTCATCAGCGGCGGCATCTCCCATGCTACGTTTGGCGGCATCGGTCTGGCTTACTATCTTCAGTACACCCTTGGCTGGAGTTGGTTTAACCCCATCTACGGAGCGTTGCTTTTTGCCCTGGCCGCGGCCTCTTTTTTCAATTCCGATCTGTTGCGAAAAAAGGTTCGAGAGGATTCCACCATCGGCGTCCTTTGGGTGCTGGGTATGTCGCTCGGCGCTTTGTTGCTAAACCTCGTCGATCGTTCCGAGATTACGGTGCAGAGCCCGACCAGCATCCTATTTGGCAATATTTTGTTGATAAAGAGCGGCCATCTCTATTTTATGGCCGGGCTGGTGGTCGCCGTTTTACTCTTCGTTCTATTTTTTTACAGGGACTTGCAGATCCTCACTTTCGACGAAGAGTTTGCTCGAATTAGCGAGATAAAGGTCGATTTTTTGAACTTATCTTTGTTGCTGATAATATCCCTGACCGTGGTCATGTTGATTAAGGTGGTCGGGGTGGTGTTAATTATAGCTATGCTGACCATTCCCACGGCGATAGCCGGGGTCTTCACCCAAGATCTGAAGACCATGATGGTTTGGGCCACGGTTATCAGCACTTCCCTGACCCTGTGCGGCTCCCTTTTTTCTTTGCTTTACAACGTTCCTCCCGGCGCGACCATAGTTTTACTGATGGGGGGAGCTTTTCTCCTTTCTTTAGGGATCAACCGGCTTACTACCGGTAGCGGTTCTCTGTCCGGTTAGCCCTTCTCTCCGTCCAAGTTTGCATCAACTGCGACTAGGGATTAGGATTGTGTTACGTATTTCTAATTAGTGTTACCGAGGAGGTAGGCTAAGGAGATGGCTCATTTTCAGGAAGTAGGAGTTGTGAAAAGTAAGTTTAAGGACCCCGCGGATATCGAGGAGATGAGGGAAAGCGAAAGCACCGTCGTCGTCGATCCGGATTATGAGGAAGGATTGTTGGGGATAGAGGAAAATGATTACCTACAGGTTTTGTTTGAACTGCATCGCTCGGAGGACTATCGGCTGCAGCACACGCGGAGAGACGGCAAATTTAGGGGCGTCTTTGCCTCGCGGAGCCCGCATAGGCCGAACCGTATCGGTTCTACCGTCGTCGAACTTCTGTCTCGGGAAGGCAGAAATTTGCGAGTCAGGGGGCTCGACGCTATCGACGGGACCCCGGTGCTGGATCTGAAGCCCTACGCGGATTGGGTAGACCGTTCTGGGGATCTGCTTGAAAAGAGAAGAGAAAAACCTCGGGGGGAAATAGAGAGCTTGGTGGAAGAAGGGAAGCTAGAGGAGTTGCTTTTAAGGGCCGGGGGACTGCACGGCCACTTTTGTCCCTTTCTCAGCCTGGGGGTCAAAGCCGGGGCTTACGGCCTGAGAGAAGGGGATCTGGTTCCGGAAGGGGCGGACGGAATGGAGGACCTTTTGGCCATCGTGGAGACCAATAGTTGCTTCAGTGACGGGATTCAATATTCGACCGGCTGCACTTTGGGCAACAATGGTTTGATCTACAGGGATTTCGGCAAAACGGCCGTCACCGTACTGAATCGGGGGAAGGGTAGCGGTATCAGAATTCGGGTTAAGGAAAACGAAAATTTGATAGAGGAAAGGTACCCTCAAGCGAGAGAACTTTTCCAAAAGGTGGTTGTAAACAGGACGGGGACTGACGAGGAGCGGGAAGAGCTAAAGGACAAATGGACGGAGATCGCCTTCGATCTGATCGATTCAGACCCGGAAGAGGTATTTGACGTCCGACGAGACGTATCTCCCTCGCTTCCCGATTACGCTCCCATTTTTGAAGATGAATACTGTGAAAAATGCGGAGAGAAAATTATGGCCCCCAAAGCGATCCACAGAGAGGGGGGCGTATATTGCATACCCTGCGCTCAAGCCGATTACCTGCAACTGGACGGCAGGGGGCTACGAAGGATAGAAGAGGGGGGTTAGTCCGCCGGTCGGTTTAGACGATCCAAAATTCTTTACTTAAGAGGCCGGGGGATACTCGTTTGCCAGCAAATACAGAGGCTCTTCGTCTTCCTCCAACTCGCTAAAGCGGCTTACTTTTTCCTGCTCCAAGAAGCGGTTGTCCCGGTCGTCGTCGTTTACCTGGGATACCTCTCCCGCGAGCACTCTCCCCTGGCCCTCTTCGGCCCAGAACTTATGGTAGAGACCGGGGCAAAGCGTGATGCTTTCTCCCGGGGTAAGGCGGATTCTTTCTCCCGCTTCGATCGTCGATCTACGTCCGTCGACGACTATCTCTACCGGCGTCTCCGCCAGTTTCTCCTCTGGAGTGCTGTTTCTCAATTCTATCATCAGGTTTCCCCCGCCCCTGTTGATAATGTCTTCCATCTTGTTCCAGTGGAAGTGATAGGGGGTTACCTGTCCTTCTTCTACGATCAAAACTTTTTCGGCGTAAGTCTTGTCGTACTTGTCCAGATAAGGATTTCCGTTGCGCAGAGTAAAGAGAAGCAGACCGATGTTATTGAAGTCTCCCCTGCCGAAGTCGGTTATATCCCAACCCAACTGATTGTCCCTTATTTCGTCATATCGCTCCCCTTTCTCGGTCCACTCCTTTGGACCCCAAAAGGCAAAAGGGGGCAAATGGAAACCGCGTTCCTCCATAAAAGATACCGCTCGACGCATCAAGTCGTTTAACCTCGATCTTTTCATCCTTTGACCCCTCCCTAAAAGTGGTCTTTGAAAATATTTAAAATCATTATTAACAATTATACACCTGTATCTGCCTATGTACCGTTCTCGGCGGACAAACTTCCCCTGGCTAACCCCCAAATAACCTTTCAGTGAGATTTCCTCCTCATTAACATGAAGTTACAATAAGACTTTGAACGGACAGTTCGATCCAAAGTCAGGAGCGGTTTGAGCCGGTTCAACCGGTGATATTATCGGGGCTGGAGCAGGTCTTTCAACCAATTTTTACTTTACCTCACATAGCAACTTGCACTAAGGGGGGCAAAAAATGAGCTTGAATAAGAAATTCGGATTGTCTATGGCAGTCATTATGCTTGCCGCAGGATTGATCTCTTTTGCCGGTTGGGCTCAGACGAACTTTTCCGACGTCCCGCAAAGCCACTGGGCCCACGATGACGTAAAATATTTGGCCCAACGAGGCATAGTGACCGGATTGCCGGGAGGGGAATACGAAGGAGACGAAGCTATCACTCGTTATCAGGTGGCCACTTTGGTCTCGCGGGCGCTGAAATATATGCGTAACAACCCTCAGTCCGTGGCCCAGGGGGACATCAGCACTCTGGAGGACTTGGCCTTTAAACTGTCGGAGAGAGTGGAGCAAAATCGAAACGATTACAAACAACTACAGGCGCAGGTGCAAGGCTTTGGCAAGCAGATCGATCAATTGCAGGCGGCAAGCGGACCTTCGGAGAACTATGAACAACTGGTTCAACGCTCCAAGTCGAATTTCATCCTCGGCGTAGCAGGATTGGTAGTGGGAGCAGCAGCGCTCGTCTGGTCCGTCCTCTAGTTTAGAAGTAACTAAACGAGAGAAAAAGAAGAAAAAGAAATAAAATGAGGAAATAGAAACAGGCCGAGGAAGATTTCTCGGCCTGTTTCTATAATTCTGAGCGAATCTTCGGTCCATTCCTTGGGAGAGTAGGGATGAATTTTATCGCCACTCTGATAGCCCTCTCCGTATTTGTATTGTGTTTTCCCTTATACCATTTGATTTACCTCCATTTCTCCAGCAACTTCTCTTCGAAGACGAAAAAAGGGCGCATCAACCGTTGCGCTAGGTCCTGGTTGATCGCCACCTTGGAGGAGAAGGACTACCTGCTCACTACCCATCAGATCAGGAACATGATCATGGGAATTACCTTCCTCGCTTCCACGGTCGTCATCCTGATCGGTCTGCTGGTCAAATTAGAAGAGTTGTCCCTGAACTACCCGCTTCCCCAGGATAGGGTTAGCTACGCCAGCTGGCTGATCTTGATCACGCTGGGTTACTCCTTTGTCAATCTATTGTTGGCGCTGAGACACCTTACGAACTTAACTACGCTGATCCGCAGCGACCCGGAAGAACTGCGGCAGATCGAAGGAAAAGAACCCGCCGAATACCTTACCAAGCTCTTTGTGACGGGTAGTCAGAGTTATATGATGGGGCGGAGAGGGTTTCTCTACGGAATAGTCGTTTTGGGTTGGTACTTTGACGTCTGGGTCTTCGTAGGGCTGACCTTGCTTTTGACCGTTTCCTTGGCCTATAAACACGATTTCTGAGAAAGTTTTGCTTTGACGTCGATCACTTGTGCTTTACGAGCGAACGGCTCAGCCCCTTTAACTCCAACGGATGGCTGTTGTCGGGCGAGTTGACCACCATCCGTCCCCGTTCAAAGTAAGGCACGGCGTTCAAGTACTCCTTGGGGGCGCCGGCCTTTTCCGCCATCTTTCTGTCCATCCCCAGTAAGACGCGGGTATTGACGTTTGTCAGCACGTCTTCCGACAGATCAAGCGGGTTTTGCGTAATCAACACTAAACCGAGCCTATTCTTTCTTCCCTGACGAGCGGCTTTGTCGAACTTGTTTACTATCTCCCGCTCTTGGGCCGCCTCCGGAGAAGTAAGGTAGGAATGAGCTTCGTCCACGGCTAGAATCAGGGGAAGTTTTTCCAGTTGCTTGCCCCAGGCCGTGGGAACCGATCTAGTTTTACTCTCCGCTATCATGGACATCACTGCCAAAACCACGACTCGTTCCGCTTCCGTCGATAGATGGTTGGTCGGAAAAACGCTGACCTTGCCTTCGGCGAATACTTGGTCGTAAATGTCGGTCAGCG
>Ga0207797_1001811_pt1 | contig 15252 bp, 11 predicted proteins | sample PRCRCaboRojoPR_6_FD_187275 | JGI IMG/M metagenome (GOLD analysis project Ga0207797, IMG submission 187275) | Marine sediment microbial community from Cabo Rojo, Puerto Rico - PR CR 10% Liquid 1 (SPAdes) | ecosystem: Environmental > Aquatic > Marine > Coastal > Sediment | place: Cabo Rojo, Puerto...
CGGAAGTGACGTGCCCCCCGCCACGATCGTGAGCCCAATAATCAGTTCGCTTACCCCGAGTCGCTGAGCGATGTCGACCGCCGCCGCCACGATCCAGCGTGCCCCAAGAACCAGCAGCGCAAGGCCTCCAAGGACCAGCCCTACGTTGATCGTCCACTGCCCGATCGTGGAGGGCTGGTCGATCCGTGCGGGGACCATGGCGGCTCCCAACGGTCCGTCCCCCGCCGACTCCGCCCGAGATTTGAGGATCAAGAAGGCAGTGTAGACGACCAGGACCGTCACGAGAATCGCGCCGTCAATGGGCCCGATCGTGCCGTCCAGCGCGAGCAGCAGCGTCCCCACCGCCGCCCCAATGCCCAGCGGTACATCCAGGCGCACCAGTTGTGCGGACACCGCAATCGGCGCGATAAGGGCCGTGAGGCCGAGCGTAAAGAGGACGTTGAAGATATTGCTCCCCACCACGTTGCCGAGGGCCAACTCCGTTTGTCCCGCTAGACTCGACCCGACACTGACGGCCAGTTCCGGCGCACTTGTCCCGAGCGCCACGACCGTAAGCCCCACGACGAGTGGCGAGATGCCCATCCCCGTGGCAATTTGGGACGCTCCGCGCACGAGGCCCTCGGCGCCGGCAACAAGAAAGAGGACTCCTGCAATTAGGAGAAGGATGGACATGGTAAAGGACGGTGCTGATGGATTCCGGCCTGCGCTCCGCGGGGCGGAATGAGAGAGTAGGAATTAGAGGGCGGAGTGTCTATGACCAACGCAATGGAGTTCGTTGATTGAACGTGCAGAGTGCTTCCGTTATTGACAACGTCCGGAATAGGCCCTTGATTGGAGAACAGTGCTCTCTATCGTCGGCCTTCTGTTTTTGGTCCGGTTTCCAAGGGCTGCCCAGAGGCCCGATCTTTCGCCACGTACTTCCCTCCCATGCTCGACGACGCAACCGCAAACGGCCCTGAGCTTGAACTCTCCCTGCGCGAACTCCGCGACCACCTGCAGGCTTTTCAGGACGATTACCTGGAGGACAAGAGCGACGAGACGGTGGGCACCTACCGCCGTTCGCTCAACTCGTTCGAGAAGTGGTTCGTGCAGAAGAACAACTTCCGCTTTACGGAGGACGACGTGCGCGAGTACAAGCGCTACCTGATGGAGGAGCGTGAGCTGAGTCAGGTGTCCGTTTCCACCTACCTCACAGCCCTCCGCCGCTTCTGCCAGTATCTCACCGACATCGGCAAGCTGAGTGAGAATCCGGCCAAGGCCGTAAAGGGCAACCGGCGGCCCGAGACCCACTCTCGATCAGTGCTCACCGAGTCCGACATCAAGAAGCTGGAAGAGGTCGTCGACCACCAGACCCAGATCGACAAGCGCGACCAGGCCATCATTTCGCTGATGCTCTACGCGGGCCTGAGCGAGATCGAGATCGTGCGCGCCGACGTGGAGGATCTGGAGCACACCCTGATGGGACCCGTGCTTCGCGTACAGGGCAAGGGCCGCGAGGTGAAGGACCAGGAGGCGCCCCTCGACCCCCCGGTGCTGGAAGCGGTAGAGGCGTATCTGGATACCCGCGAGGACGTACACCCCGAGGACCCGATGTTTGTCTCCCACGGCCATCGGTCGGACGGCGAGCGGCTCAAGACGCGGTCAGTGCGCAGTCGCATCAACGGGTACCTCAAAGAAGCCGGGATCAAGCGCAAGGGCGTGACGCCCCACAGCCTCACCCACACCGCCGCCCTCCTCTGGCTCAACGACGGCATGCCCCTCGAAGAAGTGAAGGAGCGCATGCGCCACGGCACCCTGGACACAACGATGATCTACTACAAAAAGCAGGGCTTGCTAAAGCGGGATCCGGAGGAGTTGGAGGAACTGGACGTGTGATTCGTGATGCGTGAGAGCGTGATGAATGTAGTTTTCCCCGGAGCGCATATTCGCCCGCACGCAACACGCTATAGCGCGTCGAGGTCGGCCCGGACGGTGAACTGGTGCAGCCCCCCCAGCTTCGACCACGAGTTATAGGCATAGTCCACTGCGATCCCGCTGACCACGAGGCCGAACCCACCGCCCAGCCCGCCCAGATCGAAGCGATCGGCGAGCGCGGTGTCCCGACTGCGGCGGTGATTGTAGCCTGCACGCAGCCGGAGGACTTCGCCCAGCCGCAGTTCGCCGCCAAACGTGAGGTGGCCCAAGGCATGGTCGAGCGTCGACCCGCCCTCCACCCCTGTGCCGATTTCCGTCAGATCGTACGCCGTAAGGGACAGGAGCAGCGGCAGGTGGGCCAGGCGCTTCGAGACGCCGAGCTGTAGATCGAGTGGCAGGGACGTCTCAAATCCGCCGGTCGACACGCCGAGGTGACGCAGGGACGCGCCAATCGTGAGCTGTTGGGCGGGCAGGCGGTACAGCGCTCCCAGGTCCGTCGCCACCGCCGTGGCCTGCACGTTGTCAATCTGGGAATAGAGCAGGTGCATGTTCGCCCCGTATTGGAGACGTGCTCCCGTAGCGCGGGCAGCACCGAGGGTGAGGGCCACGTCCCCAGCCGAAAAGGTGCCGGTCCGCTCCCCCCGTTCGTTCCGCCGCTGGATGTCGCCCCCCCACTGCACGAAACGGAGCCCCCCGCTGAGGGTAGTCCCCCAGTCCCGTACGGTCTGACTGTAGGCGACCGTCCCCGCGTCGATGCCCGCGAGGTGATTGAGGTACGAGAGCGAGGGGATTCGGCTGGTTGGTGGGCCAGGAATGGCCGGGTTGTAGAAGAGCGCGTTCACGTCGCCGTCGGCCACCGCCGTGTACGCCCCGCCCAGCGCAGCCGTTCGGGCCGAGGCGTCAAACCGCAGGAGCTGAAAGCTGGACAAGGACGCCCCCGGCTGGGCCGCTGCGGGCGCCACAAGCCCCACAGAGAGCACCAACATCCAAGTCGCGAGTCGGAACTGCATTGACTGCACAGAAGAGAACAACAGAGCGTGCCGGGTGCGCCAATGGCCCCACGCCATGGGGGTTCCCGGTCTGCCAACGGTTTTCCCCCAATCCTGGGGTCACTGTTGAGTGAGCCGCTTCCGACGTTTGAGATGGTCGGTGTTGGATGATTCGTGATGCGTGATTCGTGAGGAGTATTCCGAACAGTCCAGTGCAAAGTCCTCTCACGAATCACGGTTCGCTCATCATACCCCACGCACCACGTTTCCCGCGTCACGTCTCACAGTCGAAGAGACGGAGCAAACGCCGGTTCGAACCGCACGAATCCCTCGTTGCTGTTCGTCTTCGGCGTCCCTGAACGGGGAACGCGCCCGGACAGCCTGCGTGCCATGCGTGATGTATTTTGTGCCCGTCCCTGCAGGACCGGGCCGTCGCAGCGGCCGTCATCGCCGCGGACCAGGTTTCGTCGTCGCTCTTCACAGGTACGCGCCCTTTTCGCACACATGTTTGAGTGGATCAAAAATCTGTTCGGCGATCCGAACGAGCGCGAGCTCAACAAGCTCTGGCCCATCGTCGAGGAGATTAACGAGCATTACGAGGAGCTCCGGGACCTGACCGACGAGGAGCTTCGCGCGAAGACGGACGAGTTCCGCGAGGAGATTCAGTCGTCCGTCGCCGACATTGAGGCGCGGCAGGACGAGATCCGCGAAAAGCTCAAGCGGGCGCCCGGCCCAGAAGCCCCCGTGGGTGGCGACGGCCAGGTGGCCGAACTGGAGGGCGAATCGCTCTCGCTCGACGAGCGCGACGCCCTCTACGACGAGTTCGACGACCTTGAAGAGGAGTGGCAAGATACCGTCGAGGACAAGCTCTGGGAGCTGCTCCCCGAGGCGTTCGCCGTCATCAAGGAAACCTGCCGTCGCATGCTTGGCGAAACGTGGCAGGCCGGCGGTTCGAAGATCGAGTGGGACATGGTGCCCTATGACGTGCAGCTCCTCGGGGCCATCGTGCTCCACCAGGGCCGCATCGCCGAAATGAAGACCGGCGAAGGGAAGACGCTCGCCGCCGTGATGCCCCTCTACCTCAACGCCCTCACGGGTCGGGGCTGCCACCTCGTGACGGTGAACCCCTACCTCGCCGAGCGCGACACGGAGTGGATGGGCCCCATCTACGAGTTTCACGGCCTGGAGGTCGCTTGCATCAACCGGCACGACCCGCACACGCAGGGGCGTAAGGAGGCCTACGAGGCCGACATCACGTACGGCACCAACAACGAAATCGGCTTCGACTACCTGCGCGACAACTCGTTCGTGGTGCGGCCCGAGCAGCTCATGCAGCGGGGCCACCACTACGCCATCATCGACGAGATCGACTCGGTCCTGATCGACGAGGCCCGCACGCCGCTCATCATCAGCGGCCCGGTGCCCGACCAGGAAAACGACGAGTACCGCGAGCTGCGCGACCCGGTGGAGCAGCTCGTCGAAGCCCAGCGCCGCCTCGTGCGCTCGCTCGTAAAGGAGACGCGCGAGCTATTGGAGGAGAAAGAGAAGGCCGAAGAGGAGGGCAATTCGAGGGAGGCGCAGGAGCTGGAAGACGAGGCGGGCCTGGCCCTCTTCCGCGCCTCGCGGGGCTACCCAAAGAACCGCCAGCTCCAGAAGCTTCTCAACGAGCCCGGCATGGAGCGCCTGCGGCAGAAGACCGAGAACTTCTACCTGCAGGAGAACGCCAAGCGCATGCCGTTCGTGGACGAGGAGCTCTACTTCTCGGTCGACGAGAAGAAGCAGTCCGTGGAGATGACGGAGAAGGGGCAGGAGTACATCGCAAAGGTGATGGGCGAGACGGCCGACCTGTTCGTCCTGCCCGTCATCGGCGAGGAGATTGCTGAGATCGAGGAGGAGTACGAGGAGAAGGTCGAAACGCTCGAACAGGAGCTGCAGGAGCGGGAGGGGCTCACAAAGGAGAAGCGCGAGAACAAGTACATGAACGACAAGCGGGAGCTGGAAAAGGAGCTCCAGGAGAAGAAGCGCGAGATCTACAACACGTACTCGGAGCGGGCCGAGCGCGTCCACGCCATCGAGCAGCTCCTGAAGGCGTTCACCCTGTACGAGCGCGACACCGAGTACATCGTGCAGGAGGGCAAGGTGCAGATCGTGGACGAGCACACAGGGCGTGTGATGGAGGGCCGCCGCTACTCGGAAGGGCTCCACGAGGCGCTGGAGGCGAAGGAGGAGGTCGAGATTCAGAATGCCACGCAGACCTACGCCTCGATTACGCTCCAGAACTACTTCCGCATGTACGACAAGCTGTCCGGCATGACCGGGACGGCGGAGACGGAGTCGGAGGAATTCAACGAGATCTACGACCTCGACGTGGTGGTCGTCCCCACCCACGAGCCGGTGCGGCGCGACGACAAGGACGACCTCGTCTTCCAGACGAAGCGCGAGAAATACAACGCCATCGTCGAGAAGGTGAAGGAGTACAACAAGCGGGGCCAGCCGGTGCTCGTGGGGTCGGCCTCGGTAGAGGTATCCGAGACCATCAGCCGCATGCTGAAGCGGGAGAACATCCCCCACAACGTCCTCAACGCCAAGCAGGACCGCGCAAAGCAGGAGGCCCAGATCGTCGCCGAGGCCGGGCAGAAGGGCTCCGTCACGATCGCGACGAACATGGCCGGGCGCGGCACCGACATCCAGATTACCGACGAAGTGCGCGAGCTTGGAGGGCTCGCCATCGTTGGCTCTGAGCGCCACGAGAGCCGCCGCATCGACCTCCAGCTCCGCGGGCGCGCTGGGCGACAGGGCGACCCCGGCGAGAGTCAGTTCTACGTCTCCCTCGAAGACGACCTGATGCGCCTCTTCGGCTCCGACCGCGTGGCGAAGGTCATGGAGAGCATGGGCATCGAGGAGGGCGAAGTCATCACGCACCCGTGGATCAACAAGAGCATCAAGCGGGCGCAGTCGAAGGTGGAGCAGAACAATTTTGCCATCCGCAAGCGCCAGCTGGAGTACGACGACGTGCTCAACTCGCAGCGCGAGGTCATCTACAAGCGCCGTCGCGAGGCCCTCACGGGCGAACGCTTCCACGGGCAGGTGCTCAACATGCTGCACGAGTACATCGAGGCCCTCGTCGAGCGCCACTACGGACAGGGCAACATTGCCGGCCTGCGGGAAGATCTGCTCCGCACCCTCGCGTTCGACCTGGAGATGGACCGCGACGAGTTTGTGCAGCTCGGGGAGGACGGCGTCGTGGAGCACGTCTACGACGTGGCGACCGACTACTACCAGCAAAAGCGCCGAAACATCGCCCAGCCGTTCTACCAGACGCTGAGCGACCTGAAGCGGGAACGTGGCGATGAGATGATCGAGCAGGTCTTTGTCGACTTCACCGACGGGCAGGACGTGGTGCGCGCCGTGGCGGACGTGGACGAGGCCCTCGAAACGAACGGGCAGGAGATCAACGAGGCGCTGGAGCGGACCGCCATGCTCCAAACGATCGACGAGAAGTGGACCGATCACCTTCGCGAGCTCGACGAACTCAAGGAAGGCATCGGCCTGCGCTCGTTCGGGCGCAAGGACCCGGTGGTGGAGTACAAGATGGAGGCGTTCGATCTCTTCTCGGAGATGATGGCCGAGATTGGCCAGGAGGTCGTTTCCACCGTCTTCCGCGCCGGGCCGGTCGTCGACGACGAGGTGCAGACCGAGGGCGAGGGGCCGAAGGGCCGCCTCAGCCAGCGCAACGCCCAGACGCAGCACGACGCCGCCCAGCCGGACTACAGCATCGACGCCGATGGACAAGGCGGGCAGCAGGGCGAGGCCGCCGAGCGCGACCCCACGACCCAGGAGAAGCAGCCCGTCACCGTGGCCGACGAGCCGGGCCGCAACGAGTACGTCACCGTCCGCAACAACGCCAGCGGCGAGACGACGGAGATGAAGTGGAAGTACGCCAAGAAGAAGATCAACCAGGGCGGCTGGTCGCTCGTCTCCTGAAGTCAATTTCGAGTGTCGATTTTCGAATGTCGAATGATGGGTCCCTTCCCATTCGACATTCGCAACTCGCAATTCGCCACTGCCGATGCTACAGTCGCTGTCCGTCCGGGACTATGCCCTGATCGAGGAGCTGGAGATGGAGTTCGGGAGCGGGCTGAACATCATCACCGGCGCCACCGGGGCGGGCAAGTCGATTTTGATCGGGGCGCTCAGCATGATCCTGGGCGAGCGGGCAAACACCGATGTCGTGCGCGAGGGCGCGTCCAAGGCGGTCGTCGAGGGCATTTTCGACGACGCGGACACCGAGCGCATCCGCACAGTCCTGGAGGAGAACGCGATCGACACCGCGCCTCTCCCCCGCGTCATCCTGCGCCGCCGCATCACGGACCGGGGCAGCCGCGGCTTCGTAAACGATACCCCCGCCACGCTCGACGTGATGCGGGCCGTCGCGGCCGAGCTAATCGATCTTCACGGCCAGCACGAGCACCAGAGCCTCCTCCACACCGAAACGCACCTCCGCCTCCTCGACAGCTTCGGCGGCTTGGGCGGGCTCGTCGACAGCTACCAGGAGAAGCGCGACCGCGTGGCCGAGCTGGTAGAAGAACGCGAAGAATTGGCCGCCCGAGAGCGGGAGTTGCAGCAGAAAAAAGAGCTCTATGAGTTTCAGATCGAGGAGATCGACGAGGTGGATCCCCAGCCCGGCGAGGAAGAAGAGCTGCGCGCCGAGCAGCGCGTCCTCGAAAACGCCGAGCATCTCTACGCCTCCACAAAGGAGCTCTACGAGCGCCTCTTCGAGAGCGACGATGCGCTCCATGACCAGCTCGTCGTTTCGCGCAATGAGCTGCAGGACCTCGCCCGCATCGACGACGCGTTCGAAGAGCACGTCGACGAGATCGAGTCGGCCCGCATCATCGTCAGCGAGCTGGCCAATTTCCTCCAGGACTACAACGCGCACGTCGAGTTCGACCCGGAGCGGCTCCAGGACATCCGCGAGCGGACCACCGAGCTCGAAAAGCTCAAGCGGAAGTACGGGGGTACGCTAGAGGCCGTCCTGGAGCACCGGCGCGAGATCGGCGAGAAGTACGAGCTCGCGCAGGACTTTGAGGGCAACCTGGAGCGGCTCGACGCGCAGATCGAGGAGGCGAAGGCCGAGCTGACCGATGTGGCGCAGCGCCTCTCGCAGAAGCGCCGCGAAGTGGCCACCCGCATTGAGGACGCCATCCTCGACGAGCTCGCCACCCTCGGCATGCCTGACAGCCAGTTCGAAGTGCGCTTCACCCGCCAGGAGGAGCCCGACGGGTGGATTGTGCCCGACGATGACGACACCTCCTACCGTGCCTTCCAGAAGGGGGCGGATCAAGTCGAGTTCTTCATCTCCACCAACGTCGGTGTCTCGCCGATGCCACTCACGGAGGTCGCCTCCGGCGGCGAGATCAGCCGCATCATGCTCGCCCTCAAGACGATCCTCGCCAAGAGCGAGCGCCTGCCCATCCTCGTGTTCGACGAGATCGACGTGGGCATCTCCGGCAACATGGCGCGGCGTGTTGGCGAGAGCATGCACGACCTCGCCCGCTATCATCAGATCATCACAATCACGCACCTGCCCCAGATTGCGGCGCTCGGCGACCGCCACTTCAAGGTCGAGAAGATCGTCGAGGACGGCACGACGAAGACCACGATCCACCGACTCGACGAGGACGAGCAGGCCACCCAGGTCGCTTCCCTTATCAGCGGCGAGGACATCACCGACGCCGCCCTCAAGAGCGCCCGGGAGCTGATGGCGGCCGGGGAACGGGAGGAGTGAGTGGGTGCGTACGGGCGTGTAGGGGTTTGGGCGTGGTTCTGCCCATTGTCTCAGATGTCGGCTCCTCCTACCGATCAACAATTACGCAGCCCTAATATTCTCCTGCCATGCAACGCAAAACGTCCCACCGCTACGTCATCACGGACGACGACATTCTAAGCGGCGAACCGATTCTCGAAGGAACCCGCACGCCGGTACGGGCGGTGGTTGAACTCTGGCGCACTGGGGTTTCCCCGGAGGAGATTCCCAATCGGCTTCCTCACCTGTCGCTCTCGCAGGTCTTTGACGCGCTGAGCTACTACAGCGACCACCAGGCGGAAATCCACGAGCACATCGAGCAAAACCGTATCCCCGACGAGAAGGTGCACCCGTCTACGAAGAGCGAATCCCCTGACGAATGAGGCTATTCGCGCAGGTCTATCTGGACGAGGATGTCGACGTGCTCGTCGCCGAGTTGCTACGAGCGCGCGGATTCTCCGCGGAGACGACGCAGGAGGCCGGATGCACGGGTCAAACAGACCGGGAGCAGCTGGCGTACGCGGCGGACCATGCGCGCGCACTCCTCACCCACAACCGCACTGACTTCGAAGTGCTCCACCGTGCATACGTGGAGGAGGAACAGACTCATCATGGCATTATTCTCGCCAATCGCCGCCCGCCTCATCAACTCACCACACGCCTCCTTCGACTCCTCGATCAGGTAACCGCCGATGAACTGAAGAATCAGGTTCTCTACATCTGAGCAAAGAAGGGGTAGGAAGCGATCCCGTACTGGCCAGAAATCTCACGCGACCTCCTCCACATTTTCCTCCGCCAGCCATGCCGCATACTGGAGCGCCTGCCGAACGTCCTTGGCCTCAAGGTAGGGATAGACCTCCAGGATCTCCTGCCGGCACATGTCGTCGGCCACGAGATTGACCACGAGCGACACGGGGACGCGCGTGTCCCGGATGCAGGCCTGCCCCCCCATGACGTTCGGATCGAAGGTGATTCGGTCGAGGTCTTTCATGGGACCAAGCCCTAGTGAACCGAATCGTCGTGGGCGGAGGCGACCGTCTCCAGCGCCCGACGGATGCAGGCCACGCCCTCGTCCACCTCGTCCTTGGTGATGGTGAGCGGCGTGCGGAAGCGGATGGAGCGCTCGCCGCAGCCGAGAATGATGGCCCCCTCCTCGTAGGTCTGTTCCTTTACGTGGTTGCGGTATTCGGTGCTCGGCAGTGTGAAGGCCGTCATGAGCCCCTCGCCCCGCACGTTCGTCACGGCCGGGAACTGCTCCGCCAGCGCGTGCAGCCGGTTCTGCAGGTGTTGCCCCACCGTTCCCGCGTGCTGCACGAGGTGCTCCTCCTCCATAATCTCCAGGATGCGATCGAAGCGCACCATGTCCACGATGTTGCCGCCCCACGTGGAGTTGATGCGGCTGGGGGTTTCGAAGACGTGCCCGTCCACCTCATCGAGCTTGTGTCCGGCCAGGATGCCACAGACCTGCGACTTCTTGCCGAACGAGAGGATGTCGGGCTTCACGCCGAGCGCTTGATGGGCCCAGAAGTGGCCCGTGATGCCGACGCCACTCTGCACCTCGTCGAAAATGAGCAGGGCGTCGTTCTCGTGGGCCAAATTCTTTAGGCGCTTCAGGAAGGAGGGCCGGAAGTGGTTGTCGCCGCCCTCCCCCTGAATGGGCTCCAGAACCACCGCGGCAATTTCATCCTCCCGCTCGTGGAAGTGCTGCTTCGCCTGGTTGAGAGCCTTCTGTTCCTCCGCGGCCACACGGTCCACCTCGGCGTCGTCCAGCGGGAAGTGAATCTTGGGATTCGTGATGCGCGGCCAGTCGAACTTGGGGAAGTACCGCGTCTTGCGGGGATCGGCCGTGTTCGTGAGCGACATCGTGTAGCCGGTGCGCCCGTGAAAGGCCTGATCGAGATGCAGCACCTGATGCCCCACCTCCCGCCGATATCCCTTCTGATGGTTCTTCCGCACCTTCCAGTCAAAAGCGGTTTTCAGGGCATTCTCCACGGCCAGCGCCCCGCCCGAAATGAAGAACGTGTACGGCAGATACTCCGGAATCCCGACGCGGCTGAAGGTGTCCACGAACCGCGCCATGTGGCCGGTCATGACGTCCGAGTTCGTGACCTTGTTGAGCGCCGCATCCATCAACCGCTCCATGAAGCCCTCGTCCTCCGCCATCTTCGGGTGGTTCATCCCAAGCGGGCTCGACGCGTAGAACCCGAAGAGGTCAATGAACGTGCGCCCGGTCTTCTCGTCGCGGAGACGAACCCCCTGACTTTGCTCCATGTCGAGCACCATGGGCATCATGCCCTTCGTGAGGATGTGCTCCGAGAGCAACTCTTTGACCTTCTGCGGGCGAACGGAATTTGGAGAAACCGCTTCCATGAACGTGGTGGGTTGGGAGAAGTCAGCAAAGCATAAGCCAGGAGAAAGGAATTCGCCACCCCGGTTGACGTTTCAAGGAGTCCGGAGCTATTACTCTCTCGTGTACGCAATCTCGCCCCCCACGATCGTGTAGTCTACTGTGGCCTCCCTGATCTTGTCCTCCGGCCCCGTGAGAATGTTCTGGGAAAGGACCGTGACGTCGGCCAGCATTCCGGGTGCGAGAGTGCCTTTGGTGTCTTCCTCAAAGGCAGCGTAGGCATTGTTGACGGTGTAGGATTCGAGGGCGCGGCGGCGGCTCAGCGTCTCGTCGGGCGTAAACGAAGTGTCGATGCCGGGGACCTGTCGGGTGACCGTGCAGTGGAGACTGGCGAGCGGATCGATCTTTTCGACGGGGACGTCAGTGCCGTTGCCCACGATGGCCCCATCCTCCCACAGCGTCCGCCAGAGATAGGCCCCCTCCCGCACCCGTTCAGCGCCCAGGCGCTTGTAGTTGTACGGGGCGTCGGAGCAGGCGTGCATGGCCTGCATGGAGGCGATGACGCCCAGGTCCGAAAAACGCGGGATGTCATCGGGATGCAGGTGCTGCGCGTGCTCGATGCGCCAGCGGAGCGTGTCCCCCTCCACGCCGTCTTGCTCGAACAGGTCGGCAAAGAGGTCGAGGCTCTCCCGGTTGGCCCGGTCACCGATGGCGTGGACGGCGAGCTGGTAGTTCTCGTCGAGTGCGATGTCGGCAATTTCGCGGACGCGCTCCATCGACGTGACGTTGGTACCCGTGCTGTTCGGGGCGTCGTTGTAGGGCTCCAGCATCCAGGCGGTGCGCGAGCCGAGCGCCCCATCCACCGTCACCTCGCCGATGGTGCGGACGGTGAAATGATGATCGGCGGCCCCCACCGTGCGGAGGGCGGCGAGCGAGTCGCGGGTCTCCGGGCGCACCTCGCTCTGCGACACCATCGCGTACATCCGGATGCCGAGGTCGCCCTCCTCGGCCATCCGACGGTAGCGCTCGATGGTCTCGAAGGAGGCGCCCTGATCGTGGAAACTGGTGACTCCATTCGCGAGGGCTTCCCGTGCTGCGAGACGGACCTTCTTGCGCTGTCGCGCGCGACGCTCTGCCGCGCTCATGTCGCTGCGCGATGCTTCGATGGCGTCCAACACCAGTCCCTCGGCGGTCTCCAGGAGAACCCCCGTGGCTCGGCCCTGTGCGTCTCGCACGATGGTCCCCCCGTCCGGATCGGGCGTGTCCGGGCCGATGCCCGCCGTCTCCAGCGCCGCCTCGTTGGCAATGGCGGCGTGACCGCTGGCGTGGGTGAGGTAGACGGGCGTCTCCGGCGCCACGGCGTTCAGGCGCGTATTCGTCGGAAACCCCTCCACCGTCCGCTCCGGCGTGGCGGACCACTTCTCCTGGTGCCACCCGCGGCCCTCCACCCAGGCGCCCTCGTCAGTCGCCCCGGCGGCCGAGTCGACCATCGCAACGATTTGGCTCCACGAGTCCGTCCCCAGGAGGTCAAGCTGCATCTGGGCCTCGCCCATCCCCATGAAGTGGCCATGCCCCTCGATGAAGCCCGGGACGGCCAGCCGTCCGTCGAGGTCGATGTAGCGGGTGTCCGCCCCTGTGTAGGCGTCGATCTCCTCGACGCTGCCGACGGCCAAAATGGTGTCGTCCGCGATGGCGAGGGCCTCCACGTCGCCGTGCGCCTCGTCGAGCGTCACCACCGTTCCATTCTGCAGCACGAGATCCGCCGTGGGGCCGGACGAGCAGCCGACCAGCACGAGGACGAGGGCGAAGAGGAGAGTTCGGACGGACATAGAGCGGGGGGATTGAGCGACAACAGGCAATGGACGAGCAGCAATCGGGCAACGAACCCGGCTCATAGTCTCACGAATTGGCGACTCGTTGTCAAGACGGAGGCTTGCCGTTTTCCGGAGTGGCTTCTTTCCCGCCATCGGACCCGTCGCGGTCGTGAGCGCACGCTCATGGTCGAGCGGGAGCGCGCAACTCCTTCAATTGCTCGTAGTAGGGTTTCAGGTCGCGGAGCGACTGGACGAGCGATTTGAGCAGGCGCGCCCAGCCAGTGATGCCCAATGCAATCTGCCGGATGGTCTGCACGGCAAAGCCCAGGATGCGCGCGCCAAACTCGAATACGGCGGTCTTGCGTCGCATCCGCCGGAGAAACTCGGGCACCGCCTCCCCGCCTCCCTCCTCGTCGACGTATACCGTCGCGTCGAAATCTGCCTGGTTGAAGAGCACGATCCGCCCGTCCGGCGCACTGGCCAGCCGTCCCTCGACGAAGTACTCTACACTGTCGATGACGGACGTGACGGCGAGCCGTACGATCTTATAGCCCTTGCTCGCATACCGGTAGAAGGCGCGGGCCAGGTTCTTGAAGAAGGAGCCGATCCACGAGACGACCTTCTTGACGCCCCGCTTGATCCACCGCCACACGCGCTTCAGCCCGTCCCAGAGGCTCAGTCGGCGGTTCTGCACTTCGGACCAGGCCCGTTCAATTTCCTGCTCCGTCGTCAGGTGCTCCTCCACCACCTCCCGACTGTAATCCCGACGGCCCTCGGGATCGGTCTCGACCGCCTCGGCCTCCTCGGCCGTCCGCCGGAGCGAGTGGAAAAGGGCCGGGGTAATGGACTCGGCGAGGGTCTCTGCCCGACCCCGTGAGGTCTGCTCCAGCTCCGTCCAGTACTCCTCCAGCGCCGCTTGGAGCTCCGTCTTTCGGGCCCGCCCCCCGAGCCCCGAGACGCTGTAGTCGGTCTCCCCGTCGGGTGAGACGTCAAAGCCCAGCAACCAGAGCTCGATTTTTGCGACGTTGACGATGAAGGACTGGGCGAGATCCCGGGCACGGGCTCTTGAGAGGAACTGGGGCCGGCGGATACGAAACTCTTCGTCGCCTCCGGCTTCGGAGAGTGCCTCTACGAATCGATCTTGATCGAAAAGCAACGCGAGGGGCTCGGGCGCGTACCGTTGCGAGAGGGTCCGGGTGCCGAGTCCGAACAGCAGGTTGATCCAGAACAAGGGGATGAGCGTGTCCGAGGTGAGCGGCCCGAGCTCAGCGCCCGGCCCCTCCTCTCGAAGGCCGAGGACGAAGAGCCGGAGCTGCACCGCCCGCCGAAGGGCCGGACGCGGCTTCCCTCCCTCGAACCACCGTTCCCGGAGGCGCTCCTCAGTAAGGTCCGTCCCCTCCATTCCCTCAAAGGTCACGAGTTCATTCAGGGCGTACCACGTGTCGTCGTCAATCGCGTCCGGCGCAGCCGCCTTCGGCGGATCGATTCCCGCCTCGTCCCGAAACTGCCGCAGCGCGTCCCAAAGGGTCGATGGGGATATCGAGGCTTTATCCTCTTCTGGCTCCTCCTCAAGGTAGCCTAGGAGCCAGAGCTGCATGGCAACGGTCCGGCGACGGACATCGTCCACCGGACGGGTCGTCTCGGTCGTCGGCGTGACTCCGAATAGTCCACGGTCGTACCCCTCTTCCAGGATCTCGCCGTACTCCCCAAGTTGGTCTATCGCATCCTCGGCGCCCGTGATGAAGGCGTCGTGCTCGTACGGCGGGAACGGGTCGCTCATCGCAGCGGAGGGCTTCAGTGCACAGCGGCGGGCCGGCCACGAGCGGCTAATTATACACCAATCGAGTCCTTGAACAACTCGATGATGGACTGGCGGGCGTCGAGCCCCGACTGCACGGCCTCGTTGTGCACCTTCATCAGGTTCGGCGGCGCATCCTCCGCGACGAAGTTATAGGAGTCGCCGTCGAACCGGAGCATCGACTCCGCGACGAGAGTCACCTCGGTTCCATCCGCGGCGGCCCCCGAAATAGCGTCGCGCAGGGTGTCGAAGTCCTGGTCCCGGTCGATCTCGGCCTTCAGTGTCCCCGAGAACGTCTGGACGTGTAGAGAGGTGAGGTCGGTAACGGCGTCGTCGAGCTTCTGAAGGGCTTTGCGGAGTCCCATGGCGATTGTGGTTGAAATGAGAAGGAAGATGAGCTGGTAGTCCGTTTCAGCAGATAGAAAGACCTAAAACGTGATCGGTTTCCCCACGGGGACGGCAATGATGATCACGAAGGATTCGGTTTCCGGAATCTCGCCCGAGACCGACGCGATGGCGGAGATCAAGACGTGGCTGGCGTCTCGCGCCGTGGAGTCTCGGACGATCCACGGTAGCCGAATCCT
>Ga0207797_1001812_pt1 | contig 15250 bp, 11 predicted proteins | sample PRCRCaboRojoPR_6_FD_187275 | JGI IMG/M metagenome (GOLD analysis project Ga0207797, IMG submission 187275) | Marine sediment microbial community from Cabo Rojo, Puerto Rico - PR CR 10% Liquid 1 (SPAdes) | ecosystem: Environmental > Aquatic > Marine > Coastal > Sediment | place: Cabo Rojo, Puerto...
GGTCCCATGACAAGCATGTTAAAATTATCCGGATTCTTTTCCTCGATGGATTGATAGGTATGCAGCGGCCCGTACAAATCTTCGGCATCGAACCAGCCCCCGACCACCATGGTGGCAGCGGTGATGTTCTTCAGATGCGGTAAAATATTCCGGGATTGCCAGAACGAATCATAATTCGGATGCTCCACGACATCATTCCAGAATGAGATGTCGTTATGAAAATATCGTTTATTGACATTCTGCAACGACCCCACATTCAGAAAGAACTGATAACCGTCAGGTGTCTTGTGCTCAAATCGGTCCGGCCACTCTGTGGTGAGAGTATCTGGCAGCCGGCCAAAATTAGCGAAAAAGTTAAACGTCAGATTCAGAATAAAAGCACCGTGATGGTGCATGTCGTCCCAGAACCAGTCGGCGATGGGGGCCTGGGGAGAAACGGCTTTGAGTGCCGGATGAGAATCGATCGTACCTGCCGAGCAATAGAATCCCGGATACGAAACGCCCCACATTCCGACATTGCCGTTATGATTTTCAACATGCTCAAGCAGCCATTCGATGGTGTCGTACGTGTCCGTGCTTTCATCCACATCTTTTGGTCCCTGTTTGTCCGGTATGTGCGGACGCATATTCACAAACGTGCCTTCGGACATGAACCGGCCCCTCACGTCCTGGAAAACGAATATGAATCCTTCTTTTTCAAACTCTTCGTGCGGTCCCAGCGCCTTTTTGTAATTGTCTGGGCCGTACGGTGCGATGTTATAGGGTGTCCTGGTGAGCAAAATCGGATATTCTTTGGAATCATCATAAGGCTTGTAAACGGCAGTAAACAACGTCACACCGTCCCGCATCGGAATGCGAACCTCGTACTTGGCGTAATGAGAACGGATATAATCGGCCCGGTCGGATTCCGCAGCAAAGCTACCCGAGACAATCAGAATGCTAATGACAAGGAGCAGTTTCAATGTTCGCATGTGTTTTCCTTTGATTTAAGAGTTTAGACTGACATTTTAAGAGACTACAGAATGACATGGAATATGCAAAATGGTTTTGGCAAATGGTTCGGTTTGTACGGCCCCGGTTATATTGAAAACATAGATTTTTTGAGAAAAACGAACAAACACTCAATTTAACTCAGTTTCATCTTTATCACGAGTGTGAGCCTGTTCTTTGTGATTTGTTTTTGTGGTAAAAGCTCGTAAAGTAACCATTGAACCTATCGAAATAAAAATGACAAATTTTGTTATTGTGGAAAAAGTTAATGTATCCGATGTGAATGCAATGATAAACATTATAATTCCGATTATCCACATGACAGGAATAGTGTAGATAATATAAACGTAATTGTGGTAGCGAATCCCATACCATTTAATATATTCCAGATGCTGCCACTGTATTCTTTGATGTACAAGTTCCTGGTATTTCCATAACGGAAAAGCCTGTGACATAAGAGAGTCCGGCAGCGCATTCAATTGATCAGTGGCAAAACATCGTGGATATCTTTGGATTTTGCTGTCATTTGCGAATGGTATATCCTCATTATGATGAAATTGAAGTTCTAAACACGTGAACAAATGATGCGGATCCTGCTCTTTGCGTTGATTACCATAATCCATATGGATACGTGAATAACGATCAAGATGAATGAGATTCGGATTCAGGGATTGCAAGTTTTCCAACGGTGTTTGAGGCTTTGCATCTGTTCCCCGAGTTGATGCTCGTTTCCAATAATCATGTCTTTCCAAAAGGGTAATGAATGACTCTGCAGATTTGTCTTCATTGGGAAACGAAAAAGCATTCATCGCAACAAATATCAAAAATAATACCAGTCCGTGTTTCATACAATTAATCTATCATTTTTTATTTTTTCGATTGTGTTGATTTTGTTTTGCATGTCCAATCAAAGCACCAACTGTAATTCCCAGGCCATTGCCAATAGCAACTCCGCTTCCTATACCAAAGGCAAGGTTATCCATTGCTAATCCAAGAGCTCCACCCAACGACACCCCGAGAGCAGATCCAACCGCAATACCGTATCCCAGATAGAGCGATGTTGGATTTTGACATTGTTTATTTGTTTTCTCTTTCTTCATAAACGTGTCTCCTGACGATATAAAAGTTTTTCGCTTTATCATTCAACACCAATAAAAGTCGTTACAGAATGATTGGGCGACAGATAATCGATTTTCCCGTCCTGAACTGAAAACCTGTCCAGTTCATGGCAGTTTTCGCCAAACTCGTCGGTGCGAAATGCCCGGAATGTTTTGTACGCTGTTCCTTCGACAGCAATTTGCAGCAACCGACCCTGTTCGTTCGTCGGGTCCTTGACGCGGACAAGAAGGTACACGTTCTCATCATCAACAGTCATTTTCCACTTGCCGGAAATTTTCGGCGGTGTGCCTGGCATCAAATTGTTACTGATAGCATAATCCGTCACCGCGGACCAGTTCTGGTCCGCGTGTCCATCGATCTCAGGTTTGAAATTTTGTTCAAGAATAACCACACCTTTTTTACCGGATGACGTGGATTTATCTGTTTGAATTTTTCCTGTAAAATCATTGTTTTCACCCAGCCAGCCAATTCTGCCATGCGGCATGTCGCGGCCATCGCGCACATTGACATCAAAGTTGAACCGAGATGCTTTTTGTGATATACCTCCCAGTGTTTTCCATGGAAATGCAAATTCCATCAAATAGCCATCTTTTGTGGGATGTGCCGCAAATTCAACATCGTTCATTTGATTCGGATTCGCCTGCTCATAGGACAGAATGAGATCTTTATACGGAAAATGATAATAAAGCGGGTTGTCGTTGACGTTGAATCGAACCTCAACCAGATCCGTCAGATATTTGTTACTTTCGCCCACATTCAAAACAATAAACGCATCGGCTTGTTCCGGTTTCTGTCTGGCAAACGCGGCAATAAACACTTCAGGTCGATTTACAGTTGTTCTGACAACGCGTGTACCCGGCCGGCCCGCTGTTGTGAATTGCTTGTATAGATAATATCCCTTGTTGACGCGAAACGTGCTGTCTTCAAGCACGCTGATAGCGCAGCCATCATGTTTATTTTTATCGCCCCACTCGGGAGAGCGCTGAATGCCCGCCCAGGGGATAAAGGCACTGGCTTTATTGCCGTATATGTGCTCGTATATTTCTGCTCCAAAAACAACGTCCATTCCGCCCCAGGAGGCTGAGGTGACCCAGGTTTTTAATTCAGGTCGAAATTTTTGCAAAAGGGTTGCGCCGTAATTATTCGTATTCGCATAGCCGCGGCCAAAAGGATTGCCAAAACCAAACCCATGTGATGTGATCAAATCAATGCTGTGCAGCGCCGCTTTATTTTGAGCAATCTCATCGGCAATACCAAAGTGATTCAGACGGAACAGATTAATCGGTTCACCGGGAGTTAATCCGATGTCGCCAACACCTTTTTTAATCATCAGCGGTTTCATAAAAGCCATAAAATCGGCAATGTCTTTCGGTCGCCAAAGCAGATTGTAATCCCTGTCGAGTTGAACGGCGTTGGGCTGGTTTTTGTATTGCGGCCACCGGAGCCAGTCTGTGCCTTCATTATGAATTGACAGGTATTTGACCGGATACTCATGCTCTTTCAGATAGTGCAACCAGTCGATCATATACATGGCCAAATCTTTTTTATAGTCCGGATTCAGCACCGATGTGGAGGGGCTGTTATGTTTTGTCATAAACGGCGGCGGACCGTACAATGTGGTGATAATCTGCAGCGAGTCACCGATAGCATGCGCTGTCTTTAACCCGTGCTGAACAAAATAGCGCATATTTTTTGTTGACCACTCGTGGTTGTAGTGCCCGCCTCGCTTTTCAAGATGCCAGGGATCGAGAAACATTTTAATGGTAGACGGGCGCAAACCATCCTGTCCAAAAATCAGCTCAATGACTTGATGCTTTTGCTCATGATTCAAAATTGTGAATCCGCCCAGATCCTGCGGATCATTCTCGTAATCCAGAGTTTTGCAGGATTCAACGTAATTAAATCCAAAACCATCCCATTCATGAAGCGTGTTGCCAAAATCGATGGTCGCAAACGCTTTGTTGTTGCCAAATTGTGCTTTTAACGGAATAACTGAAACGAATGTAACAAACAAAATAACATAACAAATGAACCCTGTCTTTTCACATCTCATAATGCCGTTCCTGTTTTTGTTGTTCTGTACGGCAGGTAACGGGATTCTTTTTACATAACAGGTACCCGCCATTTTTTATAATGATCGAACCAGATCATTCAGCGACTCTGCCACCTCTACGAGTTTTCTGCAGTCAACGATGTCAGGTGTGTCGGCCGATGTATGCGTCACACTGCGCATGAGTTCGGGCATATACTCTGCCGTGAACGCCACTGCCGGAACGTTGCTCTGCACAAAGATCATATGATCTCCGCTGAACCACGGCTCGCCTTTAATCAGACCGCCAAATCGCTGAAAAACAGTTTTTGCCTTTTTCTCAAGTTGAGCCGGGCATTCATAGAATGAGTAGGATGATCTTCCTTTTTTGTAGCCAACATCGTCGACATTTACGACCAGCCCAGTCTTGTCCAGCTCATGCTCATATCGCTTGAGATAATCCATCTGACCGGCCGCGCTGTAATGATCTTCTCCATTGAGAGCGGCGATCTCGACACAGATCTCACCTTTATAATCAGACAGCATCTCGCCGACAAGCAGGAGAACCACCACGCCGGATGCATTGTCCGACGCCCCTGGCGTGTCTTCATAAGCGTCGATGTGGGCAGTGATGACCACTTTTTTCGCTGCGCCTGTGTTTCGCCGCGCGATGACGTTGGCCGCACTCGAAGGCAGCCGCCTGGCGTTTATTTTCAGACTCAACAGCTCACCCTGCATTGTTACCAATTCATCTCCCACCGTATCCCGGCAGTAGACGCTTGGGATATCGAAATCACCGTCTACGATTAACGGGAATGGGTACAACGCTCCTACCTGTTCCGGTTTTCTCTCTGTCGCGGTGATGATTGCTGCCGGCTTTCGGCTCTCCAGCAGCGCAATGATCCGCTGATGGTGCTCCGGATTGTAGAACACGAATCCCTTTGGCATTAACTGCTCGGCGCATAGGTCTCCAGTCATCAACAGCATCTTGCCCTCGCAGTTCGAGTTTTCCAGTTCCTCCGCTGTTGAGGCAACAACCAACTCGGCCGACATGTCGCACCCAAGCGAATAGGGGCTGACGTAGGTTTTGAAAACTTTTCCGTCGCAAGTTAAACTCGACCCTTCGTTGATGTAATCCAGACACTCGAAAGGGGTTGCATCAACCGCATATCCGTATTGGCGGATTGTGTTGGCGAAAAAATCGGTGGCATCCCGATTCCCCTGAGAACCTGTCCGCCGATTCGGTTTGACACGGCATAACGTCTCCAGATAGAACTGGGATTTTTTACTGTAATCCTCTGGTGTGGTCATTTTTGTTTTCATGGATTCCTCAAAACGTTATCGCCCACATGCTGCTTTCCAGAATATTTTGAATTACCCCGTCGGGAAAAAGAGCCGTGTTTCTCCCTAACGCAGGTTATGTCCACAAGAAAGACAGTCCGGTTTATGGACACAAATCATTTCACCACATTCCGGGCAGCGCCATTTCACTTTTTCATCCCTTATAAATTGTCTGATCCCAACTTTTTTTATCCTATTGAGATTGTCGATCATGCTCATTCCATACTTTGTTCGATATCGTTTATCCAACTGTTTCAACCTCGCGCATGGGAAACGACCGCAGTGTTCAGAGCAAAATCTGTTTTTACTTTTGGCGATGTGTTCACAGTTTCGGATTCTACACGTCAAACGGTGTTTTGATTTTTGACTTTGCTGATTACCGATCGTCATGCAACCCGGACAGGTATTCTTTGCTCGAATGTATCCCCAACAGAGCCTGCAGTTCATTCCGCAAGGTGCAATCAAACGTACAGGAAGTGTTGTCGTCCTTTTTTGAGGCGATTTTGTCATGATCTCTTTACTCCAACGATTTTTATAAATAACAAATGCGGCAGTGAATTCGCCACATCGAAAAGCTCGTACTTTTTGTTTCGTTGAATACAACTATGAGAAATAAGCCTTTAGAATTCGACAGCACAAATAGGTCATCCAGGGCGACGGCTCTTTTTTATTACCAAAGTCCCAATCTTTGTAAATCATAAACATGGATGTTGGCTTGAACCTGCCATTTTCATCCTGAGAGTCAATAATCCAATGTATGAGTTCTTTTACCAGGTTTTCCTGTTTTAAGAATTCGAATCTTGAAAGCACAAAAGCCAGATAGAGCGCATTGTACCATACAAAAGGATATTTGAATGTCCAGAATTTTTTGGAACGACCGAAATAGTAGATGCTTTTGCCATAGTCCCGGTGAAACCGAATCGGTTCATAGGCATTTTGGGCATAGACGGATTCCCTGAGCTCGGGTATTTGCGAAAAAACCTCGAGCGCCATCAGGCCAGTCATTGGACAGCCGATTTGTAGTTTTTTAAACATACTCTCAACAAAGAAAAAGTGACAGAACCATCCTTGTGCTCTGCTCCATTTCTCTTTGATGATATCGATTGTCTGCAGGACATCGTCTGATTTGTGACCAAGAGAAAGCAGTATGGAGGTAATCAAGGGAGCGTCGCAAGGCAAGGCATGCCACTCATTGCTCATGGGATTCGGTTTTGCAAATCCTTTACCCTTTTCCGGCAGCTCTTGTCTGAAGGAAAACAAGCCATTGTCAACATGCGTTGTCGCTTTGATGACTATATCGTGGATGTTTTTATCGGTTACGGTCAAGCCGAAATCTGCCAGCATTCTAAGCTTGTAATGCGAGATTTTCGCATCATTATGCCTTGTATAGGACACTGGAAACCAATTGCTTGCTTCTGCGATGAGTTGCACTATTTTTTTGTGCTGTAATAACTGGTTTTTTGCCTGAACCACCCGGGGAGAATCTTTCGGCTCGTCAAATAAATCTAAACGTGTGCGGTATGTCGTCCACGGATTACTTTGTAAAAGCCATTCTGTCGGATCGGCTTTTAATTTTGAGACCCATTCTGTTGCCAAGTTTTTGTCCTTATTTTTTATTAATATCCTGTCAAATGAATGCTCGGTCAAAAGGATCGGCAGCGAAACCGGACCTTACCCGATTGTGCGGCATAATCAATAAGGCAAATGTCTTTTTGGATTCGCACTCCATTTTTACTCAAGTCATTTTATCCTCTCAAAACAATCCGCTTGTTAAAAGAAAAACAGCCAGACCATGGGTCAGTACCGCCGGGATGACACCAAACCAGGACCTGACCACACCGGCCAGGCACCCTTCCCAGAGAGCGAAAATCAGAATATTGATTCCCACATTCGTGACATTAAAGGCCAGGAAAACGTGACCGAAAGCAAAAGATACACCAGATAAAAGCCCTGCCGGAACAGGTTTAATTTTTTCTTTTTCAGTCAGCCAGCCGTAGATGTGTCCCCTGAAAAGAACCTCTTCATACAGATTTCCTGAAAGGGCTATGAAAAGAATAAAAGGCAAAAGACAAAGGGGCAGGGCACCGCCCCGCAGCTCTATAGGTACACCAAAGACGTAAATGAGGATTAACGGGAGGGCAGCGATAACAGCCCCGGCAAGCCCAACCGCGAATCCGAGGAGTTTATTTCCTTCAAACCACCTTACCAGTGCCGCGAGTTCAGGGGATATGATTTGCATGAGAAGCACAAAACCTATGCTGCTGAAACCAAGAGCGAGAAGCGTAACCGGTTGGTCGATGAAACGGATCCACAGGAAAGCTTCATTCCCGATACGCCATAGACCGGGGAGAGTCATGGCGTCCCTGGTGAAAATAAAAACGGCAATAAAAAGAAACAGGTGAAACAGGGGATGGGCCTTGCGCAAAAACAGGAAAAGAACGGCTGCAAGAGCAAGGCCCGGCAGGAGCATCAGCAGATATTCCGTCAAAATCATAACGGCTTTATTCTTTAATTTGAATAATCAAGTATGAATTTTTTTTGCGGCTCTCAAGCTTTGTGTGCTTTGGGAGCTCTGAGCAGCAATGCGATTACCGCAGCTACTATGCACGAAACACCCGCTATGATGAACGGGGTGGTCCAGGCGCTGACATCTCCGCCCTGTGCGGCGTCCTTAAAGTAACCGGCTATCTGTGGTCCCGCTATGCCGGCAACTCCGTAGGCGAGAAAGACCCAGCCGTAGTTGGTTCCCACATTTTTGTTTCCAAAAAAATCGGCCGTGGCCGCCGGGAATAGCGCAAAGTTCCCGCCAAAGTTGAAACCAATGATGCTGGCGCCGATTATGAGGCCGATCTCCGATGCTCCCAACTTGAGGAAGAAGAGCATGATGATCCCCTGGAAGAGGCACATCAGGAAGAGGGACATCTTTCGCCCGATCTTATCCGAGATGGTTCCCCAGGCGATCCTGCCCAGTCCGTTGAGGATGGCGTACCAGGCCATAGCCGTTCCGGCGATGACCGCCGCGGTCTGGGCATCCCCGACCGCGCCGCTCGCCTGCAGGGCATCGATCCCGAACAGCCGGATACAGTAGATCACCATCAGGCCGGCCAGTCCCGAGCCGACGAACATGAGCCAGAGGAAATAGAACTGAGGGGTTCTCAGCATCTCGCCGCTGGTCAGGTCCACCGTGCCCGCCGCCTTGGTTTTTTCTGTCGCTTCCGGGGGCACCCAGCCTTCCGGCCTGTACCCTTCGCGAGGGTTGACCATGACCAGGGAACCGAGGAACACCAGCACGAAAAATACTATTCCGTATATTACGAAAACAGACTGAACTCCCGGCAAACCAAAGATACTGACGGTATTGAGGAGTCCGCCGAACCAGCTTCCGGCGAGTTTCACCCAGAGGGTGGCCCCGAATCCGAATCCGGCGACCGCCAGTCCCGCGATCATGCCTTTCTTGTCTGGAAACCACTTTACCCCAACTGCAATCGGCACCACGTAGGCAAGGCCGATCCCCGCTCCTCCTACAATACCTATGCAGATGAGCTGGGCGGCGAAACTGCTTCCCAGGAATCCTCCCAGGACGTAACCGAGGCCCAGGACCGCTCCCCCGATCATCGCAATCGGTTTCGGCCCGACTTTCGCCTGCAGCCTTCCCGCTATCACCATCATCACGGCGAATGTTGCCAGTCCCGCGGAGAAAATCCAGGCGGCTTCCTTGGCGCTAAAGCCGTATTCGCCGCCAACTGCGGTAATCTTTTTGGTAAAAACGCTCCAGGCGTATATTGCGCCCAGGCATAACTGAATCAGTATCGCTCCAACTACCACGATCCAGCGGTTGAAGACCTTATTCTGGTCGTTCATATCTGTTCTCCCGTTATTAGATTAGTTTTTTAATTATTATTACTGATTTCAAATGTGAATGTGAAATTGACCGGAAGCTGAACCCGGCCATCCATACAATTGATTGCCGTACAAAAACTCGTTGTGTCTCCTTTATGTCCTGATTCGCTGATTACCTTTCATGTGGTTTTTATCCATTCAAGGATTATCCTGGCAGCCTCTTTGATTCCGCTGGCAATTTCGGTATCTGTCGATATTTCATTCCGATGCTTCATCCCGTGCCCGGAGAGCAGGTATATTCCATGTGCGCCGGCATTTCTGGCGAATTCCACATCATGAGGATGATCTCCGATCACGAAAGAACGTCCGAGATCGATCCCAAAATCCCGTTCCGCTTTGTTAAGGAAATATGGGTTGGGTTTGATGCAGCGGCAACCGGATGTGCGTTCATGCGGGCATACATAAGTAGCCCGAATGGTTATTCCATGCTCGAACAGGTACGAACGAATATGACTGTTCACGTGTTCGACTTCTTGCATGGAAATCGTCCCTTTTGCCACACCAGACTGATTTGTGACAATGAACAACTCAAAATGGGCAGACAACAGACGAAGCGAAGAGACCGTGTCTTTGTAGAATACCACCTGAGCTGGGCTGGCTAGGTCACCGCGGTCCTCGATGATCGTGCCGTCACGATCCAGGAAGACGGCAACAAGTCCGTGGTTTTGTTCTGTGTTCAAGTTAACCTCATTCGTAGTCTTTGGCGAATGTTCGGACACCGCAACGCGTGAGCGCAGTTCGGTTCGGCCATAGCGACCGGATCCGGTGTGGTGAATCAATGTCTCAAACACCGGCCATCACAGCTTACTCCGATGCACCCAGAAGTGCTTCATAGTCGGTAACAGAACCGTCATCCAGACAGCATTCGATGATCTGTCGGCCCAGAGGCATCAAGTCATCTTCCAGAAACTGCGGCAGTTCTCTGTGAAAAAAGTCTCTCAGGATAGCAGCGCCCTTGTCATAACCCTCGTTACCGACTTCGGGCTGATCGTTGACCTCCAGGAACCAATGGCCGACCTGGACACCTTCGATGCGCATCGATTGCAGGGCATAACCGAGCAGCGAGCACCGGGCCGGTTTAATCTGGTCTTTGCGGAATTGGGCAACACCGCGCCGCGCCAGATAGTCGCGCGCCAGCCACTGCGGCATAAAGCCCACTTCCCACACGCCCACATACTGATTTGGTATCAGGATAAAACGCGTATGCAGCGTTTGCTGGATTTGTGCCAGCAGGAGGTTCGCCTGCCGAACCCGTCGACCGGGGGCAAAGGGCCAATAGCTGCCAACGCCTTCGCTGCTCATCGCTTCTTCGTCGACAATGCTTGGATTGGCGTGACCCCGTGGGGCCACCAGACGCCACAGCCATGCCAGCGCCGGCGGTAATACATGAAACAGACCGATGATGCCATAGGTCGGATTTTCGCGTGAGCAGGGTGGAGTGCGAACACCGAAACTGCGGATATCGACAGCCACCGGCTCCTGAACGACGTCTGCCACGATCGAACGCGGGATGACAACCCGGGGATTCGGACACGGTGTACCAGGGTCGTCCTCAATGTGTTCCCAGATCAGGGCACGACTGCCGGGCGCTGCGTCGATGTTGAGAAACAATAACGGACGAGGTGGCTGTGCAGTCAGTTTCTCCAGCGTCGGGTCGATGCCGTATTCGGTGATGTGATTGACGCGCACAAACCATCCGTCCTCAGCGTCGACGATATGGAGTTTTCCGTCGTCCCGCTGAACCTGGCGATGGCACAGGGCGATGTCATCGCAGACGGGCTCCAGATCACAGGTTCGGGGGATCTCGGCGTAACGCTTCTCGCCGGTTACCAGATTCCGGCCTCTCAGGAGCTGGCCGTCGGGGAGACGGTGCGGTTGCTCGAGCATCTCGCTTTTGCCACCGCCGCTGGCCCCCTCGTGCATGATGGTGACAATGTTGTCGTATGGCGTCACAACGCGGACAGCGGAACAGTGGGCGGCAACCCATTCCTCTTCGTCGCCTGCATGAATCAGGGAACTGTAGACGCCCTTTTTCGCGCTCGGTCCGGGATAGAGATTGTAGGAAAAAATTTCATATTGGGACTGCCTACGGTTATGCACTACCACCTGCTTGCCATTGAACATAGTGTGCCGGAACGGCGGCGCAACATACATTAAAAGCTCGGGCGCAAACTCGGCCGGAATGGCATCCAGCGGCAGAATGCCCTGGAGCAGGGCCAACCCGAGTGCAAAAAAAGCGGCGTTGGCAGGCGCAATAGCGAGGGCATCCGCTCCAAGTTCTCCCCAGCCGCTTCGGAACGCAAACATGGCCAGTTCCTGCTGTGACAGCCAGTCCATCGTTTGCTGCCGTAATCCGGAAAACTCCTGGCCAAAAAGTTCCCGGAATCTGGGCTTGTCTGACGGCTGATCGTCCGCGATGACCATGCAGTCCGGGTCGCGCCGGCGCATGTAGGGCTCGTTATAGTTGACAACAATGCCGTTACGGACCTTGGCGACGTAGGCCTCTTCATAGCGCCGGCCATCGGGCAGATCGTACGCTACGGATACTCTATCATGGTCACATTGCTCTGCGATCAGGCTGAACAGGTCGTCGGTGCTGCCGGCACACTTCACAGAGGGTGCTTTGGCGAGTATTTTCGCCAAGTCATCAGGTGGATTGAATATTTCCCAGCCGGGTTTTTGTTTCTTCTTTTGGGTCATCAGTTGGCTCCTCGATCTTCAATACTGGCGAGTGTTTCGTCCGCCATTTCCCCGCTGCTTTTTTGCGAACGGTTCGGTTATTGACTTGTTATACCACTCTTGTTTTTTTATATCAGAAAAACTTTTCCAATGATAGAAAATATATTCTATTATCAGAAAAAAATGATTTTCCAATATGATAAAAAAGCACAATAGAGTTGATGAATAAAGAATTGTATTGTGCCTTTAATAATTACTCTGGCGCCCCCGTTTAAGACTTTGCCCCCGCATTAATCTATTAAAAAAATAATAATTTATGACTTTATTGTCAATAGAAAATCCAGGCACATGCAATATAACGGAGAATAACAGGTTTTGGGGAATGAGTAAAAAATCCGATATAAAGATAGGATATAATAAAGCACACCCAATGCCCTGCTTATGGCAGCGGATCCGGCTGAAACATGATTTTTATTTTGAAAACTAGTCTTCACCGTAAGACCAGGATGGCCTGCCTCAGGGCTGTGTTCCATTGATGTAATGCTTTTTCCAATTCCAACTAAAGCATGACAGTCATAACTAAAAAATAACTCCATAAAATATCATAATTCTATCTCCTCTGATTGGAAATTTTCATTATATGAAATCAATTTTTATCCAATTCATGACTTTTCTGTATAACTGGTTATGAACATTGCGGAAACCATGAGCCGTAACCAGGATACTGATTTTTACATCTTTTTCATCATTTGAAATTCGAGCATCGTTTTTATGATGATTCTTTGTTATAGATTACAGGCATCTGTCCCTTCCATTTATTCCAGCACTCATCATCAGTAATCAGATCAGCCATGAAATGCCCGACATTAATTCGGCTGGTTTTGCCTGGATTAAATATGGCACTTTTAATCGGTGAGGCATAGACTGTATATTCTGAAACTTTATCTTCATCGATTAAAGTATCCGGGCGAACAGCAGCCCATTCTAATAGTTCATCGGTTTGACCAATTTTGATGCGCAAATAGTCTGCTGCTTGCTCATTATCGATTTGCGGAGGGAGAAGTAACCGAACAAGACCGACAACGATTCTTTCTGCAAAAGAAATCCGCTCGTTTAGATTACGGTTGCGGTTGCCTGCAGTGTTCATGAGCACAAATTTAACCGGAGCTGCCGGCTTGTTTGCTTTGACTGCATTGCACAACCGTTGAGTAGCGTCGGTCACAAGACGACGTGGTGGTCCAAAAATTCCTTTAAAGTGTGGGTTATGTCCCAGACAAGAGGCAATTGCATCACATCCATTGACATGCCGGATCATTTCTTCCTTGCTGAGATCAAGAACACTGGCTTTGATTATAGATAAATTATCATGACTTTTTACAATTTCCGGCAATTTATCAGGGGATCGAACGATCACTTTAACATTTTGCTTTCTATCTAGCAATTGTTTGACAAGCAACCGTCCGGTTGCTCCGCTTGCACCAATGACCAGGATTGTCATTTTTTTTCCACGAGTATTGTTTACTGTTCAACTTCGGTTCTAACTATTTTGTGCGCATCACATGCTATATCACTGGTTGGAACATAAACTGTGCTCGCCGTCAATACGGAGATATTGTCACTCTTTTTGAATCAGAAAAAAATATCCCAATCCGGCGCATATCAATGTTAACAATATTGTTTATCAAACTGTCCAAGGTCTTTTTTCTATTATCACAAAAAAGGCACAATAAAAATATTGACCAAATAACGCAATTGTGCCTTTGACTATCATCATTATTGATATCCCTGATTTGGTTTTAACTCGCTTGAGGAATATAAACATTTACGCTTTCATTGTCTATGGAAATCTAACAAAAGTGAGGATAATCGGATTGAGAAAATTCTATTCCAATTCACATGACCACAAAATTTCATTCTTTAGGAATGCCTTCTTCGTTCACTTAAAATACAGATATCTTTTAGATTTTGTATACTTGTCGCTTCTAACCACTGTTTTTCAAAATCCGGGTTGGCAGTGATCTGAGCGATGGCTGAAAGCGCCTGGAGATGAAACTGACGTTCGTCTCGTGAACCGATTAAAATGAATATGGCTTTTACCGACTCGAATTGTTCAGAAAAATGCACACCGTTTTTTACCCGCACAACGATCATATTAAATATGCCTTCTCCTTCAACGATTATATGAGGTATTGCCAGAAAAGGAGTGAGGGCCGTGCTTGACTCGCGTTCTCTTTCAACAAAATATTGCAATAATTCGGATGGTTCCATGTCTAAATCGCTGTGGTAATTATCCGCTATTTTTTTAAATAGCTCCTCTTTGGTCATGTGCTGGTCCAGATCTAAAAAAACACTGTCTTCTATCAAATGATGAAACCTGTCTGTTACAATATCATCACGCTGCTGAAGTATTTTTTTTAGTTCAACTTCCAAATTGGTGGATGACAGTTTTTTATTGACGATCCTTTCTATCAAATAAAGCAGTGCATAATCTTTACTGTATTTTCTTCTGCCGTATAAAAAGTAAACCAACAGACTGATTCCGATTAAAATGATAACTATTTCAAGCGCTGCAATTCCCATCTCAAACAACAGAAAAATGAAAATCAGAATTGAAAAAATCTGTACAAACGGATAAAAGGGCACTTTAAATGTCGGACGGTAATTTTGGGTTTTGCTTTCTCTGATAATGATGACAGCCATATTTGTCAGGATATATGAGAACAATATGATTGAAGATGCAATTTTTACAAGTAATTCCAGCTTTAGGAAAAAGGACCCAATAATGAATAGTCCGGTTATTATGATCGATAAAACAGGTGTTTTAAATTTCTTATTGATAGCGCCAAACGTTGACGGTAGCAGCTGGTCATGGCTCATGGCAATCGGATACCTGGACGCGGACATGATACCCGCATTTGCCGTGGAAATAAAAGCGAGACTTGCAGCAATGGTAATAATAATGTATCCTATCTGTCCGAGAAATGTTTTTGATGAATCGGCTACAGGCGTTAAAGAGGTTTTTAGAGTGAGCGGATCCGATGTGCCAACAACGACAATGATCAGTAAAACATACAATATTGTAACGACCACAATAGATGATATGACACCATGGGGTATTGATTTTTTGGGATCATTGACTTCACCGCTTAAACTGGCAATTTTCAGCAAGCCGCCAAAGGAGACAAAGACAAA
>Ga0207797_1001813_pt1 | contig 15248 bp, 27 predicted proteins | sample PRCRCaboRojoPR_6_FD_187275 | JGI IMG/M metagenome (GOLD analysis project Ga0207797, IMG submission 187275) | Marine sediment microbial community from Cabo Rojo, Puerto Rico - PR CR 10% Liquid 1 (SPAdes) | ecosystem: Environmental > Aquatic > Marine > Coastal > Sediment | place: Cabo Rojo, Puerto...
CAGGGAGGGACGAGAGATGGCCAAGGAGAAGTTTGATCGCAGGAAGCCGCACGTAAACATAGGTACGATTGGTCATATTGATCATGGTAAGACGACATTAACGGCGGCGATCACGAAGCATTTGGCGTCGCGAGGGATGTCGCAGTTTATACCGTTTGAGGAGATCGACAAGGCGCCTGAGGAGAAGGAGCGAGGGATAACGATTGCCACGGCGCATGTGGAGTATGAGACGGAGAAGCGTCATTATGCGCATGTGGATTGTCCGGGTCATGCGGATTATATCAAGAACATGATCACGGGAGCGGCGCAGATGGACGGTGCGATTTTGGTGGTAGGTGCCGATGATGGTCCGATGCCGCAGACGCGGGAGCATATATTGTTGGCTCGTCAGGTGGGGGTACCGTCGATTGTGGTGTTTTTGAACAAGACGGACATGGTGGAAGACGAGGAGTTGGTGGAGTTGGTGGAGTTGGAGCTTCGGGAGTTGTTGACGAAGTATGAGTTTCCGGGCGATGACACGCCGATTATCCGGGGCAGTGCATTGAAGGCTCTGGAGAGCGACAATTCCGACAGTGACGAGGTGAAGCCGATTTACGAGTTGATGGAAGCCATTGATGATTTTGTCCCCGAGCCGAAGCGAGACATCGAGAAGCCGTTTTTGATGCCGATTGAGGATGTGTTCAGCATATCGGGTCGCGGTACGGTGGTGACGGGTCGCGTGGAGCGTGGAGTGATTCACGTAGGGGACGAGGTGGAGATTGTGGGTATTCGTCCCACGCAGAAGACGGTATGTACCGGTGTTGAGATGTTTCGCAAGATTCTGGATGAAGGTCAAGCGGGGGATAACATCGGGGTATTGTTACGGGGCACGAAGCGAGACGAGGTAGAGCGAGGTCAGGTGGTATCGGTGCCGGGATCGATCACGCCGCACACGAAGTTCAAGGCCGAGGTGTATATATTGGCCAAGGAGGAAGGGGGTCGACACACGCCGTTTTTCAATGGGTATCGGCCGCAGTTTTATTTTCGCACGACGGATGTGACGGGAGTGGTGACGCTTCCGGCGGGTACGGAGATGGTGATGCCCGGAGACAATGTAACGATTGAGGCGGAGTTGATTACCCCGATAGCGATGGAAAAGGAGCTGCGTTTTGCGGTTCGCGAAGGGGGTCGCACGGTGGGCGCCGGCGTCATCAGCGAAGTAATCGAGTAGGGGCCATACGTTATGAATCAGAAAATACGGATCCGGATGAAGGCTTTTGATCATAAGCTTCTGGATCAATCGACCACTGACATCGTGGATACTGCCAGACGCACCGGGGCCAAGATCGTCGGACCGATTCCGTTGCCGACGGTCATCAACAAATGTTGTGTGCTTCGTTCTCCTCACAAAGACAAAAAGTCGCGAGAGCAGTTTGAGATTCGAACCCACAAACGGCTTGTGGACATATTGGAACCGACCCAGCAGACAGTAGACGCGTTGATGAAGCTTGATCTCTCAGCGGGCGTGGATGTGGAGATTAAGCTGGACTAGCCAGTTCGGTCCGGTCGGTGTAGATGTGCCGGCGACAAGATCGAGGAATAAAGGGACATGTACAGGGAACTCTTGGGAAGAAAACTGGGGATGACGACGCTTTTCGCACCGAACGGGAACCAGATATCCGCCACGGTGCTCGAGGTTGGCCCATGCGTGGTTACCCAAATCAAGACACGGGAAACCGACGGATATGACGCTCTCCAAGTGGGATTTTTGATGAAAAACCTGTCTCGAGTCAACAAGCCGATGCAGGGTCATCTCCGAAAAAGCGGGGGACAGGGCTACCGTTTTTTGAGAGAGATTTCCGTAGATGATCCGGCGGAACATAAGTTAGGCGAGGCGTTGACCATCGACGGGCTTTTTCAAGTGGGTGAACGCATCGATGTCAGCGGGTTTTCCAAAGGGAGAGGGTTTTCCGGTGTGATCAAGCGATGGGGATTTCACGGGGGTCGCGATACGCACGGGTCCATGTTCCATCGGGCGCCCGGTTCAGTCGGTGCTTCGGCGACCCCGTCCAAAGTGTTGAAAGGTCGGAAACTGCCCGGTCGCTACGGTGGGGCGCGGGTCACGGCTCGGAATCTTGAGGTTGTTGATATACGCCCGGAGCAAAACGTACTGATTGTCAAAGGGGCGGTTCCGGGTGGTAAGGCGGGGCTGATCGGCGTTCGAAAACCTCAGATTGCCTCAAAGAAATGATGATGATCGTTACGAAGGGATTTGTGTTCGTTCGGTTTTTGGGGGTGCAGTTGAGAAGTTCAGGTCAAACAGGGACAGAAGCTATGGCGGTTTTCAAATCATTATAGGCTTTCGCCGGAGCGACGTTCCAAAGAAACCGATCTCTCTGAACTGAACATTTCAACTGCTCTTCCCAAAAGCAACATCTCCCATAGAAGGCTTTTAAAAATCTGTCAAATATAGGACGGAAATGAGTTATGGCAGTGGCGGATGTATATAATACGCAGGGTGCAAAGGTTTCCCAAATCGACCTGATGGATCAGGTGTTCGATGTTCCGGTAAAAGGTCATGTCTTGCACGAAGTGGTGAAGATGCAGCTGGCGCAACGTCGCGCAGGGACTGTGGGAACCAAGGGACGATCGGATGTGCGTGGCGGTGGGCAAAAGCCATATCGTCAAAAAGGGACGGGGCGCGCTCGTGCGGGGTCGAGGAATTCTCCTTTGTGGCGGGGCGGCGGCGTCATTTTTGGACCGACCGTCCGAAATTACGGCTATAAGGTTCCCAAGAAGGTTCGCAAACTGGCCTTGCGGATGGCGCTTTCCGCGAAGCTTAAAGACGAGGCGCTGATGGTGGTAGATGCCCTGGATATGGAGTTTCCGAAGACCAAAGCGTTTGTCGATATATTAAAGGCCTTGAAGGTGGAAAACGCACTTGTGGTGACGGATCGAAAGTTGGAGAATGTGGAGTTGTCGTCACGAAACATTCCCAAAGTCAAGGTGATCCGCTCCGAAGGGTTAAACGTCTATGACGTATTGAAATATGAACAGTTGATTCTGGTGGAGCCATCGGTGAATCAGATTCATGAAAGGCTGATGTCATGACACCTCATGAGATACTGAAGCGTCCTCTGATTACGGAAAAGTCAACCATCGAGAAGGAGAAGAGCAACCAGCTCGCCTTTGAGGTGGACAAAAAGGCCAACAAGGTCGAAATACGACGGGCCGTCGAGAAGCTCTTCGGTGTCAAGGTCACCGGCGTGAGAACCGTACGGATGAAGGGAAAGGTCAAACGCTACGGGCGGTCACTGGGTAAGCGGCGGGATTGGAAAAAGGCGATCGTGGCTCTGGCGGAAGGGGAGCATGTGGAATTTTTTGAGGGTGTATAGAAACCGAGAATGTCAACAAGGACGCAAGGCCGTGTCTTGCGTGCCGGGGAATAGGGTATGAGCATTAAAACAACAAAACCGACATCTCCAGGTCGAAGGTTTCAAACGTATGACACCTTTGAGAACCTCACGGCAAAGAAACCGGAAAGAAGTCTGGTCAAGTCGCTTCTGAAGAAGGGAGGGCGAAACGCCTACGGGCGGATTACCTGCCGTCATCGAGGTGGTGGGCACAAGCAACGATATCGGCTGATCGACTTTAAGCGAGACAAAATGGGTGTTCCCGCGAAGGTGGCCAGTATCGAGTACGATCCGAACCGATCGGCCCGAATTGCCCTTCTCCATTATGTCGATGGGGAAAAGCGATACATCGTGGCACCCAATAAGGTCCATGTGGGCGATACGCTGGTGTCCAGCGAGACGGCGGACATCACCCCGGGCAATGTGTTGCCCCTTCGCAACATCCCGACGGGTACGCAGATCCACAACATAGAGCTGCGCCCCGGACGGGGGAGTCAATTGGTGCGAAGTGCGGGAAGCTTCGCCAAACTCATGGCCAAAGAAGGCCGGTATGCGCATGTCAAATTACCTTCCGGCGAGGTGCACATGATCTTGACCGAGTGTAAGGCGACAATCGGTCAGGTGGGCAATCAATCACACGAAAACATCTCCCTGGGAAAGGCCGGTCGAAAGCGTTGGCTCGGTCGCAGGCCCAGGGTTCGCGGTGTCGCCATGAACCCGGTGGATCATCCCATGGGAGGAGGCGAAGGAAGGTCCTCCGGCGGGCGCCATCCGTGCTCTCCCTGGGGTGTACCGACCAAGGGGTTCCGAACCCGCAAGAAACGCAAGGTGACCGATCGGTATATCGTGCGGAGGCGATCCTAGAGTGAAGATTCCGCAGGTACGACGATGGATCATGAAACAGGGATTCAAGTAAAGGGAAAAGCGCAATGCCACGTTCATTGAAAAAGGGGCCTTACATCGAACCCAAGTTGCTGCAGAGGGCTCTGGCGGCACAAGAGAGTAGGAGCCGGAAGGTTATCAAGACCTGGTCGCGGCGTTCCACCATCGTGCCCGAACTGGTGTCTTTGACTCTGGCCGTTCACAACGGGAAGAAGTTTGTTCCGGTGTTTGTTTCAGAGGATATGGTGGGGCACAAACTCGGCGAATTTGCACCGACTCGAACCTTTTACGGGCATGCAGGCGTCAAGAAGACGCGGGTGAAGGCAAAGAAGTAAGGATCATCTTGAGTATGTTTCTCCAACCCGGTTGGAGAAAAAAGGACAACAGACGGGCGTAGAAGATGGAAGCAAAGGCAATAGCAAAGTATATCCGGATATCCCCGACGAAGGTTCGTAAAGTGGCCAAGGTTGTGAAAGGCCGTCCGGTGGAAGATGCGTTGAATCTGCTGGAATTCATGCCGCAACACGCGGCGAAGGTGGTCACCAAGGTAATTCGTTCCGCCGTTTCCAATGCGGATCAGGATGTGGGCCTAGATGTGGACAGTCTGATGGTTTCAAACATTTTCGTTAATGAGGGGCCGATGCTGAAACGCTTTCGAGCGAGAGCGATGGGCCGAGCTACGAGGATCCTGAAACGGACCAGCCACATTACCGTTACGCTGGCGGAGAGAGAATAGACGAAGGAGAACTGCTTTGGGACAGAAAGTTAACCCGATCGGATTTAGGCTAGGGGGCATTAAGACTTGGGATTCTCGCTGGTTTGCGGGGAAAGACTATGCCGCCTTTGTTGAAGCGGATCAGAAGATCCGTAGATTTCTCAAGAAAAAGCTTTATCACGCCGGAATCTCCAAGATCGAGATCGAAAGATGGGCCAAGCGACTACGGTTGCGCATTTACGCCGCTCGCCCCGGGATCATCATTGGAAAGAAGGGATCGGAAATCGAGGTCTTGAAACGGGAGCTGGAACGAAAACTCAACCAAGAAGTGGCCGTGGATATCCAAGAGGTTAGAAAACCCGAGGTGGATGCACAGCTTGTCGCCGAAAATGTGGCCCTTCAGATCGTTCGGCGCGTGGCTTTTCGGCGAGCCATGAAACGAAGTGTATCGTCGGCGATGCGGTTCGGTGCCAAAGGCATCAAGATCTGTTGCGCCGGTCGACTTGGCGGGGCGGAAATGGCTCGGACGGAGTGGTACAAGGAAGGGCGCATACCGCTTCACACGTTACGCGCGGACATCGACTACGGCTTTGCCGAGGCCAGGACGACCTACGGGACGATCGGTGTGAAGGTCTGGATATTTCACGGAGAGATTTTGGATAAAGACCAAGCGGTTGCCGCTTAAGAGGAACCTACGATGTTAAGTCCGAAAAAAGTCAAGTATCGCAAGCAACAGAAGGGAAGGATGAAGGGCGTTGCCTATCGAGGTTCCTCTCTCAATTTTGGAGAGTGCGGCCTTCAGGCCGTTGAGTGTGGGCGGATGACGGCGCAACAGATTGAAGCGGCACGTATCGCCATGACCCGCCATGTGAAGCGGGGTGGAAAGATCTGGATCCGCGCATTTCCGGACAAGCCGTATACCAAAAAGCCGGCGGAAACCCGTATGGGCAAAGGAAAAGGTGCGCCGGAAGGCTGGGTCGCCATCATCAAGCCGGGTCGAATCCTCTATGAGATGTCCGGGGTGAATCCCGAATTGGCCAGGGAAGCCTTGCGTCTCGCCGCTCACAAGCTTCCTTTCAAGACCCGGGTGATTATGCGAGGTGGTGAGTTTTCATGAAAGCAAGCGAGATTAGAGACTTGAGCGCGGAAGAACTCCGGGAGAAATTGAACGAGATGACCGAAGAGCAGTTCAATCTTCGATTTCAGCACGGCACGGGGCAGCTGGAGAACACCATGAGACTGGGTGCAGTGAAGCGGGATATTGCTCGAATCAAAACGGTTCTCAGAGAGCTTGAACTTCAGTCCGGCCGACAAGGGTAGTGCATCGACCCGGGGTCTTGGGTTGAGGAACGGGGGTTCGGGCATGAGGATGGAGAGTACGGCGTCAGACGAATCAAGAAGCGTATATAGGGGTCGTGAACAAGGATGAAAGATCGAGGATTGAGGAAACGGCGGACCGGCCTGGTGATCAGTAATAAAATGGATAAGACGGTTGTGGTGGCCATCGACCGGATGGTCAAACACGATATCTACAAAAAATTCGTCAGGCGACGTTCCAAGTGTGTGGCCCACGACGACAACAACCAGTGTAACATTGGGGACAAGGTGGTGTTGTCCGAAACGAGACCGCTGAGCAAGACCAAACGGTGGCGGGTCTTGGAGATTATCGAAAAGGCGGTGTAAAAGGAACAGGGACCGATGATACAGGCGGAGAGCAAATTACAGGTTGCGGACAATTCGGGGGCGAAGAGGCTCTATTGCATCAGGGTGTTAGGCGGTTCCAAGCGCCGGTATGCAAGAATCGGCGACATCATAGTGGTTACGGTAAAAGAGGCGATTCCCCATGCCAAGGTCAAAAAAGGTGACGTCATGCGTGCGGTTGTGGTGCGAAGCAAGAAAGAACTTCGCCGCCCCGACGGCTCTTACATTCGATTTGATGACAATTCCGCCGTACTGATTAACCAGAACAGGGAACCCATCGGGACCCGCATTTTTGGTCCCGTTGCTCGAGAACTTCGGGCAAAAAAATTTATGAAGATCATTTCCCTGGCTCCGGAAGTACTCTGATGCACATAAGCACGAACGGAGAGTGAGACACGGGGTCGAAGTTCGGATGCGTTGACCGTGGTTTGGAACAATCGCTCCCGTCTTTACAAGCGATCAGAGATATAAAGAGATATACAGAAACGAACGCACGGAAGCGGCTTGATCTTCGCCACTCGGAAATCGGGTGGCTCAGGTGGCTTCTTTGGAGGGAACAGATCGATGGCAGGCAAGCGAAGCCGGATCAAAAAAGACGATAAGGTCAAAGTCATCGCCGGCAAAGAAAAAGGCAAGATGGGCAAGGTGTTGAAGGTGCTCCACGGAGAGGGGCGGGCGGTCGTGGAAAATGTGAATTTTGTCAAACGTCACACCAAGCCGGGCCCCCAATCGCGGCAAGGAGGCATCGTAGAAAAGGAAGCTCCCATCCACTTGTCCAACTTGATGCTTGTCTGTGACAAATGCATTACTCCCATACGAATCAAAGTTCAGGAACTCGAAGACGGGCGGCGGGTGAGAGTGTGCGGCAAGTGCGGTGAAGTGATCGACAAATAGTTGACGCCCGGTTCTTTGCACCCTGGAAAATGGGTGCGGATTCGGTCATTGGACGGGGACGGTTTGAGGCATGTCAAATTTACGAACATACTATAACGAAGAAGTGACGCCGAAGCTGGTGGATAGATTCGGCTACACGAATCCGATGCAAGTCCCTAAGCTGAAGAAAATGGTGTTGAACATGGGGCTTGGAGCGGCCATACAAGACATTAAACTGCTTGATGCGGCGGTAGAAGAGCTGACGCTGATCGCCGGGCAGAAGCCGGTAGTCCGGCGAGCGCGCAAATCGATCGCTTCTTTCAAGTTGAGAGCGGGCATGCCCATCGGATGCTCCGTCACTCTTCGCGGAAATCGAATGTATGACATGTTCACCCGACTGGTGAACGTGGCCCTGCCGAGGGTGAGGGATTTTCGCGGCGTGTCCGGCAAAGGATTCGATGGTCGTGGCAATTACTCTTTGGGGATAAAGGAGCAGATCATATTTCCGGAGATCGACTACGACAAGATCAACCGAATAAAGGGCCTGAATGTCACCGTGGTGACCACGGCGGAAACGGATGAAGAAGGAAAAGAATTGCTGAAATTGATGGGAATGCCTTTTAGAGACTAAGGCAAGGAGGAAGTTGAGTGGCAAGAAAAGCACTGAGGGTAAAAGCGAAACAGAAACCGAAGTTTTCCAGCCGGGCGTACTCCAGGTGTCCCTTATGCGGTCGAACGAGAGGGTTTTTGAGAAAGTTCGGCATATGCCGCATATGTTTTCGGAGCCTGGCGCTGCAGGGGCAACTGCCCGGGGTGGTTAAATCGAGCTGGTAAAGTGGTTCTTTACCCGGGGTTGCATATAGACAGACACGTACCGGTGAGTTCCAAGTTGATTACCGGCACGGGTTCATTGCCATAGAAGGAGATAGGTAATGCCAGTAACCGATCCGTTGGCGGACATGCTGACTCGAATCAGAAACGGACATATGGCGAAACACACTAGGGTCGATGTGCCGACGTCGAAGATGAAGGTGAGTCTCGCCAAGATCCTAAAAGAAGAAGGATATATCAAGAATTATAAGGTGCTCAAAGACCGGCCCCACGGTGTGTTGAGAATCTATCTGAAGTATTATGATGGAAACCAACCGGTGATTACCGGGCTCACGCGGTTGAGTAAACCGGGTCGCAGAGTATACGTGAAGAGCGGCGAAATCCCTCGTGTGCTGAACGGCATGGGCGTGGCCATCCTGTCTACCTCCAAGGGAATTCTGGCCGACCGTGACGCAAGAAAACAAAACTTGGGCGGAGAGCTGCTCTGCAGCGTGTGGTAAGCGGACGGTTTTCGGAATGAAAGGAAGAATGGAACGATGTCTCGAGTAGGGAAGAAACCGATCCCCATACCTGACGGCGTGGACATTTCCCTGCAAGGCGGTGATGTTACGGTAAAGGGACCCAAAGGCGTTTTGTCGCGGCCCGTACCACCGAATGTTGAGCTGAAGGTCACGGACGGGACGATTCATGTGATCCCTGCCAGTGATGACCGAAAAATCGTGGCCATGCAAGGTCTCACCCGTTCCCTGGTAGCCAATATGGTTACCGGAGTGGACCGCGGGTTTCAGCGGGTCCTGGAAATCGTCGGCGTCGGGTATCGGGTGGATTTAAAAGGCGATGTGTTGACATTTAACGTCGGGTATTCCCAACCGGTGACCTACAAGTTGCCGAAGGGCATCACGGCAGTGGTGGAGAAGACCCGTTTGACGCTGGCCGGTATTGACAAAGAATTGTTGGGAGCCACGGCTGCCACGATCCGAGGGTTTCGGAAACCTGAACCGTATAAGGGAAAAGGGATTAAATACGCCGAGGAGCGTATCCGGCGCAAGGTCGGCAAGGCCGGTGCCAAGTAATTGAGGACGGGACTATGGGATCACCAAACAAGAAGAGAGTAGCACGGTTGAAACGAAAGAGACGGGTGCGCAAGAGTCTGTTTGGGACCGAAGAGCGCCCCCGGCTGAGCGTTTTCAGAAGCGGCAAACACATGTACGTTCAGATTGTCGATGACATCCGCGGGCACACCCTGGTTTCCGCCTCGACACTACACCAAGATATCCGTCAACAGTTGCCCGCAGGGGGCAAGGTAGGGGCTGCGAAGTTGGTCGGCAAGATGGTGGCCCAGCGAGCCATGGAGAAAGGTGTGTCGAAGGTGGTTTTTGATCGGAACGGCTTTTTGTATCACGGTCGGGTGCGCGCCGTGGCGACAGGGGCGCGGGAACAAGGCCTTGATTTCTAACGGGGGAGGAAAGATTGATCGAAGACGCGACACAAGAAATTCAATTAATCGATAAAGTGGTCCATATTAGTCGGACGGCCAAAGTGGTCAAAGGGGGTCGTCGGTTCAGCTTCAGCGCCGTAGTGGTTGTCGGTGACGGAAATGGGAAAGTCGGATACGGATTGGGGAAGGCCAACGAGGTTCCCGAAGCGATTCGCAAAGGCGTGGAACAGGCGAAAAAAGCGATGGTCGAAGTCGCCCTACTGGATCGTACCATTCCCTACGAAGTTACCGGAAAGTTCGGCGCCGGTGAGGTATTGCTCAAACCGGCTGCGCCGGGAACCGGAGTCATTGCCGGCGGTGCGGTTCGAGCGGTCCTGGAGGCGGCCGGTGTGCACGACATTCTGACCAAATGTATGAGATCCCACAACCCCCACAATTTGGTAAAGGCAACCTTCGAGGGTTTGAAACAACTGCGGAGTCGTGAGACGATCGCCGCTTGGCGGGGCAAGCAGGTCGAAGAGATCCAGTAGAGGGTCACGCCGAGTCGCCGTGCCGGTGCAAGTTTATAAGAGTGAGGTTTCCTACCCACAAGCTTCGGTAATTGGAATGAACGGGGCACATCGTTTTTGATGAAAATCTGGAAAATCTCTCGATTATGGAGACCGTAGATAGCGGGATCATGCGCCTGCCCGGGCGTGACCCAGCTCCGGCATAACGATTGAGATGAACGTTGCCTATTTCGGATTACGGGAAAAGATTATTTGCAGGTCCATATCGCCGGGGATCTCGATTTTACTTTGAGGAAACAGTCGATGTCGGAAACACTAAAAATCACGTTGCGAAAGAGTATTTCAGGAAGGCCCGAGCAGCATCGAAAGACCATTCGCAGCTTGGGATTGAGGAAAGTCAACAATACGGTAGTCTTGAAAGACACCCCGACTGTCAGGGGTATGGTTGAGAAGGTATCCCACCTGTTGGAAGTGGAGGAAAATGGAAATGAAACTGAATGAACTTTCCCCTTCCAAGGGGGCCCGTCGTTATCCCAAGCGCGTGGGTCGCGGCACGGGGTGCGGATCGGGAGGGACCTCCGGTCGAGGGCACAAAGGTCAAAAGAGCCGTTCCGGTGGCAATATCCGACCCGGATACGAAGGCGGGCAGATGCCGTTGCAGCGCCGCCTTCCGAAGCGTGGGTTTAGGAACCCGTTTCGCAAGGAATATGCGGTCATCAATGTTCGAGACCTTAAGAACTTTGAAAAGAACAGCGTTGTGGACCGTGAAGCCTTGTTGGATGCCGGGTTGGTGAGCGGCCGGCAACAGGAAGTAAAGTTGTTAGGCCAGGGTCGTATCGATCATCCATTGGTGGTGCGGGTGAACAAATGCAGTGATACGGCCAGAAAAGGCATCGAAAGTGCCGGTGGACAAGTGGAGTTGATCTAACATGGCCACAGGGTTTCAAAACATATTTAAGATTCCCGAGTTAAAGCGCAGGGTGTTATATACATTCGCGTTGTTGATGGTCTATCGGGTGGGATGCGCCGTTCCGACTCCGGGCATAGACGGGGATGCTCTGGCACAGTTTTTTGCCCGGGCCAAAGGAACGCTGTTGGGCATGTTTGACATGTTTTCCGGAGGGGCGTTGGAACGGCTCAGCGTTTTTGCTCTGGGGATTATGCCCTACATCAGCGCATCGATCATCCTCCAGTTGCTCACCGTTGTTATCCCTCGGTTGGAAAGGCTTTCTAAGGAAGGGGAGGCAGGGCGGAAGAAAATTACCCAATATACCCGTTACGGTACGGTGGTCTTGAGCATCATTCAAGGTTTCGGCATTGCCGTCGGCCTGGAGCGAATGAGTGTTCCCGGTGCGGCGACAGTCGTCGCCTATCCGGGGTGGGGATTCAGGTTGATGACCGTCATCACGCTCACCGCTGGTACCGCTTTCATTATGTGGCTGGGAGAACAGATCACCGAAAGGGGCATCGGCAACGGGATCTCCTTGATTATCTTCGCAGGGATCATTGCCCGCATGCCCAATGCAGTGAGCAATACGTTCCGCCTGATGCGGACGGGGGAGATCAGCATCTTTTTGGTGTTAATCCTGCTGGTGGTGATGGTGACTGTGGTGGGATTCATCATATTTGTGGAACGGGGACAACGAAGAATCCCCGTGCAATACGCCAAGCGGGTGATCGGCCGTAAAATGTACGGCGGGCAAAGTACACATTTGCCGCTGAAAGTAAACACATCCGGGGTCATCCCCCCGATTTTTGCGTCTTCCATCATCATGTTTCCGGCCACCATCGCCAATTTCATTGACGTGCCCTGGGTACAGAGTGTCTCCCAGGCGATGACGCCCGGGAGCATCATATACAATCTGATCTATGTGGCTTTCATTATCTTTTTCTGCTTCTTCTACACGGCGATTACATTTAATCCGGTCGACGTGGCCGAGAATATGAAGAAGCACGGCGGGTACATCCCTGGAATCCGACCGGGCAAACGAACGGCCGACTACATTGATCGTGTACTCACCCGGGTGACGTTCGGAGGCGCCCTGTATGTGTCCGCTGTCTGTGTATTACCGACCATCCTCATTTCGAGGTTCAATGTCCCCTTCTATTTCGGGGGGACGGCACTTCTCATCGTGGTGGGTGTGGCCATTGATACGGTAAGCCAGATGGAAGGACACATGCTGGCCAGGCATTATGAGGGCTTCATGGGTAAAGGAGGGCCGTTCAAGGGCCGCCGGTAATGGTTATCCTCAAGTCTCCCAGAGAAATTGAAAAGATCCGCCGAAGCAACCAGATGGTGGCGGAGATACTCGATGAACTGAGCAGACGGATTGCCCCGGGTGTGGACACATTGACCCTGGATCGGATCGCGGAAGATTTGGCCGCAAAGAAAAAGGCCAAGCCGGCGTTTAAAGGCTACAGAGGATTTCCCTTCAGTTTGTGCGCATCGGTGAACGAACAAGTCGTCCATGGTTTTCCGAATCGGACGCCGCTCGAGGAAGGGGATATTCTCAGTATGGACTTCGGGATTTATCACGACGGGTATTACGGAGATTCAGCGATTACCGTGGCGGTCGGGAAAATCGGAGAGGACGTTGCGCAGCTTCTGGAAGTGACGAGAGCAGCGCTGTATAAGGGCATCGATCAAGCCGTGCCGGGCAAGCGGCTTTCAGACATTTCGCACGAAATCCAGAACCACGTTGAAGCCGCGGGATACTCGGTCGTTCGCAAGTTCGTCGGCCACGGCATCGGCAAGGATCTACATGAGGATCCGCAGATTCCCAATTACGGTAAGCCCGGGTTGGGGGTTCGCTTACAGCCCGGTATGGTGATGGCCATAGAACCGATGGTGAATATGGGCGGGTACGAGGTAGAAACTCTCGATGATGGTTGGACCGCCGTGACGAAGGATAGAAGCCTATCCGCTCATTTTGAGCACACCATTGCCGTCACGAACGAAGGGCCGGTCGTCTTGAGCGCTATGAACGGCCGGGGGGAAGAGGAGTAAATTAGGCAATTTCCGACGGGAAGCAGGAATGGGGACATGAAAGTAAGAGCTTCAGTAAAGCGAATGTGCAAGAAATGCAAGGTGATTCGGCGGAACGGTACCGTTAGAATTATTTGTGAGAACAAGAAGCACAAACAGAGACAAGGGTAGCACCCGGGCCTCGGCGGCGAGATGGGTGGAGATCGACTTCAGGCAAGGATGGATCCAAGAGGCCCCGTGAGTCGTCGAGAGGTAGACGCACTCGGTTTGGAATGAACCGAAGAAAGAACGAGGAGGCAGGATTTTGGCACGGATAGCAGGGGTTGACTTACCGAAGAACAAACGCGTAGAGATCGCCTTGACCTATATTTACGGCATTGGCCGAACCACTTCGGGAAAGATTCTGGATGAAGCGGGCGTGGGAGCGGATGTCAAGACGGATGAACTGTCCGAAGAGCAGATTAACGCCATCCGTAGAGTGATCGACGACAAATACAAGGTGGAGGGTGAGCTCAGGACCGAGGTATCCATGAACATCAAGCGATTGATGGAATTGGGGTGCTATCGGGGACTCCGGCACCGCAAGTCTTTGCCTGTGCGGGGGCAGCGAACGAGCACCAATGCCCGAAATCGAAAAGGACCTCGCCGGGCGATCGTGGGAAAGCGCAAAAAATAGGAAGAATGGGGACGGATTATGGCCAAAGCAGGTAAAAAGCGGAAAGAAAAGAAGCATATTGTCAGCGGAATCGCCCATATTCAATCGACCTTCAACAATACGATCGTGAGTATCAGCGATTCGGCGGGCAATGTCATTGCCTGGTCGAGTGCGGGCGGACAAGGTTTCAAGGGCTCTCGAAAGAGCACGCCGTTTGCAGCACAACTGGCGGCCGAAGATGCGGCAAAGAAGGCCATGGAGCATGGGATGAGAAATGTGGAAGTATATGTCAAGGGGCCGGGTGCCGGCCGCGAAGCGGCGCTGAGGGCCTTACAGGCTGCGGGGTTCAATGTCGTGTTGATCAAAGATGTCACACCGATTCCGCACAACGGATGCCGGCCGCCGAAGCGTCGGAGAGTGTGAAAGGAGGCGAATTTTGGCACGTTATATAGGGTCTGTATGCAGGCTTTGCCGCCGAGAGAATCTAAAAATGTTCCTGAAGGGAGATCGGTGCTATTCGGACAAGTGTGCGTTTGATCGAAGGGGCTACGCCCCGGGCCAGCACGGGCAGCAGCGGCGGCGGAAAACCTCTGATTATGGAATTCAGCTTCGGGAAAAACAAAAAGTCAAACGGATGTACGGGCTTTTGGAGGGTCAATTCCACGGTTCCTTCAAGAAGGCGGAGCGAAAAAAAGGTGTGACCGGTACCAACCTTCTGGTTTTTTTGGAACGGCGTTTAGACAACGTCGTGTATCGTCTCGGTTATGCCAATTCTCGAACTCAGGCCAGGCAGTTGGTGCGACACAATCATTTTACGGTAAACGGCAAAAAGATGGACATCCCGTCTTACCTGGTCGAAGTGGACGATGTCATTGAAGTCCGGGAAAAGAGTAGAAAGGTCCCCGTTGTTCTGGACGCCATGGAAACCGTGGTACGCCGGGGGGTCCCGGGCTGGTTGGAGCTTGAAAAGGATCAGTTCCGGGGCAAAGTCATTGCCTTCCCGGCCAGAGACGATTTGACGATGCCCATGCAGGAACAATTGATCGTTGAGCTTTATTCCAAATAGTCATGGCAGGTAAGACAATCGGGATCTCGGGTTACCTGTAAAATAACAAAATCAGCAAAATTGGGAGGCGAAACGATGCCCTCAGGGTCAAATGAAATCATGTATATGAATTGGCGGGAACTGATCAAACCCAAAGGTATTGAGGTCAGCGCCAGTACAGATAGTTACGGGAAGTTTGTATGCGAACCCCTGGAGCGGGG
>Ga0207797_1001814_pt1 | contig 15241 bp, 12 predicted proteins | sample PRCRCaboRojoPR_6_FD_187275 | JGI IMG/M metagenome (GOLD analysis project Ga0207797, IMG submission 187275) | Marine sediment microbial community from Cabo Rojo, Puerto Rico - PR CR 10% Liquid 1 (SPAdes) | ecosystem: Environmental > Aquatic > Marine > Coastal > Sediment | place: Cabo Rojo, Puerto...
GGCCTGCCTTTCCTTAATCGGGGAAGAGTTGTTATTCTGCTGGAAGCACATAAATGGTGGCTTGATCCACTGCAACGTAATCAGCAGCTCCATCTCCGGTGAGGTCGCCAAAGTACATGCCTAATTCTCCACTGACCGGTCCTCCTGTCCAATCCCTGGGGTTGTCAAACCCTGCCCCCGTGGACGGCAGGACATAGGTAGTGTCTCGGTCGACTGCGATGTAGTCAGCCAGGCCGTCGCCGGTAGCATCGGCAAAGGCCATCTGCAGCTGTCCGGTTACCGGCCCCTGGGTCCAGTCGCTGGGTTCGGCAAAACTCGTTCCGGTGGAGGCCATGACATAAGTCGTGTGTTCATCCACGGCGATAAAATCGGCCAACCCGTCCCCGGTGACGTCCTCAAAGGCCATCCACAGCTGACCTCGGGCCGGACCGCCGGTCCAATTCTGCGGCTCCCCGAAGCTGCTTCCGGTGGAAGGAAGGACATACACAGCATCCGTGTCCACAGCGATAAAATCGCTCAATCCATCTCCGGTCACGTCGGCAAACGCTATCCAGAGTTCTCCGCTGACCGGACCTCCAGTCCAGTTTTCCGGCTGTTTGAAACTCGACCCGGTAGAAGGCAGCACATAAGTTGCCGCCCGGTCGACCGCGATATAGTCTGCCAATCCATCCCCGGTGACATCCGCAAAGAACATCCCCAGCTCGCCCCGGACCGGTCCATTGGTCCAATCCTGCGGTTTTTCAAATCCTGCCCCGTTGGACAGCAGCACGTACGTGGTGGCCTGGTCCACGGCGATAAAATCCTCCCATCCATCCCCGTTGACATCTGCCACACGCATAGCCAGCTCACCCCTTGTCGGCCCTCCGGTCCAATCCTGGGGCTGTCCAAAACCCGTCCTTTCGGGATAAGCAGCAGGGGTCGGGCTGGGCTGTATCGAATCCGGCGGCACGGCAGTTGGGCTGTCGGTCGGGACATTCGTCGGCTGGTCAGTCTGACCGGGAGTGTTTGTCGGCTGCTGTTCCACAGCGCTTGCCTGAGTTTTTGCGGGTTGAGAAGTGGGTTGATCCTGATCGGAAGCAGGTTCCGGGGGAGAGGATAGGAGAGAACAGGCCGAGATGGAAATCAGGATTATCACCAGGAGCAAGGACAGGAGGGTTCTTGTGGGCTTCATTGCGGTCTCCAGGAAAGGATATGCGAGATCAACTTTCATCATTAATCGGCGCTTGACGGAAGGCGCGGGACGGCTCCGGACTGAGGATCGGAAGAGTGCCAGTCCGTATTATAGCTGGAATCTGTCTGCCCCAAGAACTCATTTTAGGAGATTGACTTTGCGATTTCGTAAGTTAGCTGTCCAAAAAATTTGATTCCGGTCAGGCGGTTCACTTCCTGAGCGGAGCGGATGAGCCTGGAACTTTCAAACCGGTTGAAGGATGTGAAAGGATCTTGGTCAGACCGATCCTGGTCGGAGGACCAGGATCATGGCCCATCGATCGATTGAAGTCATTTCCCCCCGGACAGGTGATGATTGAGTAGACTGGTTAATTTATGATTCAGATCAGATGAGTTACCTGCTGAAAAGCAGGCCCGGGACCGAGATGACATCAGGAGAAATTGATATGGATTACCGAAGTACGATCAGAAAGCCGCTGCTGATTCTATTGGGAATAGACAGCCTGGCAGTTTTCGGGCTGTGGGCCGTGAATCTCAGCAGCAACGCTTTCCCTGGTGGAGTTTGGTCTGCTCAGCAGGAAAGTTCGCTGCCGGCCCTGCACCTGGCAGCAGAAGGGATCATGGCGGGCGTCACCCTGGTCGGGGTGTGCGGAACCTGGAAGGGTGCCGGCTGGGGCAGGGGGATCCTTTTGTTCGGCCTGGGCATGTTTGCTTATTCAGCTGTCAATTCTCTGGGATGGGCCGTGATCAATGATCCCGGGCAGGGGATCCCCATGCTCCTGACTTTGGTGATCATCGCGGGAGCGGCTCCCTCCTTGATACGTCATGGGAGGCAGACCTTGGAGGGGGACAGGCAGCCCAACTTGAACACTGTTGATTCCGGAGGATGCTGATGAGACTTGTGAGGTCTGGAAACCCTGTTTAAGGTATCTGCATCCGGGGAAAGCTCTCCGCGCGGTAAAAACCTGGTTTGGTGATTGACCTCCTGGTTGGTTTTTAGGCCGGACCGGTTGAGCTGGATTCAGTCTGATGCACCCTGCAGACCGGGACTTTCCAATCACTCTGCGGTCTTGAGGGAGGCAGCCTGAATACTAGCTGGACAAAAGAAATCAGCTTGCGGTCGAAAAATCGATCGGGACCGGAGGGAGAAGGGGGAGTCTTTATTCTTCCAGTGTCAGAATGATCCGAATCCCGGCTGGATCATGCACGGCATATCCCTGGGGGTCTTTTTCGATGGAGATCCCGGCGGTTCGAACCCGCTCAAGCACCTCATCAAGCGCAGTCTGGTGGGGCAGGACCATGGTAAAGTACCGAATTCCGAGGGCATCCTCCGGTGCCGGGGGGATACCCCGGCCCTGCCAGATGTTGAAGGCGATTACATGAGGGCGTTCCAGTTCAACTTCTGCCATACCGATTTTTTTGCCCATTCCGCCGAAGCGGAAGCCGAGCACATCCCGATAAAAAGCCATCTGCGCGTCCAGGTCGCTGGCGTACAGATGGACATGGCCCAGTTTTGCTGCCTCAGGAAGGGGCTGATTGAGGCTGTCATCCGGGCCGAGGTGGTCGAAAAGATTTTCCAGATCCAGCGGTTCCCGGCCGCTGCTGGGCCGCCCGTCCGCCCAGCGAGCCGTGAATTGTCCGTCCTGGTAGAAATACTCACCATCCTCCAGTGAATAAGTATAAACCTCGATCGTGTTCCCCTCCGGATCGTCCAGGTAGGTGGTCTTGGTGAAGACGTGGTCGGTCGGGCTGTGAGAAATACCTTCTTTGTACAGCCGGGCGATCAATCGGGCCAGCTCTTTTCGATCCGGCAGCAGCAGGGCAAAATGGTACATGCCCGTGGTGTGTGGGATCCGGGCTGCGTTTGGTCTTTCGGTCAGGCGGAGCAGGTCGTGCCGGCCGGCCCCCAGTCCGGCCCGGCCGTTCTCCCGCCAGTGCAGCTGCAGACCGAGGGTGCGGGTGTAGAAATCGAGCTGTTTGTCCAGGTCCGCGGTGGTGTAGTGTACGTGTCCGAGCGCGGTTTCGGGGGGTAGAAGGAGGGGATCTTGATTCATAGAAACCATTTGATGCTGCGATGGGTGGGTTATGGGCTTAAGGATTAGATGAGCCTGGTTTGGAAAAACTTACCGGGAATCCCTGTTCGTGGGTAAGATCTTGCAGAATCCAGGGGTCTTAATATTGAGGGATCTAAACATGGCAGGCTCACGGCTGAGAAAACATTGGAAAGATAAGAGGAGAATAACCATGATCTGGGCAGCGGTTGGGTTGATCATCTTGGTGGGGGCCGGGTTGATCTTTACGCGGGTCCGGGTGGGCCGGAGCCGGCTTGAGGTTCAGGAAACCGAAGACCATTTTCCGGCGGTATCCGGGTATAACCTGCAGCGGGAGGAATACCAGTTTCCGGAGGATTTTGCCGGCAGGTGGAATTTACTGATCGTACCCTTCAAACGGGAACAGCAGCGGGATGTCAACACCTGGGTCCCCGCGCTCCAGCGGCTTGAGAGGGATTACCCCGGGTTTATTTATTACGAACTGCCCATCATTTACAGTTTGCCTGCCCTTTCCCGGACTTTCATTAACGAGGGCATGCGGGCCGGGATCCCGGATCAAACCGCCCGGGAGCGGACGATCACCCTGTACCTGGACAAAGACCGCTTCAAGGACGCTGTGGGGATTGATTCCGAACGGGTGATCCATCTGCTGCTGGTGGATCAAGATGGTCAGCTCCTCTGGAGGTCCCGGGGGGCTTATTCGGAAGAGACTCTGGATGAACTGGAAGAAGCCTTGGACGCTGTAATAGGCTGAGTTTGGGATGATCTGCAGGTGCTCAAACGAGCATCTCCCAAACCGCTTCGCTGAACCGTTTAACCGCGGAAAGCGGCGTCCTGGGACGATCCTTACCGTTTCGCGGCTTTGCTCTGGGAAAACGGTCGGATTGGAAGCGGGAAACCCCCGGTTCATTCCCGGAATATCAACGTAAGAACCCTATTAAATTGTTTCCGCTCTATATTCAAGGATTAAATCGGTTGGTATAATGTCATGTGCTCAAGATCTCCCCGAGATCTGAATTCAAATTTGAACATTACCGTATGTTTCTTCAGCACCCCCTGAAACATACCGGACGAAAGGCAATCCTGGAGGTTTAGGTGGATTCCAACAACAGGTCTTCAATCATATACATCCTGCTCTTTGTCAGTATTATCGTGCTGGTTTTTTACAATTTCCAGCAGCAGCGGGTATCCAGTGAAGAATTAACGATTGGTGAGGTGGCCAGCAAGATCAGGGCCGGCGAAGTGGCCCGGGTAATCGTGGACGAAAACCAGCTCCAGCTGGTGTATCCTGACGGCTCCGAAGCTGAATCTCAGAAAGAACCCGATGCAACCTTCATCGAGCAGTTGAAATCACTGGGAGTAACCGCGGAAGAGCTCGATCCCAGCAATGTCAAAATCGAGATCAAACCGCCCAGCGGCTGGATCGGGGTGGTCAATGTGCTTGGTTATGTGCTGCCCTTTATTATGGTGGCCGGTCTGTTCTGGTTCGTGTTCCGGCAGGCCAGAGGCGGGGGCAATGCAGCCATGAACTTCGGCCAATCCAAGGCCCGTAAATTCACCGGAGACAGTCCGACGGTGACTTACGATGATGTGGCCGGGGTTCCTGAGGCGAAAGAAGAGTTATTCGAAGTGGTTGAATTTCTCAAGGAGCCCGAAAAATTTATTTCCCTGGGTGCCAGGATTCCGAAAGGTGTGCTGCTGATGGGCGCGCCGGGCACCGGGAAAACCCTGCTCGCTAAAGCGGTTTCCGGCGAGGCCGGGGTGCCGTTTTACTCGATCTCCGGATCTGAATTTGTGGAGATGTTCGTCGGTGTCGGCGCCAGCCGGGTCCGGGATCTGTTTGAAAAGGCCAAGAGCGATTCCCCCTGTATCGTCTTTGTGGACGAAATTGACGCGGTTGGGCGGCAGCGTGGTGCCGGCCTGGGCGGCAGTCACGATGAACGGGAGCAAACCCTCAACCAGATTCTGGTGGAGATGGATGGATTTGACACGGACACCAACGTGATCATCATCGCGGCCACCAACCGACCTGATGTGCTTGATCCGGCCCTGCTGCGCCCCGGGCGGTTTGACCGCCGGGTGATTTTGGACAAGCCGGACATCCGGGGTCGGGAAGCGATCCTCAAGGTCCATGCCCGTGGGAAGCCGCTGGCGGAGGATGTCAATCTGAAAACGCTGGCGAAATCCACGCCCGGTTTTGTGGGCGCGGACCTGGAAAACATGATCAATGAAGCGGCCATTCAGGCGGCCCGGAACGAGAAGCAGGTCATCGAGCAGGAAGATTTTGAGGAAGCCATTGAACGTGTGATTGCTGGTCCGGAGCGAAAAAGCCGTCTGATCAGTGACGAAGAGAAAGAAATCATCGCTTACCACGAAGCAGGGCATGCGATTACGGCGCGTTCTTTACCGGAAGCGGATCATGTCCACAAGGTGTCGATCATTGCCCGCGGACAGGCGGGTGGCTACACCCTGATCCTGCCCGAGCGCGATCGGACCCTGATTTCCCGGAACAAAATGATGGCTGATATGGTCAGCCTGCTGGGAGGACGGGCTGCGGAAGAGATCGTTTTCAGCGATATTACCTCCGGGGCGTCCAATGACCTGGAGCGGGTGACCATGTTGGCCCGAAAGATGGTAACCCGGCTGGGGATGAGCGAGGAATTGGGACCGATGGTCTACGGTCAGCAGGACGAAATGGTCTTCCTGGGTAAAGAATTTGCCGAGCAGCGTGATTATTCGGAATCCGTGGCGGAGAAAATCGACACGGAAGTTCGCAACCTGGTCCGCACTTCCTATCAGCAGGCCAAAGATCTGCTGATCAAGTATCGAGATGTGTTGGATGAATTGGCTGAAAAACTGCTGGAAGAGGAAACCATCTCTGAACAGCAGCTGGATGAAATTTTCCCTGTTCCCAACCCAAAAAACGCCGGAATGCCTGTTAAAAATCAACCTTAGGTCATCCGATCGCACTTCTTGAGAGAGTCAGCCCCGGCCCCAGCAGATTGAGCAAGCCTGCAGGTGCCGGGGTTTTTATCATACAATAGGATTATGAACCCAACTGAAAAGCTAAACCAGGTAAGCCTTTCTGCTGCTCTCTCCGATCTGCCCTTGGGAGGGGTGCATTATTTCCCGGAAGTGGATTCGACCAACTCGGCTGCGGCGGAATTGAGCGGTCGGGGAGCTGCCGATCTGGCCGTGGTGGTCGCCGAGGAACAGACCGCAGGGCGGGGGCGGCAGGGCAGGTCCTGGATCACCCGCCCGGGTACTGCCCTGGCGGTCAGTGTGCTGCTCAAGCCGCCCTCCGTTGATTCCGGTTCGGAGTCGCTTTTTACTCCAGGCAGGTACAGCGGCCTGGGGGCCCTGGCGGCTGTGGAAGCCGTGCGGGATCTCTACCGGTTCCCTGCCCAGATCAAATGGCCCAATGATATCTTGATGGACGGGTTGAAAGTGGGGGGTGTGCTGGTGGAGGCCAGCTGGGAAGGAGACATCCTCAGCGAGATCATCCTGGGGATCGGCCTGAATGCCCGGGAGGGGGCGCTTCCTGAAGACGCTGCACTGCGCTATCCTGCCGGGACCATCGCGGAAGCGGTGGACCAAGAGATTAACCGCCTGGATTTGTTACGAAGTCTGCTGGAGCACCTGCTTTTATGGCGGTCCAGGTTGTCTTCCGGGGCATTCCAGCATGCCTGGGAACGCGCCCTGGCATTTAGAGGCCAGCAGGTCATCCTGACCGGTGCGAATCAATCAGAGGTAGAAGGAGTGTTGATCGGGCTGGCTGCAGATGGATCGCTCAAGCTCCAGACCGGACCCCGTCAGATCGAGGAATTTCCCGTAGGCGAGATCAGACTGCGCCCGGTTGACAGATCGTTAAAATAAGCTAAACTAAGGTGAGGACCTGAGCTTTTGAGGAGCGTTTGGCATGTCGATAGACGATATCCGGAACGATCTCGAAGACGATTTTGAGTTCGATTTCGATGAGACGGAAATCTGGCAGGAACCTGAAAACCCGGAGCGAATCTATCTGGGCATGACCCCGGTGCAGCGGTTTGTGATCGCTGTGCTGCTGTTTTTTATCGTTTTGATCTTGAGCACTTTTTGTCTGCTGGTAGCCGGCAAAATCGGGGTCCCGTTCTAGCAGATTCCAGTCCATCTTAACCAGACAACCGCCCCGCGGCCCAGCCGCCGGAGCGGTTTTTTTTTACTGGTGGTATTTCAATCTTACTCTTCGCTGTCCTGATTCAGGTCTGCATCCGTAAAACGGGCCATGGAAGCGACTTGATCGCCTTCCCGCATCTGCATGATCAGCACGCCCCGGGCAGCGCGGTTGTAGCAGGATATATCACCCGCTTCTGTCCGCATCACGGTCCCTTCTGCCGAGATGATGGTCAGCAGATCCAGATCGGATTCAATCACCCGGGCTGCCGCGATCCCCCCGATCTTGGGGATGGCCTGCTTGTCGATGGTCAGCACGCCCATGGTGGCCCGGCTGCGGGTGGGATATTCGCTCAGGGCGGAACGTTTGCCGTAGCCCAGGTCGGTGATCACCAGCAGATCTCCGTCCGGTTTGACAATTTCCATGCCCACGACCTGATCGCCCTCCCGCAGGCGGATGCCGATCACGCCCATGGCCGGCCGGTTCATGGATCGGACCTCGGTTTCCTGGAAGCGGAGGGCGTAACCGCGGCGGGTGATGATCATGATCTCATCTTCACCGCTGGATAGATCGACCCAGCCCAGCCGGTCGTTTTCCTTGAGAGAAATCGCGATTAAGCCGGAGGGCCGAACGGATTCGAACTGCTCCAGGTCGACCCGTTTGATCATCCCCTGTCGGGTGACCATGGTGCAGAATTTCCCTTCCTGGAAGTCTGAAATCGGCAGGATGGCGGTGATCTTCTCATCCGGGTCGATATGGAGCACATTGACGATCGGCAGCCCGCGGCTGGTCCGGCCGGCTGATGGAATCTGGTAGGCTTTGGAGGAATAGACCTTACCCCGGTCAGAGAAGAACAGCACGGTGTCGAGCGTGCGGGCCGGGATCAGGGACATTACCTCATCCTCATCCCGGGTGTCGTGACCTTTCACACCGATCCCGCCCCGTTTTTGGGCCCGGAAAGTCCCGGCCATCACCCGCTTGATGTACCCGCGTTCAGTGATGCTGATTAAGATCGGTTTGTCGGGTACCAGGTCTTCTTCGTCGATTTCCTGGGTGGCATCCGGCGCGATGTCTGTCCGCCGTTCATCACCGTATTTTTCAACCAGTTCGGCGAGGTCTTCTTTGATGATCTGCAGCTGGTCGGCCTGGCTGGAAAGCAGATTTTTGAGGTAAGTAATCCGCTCCAGCAGGTCGGTGTGCTCCTGTTCAATTTTCTGTCGTTCCAGAGCTGCCAGACGCCGGAGCTGCATGTTGAGAATCGCCTGAGCCTGTTCCTCGGTCAGGTCAAAACGTTCCATCAGGGTTCCCTGGGCGGTTTCGGCATCTGGAGCGTTCCGAATGGTGGAAATCACTTCGTCCAGATTGGCCAGGGCGATCAGCAGGCCTTCCAGGATGTGGGCCCGGGATTCTGCTTTGTCCAGTTCATGCTGGGTCCTGCGCTGGATCACGTCCAGCCGGTGATCGATGTAAAGCTTGAGCGCCTGCTTGAGGGAGAGCAGCCGCGGTTCATCATCGATCAAGGCCAACATTTGAGCCCCAAAAGTCGACTGCAGGGCGGAGTATTTATAAAGTTGGAAAAGCACCTTGCGGGGTTGGGTGCCGCGTTTGAGCTCTATGACGATGCTCATCCCCATCCGATCGGATTCATCCCGCAGGTCGGCGATATCCTTGATCCGTTCCTCGCGGACCAGGCTGGCGATCCGTTCGATCAAGGTGGTTTTCTTGAGCTGATAAGGGATTTCTGTGATCACGATCCGGTAGCGGTCCCCTTCCATCTCTTCAATGTGAGCCCGTCCGCGCAGAACGATCCGCCCCCGGCCGGTGACATACGCCTGCCGGATGCCGTCATCGCCGACGATGATCCCGCCGGTTGGAAAATCCGGGCCGGGGATGAACTGGAGCAGGTCCTCGATGGTGACCTCGTGGATCCGCTCGTAGCGGTCGATCAGGTAGTTGATCCCGGCTGCCAGTTCATTGAGGTTGTGGGGTGGGATGTTGGTCGCCATTCCCACGGCGATCCCGGCCGCCCCGTTGAGAAGCAGGTTGGGCAGGCGGGCGGGAAGAGCGTCCGGTTCCTGGAGCGAACCGTCAAAATTATCGGTAAAATCGACCGTATCTTTGTCGATATCGGCCAGCATTTCCTCAGAAATCGCATCCATGCGGGCTTCGGTGTAGCGCATCGCGGCCGGTTCATCGCCGTCAATGGAGCCGAAGTTGCCCTGTCCGTCTACCATCGGATAGCGCATCGAGAAAGTTTGAGCCATCCGGACCATGGCATCGTACACCGCGCTGTCTCCGTGCGGGTGATATTTACCCAGCACCTCACCGACAATCCGGGCAGATTTCTTGTAAGAACTGTTGGACCGGATGCCCATATCGTGCATCGCGTAAAGGATCCGCCGGTGGACCGGTTTCAGGCCGTCCCGGGCATCGGGGAGCGCTCGGGCGACGATCACGCTCATCGCGTAATCGAGGTAGGATGAGCGCATTTCTTGATCGATATTGATCGATTCTATTGAGCCGATTTCCATAAAGTCATTGTCCTAGCAGACAGGGCCGCTATAAGTGAAAAGGTGTGCAAATTCTGTTTTGCACAACACCCCTATTATACCACCTGAGGGTCTCAACATGCCTTCCACGGGCTTCCCGGGCAGGTTCCGGGAGCCGCCTGACAGCCCGGGGAAGACCCTGACCAGAGGCTGTGGAACTCCCGGGGTGAGAAGGCAAAAACCCCCGGATTCCCGGGGGTTTTTTTGTTTTCACTGCTGTGCAGGGCTTGGAATCAGGCCTGTCCGTTGCTGAGATATTGGTGGATCGCCTGGGCTGCCCCCCGGCCGGCCCCCATGGCCTTAATCACGGTCGCGGACCCGGTAACCACGTCTCCCCCGGCAAAGACGCCCTCTTTGGAGGTCTGGCCGGTTTCTTCATCGGCGATGAAGGTTCCCCAATCGCTGGTTTCCAGGTCGGGGGTGGTGGAGGAGATAAACTTCCGGGGCAAGGTCCCCAGGGCGACGATCACCATGTCGGTATCGACGGTGTGTTCGGATCCTTCGATCGGGATCGGCCGCCGGCGTCCGGAAGCGTCCGGCTCACCGAGCTCCATTTCCACGCATTCCAGGCCTGTGACCGTGTTGGTTTCATCACCGATGATCCGGACAGGATTGGTGAGCAGGTTGAATTTCACGCCTTCTTCCTCGGCATGATGGATTTCTTCCTCGCGGGCGGGCATTTCTTCCCGGGAGCGGCGGTAAACGATGGAAACCTCGGTGTCTTCCCCGCCTGCCCGTAAGGCGGAGCGGGCGGCGTCCATGGCCACATTCCCGGCGCCGATCACGGTGACTTTCTTGCCGACCTTGATCGGGGTGACATATTCATCTCGATAGGCTTTCATCAGGTTGATCCGGGTCAGGAATTCATTGGCGCTGAGCACCCCGTTGAGGTTTTCCCCGGGGATGTTCAGGAACATCGGCAGCCCGGCGCCGGTGCCGATGAACACCGCGTCGAAACCGTCTTCCTGCAGGAGTTGATCGATGGTGCGGGTTTTGCCGATCAGCATGTTAAGCTTGATTTCCGCGCCAATTTTCTTGATGGTATCGATCTCTGCCGCCACGATCTTTTTCGGGAGCCGGAATTCCGGGATCCCGTAGACCAGCACTCCGCCGAGTTCATGCAGGGCTTCATAAATGGTCACGCTGTGGCCCTTCTGAAGCAGTTCGTAGGCCACGGTGATCCCGGCCGGCCCGGAGCCGATCACGGCCACTTTCTTGCCGGTATCCGGAGCGACTTCCGGGATCTCGATCTCACCGTGCTCGCGTTCGTAGTCAGCGACAAAGCGCTCCAGGCGCCCGATGGCGACCGGGGCATCAATTTTTCCGATCACGCAAACTTCTTCGCACTGCTCTTCCTGGGGGCAAACCCGGCCGCATACCGCCGGCAGGGTGTTGGTTTCCTTGATTTTCTGGGCGGCAGCGATAAACTCGCCTTCCTTGACCAGCTCAATAAACCCGGGGATGTCCACAGCGACCGGGCAGCCCTCCACGCACGGGTGAGTCGGGCACTGCAGACAGCGGCTGGCTTCCACGACCGCGGTTTCCGCGTCATAACCCACCGCGACTTCATCAAAATCTGTGACCCGGACCTCAGCGGGCCGGACAGGCATCGCCTGGCGGGGTGGTCTTTCCGGTTTTTTACGGCGTTTACGTTTGCGGCGCTTTTCTGACATTAGGCTTTCTCCTCTTCCGCCTCGTCGATGAGCTTTTCCATCTGGCAGGCCTGTTCTTCATCATAATAGTGGTGGCGGGCGATCTGCTCTTCAAAATCCACCAGGTGGGCGTCAAACTCCGGGCCGTCCACGCAGGCAAACATGGTTTCCTCTCCCACGGTGACCCGGCAGCCCCCGCACATCCCGGTGCCGTCAATCATGATCGTGTTCAGGCTGGCGATGGTGGGAATTTCATAGGGACGGGTGACATCGGCGACTGCTTTCATCATCATCATCGGACCGATCGCGACCACAAAGTCGATCTCCCGGCCCTCTTCGATCATCTCCTGCAGCACGGTCGAGCCGAAGCCTTCGATACCGTAGCTGCCGTCATCGGTGGTGATGATTAGTTCATCGCTGACCTGACGGAGTTCATCCTCGAGGATCAGGAGCTCTTTGGTCCGGGCTCCATTGATGGTGATCACCTCGTTGCCAGCTTTTTTCATCCCCTTGACGATCGGGTAAAGCACGGCAGTTCCCACCCCACCGCCCACACAGACAACGGTGCCGTAGGACTCAATTTCGGTCGGTTCGCCAAGCGGACCGAGTACGTCCTGATAGGCGTCGCCTTCTTCAAAGTGGGTCAGCTCATGCGTACTGAAGCCGGCTTCCTGGATGATCAGATCGATGGTGCCCTGGTCGGGATCGGAGTCCACTATAGTCAGGGGAATCCGCTCGCTTTCTTCTCGGGCCCGGACCACAACAAATTGGCCCGGTTTCCGGGATTCGGCGATCGCCGGAGCTTCCACTCTCATCCGGGTGATTTTTGGCGCTAATTGTTCCCTGGAAACGATCTTGTACATGGAAGATTCTCCTCAAGGATAATTCTGCTTTCGATCAGCTGATCTTCAACCCGGTGCCTTCTTAATGGTAGTTTTTTGGTCCCTGTTCCTGCAGTTTGAGAAGTCACAAATCTCTCATGCCACATGTCATCACTTCAGTTTGTTCACCCCATTTCCCTGGGGGGAGGGAAAGGACCTGAACGGTGTGATCCGGGTTGAATCTTGATGCAGGGATACCCGCATCTCTTGATATATCACAAGTATATCACAAGGGGGGCGGCTGAATCCCTTCCTAAGTTGATTAAAATACTCTAGAATCCAGGACAAAGATAATAATTAATCCCGCAAGGAGAAGGTCATGTCGGAGAAACCCAAATCAGGGCAGCAGATTGTCATTCTGGTCACCCGCAGCGGCATGGGAAGCGCAGATTCGGCCCTGCAGCACAAACTCTTGAAAACCTATTTAACGCTGGTTCGGGAGGCAGGTCCCCCCCCGAGCGCGTTTTGTTTTTACGGGGAAGGGGTGAAGATGGTGTGCGAAGATTCTCCTGTCCTCGACGAGCTCCGGGTTCTGGAGGACCTGGGGGTCCTGCTGCTGGTGTGCGGGACCTGCCTGGATTTCTATGATCTGCAGGAGCGGGTCCAAGTCGGGATCGTCGGCGGCATGCCGGATATCATCGAAGCCCAATGGCGGGCGGATAAAGTAGTTACCCTGTGAGGCCGGGTTGAGTTGGGCGGTTCATATCCTGGTAACAAAGACACCCGGTTCTGTTTGGCCTGGTTGTCCCTTGACTGATATATGGGGGTGCTTTATACTAACTTACCGATCGTTCAGTTAGCGCCGCGGCAAGGTTTCCCGGGGCAGGTGGGTTTGAGCACAGGGTATGTTTCAGTCAATGATAACTTGGATTCAGAATCGAAGGACAGGCACCAAGATCGCTGTGGGAGTGGTCCTGGCGCTGGCGGCTGCGGCCGCTCTGTTCAGTTTAATCAGGACCCAGAACCGCCAGCAGCAGCTGAGGACGCAGTTTGACACTGTCCGGGTGGAGCGGGGTGATTTGACCTCGGTGATCGGGGCCACCGGGAACATTCGGGCCCGGCAGAGCGCCCGCCTGGCCTGGCGGACCTCGGGCACGGTGGAATACGTCTACGCGTCGCTGGGTGAAAGTGTAGAAGAAGGCCAGCAGCTGGCTGTGCTGGAGCAGAATTCGCTTCCCCAGACCGTGATTTCTGCTCAGGCTGAACTGGTCAATGCCAAAACCAGCCTCGAAAACGCCCGGAATTCCGATCTGCAGTATGCCCGGGCCCTTCAGGCAGTGGAAGATGCTGAACAGGCCTTAGAAGAAGCTCTCAATCCGGTCCTGATCCAGGCTCAGGCTCAAAAGGGTGTGGCGGATGCGCAGAAAGCCCTGGAGGATGCCGAGCGTCAGCTGTATTATCAGCAGAACCCTGCCGATGACAATTCGATCAAAAAAGCCGAAGCCGAGCTGGTGCTGGCGGAAAATGCCCTTGAGCAGGCGCAGGATGCTTTTGATGCGGTCAAACACAAACCTAAGGATGATCCCCAGCGGGCCCAAGCCCGGAAAGACCTTTCAACAGCCCAAACCAATTACAACCTGGCCCTGTGGAATTTGAATTCCCTCAAAACCGCCAGCAGCGATATTGACCAGGCAGTTGCTCAGGGCAATGTAGCGGTGGCTGAAGCCCGACTGGAAAACGCCCTCAATGAGTGGGAGCGGGTTCAGGACGGGTTGAGCCCGGCCACTATTGCGATCCGGGAGGCCCAGCTGTCTGACGCCCGCCGGGAGCTCCAGAAACTTCAGCAGGGCGGCGGCATCGATCCGGATGCAGTCGCAGCGGCCGAGGCCCGGGTGGCTGCTGCTGAGGCTGCCCTCGAGCTGGCCTCGCTCAAGGCGCCTTTCAACGGGACGATTACCCAGACCAGTGTTTTGGTGGGAGATCAGGTAACCCAGGGCAATGTGGCTTTCAGGGTGGATGACCTTTCCCGGCTCTTTGCCGACCTGCAGGTTTCTGAGGTGGATATCAACACGGTCCGGAGCGGCCAGGATGTCACCCTCACTTTGGATGCGGTTCTGGCCCGGGAATACCACGGCCAGGTGGTGGATGTCGCCCTGGCAGGGGATGTGGTCCAAGGCGTGGTCAGCTACCTGGTGACCGTGACACTCACAGATCCGGATCAGGCCATTAAACCCGGGATGACCACCGCGGCAAACATTGTGGTCAGTGAACTGGAAGATGTGCTCCTGATTCCGAACCGGGCAGTGCGCCTGGATGACGGCCAGCGGGTGGTTTATGTCATCCGGGGGGGAGAGGTTCAAACGGTCAGGATCAGCCTGGGAGCTTCTTCCGAATCCCAGAGTGAGGTGGTTGACGGGGATCTCCGCCCGGGGGACGAAGTGATCCTCAATCCGCCCCTGGACTTTCAGTCCCAAAGCGGACCACCGGCTTTCGTGGAAGATTGAGATGGCAAACGACGTCGTAGTCGACGCCCGGGAGGTCACCAAAGTTTACACCATGGGTGATATCCAGGTCCATGCCCTGCGCGGCCTGTCCCTGGAAATCAAACGGGGTGAGGTGGTCGGGATCATGGGGCCGTCAGGTTCCGGAAAGTCCACCCTGATGAACATTATGGGTTGTCTGGATCGTCCGACTTCGGGCGATTATTATCTGGATGGGGAAAGCGTGGCTGAGCTGGATGATGATCAGCTGGCGGACATCCGCAACCGCAAAGTGGGGTTTATCTTTCAAACCTTCAATCTGCTCCCCCGGGCCACAGCCCTGGCCAACGTGATGCTGCCCATCC
>Ga0207797_1001815_pt1 | contig 15241 bp, 15 predicted proteins | sample PRCRCaboRojoPR_6_FD_187275 | JGI IMG/M metagenome (GOLD analysis project Ga0207797, IMG submission 187275) | Marine sediment microbial community from Cabo Rojo, Puerto Rico - PR CR 10% Liquid 1 (SPAdes) | ecosystem: Environmental > Aquatic > Marine > Coastal > Sediment | place: Cabo Rojo, Puerto...
CCTACGACGCGGTCCTGGAGACGGTCCGCCACTTCTTCGAGGAGGAGAAACCGGTGGCGGCCATCTGTCACGGGCCACAAATCCTCGCCGCCGCGGGCGTACTCGAGGGACGGACGGGAAGCGCGTACCCGGCCTGCCGTGCCGAGGTGGAGGCCGCCGGTTGCTCGTGGGTCGACGGCGTCGTCACCGACGGCAACCTCGTCACCGCGCAGGCGTGGCCCGACCACCCCGAGTGGATCGCCGCGTTCCTCGACGTCCTCGGGACGGAGATCCAGCACGGGGCCGCCACGGCCGCCGCCGACGACTGAGTACCCCACTCCCAGTTCTTCTCTCGCCTACCGGAACCAGCACCGCGCGTGGAGGTCCTGCGCCAGCATGAACGAGTCCGCGTCCGCGAAGGTGTCGGCGAACGCCCGCACGAACGCACCCGATGTCGGGCCGGTGTCGCGCACCCCCTCGAAGAAGACCCCCGTCTCGGGGTCGTCGGGTGCGACGATCCGGCCGTGGAGACTCGTCTCACCCCCGGTCTGCCGTGTCTCGGCGCTCCAGCGCTCGCAGCACGCTACCGTCTCCGCCATCGTCGGCAGGTCCCGACCGTGGCCACGGGGTCGACGTACCCCTCCTCCAGCAGGCGGCGCGCGTCGGCGACCGGCTGGCACTCGAACGTCACCGCGTTCGTGTGGGACCAGTCGACCTTGTGGCCGAGGGCGATACGCTCGCGCGCTGTCGGTGACGGCGGACGTGGACCCCGTAGGGCGTGCGTGGTACCGAACCCTTCGCTCGCGTCGCCCGGTCGCGTGCCTACGCGCCGGCCGCGTCCTCGCCCAGGACGAGTTCCTCGACGAGGTGGTCGACGATGCGCTCCTCGCGGGCCTCGACGAACGCCTCGAACGCGTCCGGCGTGGGTACGACCGCCGGGTAGTGGTTCCCCGTCTCGACCAGCTCCCGCTCGTCGTCGGGGAGCGTCGCGAGCCACTCGTCAGGGGCACGCTCGTCCCTCGCGGCGGCCGTCTCCCCGTCGACCAACTGGAGGTTGCCGAGCCGGTCGACGCCGTCGGCCGGCGCCACCGACCGGGGATAGACCCGGTCGACGACCATCCCGCCCACGTCACCCTCGGCGTACGACTCGTCCAGTAGCCCGAGGACGGCGACGACGTCGGCGTCGCCGAACCCCTCACCGTCCTCTCGGCCACGGGCCTCCCGCACGGCGCGGCGGACGTCCTCGGGTGCCGGCTGGAGGTTCAGGGCCTCGAACAGCCACTCGCCGGGGAAGGACTCGAACGACTCGTCCGCGCCCTCGAGCGTGGCGAGCATCTGCCGGGCTGTCGTCCGTCGGAGCGTCCCGTGCGAGTCCCGGAGCAACAGCAGTCGGGCGAACAGGCGGAGGACCGCGTTCCGGTTCGCCGCGTCCACGACACCGTCCTGTTCGTAGTAGTACTTCGCCAGGAGCGCGACGTGCGCCCCGCTGTCTATCGTCTCGCCCGTCAGCCCCACCTGCGTGAGCGTCTCGAACGCCCGGTCGAGACTCCCGACGAACCGACCGAACGGCTCGTCGGTGTCGCCCTCGTCCCGCCAGAGCGCGTGCAGTCGGTCGAACTCCGCCCGGTCGAACTCGCCCACGCTGCGGACGCCGCCGAGGTCACGCCCGAGCAGGTAACAGGAGTACTGCACGAAGAGCCGTCGGGTCGTCAGCTTCTGGAACTCGGGGTAAGCCCGCTGGAAGCGCTCGATCCAGTCCTCGATGCGTGCCCGCGGGTTCAGCGGGCCGGCCGACTCCGCGAGGTACGGCCAGTAGCTCATCAGGTTCGAGAGCAGTAACTGGTAGGGCTTCGGGTCCGACCCCTGCGTGTTGATGCGCTGGAATATCTCGCGGATGTGTTCGGTCTCGTGGCTCACCTCGTGTGACGGCAGGGGGTGCTCGAGCACCCGGTCGACCACGTCGTTCACCACACCGACGGCCACGTCGCGGCGCTCCTCGCGGGTCGTCTCGTCGGCGTCTATCGGCGCCTCGTCGACGATTCCCCGTACGTCGCGGCGTAGGCTCCGCACGCTCCCGATGCGGCCGTTCTCGTCCACCACTGCCGAGAGCGGGTGCCAGAACCGGTGGATGCCGTCCTCGTCCTCGTAGCCGAACCGGTCGGCCTTCCCGAACGCCTCGGCGCGCCGGAACCGGAACGTGTAGTCGCCGGCCAGCGAGGGGTCGTCGTAGTCGGGGTGGCCGAACAGGTCGACGCAGAGCACCTGCTGCTCCCAGTTCGCCACGTCCGACCGGGCGTGTCCACGTCCGCCGACGTACTGGGCGATGCTGCCGGCCAGTCCGACGAGGACGGAGTTCAGTCGCTGCTGGCCGTCGATGACGAGCGTGTCGAACCGACCGGCGTCGGCGGGTTCGTTGTACCGCTGGAAGCCGGCGTCGTACACCGCGTCGGGGACGGTGCCGTCGCCGGCGACGTAGTCACGGATGAACTCGTAGGCGACGTGGTCACGGTCGGTCCGCCGGATGTTCCACGTGATGACGAGGCCGACGGGGTAGTCCCGTATCAGCGAGTCGAACAGCTCCTCGATCTGTGCGGGCGACCAGACGAACTCGCGTTGCAGGCCGGGGAGGAACGTGGCGTCGTTGAGTTCACTCAGGTAGCTGGCGATGGAGTCACGCATACCGTGCGGGCAGGTCGAACACCGCCCGCATAGCCCTACCTACTGCGGTCAGATTGGGACCGATACGGCCCCACCGAGCGCGCCTCACACGAGGCCGCGTATCCCCGCACCCAGCGTGGGGAGCAGGAGCGACGACCCCCCCGACAGCAGGGTCAACTGTCCGAGCCCCGCCCACCTGCCGAACGTCCCGACCAGCAGCAGGGAGAGCGCGAACAGCAGGAGGACGGTCCCCCCGAGGTAGAGTCCCGAGAGGAACGCACGACGGAGCGACGGGGCGGCGAGGCCGACGAGGACGCCACCGGCGACGAGGCCCACCCAGTGGACCGACCCGAGGACGACACCGACGAGGAACGCACCACCCAGCACGATTTCGGACCGGTCACCCTCGCGGAGGTCGGTCAACGCAGCCGGCGTCAGGAGGCTCACTGGTCCTCACCCCCGTCCTCGAACACGATGGCTCGCTTGCCGGCCACCTCGAACGTGAACTCTCGGTACTCGCCCTCGCGCCACTCGTCCAGCTGGTCGGCGTAGTGCGGCGAGAAGTAGTTCGCAGACTGGCCACCGGGGATGATGCCGACCGACGGCGAGCCGAAGGTGGCGACCATCCGCCACGAACTGCCCGCCTGCGTCCCGCGGTTGACCCGGAAGTTCGAGACGGTGAACAGCGAGCCGTCGGTGGATGCCTCTGGGTAGTCGAGTGCCGCCACCGGGAACGGGTGGTTCAGGTCGACCACGTTGTAGTCGGCGTACGTCTCCAGGCCGCGCTCCTCGCGTTCCTCGAGGGCGAGGCGCATCGCCCGGGCGACGATGTCGGCACGTGTCTCCGTCTCCGGCGTGCGCTCGTCGTCGAACCACTCCGAGTCGGCGGGCAGGCCGGCCAGTGTGGAGTACTTCGGGTAGTAGCTCTCGTCGAGGCCCGCGGGGTGGTACTCGTCGTAGAACGTGGCGTTCCGGTAGTGGTCACGGAACAGCGCGTACAGCAGCGCGTCCTCGGAGCCCTGCCGCATCCGGCCGCGGAAGTCCTCCAGTTCGAGTGCCGCCGCGCGTGTCTCCGGTTGCATCGCGTCCGTCGAGTCGAGGATTATGGGCTTGAACTGCTGGGCGGCCGCCGAACGGACGTCGCGCTGGACCTGCTGCATGAACTCCCGGGTGACCGGCTCGTCGCGCTCGACCTGCCGGTCCAGCCGATTGTAGATGCGTGCGCCCCGGTAGGGGTCCGCGTAGCCCGGCGAGTAGGAGATGTAGAACGGCGGGTCGTCCATTGTCCGCTGGTTCGCGGTGGCGAGGTACCCGGGGTTCCGGACGTGGGGGACCGTCTCGTAGTCGTGGAAGCCGGGGCCGTCCCAGTCCGCCTGTCCGTACGGCTCCCAGCCCTGCCACTCGCCGTGGCCGGCCGAGCCGTTGAACACGCGGTTGCCGGGCACCGTCTCGCCGTCGACGGTCCGGATGGGGTAGCGACCGGTGATGCGGAAGTACGTCCCGCCGTCGCGGTCCGCCGCGACGATGTTCTGCGTCGGCGAGTCCATCAACCGGACGGCGTCGTCCACGTCGTCGACGTCCTCGGCGTAGTTCAGCCCGCGGATGCCCTGCGCCTCCCGCGTGCCGGCGAGGCCGAGCCACGAGACGGCCACCTCCTCGCCCTCGCGTTCGAGGAGCGGCCCGTGGACCGTCCGCTCGATGGTGACCTCGACGTCCTCGCCGTCCTTGACGGGGATGGTCTCGGTGGTCCGTTCGATCTCCCGTTCCTCACCCTCGTACAGGTAGGTGTCCTCGCTCGGCCGGACGTAGCTGTAGAGGTCGGTCTGGTCCGCACCGACGTTGGTGAAGCCCCACGCCACGTCACGGTTCTGGCCGATGACGACGACCGGGAGCCCGGGGAACGCGACGCCTCGCACGTCGAGCGAGCGCTCGCCAGCGTCCTCAACGACGAGGTGCTGCTCGTACCAGACGGGCGGGACCGTCAGCCCGAGGTGCGGGTCGTTCGCCACGATCGGAGTCCCGCTCTCGGTGTACTCGCCCGAGACGACCCACGAGTTCGACCCGATGCCGGGTTCGGTCTGGTAGGGCGCGAGCGACTCGTAGAGCGCGCGCATGTCGCCGACGGCGCGGCCACCGTCGGCCGGTGCGTCCAGCGAGGCACGCTCGGCGTCGGTGGGCATCGAGGCCGCCCCACCCGCGACGACCTCCCCGCCCACCGCCCGGTCGACGATGGCCGAGTCGTGGTCGAGTTGCCGTGGGTAGAGGTCGCTCGCCTCCGGGAGTCGCCGTTCGACGGTCTGCTGCTGGACGTCCCGGAAGTCACCCGTCAACTGCCACGCGATGAGTTTGCCGACCAGCAGGGTGTCCACCTCGTCCCACCGGGTCGGCTCGTAGTCGTTCAGTCGGAACTCCAGTGGGAGTGGCCGGGTGTCCACGTAGCGGTTCACGCCCTCGGTGTAGGCGCTGATGCTGTCGCCCGACTCGGTGTCCCGGACGGCCTCCCACGAGGCCCGCGCGGCGTCCTCGAACCCCATCTTGCGGTGGAACCGATCGGACGCCACCGCCTGCGCGCCGAAGGCGGCCGAGAGGTTCCCGGCCATCAGCCGGCGCTGGAGGTCCATCTGGAACAGTCGGTCGCGGGCGTGGACGTAGCCGACGGCGAACGCCATCGCCCGCTCGTTCGAGGCGGTGATGTGGGGGACGCCGTCGTCGTCGTACCGCACGGTCGCCTCGCCGTACGGGTTCTCGACCTGCGTGGGCCCCGTCGCCGTCCGGGCCACCGTGTCGGCGACGGAGCCGTCGTTGGCGCCGTACGCCGGTCCCCACGCCTCCCCACTCACGGGTGCGGCTAGTGAGAGGAATCCACCCGCGAACACCGCGCTCACCACGAGGAGGGCGGCACACGTCCCGGTGACCGCGGCACCGAAGATGTCGTCTCGCATACCAGCGACCGACCGCCGGACGCTGAATAAGTGTTCGGACCGGACGCGGTCAGTCGGCGGTCCCGTCAGCCGATTCCTCGCCCTCCGCCCCGGCGAAGACGAACCCCTCCACCACCCGGCGCTCGCCGGGCCGGTCGTCAGTGTACTTGTACCGACTGTCCGGGTCCTCGTCCGCCGTGGCTCGGTGCGAGCCGTCACAGAACGGGCGGTCGCCGGAGAGCCCGCACTGGCAGATGGCGATGTCGCCCTTCTCCTTGTCGATGTCGTCCTCGGTCAGGTAGCGTGGCCCCGTGGCGTCGTGGGTCACCTCTCGCATACCCCCACCCGGGGAGCCAGCGTCAAGAGCGTTCTGTCGACGCCGGGGTCCAAACCGTTATGCGCCGGCCTGCAGTCGGGTCGTCTATGGACTGGGTGGCGCTCCTCGGTGGCAACGTGCGGCGGGACGCGGCACGTCGCGCCAGTCGACGGGACCGGGTCCTCGGCTACCTCGTCGTGCTGGTGCTGGTCGCACTCGTCTACACGTTCACCTACCAGTTCCTGATGGCCTCGCTGGAGGGCATCGACCGTGACTTCTCCGCGGCGTTACTCGTGGTCATCGAGTCACTCACCACCACCGGCTACGGCGAGGACGCCACTCTCTGGACCACGTGGCAGTTACGGTACTTCGGCGGCCTGATGCAGGTCACCGGCGTGGCCCTCATCTTCCTCGCACTGCCGGTCTTCCTCGCACCGTGGGTCGAGGAGCGCATCTCGCAGACCGTCCCCACCGCGGTCGAGGGGCTCTCCGACCACGTCGTCATCGCGGGCTACACGTCCCGCGGCAAGGCGCTGGTCGACGAACTCGACGCCCGCGACCGGTCGTACGTCGTCCTCGAACCGGACCGGGAACTGGCGAACGAACTCTACGCCGAGACGGACCTGACCGTGGCCCACGGCGACCCGGAACTGGCCGACGACCTCGAGTTGGTCGGACTGACCGACGCCCGTGCGCTCGTCGCCGACGTGGGGGACGAGGTGAACGCCTCCATCGCCCTCGCGGGCCGGTCGGACGAGGACGTCGAGATAATCACGTTCGTCGAGGAACCCGAGATGGCTGTGTACCACAGCTACGCGGGCGCCGACGAGGTGCTCAGCCCCCGGCAACTCATCGGGGAGAGCCTCGCCAAGAAGGTGACCGCGGGCATCACGCCGCGACTCGACGGGGCCATCGAGATCGACGAGGACTTCGACATCGTTGAGTTGCCGGTGCAGGCCGGGAGCGAGATCGTGGGACGCACCGTCGAGGAGTCCGGCGTCCGGGAGGAGACCGGCGCGAACATCGTCGGTGCGTGGTTCCGCGGGGAGTTCGTCTCGCCACCGCCGCCACAGGCCCGTATCGACGACCAGACCATCCTCGTCGTCGCCGGCAGCGAGACACAGCTCGCCCAGCTGAAGGAGGTGACGCTCTCCGAGCGCCGGAAGTTCGGAGGCGGGCACGTCATCGTCGCCGGGTTCGGGGAGGTCGGCTCGACCGTCGCCGAGTACGTCGACGAGCGCGAGACGGTCATCGTCGACCGGAACGACCGCGCCGGCGTGGACGTCGTCGGCGACGTCACGGAGGAGGAGACGCTCCGCCGGGCGGGTATCGAGACGGCCTCGACGGTCATCCTCGCGATCAGTGACGACACGGAGGCCGTGTTCGCCACGCTCGTCCTCCGCGAACTCGCCCCGGACGTGGAGGTCATCGCCCGTGCGGACGCCACCGAGACGGTCCGGAAGCTCTACCAGGCGGGCGCGGACTACGTCCTCGCGCTCGCCACCGTCGCGGGCCGGATGCTCGCCTCCTCCATCCTCGACGAGGACGTCATCTCGTTCGACCAGCAGGTCGAACTCGTCCGTATCGACTGTGGCCGGCTCGCCGGTCGAACGCTCGCCGAGGCCGACGTGCGTGCGGAGACGGGGGTCACGGTCCTCGCCGTCGAGCGCGACGGGGACACCATCACGGACGTCGGGCCGGACTTCCGCATCGAGGACGACGACGCCCTCGTCGTCGCGGGGACGGACGCCGACATGAGTCGCTTCTCGTCGTTCGTCGACGAGTGAGGAGAACCGAGTGGCAGGGCGGACGTTGGCCGGTCGTGCTCGCGCGCTCAGGTCGACTGCCTGGCCTCGCCGAGCCACGCCGGTTCACCGAGCACCACGCCGCCCTGCTGGAGCAGGTCGATGCGGACCTGCACGACGAGTTCCTCCGCACCCCGCTCGACCGTGGCCTGATAGCCGACTCGCTGGACCGACCCGTCGGCCGCGACGACGAGGGCGGCGTCGAACGAGGTGACGTTCTCGGGGTTCACTCCCTCGCCGAGCAGCGACTGGAGGCTCCGCACCTCGCTCACGCGGTACCGGAAGAACGTCCGGTTCCGGCGCTCGATGCGTTCTGCGTTCTTGTACGTCACGTTCTCCAGCGCCGGGCGGACGAACTCGGCCGCGGTGTACCGCCGTGGGTCGTACGTGACATTCGAGGTGCGGTTGTAGTAGACGGCACCGCCGGCGGGGTTCGTCCTGACGTAGGCGGTGCCGTCGGTCAGGAAGGTCTCCCGGGTCGCCCCGTTCGTGACGTTCGTCGCCTCGTAGCCACGCGCTTGCGTCACGTTGGCCGAGCGGACCGAGGCGATGGAGGAGCGGCCCTCGCCCGTCAGGAGCGTCGCCCGATAGCTGATGGTGAACGACCCGCTGTCGACGAGTGCCGACTGGTGGGCACCGAGCGCCACCGAGAGGTTGTCGACACCCGACGGGGCGTAGCCCTCAGGGAGCTGTGCGGAGGTGGCCGTCGCCGTGGCCGTCGGTGTCGGCGTGTGAGTGGTGGTAGTCGCCGGAGTGTGGGTGCCCGTACCCCCACTGGACCCGAGTGGCGAGGCACCGAGGAACGAACACCCGGAGAGCAACAGCAGTGTCGTCAGCGCGAGCGCACCGCGGCGTCTGTCCATGGTCGTTAGCCCACGAACGCCCCGGCTGACAAAAATCCCGCGAACCCATCAGCCCCCCGGAACCGTTCATGAGAGGCCGTACACCTCGGTCTCGGGGTGGAAGTCGAGCCACGCGAAGAAGAACTCCGGCGAGACGTCGTTGGCCTGTGCGAGTCGCCGCCCCTCGAACTGGCCGTCGACGGCACGCCCGCCGACCACCCGCCAGCGCGACCCACCGGCGAGCAGGAACGCGCCGTCCCGTTCGAAGGTGAGCGTCTCGCCATCGACGGTCCGCTCGTAGGCCACCAGCGTCCCCTCGGCCGTCGCCGCGACCACGACCGGGAGCGAACCCACCGTGTCGTTGACCACGCCCTCGTCCTGTACCGTCTCGAGTGGATAGGCTCGCGCCACGCCGTCTGCCGAGACGCCGACGACCATCGTCTTGGGGTGGAGTCGCTCGTCCTCGAATTCCCCGCCCAGCCCGATCTGTCGGGTGTTCTCGTAGGCGGCGTAGGGGTTCTCGTCGTAGTTCCGGGTCTTGTCCCGTCCCGTGACCGTGCTGGACTCGGGTGGTGGCAGGAGCACCTCGCCGTCCGGGTACGTCTCCCGGAACTCGCCCCACGTCGTCAGCGTCGAGGGGACGAGCGTCAGCGTCGACCCCACCTCCGGCCCCTGGATGGCCGCGGCGGCGATCTGCGACCAGAGCGACCGTGTCTGACGGTCGTACATCACCAGCGCGTTCCGGTAGAGCAGGCCCGAGACGCCGAACACGGTCCGGGTGTCGTTCACCGTCCGCACGGCGGTCACGCCGCTCGCACAGAGCGGACAGTAGGTGACGAGCAGGGGACCGCTGTAGTCGTCGTTGACGATCTCGTGCCAGTTCAGTATCCGGAGCGGGTAGGCCCGGGCGGGGGCGAGGTCGGTCGGTTCGTCCGTCCCCAGCGTCCCCGAGAGGGCGTCCCGTTCGACGACGATGACCTCGTCGTCGTGGACGAGCGACGGCCGCGAGGTGTACTCGATGCCGGTCTGGCTCCTCGCCTCCATCTCGACGCCGTCCCAGTTCTCGCCGTACTCCGGTTTCGTGATGGCCGGGATGGCGTCGATACCTGCCCCCCGACGGAGGTCGGAGTCGGGTACGGGCACCTCGACCCCGTTGACGACCTGCCGCTCGACGTCGGTCGGTTCCGAGGTCGCTGTCCCCGTCGCACCCTCGTCCGTCGGCTCCGGCGTCCCCGTGGTACCATTCCCCGTATCGCCCTCTGTCCGGAGCGCGTCGAGACAGCCGGCCAACCCGGCGAGGGCGCCGGCACCGAGGGTCCCGAGGTAGCGTCGTCGTCTCATGGGCACGCGTTCGTCTGACCCCGAGATAGGCGCCGTGGGGTCGTGTGTCTATCGCTCACAATCGCCGCACCGATATGCCCCGAGCGCGTCCAGGAGAGGTATGCAGTCACGCCGTTCCCTCCTCCGGGCGGGTGCCGCCGGAGGCGCGGCCGCTCTCGCCGGCTGCCTCGGCGCGAGCGGGGGTGCCGGTCCGGAGGGGGCGACGCTCCAGTCGCTCGAGGTGGCCGGGTCGCCGGGCGGCCCGGTCGCGGTCCTCCCCAACGAGGTGACGCTGCTCGACTTCTGGGCGACGTGGTGTGCGCCGTGCAAGCCGCAGATGGCCGAACTCCGCACGGTGCGCGAGCGGTTCCCGGCGGTCCACATGCTCTCCATCACGAACGAGTCCGACCAGCCCGCTATCCGCGAGTTCTGGCGGGAGTACGAGGGGACGTGGCCCGTCGCACAGGACACCGAACTGCGGACCAACGACCGGTTCGACGTGACGCGGATGCCGACGCTGCTCGTGTTCGACCCGGAGGGGACGGAGGTGTGGCGCCACGTCGGGCTCGCACGGGCCGACCGCATCGCAGAGAAGCTCGACGCCGCGGGCGCCTGAGGATGGACCTCGACTCGCTCCGCCTCGGACTGGCCTTCTCCGCGGGTGTCGCGACGTTCTTCGCCCCGTGTGCGTTCCCACTCCTGCCGGGCTACGTCGCGTTCTACCTCGGGAGCGGCGACGGCGACGCGGGGCCAGCACCGACGCCGACCCGGGTCCGACGCGCGGCGGGCGTCGGGCTGGTCGCGTCGCTCGGGTTCTTCCTCGTCTACGGCGTCCTCGCGGCCATCGTCGCCTCGCTCGGCGCCGGGGCCCTGTCCGACATCGCCGTCCTCGAGCTGGTGGTCGGTGGCCTCCTCGTCGTCCTCGGCGGGGCGATGGCGAGCGGCCGATTCGACACCAGCGCCTTCCACCTCCCGCTCCCCGAGCGCAGCCGGTCCGCGAGCGGCTACCTCCTGTTCGGTGTGGTGTACGGTGTCGCCGCCGCGGGGTGTACGGCCCCCGTGTTCGTCGGGCTCGCGCTGTTCGCGCTCGGCAACGGCCCCGTCGGGGCCGCGGTGACCCTCGCCGCCTACGCGCTGGGGATGTCGGTGCTGATGGTCGCGGTGACGCTCCTCTCGGCACTCGGTCGGGAGGGCGTGCTGCGCGTCCTCCAGCGCAACACCGGCCGCGTCTCACGTGTCGCGGGTGCCCTGCTCGCACTCGCCGGGGTCGCACAGATCTACCTCTACGTCTTCGACTTCGACTACCTCGGCATCCTGCGACTCCTCTAGTCGCGGGGGAGGACGACCTCCCACGGCTGTTCGCCGATGGTCCGCCGGGCGGTCAGGTGTGGCTCCTCGAACGTGAACACCCGGACGGTGAGTTCCTCGACGTCGTCGCCGAACACGCGGATGGGTTCGAACCGGTTCTCGCCGACCTTGTCCGTGCCCGCCTCGGTCAGCGCGCCGCGGACGACGACGCTCCACGAGTCGTTGCCCTCCTCGCCGTAGCAGACGAACGTCGCCTCCGTCGTGTGCTCGAGGTATCGGAGCTTCTCGCTCGTCCCCTCGTCCGTCAGTCGGAGGTAGAGCGTCCCGTCACGGACGGTGTGTGAGATGGGGACCGCGTAGGCGCGGCCGTCCCACGCGAGCGAGAGCACGCCCGAGGGTGCCTCACGGAGGTGGCCGAGTGCCTCCTCGCGGGTCATACCGATGGTCTCGACGTAGCGTAGTGAGTTCACAGTGGAGGGTGTCGCCCCACGGATTTGAAGTTCCCCTGAGCGTGTGCCGAATCGCCCCGTTCCGGCCGCTCCCCACCGACCCGAACTGCTTTGTCCGCGGGCCCGGACCTCGACGCATGGACGAGGGAGGCATCGTCTTCTTCAGGTCGGGTGCGCTGGAGGCTGTGGTCGAGTTCTACACAGAGCGACTGGGCGCGACCGTGTGGCGCGAACAGCCGGACTGCACGATCCTCGAGTACGAGGGTTTCCACTTCGGGTTCTGTGCTCGTGCCGACCCGGAGACGGCCGGCATCCTCACGTTCGTCGTGCCCGACCGGGCGGGCGTGGAGGCGGCCCACGAGCGACTGGGCGACGCGGTCCGCGAGGCGCCACACGAGAATGAGACATACGACATCTACCAGTTCTTCGCCGACGACCCGGAGGGCCGGACCGTCGAGGTCCAGTGTTTCGAGTAGGCCTTCGCGTCAGTCGTCGCCCGGCGACGGGTCCCCGGCGAACCCGCCCGTGTCGGTCCGCTGGAGGTCGACCAGCCGTCGCCGTCGCCGGTCGGCGCGTGCCTCGTCCAGCGCCCGCTGGAGTCGCTCCTCGACGAGGGCACGCAGTTCCACAGCCCGGTCGGCATCGATGTCGAGCGCTCGTGCGTCGCTCCCGGTCAGTCCACCGCTCCCGGCGGTGTCGACGACGAGCGTAGCGAGGTCACGGCGTCGCTGGAACACAGTCGCGGACTCGATGACCGTCTGGACGCGGTAGTACGGGACGATGCGTGTCTCCCGGGACCAGAACCCCCCGCGGGCGACGAAGTGGTCCTCCAGGAGCGCGTACCCGAGGTTGCGCCACTTGAGGTGGGCGCCCACCGGTGCGAGCGGCAGGAGTCCGAACGCCAGGTACCACGCGAAGGTGAACCCGGTGAACCGGTTCACCGCGTAGGCCGCGACGACGGCCAGCAGGGCGACGGCGGTGTAGCGCACGACGTACCTGAGCCGTGCCCGTTTCGGGGGACGCTCGAACGTCACCTCCTCGAACGACTCCACCGAGCGGGCGAGCGCGAGGACGCGGTCGCGCTCCGCGATGGGGACCGCCGACTGCGAGCCGGAGCCCTCGCCGGGGGCGTAGCCGGCTGTCTCGACGGAGAGCGAGGCGTAGCCAAGCCGTCGCGCCAGTACGTTCTCGGAGAGCGCGAGCGCCTGCACCTTCGAGAGCGGGATGGTGCCCGAGAACCGCTGCAACAGCCCACGGTCGTACCGGAGTTCGTCCTCGACCCGTCGGAGTTCGAACCCCCAGTAGTTGGTGACCGAGTAGAGCCCCGATATCAGCGCCGCGGTGACGACGATGAACACCGCCAGGACGGGCGCCCCCAGCACCAGCGCGAGGAGGGGGTCCTGCATCGGCCCGAACCCGGTAGTCATTGAGGGAGCGAGGATGGGGAGGACGACGGTCACGAGCGAGAGCAGTCGGAGGTCGACGCTCACCACGCCGAGGACGAGCAGTTCCCGCGGCGTGACCGCGAACAGCAGTTCCGCCTCCGGCTCCGGAGCGGGCTCGCCGTCCGCCGTCTCGGTCGTCCCGCGTTTCAGCCGGGATATCTCGCGTCTGAGTCGCTCGGCCTCGGCCTCGGTGACGAACCGGAGCTGTGCCTCCGTGTCCGACCCGCCGGCCGTCTCCAGTCGCACCTCGGTCAGGCCGAACGCCCGCTGGAGCACGTTGCGCTGCAGGTCGACGTTCTGGACGCGCCGGAGCGGTATCTCGCGGGTCCGGCGCGAGAACACGCCCGAGCGGATGTCGAACGTGTCGGGCGTGAGTTCGTACTCGAACCGCTGCCAGTAGACGAGCTGGTAGAGGCCCGCCGCGAGCAGGCCACCGACGACGAGGAGCGCGGCCTGCCAGGTCTGCAACCCGGCCTGCGTGGAGCCGAAGGTGACGAAGATGAGTATCCAGCCGAGGCGGCCGGCCGTCTCCAGCGCCCGGTATCCCACCGAGAGGGGCGAGAGGCGCTCGCTCATACGGCGTCCTCGCCCTCCGCGGCGATGGCGAGTCGCTTCAGTCGGTCCTGCAGGTCGTCGGCCCGCTCGGGCGTCAGCCCCGGGATGGAGACGTCGGCCCCACGCGACCCGGCCGTGTAGACGACGGCCGTGGCGAGTCCGAACGCCCGTTCGACCGGCCCGCGCGAGGCGTCGACGTGCTGGATGCGGACGTAGGGGACCACCGTCCGGGTCCGGGTGATGACCCCCCGGTCGAGGAACAGCGAGTCCTCCCTGACCTCGTAGCTCCAGCGGCGATAGCGGAACACCGCGAGCGTTGCGCCGATGCCGAACACGAGGAGGAAGACGGCGGGGCCCACCAGCGGCTCCTCGAGGACGAAGAACCCCGGTATCCCGGCCATCACGCCGAAGACGACGCCCGTGATGGCCGCCTGCAGCACCCAGACGTACCTGACCCGGGGGTGGAGCGTGCGCTCGGGACCCGTCAGCGCCTCGATGTCCACTTCCGCGGGGGCTGGTGGGGCCGTCTCCGCGGCGGCCGCGTCGGGGGCTCCGGCCTCGTTCCCGGCCTCGTCCTCGGCCACGTCCGTCGGCTCCCGTTCGTCCGTGCCGGGTGTCGGTGACTCGTCGGCCGTCGCGTCGTCGCCCTCGACGGCCGTTCGGTCCGCCCGCTCGTCCGGCCGCTCTACCGGGTCGGCCGTCTCGGCCTCGCCCGGGCCGTCACGGTCACTCATCGTCGGCACTCCTCCGCCCACCGGTAAATAGGTCCGCCATCAGATGCGGTGGACCCGGCCGGCGCTCACGTCGATGCGCCGCGCGTAGAGCAGGTGTGGCTCGCCCGCCGGCCGGTCGAACCCGTTGGCGGCGAACAGTCCGTTCGTGCGGAGGTCGGCCGTCGCCGGCGCCAGCGTCCAGGGCTCGTGGTCGATGTCGCCGTAGTACGTGCGGCCCCCGTCGTCGACGGTGTAGAACCGGTAGCGCTCCGTCAGGAAGTGGGGGAACGTCCCGTCCTGCGGGACGAACGACTCGCCGTCGGGACCGTAGGTGGCGTCGAACCGGCAGGCCGGGGCGTTCCGGTGGGTCCGCTCGCTCCGGAACTCGACGCGACTGTCCGTCCGGTGGATGTCCATCTCGGCGCGGTAGTACGGGAGCCTGAACAGGGAGCGAGCGACCCCGACCGAGAGCACGTCGTCGGCGTCGAGGTTGAAGAAGTAGACGCCGGCCGTCCCGTCCGGGCCCTGGACGTAGGTCCGGAGGTTCAGTTCGCCGAAGCTCCGGTCGAGCGGCCCCGGGAGCCGCGGGAGGAAGGCGGGTCGTACGTTCCGCATCACGAACGGGACGACGCCGAGGTAGGCGTCGCCCTCAAACGTGTCCACCTCGTACCCGGCGGGGAGACGGGCGGCGACCAGTTCCGGGTCGACCGGCCAGTGGGCGAACAGCAGGTCCTCCCACGTCATCTCGAGGAGTGTGGTGGGTGACCCTCGTCGCGGGGGCCGCGTCCGGGAGTCTGCCATACTTGAGCTAGGGGGCGAGGCGGTTTTGGTCTGACGGTGTCGGCGTCCCACGCGATGAGTCAAACGGGTCTTTGAGCTTCCGACGCGACCTTTGACGGCAGCCGCGATGGACTGCACATGCCAGCACGA
>Ga0207797_1001816_pt1 | contig 15228 bp, 14 predicted proteins | sample PRCRCaboRojoPR_6_FD_187275 | JGI IMG/M metagenome (GOLD analysis project Ga0207797, IMG submission 187275) | Marine sediment microbial community from Cabo Rojo, Puerto Rico - PR CR 10% Liquid 1 (SPAdes) | ecosystem: Environmental > Aquatic > Marine > Coastal > Sediment | place: Cabo Rojo, Puerto...
CCGGGTCTATCTTTTTAGTGGGAACCCTGTGCTGTCGAAGGTGCCAGGTGTAATATCTTAGTCTTCCGTACCCTCTTCATAACCTTCTTCAAATTCTTGGGCACCCTCTTCCACTTCCTCGGCTACGTCTCCGGTGGCCTTTCCCATGGATTGACAAGCTGAAACAGAGAAAACTGCCAGTAACAACGCCACTAAAACATGTCGCATGTCGCGCATCATTCTTTTCCTTCCAATGCTTTCGCCTTTTTTGGAGCCAAACCAATCCCCCTCTGCCCCTTACAAACGAAAACAGTCCGAAAATCTATAGGTCAACTAAATTGCTACGAGAATCTTTCGCAGGATAACCATGCCCAACAGGCGTTTCCAATTCGTCAAAACATGTATTGTGTGTGAATTTATCCTGTATTCAGCCCTTGAACTGCGAAAGATGAAAAAAGGAATGGTTCCGTCGAGCCCCAGTTGCCGCACGAAACTTTTTCAGATTTCAGCCCTGCCGCTGGCCGGCGAGCGTCCAGTTTGATCATGAAGGAAACTCCGGTGGAACCGTAAAAAGTCCAGAGCCGTCATACCGGACATGATCCGGCATCCAGAAGTATTTGAGTTTCCTAGATTCCGGCTGCAGTCTACCCCGTACTCGATACGGGGCCGGAATGACGAAACAAACACGATTTCCGACTTTTTGCGAGTGCGCGATCTTTTGAGTTTCATACGAGTTGGTTGGGGGATAGAGCTGTCCGGGGAAGGTCCTGTTTTCTAGGTGGCTGGTAGCGCAACGTTTTCACGCGGGAACTGTTACAGCATCGTTGGTCACCTTTTGGTCAGTCTTTTGGTCATCCACCAGTTTCCAACGACCAGCACAGCCAACAAAACTGCAGGGATAAGACTGTTTATCCAGCTCGGATTTTTTATCGCATATACAAGCCTGTCGGCCAGTATGGAGATCAAAACAACCCCCGGCAATGTCCCCAATGCCGTTCCGAATAAGTAGTTTTTGAACTTCATTTTCGAGGCTCCTGCAATCAGGTTGACCAAACCGAAAGGCGCCACGGGCACATTTCTGAGCATCACCACTGCCAGGAGCCCTTGGCTCGACATTCGCCGGCTCATGCGATTTAGATGTCGTCCGGCCAACTTACGTACGGGCCGCTTTCCGAGTACGGAACCTGCCCAAAAGCCCACCAGTGCACTTACCAAACAACCACCCCACGCATACGCACCGCCCCAAAACGGACCGAAGACCAAAGCGGTGACGCCGACAAGCAGTATGACTGGAACCATCAAAAAGCCGGCGGCGACATAAGCGGCCAGGGTGATTGGAAAAGACATGGGATGGCTGCGAATTCGATCGGCCCATCTTGTCAGATATTCTGGGTCGACCCAGTCCGAAACCGGTGTCCAGTACCAAGTCGCAGCCAAGAGAAACAAGATGATCAGGGCGCCGGTGATGGTTACCACCGGTTGGATTCGATTCTGCCGCGTGTCGAACCGCACAAAGCGATCCATCATGCGGTCAAACTCGATCGGAGCCTCAGGATCGAGCAGCTGAGGATCTTCCACCATTGCGGCAGCGTCAATAGGCACGGATTCTTGATACTCCAAATCTTTCAAACCACGTCCCGAAGATATAAAAGAATCGACGAGGGGAATCACTCTCCTCTCGCCGGAGAGTGCTTCGGATATTCGATCCGGAGACGAACCCAAATGTTCCGCCAGCAGTCGGTTTCGCAAAGAGATGATTGCCGCACTTGTTTTGTCGCCGTCGTTTGCCTCAATGGCCAAGTTGCATTCCGAATCCAGCCCCATTGACCGATTACTCAGATTGGCGGATCCGATGATCAGGAGCCGGTCATCCACGATCATCAGCTTCGAATGCACATATAATGCGGTGCCACCGTCGTCCAGGCAGGGATAAAAAACCCGAAAACGGTGATGGCCATCCGCCTCTTCCAGGCGTTTCAGAATCCGGCTTCGCAGCGCATCCATCGTGCTTTGCTCCAGCCACCCACTTGATTTTCTCGGAAGTATGATGACGATTTCCGGTCCCTGTTCCCGGGAGAGGCTTCCCTCGAGGGCACCTGCAATTTCAATGGAAGTCAAATATTGGTTCTCGATATATACGGATTCTCTTGCCGAAGCAATTGCAGCTTTATACAGCCTTTCTACTTCCCGCACCTCTTCCCGGCCCTTGTATGCAGGAAGTGTCAGCGAGATTGCTACCTCTACATTTTCCAGATCGGGAGTGAGATTCTTGGGCCAGAGGTCGGCAGAGTCATTCCCCGTCAAATCAATCGAATCACCGGTTGCCCGTTTCCAGCGATCCATGAATAACTGGGAAAGGCTTTCGGCCGCCTCCCCATTCACCATCATTTGGATATCGTGAAAGGGATCGTAGGGATCACCGTCCGGATTCGTTCGCCGAGGTTCGTTGAGACGGTGTTGCGGGGTATCCCAACGGCTGTTGGTCAGATCAAGTCCGCCGCAAAAGGCTACTTGATTATCAATAACAACGAATTTCTGGTGTTGGGAGGCCCCGATCGGGTGTTGATCATCCAAATGATAGAAGATGCGATGATGTGTTTTCCAGCCTAAGTTAAAAATCGGCAACCATTCCCGCTCTCTAAGATAGAGCATGGGAAAGTCCCAGTTCAGGATATAAACACGTAGTCCCGGAGTCTGTTTGGCCTTGCTGTTCAGGAGGTGACCGAGATCCTGTGGGTGTGTATCTGGACCCTTTTCCGGCAAGAGCTTCATTCGGCTGTCGATATCCCAGGCGGCGATAAGAATTGTCTCTTGTGCTCGGTCAATCATATCCGCTACGGCTTCAAAATAGGCAGCGCCGTCAACCAAGAAGGTAACTTTGTTTGCAAGGCATTTACACCGGCAATTGTGAGATTCGGCCAAAATGGCCATGATGTTTTCTTTCTATTCCTTCTGGGTAAGAGGTAGCTGTAAAAAAGATCGCTCTCGAGGACCATACGGTCACAGTTCCTTGTTGCTTTACCACATTATGGTGGATCGTCAAATGGGCAGCCGGCAATGTGTACTGTTGCAGAAAGCAAGACTGGGATGATGTTCCCATGAAATCGAGGAGGTTTATCGGTATGGTAAAGCTCGGTAAAAGATGACTACAATGGGCCAAAGATAAAGGACCGCCCCTGGTTTCGGTGTTGACACATTTTGGGGAAGGAAGGGGCAAAGCCGCCGGAAATTCGACGGCCTCACCCCGGATAACCCGCTTTACAACATCTTCCTGCGAATGGAATGACCGCCGCTCGATCCTGGTGCAAGTACGGTTTCATTCCACAGGTTCCCGGGTAAACGATATTTCCTGGATGCTCCTTGATAAAGACCACCTTACAGGCAATACCGTTTTTGGGGGTGTTCACCTTTTCGTGTTTCTGTTACGAACAGTGCAACCTGCACTATGGTTTAGCTTCAACCACTTTTCCCGGTGGATTTCTCGGTGCTACCTGCACCGGAGCTGCCACCTCAACCACTTGTACCGGTTTCTTCCTGTGTATGTTCGGCACCTCCTGTGCCGCCGTCACTGCCGCCTCAACCGCTTGAACACCCCGGCACGCAAAGCCCTGCACCGCTGATGAGTCCCGCGATGCCGAAAGTGGCCAGGATCTTCTTAATCTGTTTCGTGTCCATCTCACACCTCCAGTTCGGTTTGTGATTACCGTTGTCTTTTCCCCAGGCAGAAAAGACGCCAAGAAACTTTTTGTAGCATACAAAATTATGATTGCGAAAAAAATAGGGTATTTCCTGTATATTCAAATAGTCATGATTCAAGTCATCTGTAATGAAGGGTGATAAGAAGAATTTGATGGGCCCGTAACGACATTCCATTTTTCGTTGTTCATAACGGGAAATCCTTTGATGGGTACTGCCCCTGACACTCGGAGGATCAAAAAAAGGGATGATCCGGCCGGGTTAACGTTGCCGTTGTCTCCACACCCTCGGGCTTATGTATATATTCCCAATAGACCACATCCCAATTTGCCTGTGCCGGGCTTCCATCTCAACGGCTTTATACGGGTTTTCGTCAAAATCCTTACGCATCCGACCCCTGTAGACTTCAGCCAATCCAGACCGAACCATTTTCAGATTCACGTTCTCCCCGCCCAAGAAAATGACACCGAACTCTTGACCGTAGCGATCCTTTCCCCAGCTCTGGATTTCCACGGTTTTCCCCAGAACCAGTTTGGCCAAATACTCAGTCGCTTCCTGGCTGTACGGTTGCCCCGGGTCACCTTCATCCCTCGCGTTTTCAGGCGCATCGATTCCCATAAGCCGAATCTTTGTCCGGCCCTTGTCCCCTTGAACGGCCACCAAATCGCCCGCAAAGACTTCCACAACCTTGACCTGTTCTGCGGATGCAGGCCCCACAAGGGCAAGTTGAAGGATGACGATGAATACCCCTGCAATACGTATCATAAGCTACCGTCCCTGTTTACGTGTCTGGGATTCTCCGGAAATGATTTGACCGGACTGCAGCATGTTACTTGACATAATCGACGAGAGTAAACCAGTCATTGTTGTCTGCATAAGCATTTCGCACGGAAAGCCCACTAAGAGAGGCCATTTCATCGATATGGTCGGTTGTAAACTTGTGGGAGTTTTCAGTATGAATGCTATCTCCCTTCTGGATTCCCAGCGTGCCGTCGAAAAACGGCGATGTAATCGTCACGTCTTTTCTAGCGACCAAATGCATCTCGATTCGTTGTTTCTCTTCATGAAAGAACGCACGATGTTCAAATTCTTCTGTGTCAAAATCGGTTCCGATTGTATGATTGGTTACCTCCAATATGTTCTTGTTGAACCTTGCGGTGATACCTTCTGTGTCGTTGTACGCCTTCTCGAGTATGTTTCTATCTTTCACCATATCCAGCCCCAGTAAAAGGCGCTCTCCCGATCTCATGAGTTTTCCTAAATTCTCGAGAAACCGTACGGCATGACCCCTGTCTTGGTTTCCGATCGTACTTCCGAAAAAACAAAAGACTCTCTTTTCATGTTGTGAGACCAAGTGGATATGGTCCATAAAATCGGCTACGACAGCGCTGATTTCCACGGAGCCAAACTTCTCTCGAAGACGGCAACCGGAATCTTCTATGGCGCTCATGCTTACATCAAAGGGAACGTATGTTACTGTTTTGAGCGTTTCCTGCCCGAGCGCTGACAGCAAAATAGAAATTTTCGAACAATCTCCGCTTCCCAGTTCCACAACTGACGCATGATCGGCGCCGGACATGATCTCTCCAGCGTTGGCTTCCAAGATGGACTTTTCCGTCCTGCTCACATAATATTCATCCAGCCTGGTTATTTCCTCAAAGAGTTTAGACCCCACTTCGTCATAGAAGAACTTGCTGGACAAATACATCGGATCAGCCATCAGCCCGGCCAGAATCTCCTGGTCTTCCCCGCCTACAGCCGTCTTCCATGATATGTCATCCTCACGCGTCGCTAGATTGTGTTGCATAACTCCTACCTTTACCCTATGTTGTATAAGAAACATGTCAGAACGACTTTAAAAGCAAAACTGATCCGTGTTTCAGCGCATTTTGAGCGATGTTATCAAACTCACAGTGCACCATCCTCGCCTTTTACAACATTAGCGTTTCGTCTGGCTCACCAACAGCAACTGGATTGTCCGGATCATTAGACCACTCGTACCAGCCGCCGTCATAAACGGCGATGTTGTTCCATCCCATTAAGTAGGCGTTGAAAAACGCCTCACTGGCCCGCCAGCCGGTCCCGCAATAGAATGCATTATAGGCATTTGCGGTAATTCCCGATTCCTCCCACATGGATTCAATTTCGTGGTATTCGCGGGTCGTAAGATCGACGTTACGATAGTTTTCCATATGGTAGGCATCACTTCCGCAATTGCCAAAGACTGCACCTGGAATACGACCTCTCTTGAAAACGTAATGATAGCCGCTTACTTTCCCGATGAACTCGTTCCAACTCCTTACACTGACCAAGTTTGCATCCCTCGATTGCAGAACTTCCTTGGCTTGAGGCGTGTCAATAAAAATCTCCGGTCTCGAAGGGACGGTGGCACCAAACTCCGTTGTCGGCTCTGGATGGGATACTTCTGTGGCGAGAGAACAACCGGCGTTCCCCCATGCAGCAATACTGCCATTCAACACACGGACATCTCGAACCCCTGCGTACATCATGAGCAGGGCACACCGAATGGACCCCAGATGTCCCGCTTGGCTGCCGGGATGAGGATCGCTATTACGGGGGCTTGAAAACCTTCCGTATACGACCACCGTTGTGTCTGCCGTTATGCCCATCCGAGTCAAGGCCTGTTTCAGTTGCTCCGGCAACTTCCGGTTCCATGTGTCGGATGCTTCCAGCTCACACGTGTCCAGTGCGACGGCACCTGGAATGTGGCCGACCTCATAATCCGCTGGGTTCCTGTAATGGCAATGACAGACAGCGAATCGTTGTTGGTTAAAACCGGGGGGTCGCTCTCCATCGAGAAGTTGACGGATCCAGCTTGGATGGACCAACTTTTCGAAGCGGGCCATTCGGTCTACGGGCAAGGAATCATGGTCGGTCCACTCATCGACGAAGCCATTGTAAATCGTGACGGAATTGTACCCCGAACTTTTGAATTTCTCTGCAACTTCCAACGCGTCGTGTCCATTGTAGCCGTAAACCACGACGTTGTGGTGTGGTAAGATGCCTCGTGTTTTGACGACCGCATCCCAGTTTTCTTCATCGGTCCAACTGACGGGCAATGTTTTGGCACCTCGTATATGACCGCCTCGCCGCTCTCCTTGCAAGGCCCAGCCGTTGTATGCATCGACGGGCCGAACATCGCAAACCGCGTATGATGGATTGTCGATGATCTTTTTCAAGTCTTTGGTGCCAATTGTATTCAATCGCCTGCTCCTTTTCAGGGTCATTGTGCTTACATCATCAATGCAAGATTGTTTTCGTCCATTTCCGTTCGCAACACACGGATAGAACAGGACTCAACCGTTTGGTCTTGGAAGAGGATTCCCGTGTCGGACACTTTATGATGAACAACCCCCACCGCAAAGAGTATTGTTAGCACAAGGCGTCCACCGATCTATGGGTCATTTAGAGTATTTTGGTGTCCCGTTTCCTGTATTTTTAGCGGGTCGGCAAATGGATCATTGGATTGAAGGATGGTGCTGATGTTTATACAGGGTTCTTTTTCAAAGAACAAAATTAGGCTGCTGTAGAGGCGAGATTTTATAATGCTTAATTTAAAGGCGACAAGTACATTACAGCATCATCTCCTCCATGGGTGATGCTTACTATGGTTTGAACACGGCTTTTACATTGTGGAAAAGCTGGTGGTTATTTGCAATCACCTTGAATGGCCCGGGCAGGTCCCGGCTTCTGCCTCGGCCGGGTCGATTGTTGTATCTTGAACAGAGCCCATTTGCGCTTCTATATGGGTAAGAGTCTTCATGAAAACATCTTTTAGGGGACCGCCCAGTTCGACCGCCCTTCGAGCCGCCGTCAAGGCCTCTTCAGGTTTTCCCTGTTCCCAGAGTACGTGCGCCAGGTTATTGAAGCTGCTCCCCTCGGTTGGAAATCTTATCGTCGCCAGCCGATAAGCATCTGCCGCTGCGGGTTTTTCGCCCAAGGCATAATAGCTGTTGCCGAGACCCATGTGCGCAGCGACGCTATCCGGCCAGCGCCGAAGGGCCGTTCGATACCCGTCCACTGCAGCATGCCATTGTTTGGCTTTCTCCAAACCGAGAACCGCCGACAAAAAGCGGTCTTTCTCGGCGGTGGCAGGTAAATCGCCCGGTTTGAGTACCAGGAGCCCCCAGCGCTCACTGCGGGCCCAGGTCTTGTCAAATACGCCAAGTGCCATGTTTTTAGCGGGTGTTCGCCCGGAATGAAGAATAATGACCCCGCTTTCAAGATCGTACCCGCTCACTACGGCATAGTGCCATTTGGGGAACCAGGAAAGACCCAGATTCTGTAACACAATGACGGGGTGCCCGGCGCTGACTTCCAGCAGCATTTCCTCCGGACCGTGAATGGGGTAGGCAACCCTCCCGTAGCGACGAGCGGCAGATATGATTGCGGATTGAAACGATCCTTTTTTGGAAGGGGTGAACACCTTCGATGCCACACTTCCAGGCGTGACGCTGACGCCACTCCAATGAAGTACCATGGCCAGCGAGGCCGGACCGCACTGAAAGGCTTCCTGGGCGTAAAATGGTACGGCAATCTCCTGTCGATGCGATTCATGGGTGGCTGGAGGGGGCCAATACTTCTTGGGAAAGGTTGTGCAAGAAGAAATGCTCACACCAACACAGAACATTACACAAAGGACGAACGACAAATGTTTGGCAAAGCACCCCAATGTTCTCTCAAAAATGAAAATATATCCCTTGAAGGCGAGCCTATTGGTCAGCCGTTTTCCTCACAAAGGGAAATACGTCCGTGTGACCCAATATGTCCGTTATTAACAAAACGACGAAAACAAAGAGAGCTGCAAACACGATAGTTCCAAGAGCGTCACCTCCTGCCGGAAGCTGTTGAAGGCGTTTCTCCAGCGCCGTCACTTCTTCCGCAGTCAAGGCGTCGACTCTTGCCTGGGCTTCCTGTAAATCGACCCCCCAGTTTTCCAATCCCCTTTTCACGTTCTCGCGGGCCAGCATTTCCTTTACATGTTGACGAACTTCTTGTGTTTTTGTTGTGTCGAGTATTCTCTCCGTACCGACTAATGCCGCTGCACAAGGTTCACATGGAACCACCAGGAAAAACATGGAGATGATCATGATCAAACTGACAGGGTTGGCAACTATGCGAAATTTTCTCACGGATTCCTCCTATCTTCAAAGTGCGTGCTATCCGGCCCGGAACTCACTTTCTTACCTCTATTTTCACATTTTTATTGGTACGATTACCAGCGTCCCCCAGGACATGCCCAGCCTTTGTCTCCAAACTCCTTACGGCATTGAAGCAAATACTTGTCTTGCTTCTTTTCCAGTTCAGCCTGGAGATCTGCCAGTTCTGTGGAAAGCTGTTTCACTTTTTCTTCGTCGACTTCGGGTTGATCCCAGAGGGTGCTCAGTTCCATTTTCTTGGTGACAATTTGTTTCCGGAGTTCCAGGGTCTCCATTTTGTATTTCGCTCTCATTTTTTGCCATTCTTCTCGCTCTTCAGGTTTCATGGATTCCCAGTCGTGAGGACCGTCGCGCCAGCCGTGCCCCATCATATGACCCGGACCACGCATCCCCCAGGCTTCGTGCATGCCATGGCCATGGCCGGGCCCCATCCTGTGTCCGCCGCCCCCACCATAATCGGGATGTTGGTTACAACCATAGCCTTTTCCATGTCGGGTGTCCCGAGTTTCGCCGCAGAAAGCGGAAACAGACACCGTCAGAGCCAGTACCAGTACTCCTGTTGCCAGCAGAAACCTTTTCATGTTCATCCCTCCTTGTTCTCTATTGGTGCATCCTTATATGGAACACTTGGCATATGTGATAAGGTCAATCATGTATTGCTTGGAAAACATACGGTGTATTCTTATCATGGGTATTGTTTGAGAATAGAGTCCACAATCTTGCGGATATCGTTCAAGCATCAGACACCCTTCGGATTTATGGTCTTACATTTGCAGCCCCCCTTTTTCTTCTCCGCGATGATTCTTTCCAGGATCGTTGACCTGCCTCTAACCATCACGTCATCTCGGATATCATCGATGGTGTAATCAAAGCAATAACAAATCTTTTCCGACATGGCTCATTGCTCTCTGTCCGGTTTGGGTGACGGCTGGTTATAACCTCTGGTTTTATGCTTTAACAACGAAGTCGGAGAGATGTCTTTCATTCGTGACCGGCTCGCTTCTCTTATTCGACGGATGGACTAGAACCATATCTTCATTCCGATCACAAGAGAAACCACACTCGTTTCCTCCCCTTCTCTTTCTGCAAGATTCTCTGTTTCGCCGACTTTTCTTTCCCAGGATATTCCGACATACGGGGCGAATTCTCGGAGGATTTCATACCGTAGCCGGGCGCCCAGTTCAATGCCGTTGATCCCTTGACCGACCCCGTATTCTTCCACCTCGTGAAAGGCGACGCTGGTTTCAAACCGCGGCTGAAGTATCAACCGCTGGGTCAAAAGCATGTCATATTCCATCTCAAGGTCGGCGGATACATCTCCGTCATCGCTTACATATGCGGTGGCCTCCATTTCCAGCCAGTACGGGGCCATTCCCTCCGCCCCGAAAGCTGCGAAGGTGCGTGTGGGGTGGGGCTCGAAGTCGTGCCGGACACCGGCCCGAAGGTCCCAAAAGGTGGCGACATTCCGACTGTACAACAGTTCCACTTCCACTTCCTCAAAATCATCTTCGTCGATTGACCAGGTTCCTTCGCTCTCCACATGGAGCTTGTCGTAATCCGTTCCGGTCCAGGCTTGGATGTCCCAGAGGAAGATCTCGTTACCTTCCTTGGTCTGATATTCCAATCGGTCTCCTTGGACAATGGAAAATATTTCGTTATCGGGAATCGGTTGAACACCAAAGTTTTGTTGTGCGCCTACCTGTCCGTCATCGGCATATTTTTGAATGCCTTCTCCCGGTTCCGGCCGGGTGTCTATATCACGATAATCTGCAGGAAATTTCCGTTCTCCAGGGCCGGTGAAATCCTCGTCCGAAGAGGCATGTACCGGTAGACTTAGGATCAAAAGTACCAAGAGCCATGTTTTCATATATCCGTCCTTTCAGGCAACCCGCACGACCTGAAACATGCCTGCTTCCATGTGATATAGCAGGTGGCAGTGGAAGGCCCAATCCCCCTTTTCTATCGGTGTGATCAAAACGGAAAGGACTTCGCCCGGTTTGGTCAAGACCGTATGCTTAAACGGAAGCTTGTCTGCACCGTTTTCCAGCTGCATCCACATGCCGTGTAGATGAATCGGGTGATCCATCATGGTATGATTGACCAAAAAGAGGCGGAGCCGTTCGTTGTGGCGGAAGAAATAGGGTCCTGGATGCTCGCTGAATTTTTTACCGTCGAAGGAGAACATGTATCGCTCCATGTTGGCAGTGATATTGATGGTCATTTCCCGATCGACGGTTGTGGCATATGGCTGTGGCTCGGTGGAAACGAGGTCTTCGTAGGTCAAGACCCGCCATCCGTCGGATCCCAGACCCAACCCCGGTTCGTCCAGGCGATATTTGGGGTTCATGACGACCATGGCCACGTTGGACCGGCCTTTTTCCGGCTTGAAAGGAGCGGGTCCGTTGGGTCCCGGAATCCGGGGGTCCGGCCGAGACCGTTGCATGCCCTGTTTCATCTCACCGTGCTTACCGTGCTTCATCCCGCCATGAAGCATTGCTCCCATACCGATGTCCGTCAGCCTGCGCACCGGACGAGGACGCAACGGGGGAACCGGGGCTTGCAGCCCCGGCTCGGGGGCGAGTGTGCCGCGCGTATAGCCGCTACGATCCAGGGATTCTGCGAAAATGGTAAAGGCCTTGTCTTCCCTTGGCCGGACCAGGACGTCATAGGTTTCCGCCACACCGATGCGAAACTCCTGAACGGACACGGGTCGAACCGTTTTCCCGTCCGCCATGACCACCACCATATCCATTCCCGGAATGCGCACGTCGTAATTGGTCGTAGTGGAGGCATTAATAAACCGCAGACGGATCGTCTCCCCCGGGTCAAAGAGGGCTGTCCAGTTCATATCCGGCGAGTGGCCGTTCATTAAGAAGGTATACGTATATCCCGTTACGTCCGCCAGGTCGACGGGGCTCATTCGCATCTTGCCCCAGGCCATACGTTCTGCCATGATTTCATCAAACCCGTTTTCGCGGATGTCACGGAAAAGGTCCTGCACGGTGCGCCGCTGGAAATTGTAATAGTGTCCCTTGAGATTGATGTGGCGGAAGATCGTTTCCGGGTCTTCAAAGGACCAGTCGGAGAGTACAACCGGATAATCCCGGTCATAGTCAAACGGTTCGCCCTCTTTCGGCTCGATGATTAACGGGCCGTAGGCGCCTGTCTGCTCTTGAAAACGGGAGTGGCTGTGATACCAGTAGGTGCCCGCTTGTCGAACCCGGTAGCGGTATTCATAGGTCTCGCCTGGTTGAATGCCATCGAAGGTCACCCCCGGAACACCGTCCATGCGAAAGGGCAACAGGATTCCATGCCAGTGAATCGACGAATGCGGAACGTCCATCAATCGGTTGGTGACGTTGAGAACGACGTCGTCTCCCTCTCGCAAGTGGATAAGGGGTGCGGGAACCGTGCCGTTAACGGCCGTGGATGTTCCCTCCCGGCCATCGATTACAATGGGAGAATAGGAAATCGTCAGATCATAACGGCGCTTGGTAATTCTTTTTTCAATTCCCCGATTCGCCTGTAAGGCCCAGGACGGTAAAGGAAAACTACACTCTAAACCGGCCAAGAATATTCCCGCCGCAGCTCCCTTGACAAACTCGCGCCGGGTCATCTTCCTAGAAGGGTTCATCGCTTCTCCTTTTGGATGTTCCGTTTGCCCAAATGTAGGAATCTGGATCCGGTACTCGGGTAAAGATTTCCTGAAACATTTGGCGAGTCCTTGTTCGATGAGCGATTGGGAAAGGATTACGGCCATTTAACAACATCAGCGACCGCGGCCGTGACCGTGCCCCGTACCCCTATCATGCCCAGGGCCGCCATGATGGGGCATCCCCTTGTCAGGCCCCATGCCTTTTCCCCCTTTCATATCTCTATCGAGGGCCGGTGGCTCTCCGGGCAGCGTGACGCCGCGATCTTTTGCCCGCTTTTCCATTCGGTTACGGTGTTCTTTTCGAATTTGTTCCCGCTCCTGAGGTGTGTCCGCCCTGCGCATTCTTTCTCGATATTCCATGCGTTCCTGTTCCGTCATGAGGTGACTGCCGTAGATTCCTTCTTTTTGCTCCATTTGAATCTGTTGCTGTACCGGATTCAGGTCCTGTGCCAAAGCAAATCCTCCGACGAACCACAAGGCTCCGGCCAGAAACGTCGCGCATATCGGTGTCATTTTCATGGCTTCTAACTCCTTTCACGCTTCGATGCGGTTTATACTTTATACTTCTTTACGGTTTTTTGACGTAATCCCCGTGAAAGATGATGTGTAGCGTAATGACCGCTGTTACCGAAAACCGGTCCATACGTGAACAGCTCAAGGAAAAGCTGTGTTTCCAATAGGGGGTTGCTTACTAGGCGCAGCGTATTGTCATATGTAGCAGATCGTGGTCAGGCATCTATAGGTGATTTCAAGTATTTTTAGGTTCATTTTATGTATGTGTTTGGCTTCGAGGAAAGGCTTCCGCAGGACTTGATGCCGATGGCAAGAATTGCGGGCGAATAACACCTTGGTGAATTATCAATTGTTTGGCGGTTAGGGGAAAATCAGGCTTGAAAGTTTTCGGGAGCTGTGTCGGAATCGAAATTAATCAGAAGTTCGGCAAACTTTGTCATTCCGATAAAAGCTCGAAACCAGAGCAACCAGCCAGAGCAATCTGAAAAGGTTCTTGTAGATGACCTGAGTTCGGTGCGACGTGACGAAAAAAGTCCAAGCCATCACTTACGACATAGACTCAAGAGAGAATGATTTAACGCCTTCCGCAAAGGATCTACGCATATGAATTTATACACGGGTCGAGAGGCCGTAGTCAAGAAAGGGGAGAAATCGAACAAACGCGGGCGACCGAATGTACATTTCTCTCGAAATGTGGCAGGTATTAATGGTACATGAACAGGCCCTTTTCCGGACTACGATGGAGTATTGGTTACGTTGCAACCACAAAGAATCGAAAAACGGCTGGCTCCGACTTTTCTATGGCTTTTGGCTCTCCTTCTGTCAGCAGGAGTCGGTCCGAGCTGGGCATTACAGCCCCATGAAGTTTTGGTCATAGCAAACGAAGACGTGAAAGAGAGTGTCACACTTTCGAAACATTATATGGGCGGGCGAGGCATTCCCGCGGACCATCTCCTGACCTTGAGCGTTCCGGTTCAAGAGACCATAAGCGGTGGGGATTATGAAGAATATGTGGCGGGTCCGGTTAGAGAATATCTCAGAGAGGAAGGCCGAGTCACGTTTATCCGTTGTCTGGTGCTCATGTACGGGATGCCGCTAAGGATCACTCGTCCGGACACGCCGGACAAAGAAGCAGAGATTCAAAGGCATAAAACGAGAAAAAAGGAGCTAACGGAGCGGATAAGGCACGTAAAGAAAGAAGAAGAGCAGGAAGCGCTTGAGGAGGAGCTCATCAGGATCCGAAACGCAATTCTCAAGCTTGAAAAAACGGACCAGAGTGCGTCGCTCGATTCTGAAATCGCCCTGGTTCTTGAGGAGAATTACGCATTTTTAGGGTGGATTCCGAATCCCTTCTACTTCGGCTATGGGGGAAAAGCGATCCAGAAATTGAACCGAGATCCACTTATGGTCTCCCGCCTTGACGGGCCTTCAGAACCGATCGTCAGAAGGATAATCGATGATACATTGGCGGCAGAGGAAAAAGGTCTTGAGGGGATCGCCTATTTTGATGCCCGTTGGTCAAACCTTTCGGAAAAGAAGACCTCCGGTTATGACTTCTACGATCAATCGATCCACGAGGCGGCGGAACTGGTCAAGAAGAAAGAGATCATGCCGGTTGTCGTAAACGCCGGGAACGCCCTGTTCCAACCGGGGGATTGTCCGGATGCCGCCATGTATTGCGGATGGTACAGTCTAAAGAGATATGTGGATGCCTTTGAGTGGCGACCCGGGGCTGTGGGATATCATATTGCGAGCTTGGAATGCAGGACCTTACAGCGGCCTCAGAGTCAGGTCTGGTGTAAACGGATGATCGAGGACGGGGTGGCGGCAACTCTTGGCCCGGTCGGGGAGCCGTACGTTGAAGCATTCCCACCGCCGGCACTTTTCTTTCGATTTCTGATTGACGGAAGGTTTTCCCTCGTCAAATGCTTCGCCATGTCGAACCCGTTTTTGTCGTGGAAAATGGTTTTGATCGGCGATCCCCTCTATCGACCGTTCAAAAAGTTTCGGGCCGCCGAGAAGAAGGCTACATCCGATTTGCCTGAGAATTTGCCTCGGTAGTCGTGTGGGTTTCGATAAACCTCCGTATCTCGGATTTCTCTTCATCCGAGAGGCTTCCAAACTCCACACCACAATAGCGCGTTGAGATGGAGCCTAAAGAAAAATCATCCGGGAGGGCATAATCCCAAACCGTCTTGAAAGGCA